>Ga0224555_1005486_pt1 | contig 10595 bp, 11 predicted proteins | sample 714S23034metaG_FD_180687 | JGI IMG/M metagenome (GOLD analysis project Ga0224555, IMG submission 180687) | Peat soil microbial communities from Stordalen Mire, Sweden - 717 S2 30-34 | ecosystem: Environmental > Terrestrial > Soil > Wetlands > Peat | place: Sweden: Norrbotten County, Stordalen...
CAATGTGCTGCTCTCTTCGGTGTTGTGGAAGCAGGTGGCCGAGAAGGTGAGCAAGAAGTACCCCCAGGTGGCCATGGATGAATGCTATGTGGACGCCTTCACCATGTTCCTCATCCGCCGGCCGGCCAGCTTTGACGTGGTGGCCACCGAGAACATGATGGGCGACATCATCACCGACGAGGCCGCCGAGGTGACGGGCAGCATCGGCTTGCTGCCTTCCGCCAGCCTGGGCGTCAAGAAGACCAAGCTGGGGACCTTCGGCCTCTACGAGCCCTGCCACGGCTCGGCCCCGGACATCGCCGGCAAGGGCCTGGCCAACCCCCTGGCCACCCTGCTCTCCGCCGCCATGCTGCTGCGCTACTCGCTCTCCGCCGAGCGCGCCGCCCGCGCGGTGGAGGACGCGGTTGCCAAGACCTTGGCCGACGGCTTGCGCACGCGCGATTTGGCCGGCCCCAAGGGCCACGCGGTCAGCACCCAAGAGATGGGCGAGGCGGTGCTGGCGCGCCTGCTCAAAGCCAAGGCCTGAGCGGCCCCGCCATGGCCCGGCCACGGTTCTGGGCGCGTTTGGCGTTTGGCGCGGTTCTGCTGCTTGCGGGCTGCGCTGGCTTGCCGCCGGGCCCGCAAGGCGCGGCGGCCGAGGCGCGGGCCCAGCTGGGCCGGCCTTACCGCTTTGGCGGCGCGGATCCCAGCGGCTTTGACTGCAGCGGCTTGGCGCAATGGTGCTGGTCGCGCCAAGGCTGGGCCCTGCCCCGCACCGCCCGCGAGCAGTTCCGCCAAGGCCGCAAAGTGATGCTGGCCGATCTTGAGCCCGGGGATTTGGTCTTCTTTGACACCTTGGGCGCCGGCCATGCCAGCCATGTGGGCGTCTGGCAGGGGGGCGGCTGCTTCATCCACGCGCCTTCCCACAGCGGAGTGGTCCGCCGCGACCGGCTCAAAGACCCTTATTGGGCGCACCGCTACCTGGGCGCCCGCAGGCCCCAGCCATGATGCGCCTGCTCTGCCTGCTCTTCACCCTGCTGCCTTGGCCGGCTCCGGCCGCGGATGACCTGGAGACCGGTAAGGCCCTCGCGGCCGAGGCCGCCAGCCTGTCCGGCAGCCTTTGCCGCTGGGGCGGGGCCAGCCCGGAGCAGGGTTTTGACTGCAGCGGCTACACCCAATACGTGCATGGCCAGCTGGGCATCGCCATCCCCAAGCGGGCTTTGGACCAGTTCCTGGGCGGCCAGACTGTTGCCGACCAGGCCCTGCTCCCCGGCGACCTGGTCTTCTTCGCCCCCAGCGGCGGCGGGGCCTCCATGCATGTGGGCATCTACCAAGGCGGCGGCCGTTTTTGGCACGCCCCAGGCCGCAACAAGCGGGTCCGCCTGGCCCGCATGGATTCCCCCTTTTTCAAGCTCCGCTACATGGGCGCCAGACGCTGGCGCAGCGGCGCGGCAACCCCCCACTCAACGAGGTGAACCTTGGCCATCATGTCCGACATCTGGATCAAGCAGATGGCGCGCCAGCACGGGATGATCAAGCCCTTCACGGACAGACAGGTGCGCAAGGGCGTCATCTCCTATGGCGTTTCCTCCTATGGCTATGACATCCGGGTGGCGGATGAGTTCAAGGTCTTCACCAACATCAATGCCACCATCGTGGATCCCAAGAATTTTGACGACCAGAGCTTTGTCTCGGTCAAAAAGCCGCATTGCATCATCCCGCCCAACAGCTTCGCGCTGGCCAAGACCGTGGAGTACTTCAAGATCCCCCGCGACATCCTGACCATCTGCGTGGGCAAGAGCACTTATGCGCGCTGCGGCATTATCATCAATGTGACGCCCTTTGAGCCGGAATGGGAAGGCTATGTCACCCTGGAGATCTCCAACACCACGCCCCTGCCGGCCAAGATCTACAGCAATGAGGGCATCGCCCAGGTGCTCTTTTTCCGCGGCGACCAGCCCTGCGAGGTGAGCTACGCCGACAAAAAGGGAAAGTACCAGAATCAAAAAGGCCTGACCCTGCCCCGCCTCTGAGGCCGCCATGAAACTGGCACTAGCCACTCTGACCACTGATTTCGGCTTGCGCGATCCCCATGTGGCCATGATGAAGGGGGTCATTTACGGCGTGGCGCCGCAAGCCCGTGTGGTGGACATCAGCCATGAGATCGCGCCTCAGGGCGTGGCCGAGGCGGCCATGGCCCTGAAGCAGGCCGTGCCTTTTTTCCCCCGCCATAGCCTGCATGCCGTGGTGGTGGATCCGGGCGTGGGCAGCCAGCGCGACATCGTGCTGGTGCGCACCGCCGAGGCGCTCTTCTTGGCCCCGGACAACGGCGTGCTGACCTATGTGCTGGACGGCCGCAAGATCCTTTCCGCCCAGGCGGTAAAAAACCCGCATTATTTCCTGCCGCAGGTCTCCCAGACCTTTCAGGGCCGCGACATCTTCGCCCCGGTCATCGGCCATCTGCTGCGCGGGGTCAACCCCCACCTCTTCGGCCCGCTGGTCCCGGGGCTGCAGCTGCTGCCCAGCCTGCCGGCTTACACCCTGCACGAAGGCACGGCGCGCGGCTTGGTGCTGAGTTTCGACCATTTTGGCAACCTGCAGACCAACCTTCCCCAAGGGCCTTTTGCCACCCATCCTATCAGCGCGGTGCTTGTGCGCGGCCGCATCATCCCGGGTGTCTCCAGCCATTATGCCGCGGTGGCCGCAGGCGGCTTGGGCGCGGTGTGGGGCAGCCAGGGACTGTTGGAGATTTTCCAGCGCAACGGCAGCGCCCAGCGGCTGTTGGAGGCCCGCGTGGGCGATGAAGTGGCCCTTTCCATGGCCCGATGAACGCCGCCGCTCCCTTGCTGGTGCTGGCTTCGGCCAGCCCGCGCCGCGCCGAGCTGCTGGCCAGGCTGGGCATCCCTTTCAGCCTCTTCCCGGTTCAGACCCCGGAGCGCTTGGCGCCCGGCTTGAGCCCACAGGCCCAGGCCCGGCGCCTGGCTTTGGAGAAGGCGTGCGCCGCGGCTCGGAGGTTACCGGCCCTGGACACGGGCTGGGTGCTGGGCGCTGATACCCTGGTCTGGCTGCAGGGCCACGCTTTGGGCAAGCCCAAGAACCCGGCCCAGGCCGAGGCCATGTTGCGCCGCCTCTCCGGCCACAGCCACCAGGTGGTGACCGGCCTGGCCCTGGTGCCTTTGCATGCCGGCGCCAAGCCCATGCTGCTGGCGGAGAGCACCCGGGTCTTCTTCCGGCGCCTGACCGAGGATGAGATCAAAGCCTATGTGCGCAGCGGCGAGCCTATGGACAAGGCCGGGGCCTATGGCATCCAGGGCCGAGCGGGCGCCTTTGTGCGGCGCATTGAAGGCTGCTATTTCAATGTCATGGGCCTGCCCCTGGCGCGCACGGCTCAGATGCTGAGCCAGGCGGGCTTGGCGTAAAGCGGCTTGGAGCCTCAAAACAAAAAAACCCCCGGGCTTGTGCCCGGGGGTTTTTTGGCGCGCTCACGCTCAATCGGCGGTGCCGTAGATCTCCTTAAACCGGTCGATGATCTTGGCCTTGTCTTTGAGCCCGGCCAGCCAGCCGCGGAAGAGCTCCTCGCCCTTGCTCTCACGCAGGCTGGAGAGCAGCTCGGCACGCAGCGCGGCCAGCTTCACCCCGCTGGGCAGGCTGCCCGGCTCCTCGGCCGAAAGCTGGGCCAGCACCAATCCCTTGTCGCCGCTGAAGGCCTGGGGCAGATGCTGGCCCAGGTGAAGGTCCAGCAGGCTCTTGGCTAGCGCCGGGGTCTCGCCCGCATCCTCAAAGATTTTCTTGTCATCGCGGCGGATCCAGCCGCTGGTGCGGGCGCTGAGGCTCAAGCTCTTGGCCGCGGCCACCAGATCCTGGCCTTGGTCCATGCGATCCTGCAGCAGGGCGGCGGTGTGGCGCGCCATGTCCTTGGCCTTCTGCTCGCGCAGGGCGTCGCTGGCCTTCTGATGGCTGTTGTCCCAAGTGGGGATGAAGGCGGCTTCGCGGCCTTCCAGCTTGATGATATGCCAGCCGAACTGGCTCTTCACCGGCTCGCTGACCTGGCCCACTTTGAGGGCGAAGGCGGTTTTTTCGAATTCGGGCACCATCTCGCCACGGCCAAAACTGCCCAGCTCACCGCCGCGGGCGGCGCTGCCCTTGTCATCGCTGTTGGCTTGGGCCAGCTTGGCGAAATCCGCGCCGGCTCTGAGCTGCTTGGCCAGGCCCTCGGCTTTGGCCTGGGCGGCCGCCAGCGCCTCGGGGCTGTCAGTTTGCTTGGTGGCGATGAGGATGTGGCGGGCTTTCACCTTCTCGGGCTTCTCCCAGTCCTTGCGATGCTGGCTGTAGTAGTCGCGCACCTGGTCCTCGGCGAGCTGCACCTTGGCGCCATAGCTCTTGAAGTTCAGCACCACGGCGTCGGTTTTGACCCGGCGGCAGGCCGCGTTCAAGGCTTCTTTGATCTCCTGCTCACCCACCTGAGAATTGCTGCTGAAGATGAGGCGCAGCTTGGAGGCCAGCAGGCGCTGGCGGATGTTGCCCTCCACCGCCTCAGGCGGGTTGCCCTCCTGGGCCTGCTGGGCCAGGAACATCTGGTAAGCCTGCGGGCTGAAGCGGCCATCCTGGCCGCGGAACTCGGAAAAGCTCTGGATGGTCTGGCGCAGCTCATCGTCGGTCACCGAGACCTTCAGGTCGCGGGCTCCCTGAGTGGCCAGCAGATCCTCGATCATGGCGTCCAGCGTCTCGCGGCGGGCGCGATTGAGGGCTTCCTTGGGGACGTCGGCGCCGAAACGGCTGTGCAGCTCGTCTTCGCGGGCCTGCATGGCGCGGCTGAGGTCCTTTTCATCCACGGCCTCGCCGTTGACCACCGCGGGGCTGCTCTGGTTGCGGGCGCTGCGGGCGCCGCCAAAGCTGTAGGCGAATCCCACCAAAAAGACCACCACCAGGAGCCAGATGGCGTATTTTAGGTAATGAAAGTTCTGGCGCATGGATTTCATGATCATGGCGCATTCTCCTCAACGGTTTCCGGAAAAAAACAGATGCGGGCAGGATTATAGCAGGAACAGGCGCTCTTTCAACAATATATGCGCTGCCTAGGGGGGCGAAGCGCAGTTGCGCTGAACAAAGCCTTGCCCAGCCGCGTCCGGCTCTGTTAGACTAAGCCAAAGCTCGACAACTGCTTATTTGGCAAGATTTTTGGCGGTTCAAGGGTTCATCTCAACATCTGTTCTGGAGGTATTGATGGGGGTCGTGATCGGTATCCTGGTGCTGCTCATCTCCATCGCGCTGGTGGTGCTCTTGGCCTTGAGCGAGTGGTACGATTTTGAGCCTGCCGCCGCGGCCCATCAGGCGGCGGCTTTGGTCATGCCTGCCTTAGCCGCAGAGAAGGCCAGGCCGACCAAAAAACCATCCCGCCGCCTGGCCAAAGCCAAACCAGCCCGCCGCCTGGCTAAGCGCCGCGCTTGAAATTTTCAGCCTCGCACTCCAACGCAGCCCTGCTCACCCCGCCTGACCGGCAGGATGGGCGGTTTCATCTCTATCATCCGCTTTGGGAAATGAATGCCTCTTGATCCTGTGGATTACCTGCTGGGCCTTTTTTCACACGACATGGCCATCGATCTCGGCACGGCCAACACCTTGGTTTATGTGAAGGGCGAGGGCATCGTCCTGCGCGAGCCTTCCATTGTGGCCCTCCAGAAGGGTACCGATCATGTGCTGGCCGTGGGCAATGACGCCAAAGCCATGCTGGGCCGCACGCCGGGCAACATCGTGGCCATCCGGCCCATGCGCGATGGCGTGATCGCCGATTTTGAGGTGACCGAGCGCATGCTGCGCCACTTTATCAGCAAAGTGCATAAGCGCAAGAGCCTGGCCAAGCCCCGCATCATCATCAGCATCCCCTCGGGCGTGACCGAAGTGGAGCGGCGTGCCGTGCGCGAGAGCGCGCTGCAGGCGGGCGCCCGTGACGTCTACCTCATTGAAGAGCCCATGGCCGCGGCCATCGGCTCGGGCCTGCCCATCGCCGAGCCGTGCGGCAACATGATCGTGGACAGCGGCGGCGGCACCACCGAGGTGGCGGTCATCTCGCTGGGCGGCATCGTTTATGGCCGCTCGGTGCGTGTGGGCGGGGAGAAGCTGGACGAGGCCATCATCGCTTACCTTAAGCGGGCCTACAATGTGCTCATCGGGGAGCGCATGGCCGAGACCATCAAGATCACCATGGGCTCCGCGCATGCGCTGCCGGAAGAGCTGCGCATGGACGTCAAGGGCCGTGACCTAGTCACCGGCTTGCCGCGTGTCATGGAGATCAGCAGCGAAGAGATCCGCGCCGCCTTGGAAGAGCCTTTGGCGCAGGTGGTGGACACGGTGAAGATGACCTTGGAGCGCACCCCCCCGGAGCTGGCGGCTGATATCGTCGAACGCGGCATCATGCTGGCCGGCGGCACCTCCCTGCTCAAAGGCCTGGATCAGCGCCTGCGCGAAGAAACGGGCGTGCCGGTCAACTTGGCGGAGGACCCCTTGGTGTGTGTGGTGATGGGGGCCGGCCGCGTCCTGGATGAGAGCCTGGATGACCTGAAGAAGCTCACGGTCCAGGAAAAAGAGTACTTCTGAGCGGCCCCGTGCGACCCAATCTGCGGCGCTGGCGCCGCTGGCTGATCCTGGTGGGGCTGCTGGCCTTGCTGCTGGTTCTGCTGCGCTTGGGGGCGGAGCGCAAGGCCGCCGTGGAGGGGGCCGCCGCGCCGGCCCTGTCGGCGGCCCTGGCCTGGCCCAGCAAGGTCGCGGCCACCCTGCGTGAGAGCTGGCAAAGCCTGGGCCGGCTGCGCGAGGCCGACAAGGAGGCCCAGCGGCTGCGGGCCGAGAACACGCTGATCAAGCTGCAGCTGGCCGAGGCGCGCGAGCGGCTGGAGCGCCTGGCCCCGCGCCAGGCCGGCAATTTTGAGTGGAGCCCGCGGCCCGCCATCCCGACCCTCATCCTGGCCCGCGACCCCAGCACTTGGTTCAACTACATCACGCTGGACAAGGGCGGGGACGATGGGGTGCGCGCCGGCATGGGCGTGGTGGCGCCGGACGGCGTGGTGGGCAAGGTGGTGGCCGCCACTGGCACCACCAGCAAGATGGTCTTCCTGGTGGACCCCGGCTGCCGCATCGCAGTGCGGCTGGTGCGCAGCCGGGTGGGCGCCACCCTGGTGGGCTCCGGCCGACGGGGCTGCGTGCTGCAGTACCTGGCCGGCGGGGATGACGTGAAGGTGGGCGATCTGGTGGAGACCGCGGCCGAGGGCAGCATCTTCCCGCCCGGGGTGCCGGTGGGCCAGGTAAGCCGGGTGGAGAAGCGCGAGGCCGGGCTCAACCTCTTCGCCGAGGTGCGGCCCTATGTGCGGCCCAGCATGCTGCAGCAGGTCTATGTGCTGGGGGCCCAGCCGTGACCACCGGTCTCATCACCGTGCTGCTGGCCTTTTTCGTGGGGCTGCAAGCCTGCCTGCCGCCGGCCTACCTGCCGCTGGACACGCTGCTGCTCTTCGTGGGCTTCATCGGCCTCTACCGGGGCCAAGGCGCCGGCACCGCCTGCGGGCTGGTCAGCGGCTTCATCATGGATCTGCTGGCCGGCCCTCCGGGCACCCTGGGGCTGTTCACCTTGAGCAAGGGCGTGGCGGGCATGCTGGCGGACACCATTAGCCGCAGCGCCCGCTGGGAGAGCGCCGCCACCCAGGTGTTGGGTTTCGCCAGCATCAGCCTGGCGCACGACTTGGTGCTGGCCTTGGGCGCGCGTTTCGCCGGGTTGAACCAGGGCGGGCTGGGCCAGGTGGTTTTCCTTTATGCGCTGCCCAAGGCCGCCCTGCACGCCTTGCTGGCGGTGCCCTTTTTCATCGTCATGCAGCGCCTTATCCGGCGCCGGGTCCGCCGCAACAAGCTGGCCCAGAGCCCGCGCATGATCCACAGCCTGCCTGAGAATCTGCAGGGCCAGGGCTGGGGCTGAGGCGCAGGGGGAAGCTTTGGTCTGGAGATCGCTGGCACCCACCAAGCAGGACGCCCTTCAGGGCCGGCTCAAGCTGGTGGTGGCCGTCTTGTTGGTGGTTTTTCTGGCCCTTTGGGGCCGCCTTTTCTTCATGCAGGTGGTGGAGGGATCGCGCTACCGCCAGCAGGCGCTCACCAACAGCCTGCGTTTGGTGCCCCAGCGTGCGCCCCGTGGGCTCATCTTGGACCGCAATCTGGAGGTCATCGCCGGCAACACGCCCAGCCTTTCGCTGGGGTTGATGCCGGCCCCTCTGCTGCACGACCCTGAGCGGCGTGAGGCGGTGGTGCAGCGCCTCTCCGGCCTGTTGGGCCAGGATGCCGAGGGCATCCGCCAGAAGCTGGCTTTGGGCGAGGCGCGGCCCTTTGCCCCGGTGCGGCTGGCCACCGATGTGGACCGCAGCCTGGTGCTGGCGCTGGAGGAGCAGCGCGACCAGCTGCCGGGCGTGGTGGTCATTGAAGAGAGCAAGCGCAGCTACCCCCGCCGCATGGCGGTGCATGCCTTGGGCTATGTGGGCGAGATCACGGAGCGCCAGTTGGAAACCCTGGGGCCCAAGGGCTACCGACGGGGCGACCTGGTGGGGCAGACCGGTCTGGAACGGGTCTACGACAGCGTGCTGCGCGGCGAGGATGGCGGTTACCAGGTGCTGGTGAACGCCGCGGGCCATGAGCAGAGGGTGGAAGGCAGGGTGCCGACGGTGCCGGGGCGCAATCTGGTGCTGACCTTGGACGCCCGCCTGCAGCAGGCCGCGGAAGAGGCTTTGGGCGAGAACAGCGGCGCTGTGGTGGCCATAGACCCCCGCAACGGCGAAGTGCTGGCCCTGGTGAGCCATCCCGACTACGACCTTTCCACTTTTGCCAACCGCATCTTGACCAAGGACTGGCAGGCGTTGTCCGGTGACGAACGCCACCCCATGTCGAACCGGGTGCTGCAGGGGCTCTACCCTCCGGGTTCGGTCTTCAAGATTGTCACCACCGCCGCAGGGCTGGAGAGCGGGGCCATCACCCCGGAAACCACCTTCGACTGCATGGGCATCTACTGGATCAGCACTTGGCCCTACCGCTGCTGGAAAGAGGTGGGCCACGGCAGCATTAGCCTGCACCGGGCCCTGGTGGAGAGCTGTGACGTCTTCTTCTACCATGTGGGCCTGCGGGTCAAGGTGGACCTGCTGCACCAATGGGCCAAGGATTTTGGGCTGGGGACCCCCACTGGCATTGACCTGCCGGGCGAATCTTCGGGCTTGGTGCCGGACGCGCGCTGGAAAGAGAAGACCCAGCACATGCCCTGGTTCCCGGGCAACACGGTGATGATGAGCATTGGCCAGGGCTATCTGCTGGCCACCCCGCTGCAGCTGGCCCAACTGGCCGCTGCGGTGGCCAACGGCGGCGACATCTACCGGCCCCATCTGCTCAAGCGCATCACGGACGGCGCGGGCGCCACACTGGAAGAGCCGCAGCCCCAGCTCGCGCGGCATGTGCCCTGCGCCTCCGACACCTTGCGCGCCATCCGGCGTGGCATGACCGACGCGGTGAACGCCCCCGGCGGCACGGCCTGGCGGGCGCGGGTGGCGGGGGTGGATGTGGCGGGCAAGACCGGCACGGCGCAGAATCCCCACGGCGAAGACCACGCCGACTTCATCAGCTATGCCCCGGCCGAGGCTCCCCGCCTGGCGGTGGCGGTGGTGGTGGAGAACGGCGGTGAGGGCGGCTTGACCGCCGCGCCCATCGCCAAACGCCTCTACGAGGTCTATTTCGGGAAGTGACGCATGCGCATCCCCCTGGCCTGGCGCAAGGTTGACCTGACCTTGGTGTCCCTGGTGCTGGTTTTGCTCGCCATTGGCCTGGTGCTGGTTTATTCGGCCGTGCACCACAGCCCCAACCTGGGGCATCTGGTGTGGAAGCAGACCGGATTGGGCCTGCTGGGCCTGGCCGCCATGTGGTTCTTCTACACCATCGACTACAAGGGCCTGGTGCAGATGGCCTACCCCCTGTATGCGCTGCTGCTGGTGCTGCTGGTGCTGGTGCTGCTGATAGGTTCCCAGAGCCGCGGCAGCTCACGATGGTTTGACCTGGGTTTCCTGCATTTCCAGCCCAGTGAATTGGCCAAGCTGGTGGTCATCCTGGCTCTGGTCCGCTGGCTGGCCGACCATGGCCGGTCAGCGCATCGCTTCAGGGGCATCTGGGTGCCGCTGGCTTTGGCTTTTGTGCCCATGGCGCTCATCATCCGCCAGCCCGACTTGGGCTCGGCCATGACCCTGCTGCCAGTGGCTTTTGTGATGCTGTATGTGGCGGGCGCCCGGCTCTGGCACCTGCTGGTTGTGCTCATCCTGGGCCTGGCCAGCACGCCCTTGGCCTGGCTGATGCTGAAAGACTACCAACGCCGCCGTTTGCTCACCTTTTTGGATCCTGAGGCGGACACGCTGGGCGCCGGCTACAACCTGATCCAGAGCAAGATCGCCATCGGCTCGGGCGGCATCGCGGGGAGAGGTTTCCTGCAGGGCCCCCAGAGCCAGCTCAAGTTCATCCCCATGCACCACAACGACTTCATCTTCTCCGTTTTGGGAGAGGAATGGGGCCTGCTGGGCGTCACCTTGGTGCTGGGCCTCTATCTTTTCTTTTTCCTG
>Ga0224555_1005488_pt1 | contig 10592 bp, 10 predicted proteins | sample 714S23034metaG_FD_180687 | JGI IMG/M metagenome (GOLD analysis project Ga0224555, IMG submission 180687) | Peat soil microbial communities from Stordalen Mire, Sweden - 717 S2 30-34 | ecosystem: Environmental > Terrestrial > Soil > Wetlands > Peat | place: Sweden: Norrbotten County, Stordalen...
CAGCCCGGGTCCACTCCAGTTTTGGGCTTCCGCGGACCCGGACTGAACCCCACTGGTTGTGCAATACAACTACCGGAACCGACGCTTGCCTCAGGCACGTCTCCTGCGGGGCAGGAGCCGCGCCATCGTTAGCGCGGTTCATTAGGACGTTCGGCGCGTATCTGCGGTCGGTAGATGTTCGTTTCTTGGTTAGGCTACCGTTGACTAGCGGTCTGTGTTGAGCAATCGTTGAGCTCATGAGAACGAGTCGTCAGTTCACTGCTATCATTCAACGCGAGAATGACGGTTTCGTGGCGCTTTGTCCCGAGGTGGATGTGGCAAGCCAGGGGGATTCGGTGGAAGAGGCTCGCTCCAATCTACAGGAGGCGGTCGAACTGTTGCTCGAAACTGCTTCCCCGGCCGAGATTTCTGAACGGCTGCACGGTGAGACCTACGTCACGCGGCTGGAGGTCGGAGTTGGGTAGGCTAAGGATCTTCTCAGCGAGTGAACTATGCCGGCTCATGGAGGAGCACGGGTTTCGCAACGTGCGACAAAAGGGCAGCCACATAATTCTTCAGAAGCAGGTTCTCGGAGGAACAGTGACTGTTCCAGTGCCGAATCATCGCGAAATACGTATTGGGACTCTTAAGTCGATTGTTCGTCAATCGAAGCTCCCGAGCGCTCTATTCGAATTACCCTGAGACCAAGAATAAGTGGAAGATCCTCGTCATTCAGCAAACTAGCAAGATGGGCTCGGTAAGACTAAAGATAGAGGGTGGGCAGGGCGGCCGGCGTGGTCATTCAAACATGACTCATTGGGTCTCGACGGAAGAGATCAAGAGTGCGGCCAGAATCCGTCGCAGAAGAGAATCAAAGGCGATCATTGCCCGAGAGACGGTCGAAGCCATTGAGACGCCGAACTAACTACCGGATCCGACGTCGCCGTCTGTCACGCCTCCTGCTGGAGCAGGCGGCGCGCCATCCGTCGCCGCGGATCATTAGGACGTTAGGCATCATGAGCTCGCACGTTACCACCCGAAGGCTTTGGACGGAGGTCGTTATCGCAGCGATCTTGGGCTCAGGCGAACTTGTCTTGATGAATGTGTCGGATACGCATCCCGGAGTCGGTCTTCTCGAGTTCGTCTACCCCCTTGTAGCCGGTTTAGTAATCGGCGCGTTTGGCCGGGGTCCCGTGTGGATTGTCGGTCCAGCTGCGATGCTAGTTCTCCCCGTTGGGATGCTCGTCGGAGCTGTCACAGGTGGCACTGGGCTGAATCTATGGCCGATCGCTCTGGTTTATTACGGCATTTTTGCGGTAATCGCTCTCGGCGGAGCTGCCGTTGGTCGCTGGATGGCGCGCCGCTGGAGAAATCGGAGCGTTACAAACGATGCCTAACCAACACCTGAGCACAACCGCGCAAGCAAAATCAGGTGATGGCGAGACGAGTAGCCAGCGATGATTTTTGGCGCTGGAGAGAGGCGAGATAGCGGGCCTCGTTATAGGGAGCGCGGTCATGCCAGCATCGCCAGAGGATGCGGATCCACTTGAAGGCGAGAGCGCGTAAGGTGGCTTGGTGGTGTTTGCCGGCTGCTCGTTGCTGTAGGTAGTACGCCTTCGCCCAAGAGCACTTGGGTATGGACTGGCCGGCCCATTCGACGAAGGTCTGGCGCAGGAACTTGGGCGCATTCCATCGCCAGTGGATCCAGAGCGAGTGGCCGCTTTTCTGCGTAACGGGAGCAATGCCGGCATATTTCTGAAGGCTGCAGGCGTCAGGATAGCGAGAGCGGTCGGTGCCGAAGGCTGCGAGCAGGCGAGGGGCGGTCGCCGGTCCCGCACCCGGCAGGCCTTTGAAGAGATCTGCCTCGGGATGGGCCTCGAAGGCCTCGGCGATGTGCTCCTCGATGAGGGAGATGTTTTTCTGGAGGGGCCGCAGGATGTCGACGAGCATTTTCACCTCGAGCATCGCGGGCTCGATGACGGCCCGGTCTTCGGTCAGCGCGCGTGCCTGGGCAATGAGGGCGAGCCGCTCAGCGACTACGTCAGCGTGCCGTGAGTTATGGGCGGCATAGAAGGCCCGGAGGATTGCGGGCCGGGCTGCCTTCAGGCTCCTGAGTTCCGGCCAGCGGGCTAGGAAGTCGAGCATCAGGTCGGTGGCCGGTTCGCGTCCGCACAGCTCCAGCGCCTGCGGGTAGTAGGTCTTGAGCGTGCTGGCCAGTTCGCAGGCTAGTGCTTTGGTGCAAAGGCCGACCCGGTTGCCTCCACGTCAAAGAATGCTCTCGATAATCAGATTCTCACTTTCTTAGCGGCCTCGACCGAATGCTCTTGGCGCAGGTGGCCATAGGTCCGCATCGCCAAAGCACCCCCATCGGCGTGCCCGAGCCAGCGCGAGATGGTCGGTATATCCACGCCTGACTCGATGCAAAGGGTCGCGAAGAAATGCCGCAGGTCGTGGTGGGTCATTCGATGGCAGCCGGCCTTTTCTGCCGCGCTCGTGAGCGCCTTTTGCGCCTCGTGAACGCGAAAGATCGAGTCTTCGGGTTTTGGTTTCCGTTCGGCGTGCAGCCTTTCGAGAAGCTGGCGCAGCGCCGGAATCATCGGGATAGTCCGGTGGCTGGTCGCCGACTTCTCGCCGGGAATCGTGATTAGCCCCTTCTCGAAGTCCACATGACGCCAACGCAGGAGCGCGGCCTCGCCGATGCGCGCGCCGCTGTAAACCAACCCCTCGACCAAATCCCCGCAATCGCGACTCTGCCGTGAGCCGGCTGTGCGAACGGCCGCCACCAGTTGTGTGAATTGAGCCCGCGATGGTAGTTCGAGTTTCTTCGCCCGGACACGGGCTTTCTCCAAATCAGCGGCTGGATTGCGGTAAATCGCTCCCTTCTCCACGCCGATCTCGAACAGGCGCCGGACGCAGTCAATGGCACCATTGACTGTCGTGTGACTCGCCGAGAGTCGGCGATGCTTTCCGCCATTCGGCACGAACTGGCTGCCGTTTGCCGTCAACTTGCGCAGCCACTCCCGGCAATCCGATTCCGAGACCCGCCGAATGTCGGCGAGCCGTAACTCGGGCCATGTTCGATCGAGCAATCGGATGAATCGCAAACGAAATTCTTTCGACCGCGCCTTGAGCCGGTGATCCGCTTTGACCGCGTCTTCGTAGACCGCGATGGCATCGCCGACGGTCATCTGGCCGGAATCAACGGCGGCGATGCGGTTGACGGCCCCTTTTACTTCATCTTCGAAATCGCGCAGGCGCAATTTGGCAACAGCCAGGACGGTCGTCTCAAGCGACCGCCATTTCTGCTTGCCAGCTACTTTCACCCGCCCGTAGTAGCTACCGCTCTGTCGGTTCTTTAACAGATTCGGAACACTGGTCGGAAGCCACCGAGTTTCTTTCACACTTGAGCTCATTCGATAGCCAAGAGTGTAGATAATCGGTGTAGAAAATTCAAGCAGTGAAATGAGTCTGTTACGTAAGTAATTGAATATAAGTTGATGGCAAGGTAGCTCAGTTGGTAGAGCAGAGGACTGAAAATCCTTGTGTCCCCGGTTCGATTCCGGGCCTTGCCACCACTTTAACGTAAGATATTTAAAATAAAAACCTTACAACACAATTGTCAGGCCAAGTTTCGCGCATCAACTTGAGTTCAACGAAAAAGAATATCGATGCCCTTTCAGAATTCATCTTCGCGAAAGAAGAAACGTTGCAATTCGAATTCGAGGATGGTCGATGGCGCGATGCTAGTGTCAGCGGTCACCCTAATCCGGCCAGGGCGGGTGAGGGGTAGTTCAAAACCAGCCACTGTGAGTGGGATCGATTTGCTCGTTGAGCGGCGGATGCCGCACAACGGAGCAGATGAACCAACTCAAAGTGCATCGACTGGAAGAGATTATAACGCTGAAGGCGCAGGGCTGGTCCGCTCGTCGGATTGCTCGTGAGCTGAATGTTGACCGGGAGACGGTCGGCAAGTACCTGCGGAATGGCCCGGCAAAACCAGCCACCCCGACCCTCGGGTCGGCGACGGGAAACGAGCTGGGAAGTGGGGTTGGCCCACCCGGGGTCGAATCAAAACCAGCCACCCTGACCCTCGGCTCCGAGGACGGGATCGCGGAGCGGGAGGTGGACCGTGCGCTGGCGGCGGCGCGCTCGAACGTGAGCCTGTGCGAGCCGTGGCGGGAGGCGATCGAGGCCGGGCTCAAGCAGCGGCTGTCCGCGAAGCGGATCCATCAGGACCTGGTCTCGGATTATGGTTTTTCTGGAAGCTACGAGTCAGTGAAACGCTTCACCCGGCGGCTGGAGGCGAGGATCGAGATCCCCTATCGGCGGATGGAGTCGCTTCCCGGGGACGAGATGCAGGTGGACTTTGGCCAGGGAGCTTGGGTGGAGGAGGACGGCAGGAAGCGCCGTCCGCATCTCTTCCGTGCGGTGTTAAGCCACTCGAGGAAGGGTTACACGGAGGTCGTGTGGCGCCAGGACACGGAGTCGTTCCTGCGCTGCATCGAGAACGCGTTCCGCGCGGTGGGAGGGGTCACGAGGACGGTTGTCTGCGACAACCTTAAGGCGGCGGTCATCCATCCGGACTGGTACGATCCTGAGCTCAACCCGAAGCTGGCGGAGTTTGCCAGGTTTTACGGGACCGTTGTCCTGCCGTGCAAACCGGGGATGCCGCGGCACAAGGGCAAGTGCGAGGCCGGGGTCGACTACGCCCAGGAGAACGCGGTGAAGGGCCGTCGCTTCGAAAGCCTCGGAGCCCAGAACATCTACCTCGCCGAATGGGAGCGAAACGTGGCGGACACGCGGATCCACGGGACGATCCACCAGCAGGTGCGTCCCTTCTTCATGACGGCCGAGCAGCCGGCGCTCCTGCCGCTCCCGGCGGGGCTCTTCCCGAGCTTCACCGAGGGAAAGCGCAGCGTGCATGGGGACGGCCACGTGGAATTTGAAAAGTCCTTTTACTCGGTTCCTCCCGAATACGTGGGGCGCGAGGTATGGGTGCGCGGGGACTCGCGCATGATCCGGCTCTTCAACCTGAGAATGGAGCCTATCGCGGCCCACGTGCGCGGAGCACGGGGCCGGGCCACGACCAGCGACGAGCACATCCATCCGTTGAAGCGGCGGCTGATCGACCGCGGTGTGCGCTACCTTTTGTCGCGTTGCGGCGAGATTGGCCCTGCCTGCGGGGCCTGGGCCGAGGCCGTCCATCATCACCGTCCGATCGAGGGCGTACGGGCGATCCAGGGCCTGCTCCCGCTCGCAAAGAAGCATACCGGGGAGGAGATGGAGAAGGCCGCGGCGAAGGCCCTCTGCCGGAGCGCCTGGCACTTAAGCGCCGTGAAGGTCGCGCTCGGGGAGCCTGAGAATGTGGTCCAGGTCGACTTCCTGGAAATCCATCCGCTAATCCGCGACCTGACGGCCTACCGCGTCCCTTTTCCTCCATGAACACACCGCAACTCGATACCCTGTTACATCAACTCCGACTGACCAGCATGGCGACGACACTCGGCGTGCGCCTCCAGGAGGCCGCGGGCGGCCGCCTTACCCACGCCGAGTTCCTGGAGCTCGCGCTCCAAGACGAGGTCAATGTCCGGCGCCAGCGCAAGGTGGCCAACCGCTCGCGGGCCGCCGGCTTCCGGGTGCCGAAGACCCTGGACAGCTTCGACTGGCACTTTAATCCGCAGATCCCGCGAAAGGAGATCTACGACCTGGCGAGCTGCCAGTTTATCCGCGAGGCCACGGGGGCCATCTTCCTGGGCGCTCCGGGACTCGGCAAAACGCACTGCGCCTGGGCCATCGGCTACGAGGCCATCCAGCAGGGCTACCGAGTACTATGCCGCTCGATCTTCGACCTGGTGAGGGATCTGATTGCCGAGGAGGCGCTCGAGGAAAAGGAGCTGGCGCTGCGCCAGTACCTGAAGCCCGACCTCCTCATCATCGAGGACTTTGCGGGCAAGCAGCTTCCCAAGCACTCCGGCGAATACCTGCTCGAGGTCGTGATGCGCCGCTATGAGAACCGCTCGATGCTGATCACCTCAAACCGGCCGCTCGAGGAGTGGGGAAAGCTCTTCCAGGACGTGCCCGTCGCCAGCGCGATCCTCGACCGGCTCCTTCACCACTCCCGCATCGTCACCTTCGCAGGGCGAAGCTACCGGACCAAAGACCTCGACCTCGGCGGCGATGCAGCCGAGCCCCGCTCATGACCAATGCCCAGATCCTGATTGCTGAGAAGGGCCAAAGCCCACCACGGCCTGCGGCCTATCTGGGGGCGAGCCGCCCCCAGCCCCCGGAAAACACGACGCCCGTTTTGATCTTGTCCAACCCGATCAACCTTCTATGACCCCAATGTCCCGTTCGCGGTGGCTGGTTTTGAATTACCCCCGACCCGTCCTGGCTGGAATTGAGGTGACCCCTGACAATGCTAGCAAGTTGCCTTTTAGATCGTCTTCATTGGCCGAGGTTGCCCCCGGTTGAAGGCGTAATCATCGATGAAAATCGTGTTGATGTAGGTATCCGCGTAAACTCGGTAGCTGTTCTGTTTCAGAAGTTCGATAATGTTTTCCAATTTCTGCCCAGTGTTGTTCTCACTGTAGGTCAACGTCTCCACGCAGATAATCTTAGGTCGATATTTTCCAAAATCGAGCGATTGCAAGACGGCGAAATCCAGCCCTTCGATATCCAACGACATGATGTCGGGAGCCCGGACAAAATATCGTTCGAGGAGCGTGGTGATTGAAAGCAGGTCTATTTTAAGTATTCGGAGAATTCTCTTGGAGCCAAGCCTCTCGATTCTGAGCGCTTCCTCTTTTGAAAAGGTGTTCAGCTTGGGATCCGTCATTTCGTAAAAATCTGCTTTTACTTCGTTCTTAAAGCTGATGCCGATGTTGAGGCAAAGATCCCTATTCCGCCTACGGCGGATTGTTGCATAGAGGGTTGGGTCAGGTTCAACGAGCACTCCCGTGCATCCCCGTTTGTAAAAGAGGTAAGTATTATTCAATCTGACCGGATCATTGGTTCCGATGTCGAGATAGGTTGGGCAGGCGATATTCAACGACCTGCATACAAAATCCATAATCACGTCTTCACCGCATTGTGAATAGCTCGTTGGCGGCCGGTTTGCGCGAGCTTGTCGGAAGCGATCGTAGGTTCCGCGAAACAGTTTCTGGCAGATCGGATACAAAAACGTCCGTCTCAGGAGTTGTTTGAGGCAATCCATAGCGTTTTACTTACTCCCAGTGCATCCGGGTCCAGAACAGTGTTTTCTTTCCGATCACGGTACCCTTGGAGGACTCCTCAAGAGCTTCCTTATGCCGCCTATCCGCCAGATTGTGACCTTCGGCATCCCTCTCAATCGCTCGTTGCTCCGCCAGCTCCTGCATGCGCTCCACCCTGGCTCCCTTCAGCTGGTCCAAAGCGGCCTGCTGGCCATACTCTTTGCACATGTGAATATTCGAAATGGCATAATCAAACATTGGCACGGACCAGGTCTCAGAGCGTGCAGTCAGCAGGACCATGTCCGGCAGCTTCTGGACGGTGGTGGAGACCTCGATCTTTTCTTGCTCGGTTAGCTCTGCCATTTTGCCCCCCTTCCATGATAGACGGCTAACCCAATGGCAAGTTTGCCCCTGTTCCGTGCCCGATCTGGGCCTGCTAGGGCCACAAGAATGGCTGGGACGGGGCGGTGGCTACACGGTGTTAACGATCTTCGCCTTAATGGCCTCGTACTCAGAATCAGAAATCAGCTTCTGCTCCAGCATCTGCTTGGCCTGCTGAAGGCGTTTCACCGGATCAGCCTGCACTCCATTGTCACTGGGGGGCTGCGTCGGCAGGCGTGGGGAGCGCCGCAGTCCTGACCTCATTGGTGATGGGCGGCCTTTGTTGGGGCACCATTGTCGGCCCCGTGGCCTACCGGTGGCTCGCGGGCCCGGGCCACTAGGCCTGCCGGCTACTTGGGCCCGGCCGGCGCTCATCGAAGCCTCCGGAGTCTCGGTCAGGTAACCGGAGGCGTACTCCACGAGCCGGTACGCAACGACGAGCTTCCAGCCATCGGCGTCTTGGTGGAACGTCACGGCCGAATTGTGGACGATCGAATCATCCGCGTGCTGCCACTGGGTGTGGAGCGTCACGTCGTTCGGCCCGTCGGTTGCATTAGCGCCTGGGAATCCCTCCAGCGAGCGCGCAGGCCGGCGCTTCGCCCTCCCTCTTTCTTCCCTCTCAGGCCACGCGACGGCCCGGAATGCGCAGCCTTTTGCAACGGATGCGCACGCTGGCGGCTAGACATGGGCGCCCGGCTGAGGAAGGATTGCTGGAACCTGCGCCCCAGCGCGGGCCCCTCGATCATGAGCAAGACAAGCCATCCCAAGAAAGTCGCTCTTCTCACCGCCGGCGGCCTCGCCCCGTGCCTAAGCTCCGCCATCGGCGCGCTGATCGAGCGTTACACGGAGATCGCCCCGGACGTGGAAATCATCGCTTACAGGAGCGGCTACAAGGGCCTGCTCCTGGGCGACAGCTACCGGGTCACCCCGGAGGTGCGCGCAGGCGCCCGCGCGCTGCACGGCTTCGGCGGGAGCCCGATAGGCAACAGCCGCGTGAAGCTGACCAACGTCAAGGACTGCGTGAAGCGCGGGCTCGTCAAGGAGGGCCAGGACCCGCAGAAGGTCGCGGCCGACCAACTCGTGCGCGACGGCGTCGACGTCCTGCACACGATCGGCGGCGACGACACGAACACCGCGGCGGCCGAGCTCGCCGCTTTCCTCTCCCGCAACGGCTACGGCCTCGCCGTGATCGGGCTGCCGAAGACGATCGACAACGACGTGTTCCCGATTCGCCAGTCGCTAGGCGCTTGGACCGCGGCCGAGCAGGGTGCGCGGTACTTCGCAAACGTCGTCGCCGAGCATGGGGCGAACCCGAGGATGCTGATCGTCCACGAGGTCATGGGCCGCAGCTGCGGCTGGCTGACCGCGGCGACCGCCCGATTCTACCGCGGCATGCTGGCGGCGCGTGACTTTGTCCCTGGGCTCGGCCTCTCGAGGGAGAGGCTCGACGTCCACGGCGTCTACATCCCGGAGGTCCCGTTCGACGTGGCCTCCGAGGCGCAGCGCCTCAGGGCCCTCATGGGGCGCCTGGACAACGTGAACCTCTTCGTGTCCGAGGGGGCGGGAGTCGAGAGCATCGTCGCCGAGATAAAGGCCAGGGGCCAGGAGGTCCCGCGCGACGCGTTCGGGCATGTGAAGCTTGATGCGATAAACCCCGGAAAATGGTTCGGTGAGCAGTTCGGCAAGATGATCGGCGCCGAGAAGGTGCTCGTCCAGAAGAGCGGCTATTTCGCACGATCCGCCGCCGCGAACGCGGACGACCTGAGCCTCATCAAGGGCTGCTGCGACCTCGCGGTCGAGTGCGCCCTTCGCCGCGAAAGCGGGGTCATCGGCCACGACGAGGGAAGGGGCGGCGTCCTTAGGGCGATCGAGTTTGAGCGGATCAAGGGCGGAAAGCCCTTTGACACGCGAACCCCGTGGTATGTCGAGCTTCTCGGGGCGATCGGGCAGCCGGGGCGCTGAGGCCGGGCCTCACTCGGCCTCGTCCAGCACCGACCCGACCGTGCTCGGCACGGCCTCCACCGAAAAAGGCTTGGCGAGGAACCGCCTGACCCGCGTTGCGGCGGGCCCCGCCGCCATGTTGGAGCAGCCGCTCGTCGCTATTATCCGCAGGCGCGCCCGCAGTTGTCTTGTCGGTTGTTGAGGAGGAAGCTTCGGGGCCAGCCCGGGATGCTATTTTTTCTCGTCTGGACGGTAAAATCTGCAAACAACCCTCCATGCCCTCCGCCATCTCACGCCACATGCGGATCGCCCTGGGATGCGCCACCGCTGTGGCCGCGGCCCTTCCGGGCTCCGCACGCGAGGTGGTGCTCTCGGGTGACACCAGGGTGGTCGTCGAAAGGAACGTGGAGATGAGCACGCGCGACGGCGTCAAGCTTCGCGCCGACGTCTACCGCCCCGACGCCGACGGGCGCTTTCCCGTGGTCCTGGAGAGAACCCCGTACGACAAGCGGCTCGAGTCATTCGGCCCCCAGGTCGCGGCGCGCGGCTACGTCTTCATTGCGCAGGACGTGCGGGGCCGCTTCGCCTCCGACGGGGAGTGGTACCCGCTCAAGCACGAGGCCGACGACGGCTACGACGCCGTGGAGTGGGCTGCCGCGCTGCCCTACGCGAGCGGCAGGGTGGGGATGTACGGGCCCTCCTACCTCTCCGCCGCGCAGCTCCTCGCGGCGGTGGCCGCACCGCCGCACCTATCGTGCATCATGCCCTTCGCCATGGCCTCCAACTTCCACGAGCAGTGGGTCTACCAGGGCGGGGCGTTCTCCCTTGTGCTGAACGAGGGCTGGTCGAGCGCGGTCTCGATAAACGTGCTCGAAAAGCGGGCGGGCGACGGCGCGCAGCCCTCACGCTGGGACATGAAGCTGCCGCCGATCGGCTACCCGGTCCTGGACCTGCCGGCGGCGCAGCAGCTGGCGCCCTACTATTACGATTGGCTCAGGCACCCCGACTACGACGACTACTGGAAGCAGCTGTCCATAGAGGAGCACTTTGGCCAGATCAGGGTGCCGGCCCTCCACGTCG
>Ga0224555_1005490_pt1 | contig 10584 bp, 8 predicted proteins | sample 714S23034metaG_FD_180687 | JGI IMG/M metagenome (GOLD analysis project Ga0224555, IMG submission 180687) | Peat soil microbial communities from Stordalen Mire, Sweden - 717 S2 30-34 | ecosystem: Environmental > Terrestrial > Soil > Wetlands > Peat | place: Sweden: Norrbotten County, Stordalen...
TGGGGGCTTTCGGGCCTCGGCCTTGGGTCGAAGCGGCTTTTCTGCCGCTGCGGGTGGTTTTTCAGGAGTCGTGTCCGCGGGTTGTGGAGCGGAACCAGGGGACGGAGCGTTATCGCTGGGCTGAGACGCGGCAGGAACGTTTTGGGAAGTACTGCCAACCGGCGGCTGAGAAGTGGCCTCCGGCGCAGGAGCACTCTGCGATGGGGCATTCTGAGGCGCTGCGGCTTGGGGTTCCGCAGCCGGTGGGACAGGGCTTGGCGCGCTGCCAGTGTCGGGTGGTGGAGTATTGGCGGGGTTGGTTGTGCCCCCGGAATCTGGGGCGTTCGGAATGGATTCCGGCGTTGTGGCTGCGGGCTTTTTCCCGCCATTCACCCAGGCGAATCCGCCTTGCTTCCAGTGTAGATAGCCGAAGCCTCCAGCCAGCGCTAGTGCGAGCACGAGGAGCAGCAGTTTGCTCCATCCGCGCTTAGGTTCTTCTTCATCCTCCAACAGATAATCGAGGTTTCGCGAGGAGTGTTGCCCGTGCTCATCATGCCCATGCTCGACAGCGGGCTTATTCAGGCCGAGAAAAGACGGTCCTGTGATTAAAGGCTCGGGGCTGGATCTCTGGGAGCTAAAGCTTGATTCAGTGGGTGGCTGCGGCTTCGGATCGTCATTTCGTAGGTCGCTGTTTCGTAGATCGCTGTTTGTTTGATCCGTTTTTGGATGGACTGGCGGGGGAATGTTCGACTCGACTTTCGCAGCAGCATCGGAGGCCACGACTGTCTTCGCAGTCGTTACGGCGGAGGCGGCTGGCACGCGAGCGGGCGGGATGGCAGCCGCCTGCAACGGAACAAGGGGTGCTCCGCACATTCCGCAAAAGCGGTTGCCTTCGACGTTCTCATTGCCGCATCGTCCGCAGCGCACGGGACCTCCTCAACTCTTCTTAGCTTAACTCAGTTTGGGAATTAATTTGTAGGGAAGGGTTGCATGTGTAGTGGCATGGCGGGCCCTCAATTGAGAGGGGCACTCGAGGGATCAGACAGGGCAATCAATTTGCCCACAGGATATTCTTCCTGGCTCAGCGGAGCATCGGGCTGGGGATTGATCACGGTGAGCATGTCCCCACTATTCACTCCGCGCAGCAACAAGCGGTCCGACTCGACTCGCACCACGCGATACTTCTCATCGAAAATTCGTTGCTCGCCCATACCAACGTTTGATGCTCACGCTTTCACTCGCGATGCCATTGTTAATTGTGCTCAGAATGACCCTAGGGAAAAATCCCGAATTGGACCGATGGGGTAAAATTTTAAAATTAAATGAGCGTGAATAAGGACCGCGGAGAGATGCATCGCGTATACTTCTTTTCCAATCTTCTGCTTATCGGTGTTACGGACAAGAACTCTCAAAATTCAAATGCACGGGTGAGAAATCAACACAGATAATGGCGGGCACGATGATCGACCTGTCAGACATACGGGCGGCGCTAGCCAGAATTCGCGCCGACATTCGCGTCTGGCCATGCACGCATTCTGAGGCATTTTCCGGCCTCACCGGCAATTCCATCTTTCTCAAGCTCGATAATCAATAGCGTACGGGCGCCTTCAAAGAGCGTGGAGCGCTGAATAAGCTGCTCACCCTCAACACAGCAGGTCCGACCCAACGTCAACGTCAAAGGCAACGGGCAGAGTGCCCGTTCCACACAAACACTTCCACACAAAGACTTCCACACAAACACTTCCACACAAACACATTACGCGTGGGAGAGTTCTTTTTCTGCACCGCGGAAGAGGGAGCGCAGGGCGCGGATTACAACGCGCGCCAGCAGGATAATTATGACAACCAAGAAGAGTGCAATTGCTCCGGCAGCATAGGGGTGGCGCGTGGCGAGCCAAGTTAGAAATATGGCGAAGGCGTCTTCACCGAGACTTAGCGTAATGTTCGACAGCGGCTCGGGAGATGGAGTGACAACGGCGCGAATGGCGGTCTTGCCTCCGTGGGCGGCGAGGGCGATGGCGGCGCCAAGGCCGGCGGCTATGAGTTGCTGAGTGGGAGTCAGCTGTCGAGTAGCGCCGTAAGCTAGCAGTCCAGCGACCGGGACGCGGATGAAGGTGTGAAGCGCGCTCCAGATCAGGTCGAAGGCGGGAATCTTATCGGCAAAGAATTCGATGACGAAGAGGGTCAGGCTGGCGCCGATAATGGGCCAGGTTTCCAGCAGTTGCAGGGCGGGCGGGAGCGGAACGTCTCCGAAGCGCGCGAGCAGGCCGAGGGCGGCTACCGTCGCGTACACGTTAAGGCCCGCCGCGAATGCGACCGCAGCCAGCACTGAGAAGAGTTCGGGGAGCGGAACTTGGAGCAGGTTTGGCATCAAGGATCTCTTTGAGGGATTCGATTGTAGCCTAGATGCCTAGCACAATTTTGAGTGAAACCCGTGGGCTTTGAATGAGCTGCCAGCGCCGAGAGCGAGACGCGCTCGAAACAGCCGGCGAGACGCCGGCGCTACAGTCGAGACGCCAGCGCTACAGTCGAGACGCCGGCGCTACAGTGCAAAAGCAAAGGGCCGCTTTCCAGCGACCCCTGAAGGTCATCTGCTGCTCCTCGTCTTACAAAGTGGATTCGATTTCGAAGCCCCAGGCTTCCAGCAGAGGCTCGGGGATGTACTTGGAGTTCTTGTTGCGGCGCGCCCACTCGCGGAGACGAGTTGACCGGAGATACTGGTCAGGAGAGAGCTTGTATTCGCGCACCACCTGTTCGAATTCCGTGATGGTCGGGACAATGGGACCGATCGGCTCGGGCTTGCCCCAGTTTGGATTTCCACGTCGCTTCGCCATGAAAGAATGCCTTTCCTACAAAAGGGGGAATTAACTCAACAATGCTCTATCTATATGATTCTCCGGCGGGTACGCGGGATTCATGGAAACAGAAGCCAGCGAGCATACAACACTCAGTGGTCGTTCCCAAACAAGCCGGTACGTAATCGGAGACTCAAAATGTTAGGGCAACATCCTCCAAAAAGTCAATGGAATTTTGGCGTGTAAAGGTTGAGTGAGCTTGATGTAAGTTGTTGAAGGCTTTGAGTTTGATTCCTTCCCCTTTCCCGTTTCGGTCCTTCCGATCGAGTGAGAGTCACCGGCTATCGTTTTTGGGGACTTATTCTCCATTTTGGGCTTCTCCTCGCTATCTCGCCGTGAGCCTCTTACGTCGTGGGTTGCACGCTTGCACTGCTTCGCGGCTCCTGCGAGATCGTGGCGTGCGCATCTTTACATCTTTCATCTTTCATCTTTGGTGAACTTGGCCGCTGGCTCATCGCGGCTTTACACTGAATGGGTGAAAATCGCGCTGGGCCAGATCAATCCGACGGTCGGAGATTTCTCCGGCAATGCTGCAAAACACGTCGACTTTGCCAACCGGGCGCTGGCCGGTGGGGCGGGACTGATCATGTTTCCCGAGTTGTCGGTGTGCGGCTACCCTCCCCGGGATCTGGTGGAGCGGCCAGCCTTTGTCGCTCGCAACCGGGAGAGCGCCGAACTCATTGCGCAGCAGACCAAAGGCATCGCCGTCATCTGCGGCCTAATTACCCCGGCCGAATCAGAAACCGGGAAGTCGGCGATGAACTCCGCGGCGCTCTTGCAGGATGGGAAAATTGCCTTCCTGCAATCGAAGATGCTCTTGCCCACCTACGATGTTTTCGACGAGATGCGAAACTTCGCGCCCGCGAGAAGCCAGGAGTTGTTCCCGTTTTGCGGCAACCGGATGGCGCTCACGATCTGCGAAGATGCCTGGAATGACAAGCTATTCTGGCCCAAGCGGCTATACACCGTGGATCCAATCGAGGCGCTCATTCGGGCGGGCGGAAACTTCATACTCAACATTTCTTCATCGCCCTTCTGGATCGGCAAGCGCGAAGTCCGGCGCGAGATGCTGGCGGCAATTGCGCGCCACCACAAAGTTCCAGTCGCACTGGTGAATCAAGTGGGCGGCAATGACAGCCTGGTCTTCGATGGATCAAGCCTGGTGTTGAACGCGGAAGGAACGGTCATCGCGCAAGGCCGTTCGTTTGAAGAAGACCTGATCTACTTTGATTCGAAAACGCTCACGGGAGAGTTGCACGAGCAGATCGAAGGCGAAGAAGCGAGTGTGTATGCAGCGCTGGTTCTAGGCACGCGCGATTACATGCACAAGTGTGGATTTCAAAAAGCCATCATCGGTCTTAGCGGCGGCATTGATTCGGCGCTTACCGCCGTAATCGCCGCCGATGCGGTAGGGCCGGAGAACGTGATTGGAGTGGGCATGCCGGGGCCTTATTCTTCTCCAGGATCGATCGCGGATGCGCGCGCGCTGGCGACAAATCTCGGTATCCGCTTCGAATTGCTTTCCATTGACCGGGCTGTCGAAGCCTATCGCGGGATCCTGAAAGATGTGTTTGCCGGACGGCCTGAGGACGTGACCGAGGAAAATATACAGTCTCGCGCCCGCGGGATGCTTCTGATGGCGCTCTCCAATAAGTTCGGCGCGATCGTGCTTTCCACAGGCAACAAGAGCGAACTGGGCGTGGGCTACTGTACACTTTACGGGGACATGGTTGGGGGTCTGGCGGTCATTTCGGATGTGCCCAAGACTTTGATCTACAGACTGAGTCACTACGTGAATTCACGCCGCGCGGTGATTCCGATGGCTACGCTGGAGAAGCCGCCATCGGCAGAGTTGCGGCCCGACCAGAAAGATAGCGACTCGCTGCCGCCGTACGAAATTCTGGATGTGGTGCTGGAAGATTACGTGGAGGCGGCGCACTCCGCCGAGCAGATTTCCGCCGAGCATGGATTCGATATCGATCTGGCGAAGCGCGTGATGCGAATGGTCGATCGCGCCGAGTACAAGCGCCAGCAGGCCGCGCCAGGCATTAAAATTTCTCCCAAGGCATTCGGGTACGGGCGACGGTTTCCGATCGCTGCCAAGAGTGAAGTTTGAGTTCCCGGTTCGGAGATCCGGTTCTCAGCCAAAGATTTTGTTCAGGATGGAAAGGAAAACATGCGCAGTTCTCTGCCTCTTATTTTTGCGTTTTTGCTGGCCTGCACGCTCGCCGCAGCCCAGGCTCCCTCGCTGGTGAATCCTTCGGGCAAGGCGGCCGCGAAAGCCGACAATAAGTCCGCTCCTTCCGATGTCAATCTTCCCTCCGAAGCCACCGTGGAGGCTTTCCTGCAACAGACGTTTGGATACGATCCAAAAGTTAACTGGAAAATCTCCGCCATCAAGCCGGTGGCGGGCGGGCTCGCGCAGGTCGATGTCATACTGGCCAACGGCCAAGGCCAGCAAATCAGCCGGTTTTACGTGACGCCGGATGGCGAACACGCTGTGGTCGGCGACCTGATGCCGTTTGGCGCCCGGCCCTACGAGCCGGTTAAGAATAGTTTAGAGAAGGGAATCACCGGACCGTCACGTGGGCCGAAAGATGCGGCCGTCACGATTGTTGAATTCGGGGATTTGCAATGTCCAGCGTGCAAGGCCGCGCAGCCGAAGATCGAGGAACTGGTCGCGGCCGAGCCCAAGGCTCGCTTCGTCTTTCAGAACTTTCCTCTGGAGATGCACAACTGGGCAGCGAAAGGCGCGGATTATGCCTACTGCGTGGGTGAGGCGTCGAATGATGCCTTCTGGAAGTTCATCGCCAAAACCTACGAGACGCAGGGCGACATTACTGCCGACAACGCAGACGCAAAATTGACCGCGCTGGCGGAAGGCGCGGGCCTGAAGGGTGCGGACATAGCGGCCTGCGCGTCCACTCCCGTGACCAGGGCACACGTCGAGGCTTCCATCGCGTTAGGAAAATCCGCCGGTGTAACCGGCACGCCGACACTTTTTATCAACGGTCGCGTCATCGGGAATGTAGCCAACGTTCCCAGCGACACGCTGAAGAATCTCGTCGACTTCGCGGCAAAGCCGGGCAAATAGTACTCGTAAAAGGCAGCCTGAAATCCGTCGTTCTGATAGGCTGGCGGTTCGCAGTCGGCAGCCAACATCCGCGCCAAAATCTTATAGTTTGCTTGTAACTTATCGAATGAATCCGGCTGCAGACCCGTCGCCCGCCTGCAACCTTTGTGTTTGACACAAAGTTTCCTTGACTTTAATAATTGCCCTTCGTCTTCACTCACATTCTTGAACACGGCACGAGCCCGCAGAGGCTCGGCTGATTGTCGGTAACTCTCAGCGCGAGTTCGAATTCGTGGGGCTCGCCAAGCACAAATCACCGAAAGGAATTTTTAATGGTTAAAGTTCTCACCGAAAAACTGTGCTCCATGACCTGCGGTCTTGTTGCCATCTATTTGCTGGTCGCGTTGGCGGCGGCGCAGACGCCATCCTCAACAACCTATTCGACATTCATAAACTTCGATGGAACCAACGGCTTTTATCCCGAATATATGTCCTTGATTCAGGGCTTTGATGGCGACCTGTACGGCGCGTCGGTCGATGGCGGCACCAGCACCGCCTGCGGTCTCTATGGCTGCGGCACCGTCTTTAAAGTCACCACGGGAGGCACGCTGACCACACTGCATAACTTTACCGGCAGCAACGCGTATCCTTACGGGTCACTCGTGCAGGGCTCTGACGGCATTCTCTACGGAACGACTTACGGCAGCGCAACCAGCACGAAATGCACTGGCGAGGGTGGCTGCGGCACGGTTTTCAAGATCACCACTTCAGGCACTCTCACTACGCTGCACACGTTCAAAGGGACCGATGGCTATGGCCCCAGCGGATTGATCCAGGCCACTGACGGAAACTTATATGGGACCACGAACTGGGGTGGCACATATGGCGGCGGCACCGTTTTTAAGGTTACGACGGGAGGCACGCTGACTACTCTGTACGATTTTTGTACATCGTCGGGTTGCGAACAGAGTGCGTACCCGCTCGCCGGATTAGTCCAAGGCACGGATGGAGATTTGTACGGAACAACGGGTGGCGCAATTACGAAATCGTGCCCGCTGGGTTGCGGAACGTTCTTCAAGATCACGACGTCGGGCGCGTTGACTACGCTGCACACCTTCGATGGAACCGACGGCTACATTCCTCACGGCGTCATTCAGGCCACTGACGGCGACTTCTACGGAACGACCACCGATGGCGGCTCCAGTGATGGTTGCGCCAACGGCTGCGGTACGGCCTTCAAAGTGACCTCCTCGGGTACGCTGACCACGCTCTACAATTTCTGCTCCAAGGGCGGTTGCACGGACGGTTCTTATCCGATCGACGCCATGGCCCAAGGCATTGACGGCAACTTCTATGGTACGGCGAGCTATGGCGGAACCTACGACAAGGGCACCATCTTCAAACTCACGTCGTCGGGCACGCTGACTACGCTGTACAGTTTCGAATCGGGCAAAGTTGACGGCGTCTGGCCCGGCTATACCCCCGGGGCAGGCTTGGTTGAAAACACAGATGGAATTTTCTACGGGACGACCATCCAAGGCGGACTTTACGGCGGTGGTACGATCTTCAGCCTCTCGACCGGGCTGGATCCGTTCCTCGAAACCAATCCAACGTCGGGCAAAGTAAAGGCGGCCGTGACGATTATAGGCACCGATCTGACCGGAGCGACGAGCGTGACGTTTAACGGAAAATCGGCGACCTTCACTGTGGTCTCCGCTTCGGAAATCACCACTACAGTGCCGACGGGGGCGACGACGGGATCGGTGGAGGTGAAAACCTCCAGCGGAACTTCCACGAGTAATATCGTCTTCACGGTAACCGATTAATACGTTCTTCGATTCTTACCGGAACAGCGATGAGCCGCCTTTTACGAGGCGGCTTTTTTGTTTTTGAGTGACCGCTTCGCCTCTCCGCGATCGTGCAAAATCCTGCATCTTGACAGCAAATTTGAAGCGACCGATAATCGCCGAACTCAGCGGTACGCGACGTCCGCGCAGGATTTGCTGCCGAGTGCGAAATCTATTGGTTAGGGGGAGTCCCCGCCTTTGCGAGTCCGCATTATGGAGCACCCCCAATGACAAAATCGAAAACGGCCCGCCTCACCTTCGTGTTTTGCATGGCATTGGCGATATCGTCGTCCGCTCAAACTTTCAGCACTTTAGTGAATTTCGATGAGATCAATGGTGCCCAACCCCGGTCAACGCTGGTTATAGGCGTCGACGGGATGTTCTACGGCACAACTGTGGGAGGCGGACTCGCCAACAGCGGCACCTTCTTCAAGATGACCACCGACGGAGCATTAACCGTGCTTTACAATTTTTGCTCCTCAAACGCTTGCACAGACGGGTCGTACCCAGCTACAGGTGCAGGGCTGGTGCAGGCCGCAGGCAGCGAATTCTATGGGACAACCACCGGCGGTGGGACCGTCAACCGAGGCACGATCTTCAAAATCACTACGTCGGGTGCGCTGACCACGCTGCACAGCTTCTCTGGCCCGGACGGCGCACAACCGTATGCAGGTTTGGTGCAAGCCACTGACGGGAACCTCTACGGCACAACTTATTTTGGCGGGGCAGAAGGCAATTACGGCACCGTATTTAAGATCACTCCGGCAGGCGAGTTCACCACGCTTTATAGCTTCGATGGGATAATCGGCGCCTCCCCGTACGCAGGTCTGATGCAGGCCCGCGACGGTGCTCTTTACGGAACGACGCTGTTCGCCGGGACCCGCGGCGGGGGCACGATCTTCAGAATCACAACCGGCGGCAGGCTCACCATCCTGCATAACTTCGATAACCAGGACGGCATCAACCCCTGGGCCCGGTTGGTGCAAGGCAGCGACGGAGACCTCTACGGGTCGACCGGCATCGGAGGAGCGTACTGTTCCAAAGGCTGCGGCACGATCTTCAAAATCACCACATCGGGCGTGCTGACCACCCTGCACAGTTTCGACGAACGCGACGGGGAAGAGCCTTTGGCCGAACTGGTACAGGGCGCCGACGGCGACCTCTACGGCACTGCGTATTACGGGGGATCCGATAACGCCTGCCTGGACGGGTGCGGGACGGTCTTCAAAATTACCACTGCGGGCGAGTTGACTACGCTGCACAACTTTCACAGTACGGACGGCGCATGGCCGGAATCGGGGCTAGCGCAGACCTCCAACGGCGAGCTTTGCGGAACAACTTCCAGGGGCGGGAGCGACGACGAGGGCACGATTTTCAGCATTACGCCGTAGTTTCGATTACTGCTGCGTCATCCAAATCTCTTTGGTATCCCGAGAGTAATTTGCGAGCACGTGGGGTGTGATGACGATTAGGAGTTCGTCCTCCTCTTTCATGCGATTGTTATCGGTGAGACCCTGATTGAGGAGGGGAAGGTCGGCCAGCAGAGGGATACCGGCCATCGAGCGCTGATCGTTGGTGGTGATTTCGCCAGCTACCGCCGCGCTTTCACCGTCGCGCAACTGGATGCTGCCTTTGTATTCCTGATTGGAAATCACAGGCACGCCATTCGAGCTTTGCCCGGTGAGCGACCGCACTTGCATCTCGAGAGTCATGCTGACATCGCCATTGCCGTGAATCATCGGCTTGATCTTCATTTCCAAACCAAGGTCTTCGTAACTCATCGAGGGAAACGGCGCCACATAGCTCTGATTGCCCAGCACCTGGGAGATCTGTGGCGAGTTGTAGATCGGCGCATACGTGCCATTGAGGATAGGATAACGCTCGCCAAGGTGGAAGGTGGCTTCGTTGCCTTGCTCGGCACGCAGAGTTGTATCGCTCAAGCTGCGGGCCCAGGATTCGTTCAGCGAGAGAGCGGTGGTAAGGTGATCCAAGCTGACGCCTGAGAAGCCCAGCCCATTGCCAAAAGTTGCCAGAGGCTGGCTAAAGATGGAATTGCCCTGCCCCTGAAGCTGCGCCAGAAGCCCGGAGAGTGCTGTGCTTCCGGCTGCGTTCACGCCGCCGGAAGAGATGAGTTGGTTAGCGAGAGATGAGATGCTCTGTCCACCGAGCGCCGCGACCGCGGCTGCCACATCCGCGATCGGGATGTTGTAGACGTTGAATGTGTTGGGAATGTGCATGCCGATCTCGCGCGTGAAATTGTGGCTGATCTGGTAGATCGACAGCTCGAAGGCGACCTCGGGACGATCGTGGTCCAATTGTTGAACTAGCTTGCTGCACGCCTTCAACGTGGCTTGGGGGGCCCGCACCTCCACCGTGCCCCCTTGTCCTGGACTTACCTTCTGAAATTCGCAGACGTTTTTCAGAGTGTTCACCATTTCGGTGGCTTGCTGCGGGGTGGTCGCGCCGGGCACGGAAAAAGTCGCCAGTGACATGCGATCGTATAGTGTGTGATTTTCCTTGGAATCCTTGGCGATCAGCAACTGGTGGGCGTCGACCGGCGTCCACATAGTCTTGCTGACCTTGCAAGCCAGGTCGATCGCGGTGAAAAAGTCAACGTCATCCACGTAGAAGCGAACCGGCATGGGCGTGATCGCATCGTCAAACTCGACCGTCACGCCATAGGCTTGGGCCAATTCGTTAAACATGCCGCGAACGTCGCCGCGATAATGAAACGTAGAACGATCGGGCTTGGGCTGAACGCTGATCTCATTGGAATTCTCCAGGCGGGCCTCGATCCCGCCGAGGGCGCGAGCGGTGGGATCGCGTATGG
>Ga0224555_1005491_pt1 | contig 10581 bp, 7 predicted proteins | sample 714S23034metaG_FD_180687 | JGI IMG/M metagenome (GOLD analysis project Ga0224555, IMG submission 180687) | Peat soil microbial communities from Stordalen Mire, Sweden - 717 S2 30-34 | ecosystem: Environmental > Terrestrial > Soil > Wetlands > Peat | place: Sweden: Norrbotten County, Stordalen...
AGATCGATCTTCACCGGGCAAACGTCGGAGCAGGAACCGCACAGGCTTGAGGCAAACGGGAGGCTGCCAAACATGCCGGGGTCGCGCAATGGCGCGAGCAGTGAGCCAATCGGGCCCGGGACGGTATAGCCATAGCTGTAGCCGCCGGAGCGCCGGAACACTGGGCAGGTGTTCATACAAGCGCCGCAGCGAATGCAGGAGAGCGAGCGCCGGAAAGTTTCCTGAGCGAGGATGGCGCTCCGGCCGTTGTCGACAATGACTACGTGAAGTTCGCCGCCGCGCATCGGACCTTGGAAGTGTGTGGTGTAAGTGGTCACGGGCTGCCCGGTTGCGCTGCGGGCGAGTAGTCGCAGGAAGATGGCGAGATCCTGAGTACGGGGCACGATCTTCTCCACGCCCATACAGGCGATGTGCACCGGGGGCAGGCTCGTTCCCATGTCGGCGTTGCCTTCATTGGTGCAAACGACGAAGCCGCCGGTCTCGGCGATGGCGAAGTTGACCCCGGTGAGGCCTGCCTGCGCCGCCATGAACTTCTGCCGCAGATGGACGCGCGCCGCTTCGGTGAGATACTTCGGGTCGGAAGCACCCTCGGCTGTCCCGAGTTCTTTGTGGAATAGCTCGCCGATGTCTTCCTTCTTCAGGTGAATCGCGGGAAGCACGATGTGGCTCGGTGGCTCGTGGCGCAACTGCACGATGCGTTCGCCGAGGTCGGTGTCGGTGACCTCGATGCCGTGTGCTTCGAGGTAGGGGTTCAGGTGGCACTCCTCGGTAAGCATCGACTTGGACTTCACCAGGCGGGTGAGGCCCCGATCCGCGAGAATACGGTGCACGATGGCGTTGTGCTCCTCGCCATCCCGCGCCCAGTGCACCTGGATACCGTTGGCCCTGGCGTTGCGCTCGAACTCCTCCAGGTAATCGGCGATCCGCGACAAGGTGTGCGCTTTGATGGCCGCAGCGGCCTCGCGCAGAGCTTCCCATTCCGGAATGCTTTCTGCCTGACGATCGCGCTTCAGTCGTACGAACCACAGCGCCTGATCGTGCCAGTGCGTGCGTTTCTCATCCGCCGCAAAGCTCGCCGCCTTTTCCGCGTGTCCGATCATGTTTGTCCACTCAAGAAAGCTTCGCGCCTTCCAGGATTTCCGCGACGTGCATCACGCGCAGGGGCTTGCTCTCGCGGCGGATCAATCCGCCCAGGTGCATAAGGCACGATGTATCAAAGCCAGCAATGATCTCGGCCCCCGCCTTCTCATGGTCGGCGATGCGGTCCCGGCCCATGAGACAAGAAATTGCCTCCTCGTTCACCGCAAAGGTGCCGCCAAAACCGCAACACTCGTCGGAGCGGGTGAGTTCAACCAGTTCTATGCCCCGCAATTGACCGAGTAAGAATCGCACTTTGTTAAAGGGTTTCACCATCACCTCTGAGGAGCGTCCGAGCCGCAGTTCGCGCAGCCCGTGACAGCTCATGTGCAGTCCCACCTTGGCGGGGAAGTCACCGTCAACCTTAACTACCTGGACGATGTCCACCAGGTATTCGCAGAGCTCGAACGTCGTCGTGCGAAGGTGGTCGAAGTCGGGCATCCCCTGCAACCACTGTGCGTAGTGGTTGCGCACCATGGATACACAGCTTCCCGAGGGGGCGACCACGTGGTCATACTTGCCGAAGATCTTGAGAAATCTCTCAGCCAGCGGCCGCGCGTCTTCCGCACAACCCGAGTTAGCCATGGGCTGGCCGCAGCATGTCTGCTCTTTGGGAAAGTCGACATCGACGCCGAGGCGCCGCAACACTCGCAAAGTCGCAAGCCCCACTTGCGGGTAGAACTGATCGACGTAGCACGGTATGAAGAGACCTACTTTGGGCATCGAGTCCTCGCCACCACGAATGGCGCTTACAGGCGAATCGCTGAGTTCAGTGCGCCACCAGGTTCGTGAACGGCGATACATACGCTATCAGGAAAACAAACACGCCAACCAATGCAGCTAATGCAAGACTGTGCAGAAATACGTAACGAAGAATTTCTCCTTCGTGTCCGTACCACTGCGTCGCGGTCGAGGCCACCACGATGCTCTGGGCGTCGATCATCTTGCCCATCACACCGCCCGTGCTATTCGCCGCCGCCATCAGCACCGGTGAGACATTCACTTGCTGCGCGGTGATTTTTTGCAGGCTGCCAAACAACACGTTGGAGGAAGTATCCGAACCCGTCAGCGCCACGCCCAGCCAGCCCAGCAGAGTGCCAAAGAAAGGATAGAAGTGGCCGGTCCGCGCAAAGGCCAAGCCCATCGTCGCATCGAGCCCGGAGTAGCGCGTCAGCATCCCGATGGCAAGCATCGCCGCAATCGTCAGCAGCGAGAAGCGCACCTTCACAATCGTCTTTAGAAAGACTGAGAAGATGGTTCCCAAACTCTGCCCCATGATCACTCCGGAGAGAATGGCGGCGACGAGAATGCTCGTGCCCGTCGCGCTCAGCCAGTTGAGGCTGAATACGGCCCCTTCCTTGGTCGCCTTCGGAACCACGGGCGGTACGCGTTGCACCAGGTTGTTGAGCCCACTCACCGGGAATTGCGGGTTGGTGATCTCGCTCGGCTTGGGCGACATGGTAGCCAGTGAGGCGAACGCCTTTTCGGGAGTGTTCATCCAGGTTTTTCCGGTTTGCGTGCCCCACAAGAAAACGATGGCGCTCAGCACGACCCAGGGAACCCATGCGCGCGCGATCGCACCTCGCGAGTGGAGCATTTCACCGCGAGCGCTCTCTTCCTTCTCGCCCTCGAATCGCCAGATCTTTTTGGGGTGCCAGATCAGCAGGAAACCAATCAGGCACAACATGGAGACAACTGATGCCACCACGTTGACCAGCCAGGGGCCGTGCAGGTTGGAGACCAGGATTTGCGGGATGGTAAACGAAACGCCTGCCACCAGGATCGCGGGCCACACTTCCAGCATTCCTTCGAAGCCGACGAAGGCCCAGATCAGCCAGAAAGGAACGAGGATGCAAAAGGGTGCGAGGATGCGTCCCGCCATGGCTGCGAGCGTGAGTTCGCTGATTCCGGTCACCTTGGCGAGTGCGATGATCGGCGTTCCCAAAGCTCCAAAAGCTACCGGTGCGGTATTGGCGATCAGCGAGAGGCCCGAGGCTTGCAGCGGCTTGAAGCCGAGTCCGATGAGCAGAGCGGCCGTCACCGCGACCGGAGTTCCAAACCCGGCGGCGCCTTCAAAGAACGCGCCGAAACAGAAGGCAATCAGCAGCAACTGCAACCGGCGGTCCTGAGTGATTCCAGTCAGGCTGTGCTGCAGGATATGGAACTGTCCGGACTCGACCGTGAGTTGATACATAAAGATAACGTTCAACACGATCCAGCCGATCGGAAACAGACCGTACCCGGCGCCATAAACCGCGGTGGTCGCGGCCAGCCGTGCCGGCATGTGGAAGCCGAGGATCGCCGTGAACAACGCAGTGGCGAGGCCGGCCAGAGCGGCGTAGTGGGCCTTCACATGTCCCAACGCCAGCGTACCCAGCAAAACCACTACTGGCAGCGCCGCCACCAGCGTGGAAAGCAACCAGTGCCCGATGGGATCGTAATTCTGCTGCCAGGGTGCCGGCAGCGGGCGCATCTTCAGAATTACGACCGCGATGACAGCGGCAGCGACAACGACAAAAGCGGACAGGATGAGATTCGGTTTCGGTTGAGATGGAGGAGATTTCTGTGCCTTCTCATCCGGGGAGTTGGGCAACGTCTTGGTTGCGTTCATGCGGTGTCTCCATCAGCGGGCTTGCGTGAGCCCGATGAGATCCTAAAGGGAGGGCGGTTATGGGGCTAGCATAAAGCCGCTCTTATGCGACGCAGAGCACGCTACCACATATTTATATTGTCTGCCCAGCATTTACCAACATGGAAAAGTAAGCCGGCGTAAACAATACTGGCCGATCGACTTACGCCTCCATTACGAACCCTCTGCAATCACTTCCAGGGGTGACTGGTATCACCGCTGGTTTCGGATTCGCCGATTAAGATGAAGTCAATTAAACGCCGTGCACAATGCGGCTTGTCTTAACTGCGGTGACACGGCAACTGGCTCAGGTCGGACGGAAGGCCATCCCGAGCCTCTTCGGAGGACTATATGGCCACTCCGCTTGCAGATCGCAGGAATCCTGCAGACCATGAGTTTATTGACGGCGTCATCGCGAAATGGGCGGAGCGTCCCGGCGCGTTGCTGAGCATCCTGGAAGCGGCTCAGGATCATAACCTTCACAAATATCTCCCGGCGGAGTTATTGCGTTACATTGCCACCAAGACTCAAACGCCGCTGGCGCGCATTTACAGCGTCGCAACCTTTTACGCCCTGTTCAATCTGGAGCCGCAAGGGGACAACACGATCTGCATCTGCAGAGGCACGGCTTGCCATACGCGGGGCTCGCGCAACCTGTTGCAGAGCGCGCGTCTGAAACTGAAGTTGGGAGACATGGGCGACGACTCTGATTCGGAGAAGCTCGTGTGTACCACGGCGGATCACAAGATCACGGTGCGAACCGTCGCCTGTTTCGGACAGTGCGCGATGGCGCCCGTGGTGGAAGTGAACCATCGCATTTGCGGCCACGTGAATGAGGGCACGCTGGAGCGTGAGATCCAATTGATTCACGGGGAGAGTGAGTGAGCCATGCCTCGAATCCAGGACATTGGAGCGTTCAGCGCAGTTCGTGAAGCGGGTATGGCCAAGCTGCTTCCGCCCATACCGCGCATCGCCATTGGAATGGGAACCTGCGGCCGGGGGAATGGAGCCGAAGGATTGCGCCATGCCTTCGCGGAAGCCATCGAGCGAACCGGCATTGATGTTTCTCTCACCATCGTCGGCTGCTTCGGGGCTTGTTTTCAGGAGCCGCTGATCAATGTGCGGCTTCCCGGTTCTCCGTTGGTAATTCTGCGGCGAGTGCAGGGCAACGAAGCGGTGCACATTCTTCATGATCTTTCCATGAAGAACATCACGCCCGATTACATCTACTGCAAGATCGAGGAATGGGACCATATCACGGGCCAGATTAAATACGGACGCGGGTATCCGGAAGTGCCGTCGTGGAATGAAATACCATTTTTCAAAGGGCAAAAGAAGACGGTCCTGCGCAATTGCGGCTTGATTAATCCCGACGATATCGAAGAGTACATTGCCATCGGCGGCTATCAGGCGCTCTACAAGGTTCTGATTGATGGCCGACCCGAGGCCATCATCGAGCAGATCAAATCGGCGAAGCTGCGGGGCCGCGGCGGCGCGGGATTTCTGACCGGAAACAAATGGGAATTTCTGGCCAGGGCAAAAGCCGACCGCAAGTTCATCATCTGCAATGCGGACGAAGGCGACCCCGGCGCCTACATGAACCGCAACGAAATCGAAAGTGATCCCCACTCTTTGCTGGAAGGCATGATTATTGGCGGATACGCGATGGCAGCGACCGAGGGGATCGTCTACATTCGCGCCGAGTATCCGCTCGCGGTGAATCGATTGCGGCGCGCGATTGAGCAGGCCCGGGAATACGGCATCCTCGGCGAAAACATTCTGGGCCGAGGATTCAAGTTCGATATTGAATTAGTCGAAGGCGCGGGAGCCTTCGTGTGCGGAGAGGAAACCGCTTTGATTGCATCGCTCGAGGGTGAAGCCGGGCGTCCGCGTCCCCGTCCTCCATTCCCCGCGCAGAAGGGTCTGTGGGGCAAGCCTACCAACATTAATAATGTGGAGACCTGGTACAACGTCACGCCCATCGTGACCAAAGGTCCCGCCTGGTTTACGGAGACTGGCAGTCCGAAGAGCCCGGGCACCAAGGTGTTTTCGCTGGTGGGCAAGATCCAAAATACTGGCCTGGTCGAGATGCCCCTGGGCACGCCGCTGAAGACGTTTGTCTACGACATCGGGGAAGGCGCCGCCGAGGGACGGCAGGTGAAGGCCGTGCAGACCGGCGGTCCCTCGGGAGGATGTATTCCCTGCGAGATGTTCGAAACGGCGGTGGACTACGAAAGCCTGGCGCAGTTGGGCTCGATTATGGGATCGGGCGGCATGGTGGTAATGGATGAAGAAAACTGCATGGTGGATGTGGCCAGGTACTTCATCGAGTTCACTCACTCCGAGTCCTGCGGGAAGTGCATCCCCTGCCGGGTTGGTCTGAATAAATCTTTGCGCATCCTGAACCGGCTCACCGAGGGCGCGGGCACCATGCATCATCTCGAACTGCTCGATGAACTGAGCCGCTACATTCGAGAGTGCTCGTTGTGCGGGCTGGGGCAAACGGCTCCCAATCCGGTGCTGACCACGCTTCGCCATTTCCGCAATGAGTTTGAGGATCACATTGTGGCGCATCGCTGTCAGGCTGGAGTGTGCCAGGAGCTGGCACTCTCGCCGTGTGAAAACAGTTGCCCGCTGCACATGAATATTCCGCGATTTCTACAGTTGTACAAAGAAGGGCGGCTAGACGACGCGTTCGACTCGGTCATTATGGATAATCCTCTTCCGGCCTCGACTGGTCGCGTGTGCCAGCATCCCTGCGACCAGCGCTGCCGCCGCCAAACCATGGACGAGGCGGTGAACATGCGCGAGGTCCACCGCTTCATCGCGGACTCAGTCTTCGAGTCTGCTCATCGGAAGCAGGCGTTCCAGAGAATCATTTCGCGGAAACTGGAACCCACTGGCCGCAAGATCGCCATTGCGGGCGCCGGACCGGCCGGGCTCACCGCCGCGTTTTATCTGGCCATGCTGGGCCACGACGTCACCGTCTACGACAACATGCCGGAGGCGGGAGGGATGCTGCGATTCGCGCTGCCCGAATACCGGCTGCCCAAATCCGCGCTGCGCCACGAAATCGAACTGATCGAGCAATTGGGTGTGAAATTTGTTTTCAACACCCGCGTGGGAACCGACTTGTCGCTAAACGATCTCGAGGACCGCTTCGATGGAGTCTTCCTCTCGATTGGAACCTGGAAAGAATCGTGGGTGTATCAGCCGGGCACGGAGTTGAAGGGAGTGTATCCGGCATTAAGTTTTTTGGAGGCTGTTTCCAAAGGCGAAGACATCCAGATCGGGCGGAAGGTGGCTGTGATTGGAGGCGGGAACGCCGCCATTGATTCAGCTCGCACGGCGCTGCGCAAAGGCGCACAGGTGACGGTATTTTATCGTCGCGAGCGCAAGGATATGCCCGCCATCGTGGAGGAAACCCAAGCCGCCGTCGAAGAAGGCGCCAGCCTGGTATTTCTGGCGGCCCCGCATCGCGTGATCGGCGATCAAAAGGGAAATGTCCGAGCCATTGAGACGGTCAAGACCCGGCTCTATGGCTACGACCTGTCGGGCCGCCGCAAGCCGGTGCTCACCGACGAGATCCAGCGCTTCGATTGTGACTCGGTGATTTTCGCCATCGGCGAGAGCGTGGACAAGGATTTTGTGCAGGGCTCGGGTCTGAGCCTGAAAGAAAGCGGCACCATTGAGGTGAACCGCTTCACGCTGGAAACCAGCCGTCCTCATTTCTATGCGGGCGGCGACCTGGTGACCGGTGCCTCGAACGTGTCGAATGCCATGGCCTTTGGCAAACAAGCGGCCCGCAGCCTCGATCTGCAGCTGATGGAAGCCGACCGTTGGGACAAGATTTTTCTTATCCCGGAGTACGGGCAAACGCCGCCGCAGGAGCCGAGTCCGAGCTGGCGACATACCGGGCGCGCAGTCGCACCCCTGGTGCGCGTGCGGTCTTATGACGAGGTCATATCCGGCCTGGAAGAGGACGAAGCGCTGGACGAAGCGTGCCGTTGCCTGCGCTGCGACGTGAAGGTTGCGGCGGCAACTTAAAGGAGCGATGCCGTGGTATCGAAAAAGCTGTCATTTCGAATCGACGGGGAGCTGATCTCAGCGTCGGAAGGAGAGACGATTCTGCACGCGGCCCAGGCCAACGGCAAATACATTCCGACGCTCTGCGCGCTGGAGGGACTCACTCCGGTGGGCGCTTGCCGCATCTGCCTGGTGGAAGTCTCGGGCATCGATCGCCTTATTCCCGCCTGCACCACTCCGGTGCAGGAAGGGATGTCAGTCATCACAAATTCTGCAAAGCTCACGCAGTACCGCCGGATTTCCTTAGAGCTGCTCTTTATCGAACGCAATCATGTCTGCGCCGTCTGTGTTTCGAACGGTCACTGCGAACTGCAGTCGATGGCGACCGCCATGGGCATCACCACCGTGCGCTTTGCTTATAACTATCCCAAGCTGGCTATCGACCTGTCTCATCCGCGCTACGTTCTGGATCACAACCGTTGCATTCTTTGCACGCGCTGCGTGCGAGTGTGTGCCGAATTGGAGGGTGCGCACGTGTGGGAGATGACCAGCCGCGGCATCCAGGCGAGGATCGTCAGCGATTTGAACCAGCCGTGGGGTCAGTCGAGTACTTGCACCAACTGCGGAAAATGCGTGCAGACGTGCCCTACCGGAGCTCTCGCCGAAAAGGGGCGGGCGGTTGAGGAGATGCAGAAAAGCAACGAGCATATCTCGGCTCTGCTGCGCCAGAAAGGGGTACCCGCGTGAAAAAAGTAAAAGTTGCCACGCTCTGGCTGGATGGGTGCTCCGGTTGCCACATGTCGTTTCTCGACATGGATGCGGCGATCATCTCTCTCGCCCGCAAAATCGATATTGTCTATGGTCCCCTGGTGGACGCGCAGGAATTTCCCGACGACGTGGACATAACTCTGGTGGAAGGTGCAGTGAGTTCTCAGGACGATCTCAACAAAATCCAAAAAGTCCGCCAGCGCACGCATCTGCTGATTGCTCTCGGCGACTGCGCTGTCACCGGCAACGTACCTGCCATGCGCAACTCCATCCCGACCAACAAACTGTTGCAGTCCATCTATGTGGAGGGCGCGCAGGAAGGCAAGGTCATTCCAACCTTGGGAGTTCCTTTGTTGCTGAAGCACGCTCGCCCCTTGCGGGAGTTCGTCAAAGTCGATTTATGTCTGCCCGGTTGCCCGCCGCCGGCAAAGAACATTTCGCTGGTCCTCAACAATCTGCTGGAGGGAAGAAAGCCGGAAGCGAACCTTACGGTGAAGTTCGGATAGGAGCGCGCGATGAAGCGCATCACAATCGACCCAGTCACGAGGATTGAAGGACACGCGAAGATCACCATTCAACTGGATGACGATGGCCATGTTGCGAATACCGAGTTCCACGTCACCCAGGTGCGGGGCTTCGAAAAGATCACCGAGGGCCGTCCCTATTACGAAATGCCCGGCATCACCGCGCGCATCTGCGGTATCTGTCCCGTAAGCCACCTTCTCGCTTCGGCCAAGGCCTGCGATTCCATCATGGCAGTTAGAATTCCACCCGCGGCTCGCAAGTTGCGTGAACTCTTGCACTGCGCCCAGATGGTGCAGTCCCATGCTCTCAGCTTCTTCTACCTTTCGGCGCCGGACCTGCTGTTAGGCATGGACTCCGATCCCGCCACACGCAATGTGCTGGGAGTCATTGCGGCTCATCCCGAGCTGGCTCGCGACGGGATCGATTTGCGGAAGTTCGGCCTCCACGTCATCGAGTTGCTGGCGCAGGAGCGCGTTCATCCTTCGTGGGTAGTACCCGGAGGTGTAGCCACACCTCTTTCGGCCGCGGCGCGGGACCGTATTCTCGCCGAATTGCCCGAAGCCCGGGCCATTGCCGAGCGGACCCTCCAGCTCTTCAAAGGCGCGCTCGACAAATACAGCGACGAGATCGCCTCTTTCGGTTCTGCGCCGACTATGTATGCAGGATTAGTCGATGCCAAGGGTCAGCTGCAGTTTTACGACGGCGGTTTACGTTTTCGCGGTCCAGCCGGTGAAATCATTGAAGACCAGATCGCCGCCGAGGACTACAGCAACTGGATCGGAGAAGCCAGCCTGCGGGAGTCATATCTGAAGGCGCCCTATTACAAGCCAAAAGGGCCCGCAAACGGGGTCTACCGCGTGGGGCCGCTGGCGCGATTGAATGTCGCGGACCGCTGCGGTACTCCGGCAGCCGATGCCGCGCTGCAGGAGTTTCACGAGCGCTTCGGCGCTCCGGCGCACAGCTCCTTCCTGTACCACTATGCCCGGCTGATTGAGATCACTTACGCTATCGAGAGTATGGAAAGGTTATTGGCGGATCCGCGGATTCTGGAAGAGCACGTCCGGGCAACCGCGGGCGTGAACGCGTTGGAAGGGGTTGGAATGATCGAGGCGCCGCGAGGTGTTCTCATTCACCATTACAAGGTCAACGATGCCGGCGCCATCGTCTGGGCAAACCTCATCGTCGCCACCGGGCATAATAATTTCGCCATCGGACGCAGCATCCAACAAGTGAGCGAGCATTTTATCGACGGAAAAAAGCTGCAGGAGGGCATGCTGAACCGGGTTTCGGCCGTGGTGCGCGCCTACGACCCTTGCTTAAGTTGCTCGACTCACGCCCTGGGAGAAGTTGCTCTCCGCGTGCAATTGCTCAGTCGAACCGGGGAGTTGCTGGATGAGATCGTCCGCTCCTGAGTGGAGATGGGCGCAAGGGACTGCCTGGTTAACATGAACCTTCACTCGTGACTTGGTGGCATACCGATCCGGATCAACACCGTG
>Ga0224555_1005492_pt1 | contig 10580 bp, 11 predicted proteins | sample 714S23034metaG_FD_180687 | JGI IMG/M metagenome (GOLD analysis project Ga0224555, IMG submission 180687) | Peat soil microbial communities from Stordalen Mire, Sweden - 717 S2 30-34 | ecosystem: Environmental > Terrestrial > Soil > Wetlands > Peat | place: Sweden: Norrbotten County, Stordalen...
CAACTAGGTTCGAAATTGATAAATTTACTTGGGGAACCGCGGCTTCGAAGTTTAAAAGTTTTTTATCTCTTTAAATGCAGGGATAAAACGGGGACGAACAAATTGACAAGACCGGTTTTTTAAGTATAATATTAGCATGTTGTGACGTACGAATTACAATTTTATATCTTGTATTTGCATCTTAAGGGACCGTTATGGAAAGAAACAGCATCATACGGAGATATCAAACGCTTAAAATACTTGAGGACGTTACTTGCCTTTTTTTGATGCGTCTGATAAGCCGTATGTAAGATTCAAATCAGGGGCTGAATTTATCAATGTTATTCGGAGTTCCGGAAGGGAGGCGGCGTGGTGGCGGAAACAAATACAATAAAGAATGAATCTGCGCGCTTGAAAGCATGAGCGGGCAGGCGGCGACAAAGGTACTTCTTGTCGAGGACAATCCCTCGGACGCCGTATTAATTACCGACAACATCCTTCTTGATGGAAACGGCGGCTTCGTTGTAAAAACCGCCGGGACGCTAAAGGAGGGCATTTCATTAAGCGGCGGATATGATGCCGTGCTCCTGGATATGTGGCTGCCTGATTCATCCGGTATTGAAACGCTCTTAAAGTTCCGTGAATCCGCCCCCGCTGTGCCGGTAATAATAATAACCGGGCTCGACAACTCCGAAGTCTCCATAAAAGCCCTTCAGTCCGGGGCGCAGGATTATATTGTAAAAGACAGGCTCGACGGAAAAATGGTTATCAGAGCCATAATGTACGCCATTGAACGCAAGGCAATCACCGACTCGCTTGAAGATTACAGAATGGATCTTGAGCGCGTCATAGACGGCGCGCCCATCATGATGTTCGTGGCGGGGCGCGATATGCGGATTAAAAAATGCAATGAGACGGCCGCGGAATTTACGGGAGTAAGCAGGGCGGACGTCCCGGGCAAAAGGCTCGGCGAAATATTGCAATGTGAAAACTGCGCCGCGGGAGGCCTGACATGCATGGAATCCGACGTATGCAGAAAATGCCCTTTTTATCTTTATGTGAACGACGCCGCGGCTTCCGGGGAAAGTTTCAACAGGATAGAGGTTAAAAAAAATATTCATATTAACGGCGCGCCCGCCGAGTATTATTTTTTAATGTCGGTTGTGCCCCTTAAATATAACGCCGAGGACTGCTTCCTGATTTCCCTTGAAGACATAACAATGAACAAGAAAAGCGCGGAAAAAAAGAGCGACGTCATAAACAAGATGAGGGAACTGGATCTGCTTAAATCAAATTTTGTGGCCATGATATCGCATGAACTGCGCTCGCCCATGACGGCCATAAAGGGTTTTCTTGAAATCGTAATATCCGGGGTGGGCGGAAGCGTTTCGGCACAGCAAAAAGAATATCTTGAAATAATAAGGTCAAACACGGACAGGCTGATGAACCTGATAAACGACATCCTGGATATGGCAAAAATGGAGTCCGGGACATTTCCCGTGGTAAAAAGCGCGCGCAGCGTTGAAAAACTGCTGGAAAAAATAATAAGGGAGACGGTGGGCCTTGCCGCAAAGAAAATGATAATTGTTGAAAAAGAAGGCGGCCAGGATGATATCCCGGCCGAAATTGACGAATTCAGGATAACACAGGTAATGGTGAATCTCATAAGCAACGCGATAAAATATTCCCCCGAGAAATCAAAGATTTTCATAGGCTCGAAAATAATTGACGCGGGTGTAATTCCACGCAGGGCGCCGGTTTCACATCCTTCCGGAAGCGGCAGGTATGTAATGATATATGTCAGAGACAGCGGGGATGGAATAGAAAAAGAGCATCTTGGAAGGATATTCGACAGGTTTTACCAGATAAACCAGAAAGACAACCAGGTTCTAAAGGGGGTCGGGCTCGGGCTGAATATTTCCAGGAACATAATAGAGGCGCATGACGGTTTTATCTGGGCAGAATCAGAAGGAAAGGGAACCGGGTCAACCTTCAAGTTTGCGATACCGTTAGGAAATACATGAAAAAGAGGTTTTCTTTATAATAAAATTTGATATATAGCCGGATTATGACGATATTAATATGATGAAAAGCGGCGGCCTTAACATGCTCACGGCTTGAGAATCTGCGGAAAATTGCCCGGAAGGGCGGAATCAGAAATGGTTTGCATTGCTTTTTTTACTGCTGATTCCCCGTTAATTCAAGGGGGTATATATGGATGTTTATGATAAAACGGTTTTAATAGTGGATGATGAACCGCGCATAATCGAACTGGTAAAATTACAACTTCAGCAGGCCGGATTTAAGCCGGAAAACCTGCATGTGGCATCAGGCGCACAGGAGTGCGTGGAAAAGCTATCGTCCGGGCTGAAAGCCGACCTTGTGATACTGGACATTATGATGCCGGGAAAGGATGGTTACTGGGCCATAGGCGCAATAAAGACAATGGCGGGGCTCGAAAAGGTCAGGGTCATATTTTATACCGCCATGCCCGAGGATGAAGTCCGCCGCAGCTGCATGCTTTACGGCGCGGACGGTTATGTTTTGAAAGGCAGCGACGGAAAAAATCTGGCGGATAAGGCCGCGGATTTGCTTAAATGAAGGGTAATTTACCTTGATACACGGGTTTTTTTAGGTTATATTGTTTATATAAACAACGGAGGATAAAGTGAGAGGCACAATTACAAGCATAAGCGTTGCGGGAATGTTAAGGCTGTTGTGCAGTTACGGCAAAACCGGAGTCCTTAACGTTGATTCAGGCAGTATAAAGGGTTATGCCGAGATCAATGAGGGCGATATCACGGACGTATCCATTGAAAAATCGATAGGCCGTGCCGGGGATAAAAAAGAGGCGCTTATTCAGCTTTTGCTTGCCATTGAGGACGGTTCATTTTATTTTGAGGAACGGCGGGTAAAATCAAAAAAATCACTGGGCTTTTGCGTGGAAGACCTTATCATAGAAAGCGCCAGGGAAATTTACACATCATATATAAAGGAAATAAGCGTAAAGGACATCCTTTTTCCCGAAAATGAGGTTTTAAAAATGGCCAGGCTGCCGCGCGGAAAGTCGGTCACCCTGAACATGACCTATGAGGAATGGAACCTTATGGCCGGTTTTAACGGCGACAACAACATATTTTCTGTGTATGATAATTCCGGCATTGAGCGCGCCCGGGCGGAAGTTATACTTTACGGACTTGTCTCGGCGGGGCTTCTGCGCAGGATGCGTTTTAAGATACCGGAGCTTTCGAGAATAGCCAAGGAAAATCTGGGCAACATAGGCTCGGCAATAGTGGATACCGAGTTTGCCAAACAGAAAATAGACAGGACAAAAATGGGTATGAGGACCTTCCTGAACCTTTTAAACGCACTCGAGGAATCTTTCGGGGAAATTCTCGGCAAGACCAAAGCCAGGGAAATAATAGAAAAAATATGGTCGGCAACAAAATAATAATAAACTAAGGAGCGATAAATGGCCGTGGATTTGATGCAGTTGTATACAAACATGTCGGCGGTAGCCAGCGGGATATTTTTTTGGGCGGCCTTTCTTATATTCGGGTTTATAGCCAGGCGTTACAGCACGGTATTTAAAAAGGCCACTTTCTATACCGCCCTTATGATAGCGCCGTCGGGCATATTGCTGTATTCGGTATTGATAATGATCAAGTCGTCGCCCCTGGTAAAAAGCGCGGCGGCAAATGCGGCGATCCAGACGACCGCGTGCGGCCTGCTTTTTTTGTCGGCTGTTTTCTGCCTTGCGGGCATATTGAAATTCAACAGCCTTTTAAATGAGCTGTTGAAATACAAGGAGTAAAAATGAAACTTGACGTGTTGCTTTACGAAGCGGGGCTTCTCACACTTATAGCGGCCGTTGTTATAATGGGCATGTCGCTGAAAAAACTGACCATGATAGTAAGGGAGAAAAAGTCCATATGGCTGCTTCCGGTATTTGCCGCGGCGGTGCTCGCGGTATCCCTTGTATCACATGTGTACGCGAACTTCTCGGTTTTACCGAAGCTTTCGGCGGATATAAACGGCCTTTCACAGGCGCTTATGTCCGGCGACACGCAGAAACTTGACATGATAAAGGCGTCGGCGGCGTCGCTTAAATCCGTGCTTGTATTTCTAAAGGCGCTTTCTTTTACCTGTTTTTTACTGGCTTCAGCAATGCTGCTTGCGGGCACTTCAATATACTTAAGATGGATATCAAAATAAGGAGGAATTAAACGTGGCTGAAAAAATCAAGATTATGGTGGTGGACGACGAACCCGATATTGTAAAAATAGTCAAGATAGCTATGGAACTGGCAAACTATGAGATAATCGAGGCTTACAGCGGCGAGGAATGCCTTGATAAGCTTTCAAAGGGGCCCGTGCCGGACCTTGTCCTGCTCGACATAATGATGCCCGGAATGAGCGGATATGAAACGTGCGAAAAGATAAGGGAAAATAAGGGATATAACGGCATGAAAGTGGTAATGCTTACGGCAAAGGGTCAAAAAGGGGACGCGGAGCAGGGGCTCAAAGTAGGCGCCGACGATTATATAATAAAACCGTTCGATCCGTATGAACTCATTGAACAGGTAAAAGAAATACTGGAAAAATAATAGAAGCGGATAAAACAACATAAACCCGGTTTTTCCTTTTCAGCCTTTACAGGGCTTTCCTTTTATGATATTATACCTCCATTGTGCTTAAAGCACGATTACAAACGCTGGGATTATCCGAGTAGCCGACGAAATTCTGGCCGTTTAACAAAAAAAAGAAAGGATTTGGTGAAAGAAATGGCTTTAGTCAACGAGAAAAAGAAGGAACTGATCCAGAATTTTAAGACGCACGAGAAAGACACGGGGTCCCCGGAAGTTCAGGTCGCGCTGCTCACAACGAGGATTAACGAGCTCACCGAGCATCTTAAAAAACACAAGAAAGATTTGAGTTCCAGGCACGGACTTCTCCAGATGGTCAATAAAAGAAGGCGCCTGCTTGACTACTTAAAGACAGTGGATTACGACAGGTATAAGAACCTGATCGATAAATTAAAACTAAGAAAGTAAGGTAAACAAATGGCACAGTACACAAAAGAATCGGTGGAGATAGCAGGCAAGACCCTGACTATTGAAACGGGCAGAATGGCAAAGCAGGCTGACGGAGCCGTAATTGTAACCCTCGGCGAGACGATGATAATTGCGACGGTAGTCGCCGCAAAAACGGCGAAAGAAGGGCAGGATTTTTTCCCCCTTACCGTGGAATACAGGGAAAAGTTTTACGCGGCTGGAAAAATACCGGGCGGATTTTTTAAAAGGGAAGGCAAGGCGCGCGAAAAAGAAGTTCTTACGAGCCGCCTGATTGACAGGCCGTTAAGGCCGCTTTTTCCCGAGGGGTATTTGAACGAGGTCCAGATAATCACGCAGGTGATATCTTTTGACGGCATCAACGATCCGGATATAATAGCGATAATAGGTTCCGCGGCAGCGCTTGAAATTTCCGACATACCGTTTGACGGGCCGGTCGGCGCGGTCAGGGTCGGCAAGGTCGGGGATAATATTATCATCAATCCGACCAACGAGGAGATAGAAAATTCATCGGTCAACGTCATAATCGCGGGAACCGAAAACGCCGTTACCATGATAGAGGGCGAGGCAAAGGAACTTACCGAAGAGCAGATGCTTGAAGTTATCCTGGCCGGGCATGCCGAGATAAAAAAGATAGCGGCTTTTGTGAAGTCCCTGAGGCAGAAAGCCGGGAAGCCGAAACGCGAGGTCGAGACAAGGAAAATAGACGAATCCGTTAAGGCGAATGTTATTTCTCTTGCGCAGGCGGGCATAGTGAGTTCCATGAAAGAAAGCGACAAATTAAAAAGGCAGGATAACATAGAGGCCGTTAAGGTTGCCTGCAAGGCAAAACTGCTTGAGGAATACGGGGTTGAAAAATTTGAGGAAAAGGCAAGAGATATCGCGGCGGTGCTCGAGGAAATAGAAATGAACACACTTCGCAATATGATAGCCAACGACCATATAAGGCCCGATGGCAGGAAATTTGACGAGATACGTCCGATAGAATGCGAAGTAACAATACTTCCAAGGACGCACGGCTCCGCTCTTTTTACAAGGGGGCAGACGCAGGCGCTGGTTATAGCCACACTCGGATCCGACGAGGACGCGCAGTCGCTTGACGACCTTGAGGGCGAATCAAAGAAAGCGTACACCCTGCAGTATAATTTCCCGCCGTTTTCCGTCGGGGAAGTAAAGGGCATGAGGGGGCCCGGCAGAAGGGAAATCGGACACGGCGCGCTTGCCGAGAGGGCGCTTAAAGCGGTCATACCCGACAGGGAATCTTTCCCGTATACGATTCAGGTGGTTTCCGATATTCTCGAGTCAAACGGTTCATCATCAATGGCATCAGTGTGCGGCGGAACACTCGCGCTCATGGACGCCGGCGTGCCTATTAAAAAACCCGTAGCCGGAATAGCCATGGGGCTCATCGAGCAGGGCGGAAAATTCGCGATTTTAACGGATATCCAGGGAGCCGAGGATCATTTCGGCGATATGGATTTCAAGGTGGCAGGTACAAAAGACGGCATAACCGCAATTCAGATGGACATTAAAATAAAAGGCGTCACGCCTCAGCTCATGAAGGACGCGCTTGAACAGGCAAGGAAGGCCAGAATTTTCATAATCGAGGAAAAAATAGAGAAGTGCCTGCCGGAGCCGAGAAAAGAAATGTCGCGTTACGCCCCAAAAATGAAGATTTTGACAATAAACAAGGAACGGATCAAGGATCTCATCGGGCCGGGCGGAAAGAACATCAAAAGGATAGTCGAGGAAACCGGCGCGAAGATAGATATCGAGCAGGACGGATCCGTAAAGGTTTTTGCGGCAAACGCCGATGTGCTTGATCTGGCCGAGGAAAAAATCATGGAAGTCGCCGGAATGCCGGAAATCGGAAAGCTTTATCACGGCGAGGTTATTAAAATCATGAATTTCGGCGCGTTCATCGAGATTACCCCGGGCACCGAGGGGCTCTGCCACATATCAGAACTTTCTGAGAGCCGCGTGGCAAGGGTAGAGGATGTCCTGAAAGAGGGCGAAATGGTATGGGTCAAGGTTAAGGGAGTCGACGAGCGCTCCGGAAAAATTTCGCTTTCCAAAAAGGATGCCGACAAGGAAATGAAGAACCAGTAAAAATGAAAAGCTTTCACCTGGCCGGGAACTTTACGGGCGGCAGCAGCGGCCTGGTTTTTCCGGCGAAAATAACGCAGGGTGAAGGCGCCATAAATAATATACAGACGGGGCCCTGCGGGGCCCCGTTGCTTTTTTCCGGGGCATATGCCTCGAAAAAATTCGGCGACGCGGTACGTTCGGCCATACCGGGGATTAAGACCGTAATATTCAGCGGGGAGGTCTGGCCCGGCGAACTTCACAGGGTGAGGAGCCTGGCGGCGGAAACGGGCGCGGACTGCATGATTGCCCTGGGCGGCGGCAAGGTTATGGACCTGGCCAAGCTTGTAAAAAAAGATATTCCTTCCATGAGGCTGATAAACATACCCACATCAGCGGCCACATGCGCCTCGATGACGCCGGTGGCGGTCATGTACGGGCAAGACGGCGGCTACACGGACACAATTGACACTCCCGTTGCCGACGAAGTGATAATCGATGACGGGATATTTTACTGCCTTCCGATGAGCTTTTTCGCCGCCGGAGCCATGGACGCGCTGGCGAAATATTACGAGACTGCGGCGGCGCGGGCAGGCGGTTTCGCCGCGGGAAATTTTGACGATGCCGTATTCGCGCTTGCCCTGTCATGCCGTGAAAGGCTTATAAAAACGATAACCGGCAAATGGGACGCCCAGGACAGGGGGCTTAAAAAAGAGCTCGTGGAACTTAATATAATACTTTCAGGGCTTATATCATGCCTGGGTAAAAATACGATAACAGGGCTGATTGCGCATGCCGCGGCGCATGCAATGACACATTTAATCGCGGCGAAGCGTTTCCTTCACGGCGAGCATGTTTCGCTGGGGCTTGTAATGCAGGAAAGCGTTCTTGGAAATAAAGGAAGCCTGGAAGAGATACTGGAGTTTGCGCGTATAATGGACACGCCAACGGCGTTTTCCGGGATTGGTGTGGACGCGGGCGGCCTGAAGCGGTTTTTTGACGCTTACACAACAATTGACAGCCGTGAAAAAATTTCTGTTTATGCCCCGGCAAAACTGATGTATAATGACCTTGAAAAGTTCCTTTAAGGATAGATGTCCGGGTTTAATGCGGGGGATAAATGGCGGATAAAAAAACTAAAAATTTTGAAAAAGACGGAAAAAATTCCGTAACGCCGGAAAAAACCGGCGGTATTGAAGACGTAATTTATGACCCCAAAAACATGGAAAAATTTGTCAACATCCCCAAAACCCTTCTTAAAAAAGAAGAGTGGGGGATGCTTACCATATTAAACCTCATGCTTGCCGGAATTTTTCCGGCTTACTTTGTAAATATTCTTCTCATATCGTTTTTTACGGAGGTCGGGCACCTTTTTACAACACACATAACCGAAGTCGAGAGAAAAAGGCTCATGGAGTTTGAAAAAGAGTTTTCCATGGGATATGACCTTGAAAAAAAGGAAATGTGGGCGGATGCCGTGAAAATATACGGGGCGATAGTTCCGAAATACAGGGATAACCCGAAGATAGCCGCAATAGCTACACAGCGCGCCGACTGGATAGAAAAAAACCGCCTGAACAGGGGTTCATAGATGTTCTGCGGAAATTGCGGCGCAAAAACCGAAGGGAAAAGCAGGTTCTGCCGCAGCTGCGGCAAACCGGTAAAAACCGGCGCGGCCGCCGTCAAGGAAATATATTCAGCCTTCAGGGATAAAAAGTTTGACATGATACCCGGGCTTATAAATTCCATTGAGGATGAAATGGGGCCTGAAACAGCGGGCAGGTTCAGGGGAAGCTTTGCGTTCGTAAGGGGGAATTACAACGAAGCATATTCGTTTTTCTCGGCCATTAAACCGAAAAAGAGAAACTGGGAGGATTTCTTCAACATGGCCCTTATTGATATTTCCTCCGGACGCAGCGGGGATGCGCTGAAAAATTTAAGGGCTATACCGGAGATGGAAGTGAAGCCGGAATCATCAATATTGTATTCCTCCAGATACTCCGGTAAAAAAGAGTTTCTCGGGGAATTATACCTGTACCTTGGCGTGCTTTATAAAAACATGAATGACAGGGATAATGCCGTGGGATCCTTTGAAAAATCAATGGAATACGGCCCTTCGGGCGGGCTGGCCGGCGCAAATCTCGGGGATATTTATTTTGCCGAGGGTAATTATGACGGGGCGATAAAATATTACAAGGAAGCCCTGGATACGGGATCCGACGACATGAAAAAGTCGCACATATACAACGACCTAGGGCTGGCCTATTTCAGGAACGGCCTTATTGACGAGGCCGTTGAGAGCTTTAAAAAAGCGATATTTTTGAATTCAGGCAACAAAAACGCCGTATATAATCTCGGGTTGATTTACGTAAAAAGCGGGATGCAGGACAGGGTCAAAGACGATTATAAGGAATTTTTAAAGCATGAAAGCGGTATAGATATTGTTTTTAACCTTTCGCGCTCGATAATGGATGTCGCGAAACAGGAAAGTTCCGGCGGGGATTCCGGCACGGGGCTTCTGGATTCCGGCGCCTCCATGAAAAAAGTAAGGGAAATGATAGCAAAAGCGGCGGCTTCGGATTCAACCGTGTTTATTCACGGCGAGAACGGGACAGGCAAGGAGCTTGCGGCAAGGGCGATACACGCCTCAAGCGCGCGCGCGGACAAACCCTTCATCGTGGTAAACTGCGCGGCCATGCCGGAAACACTCCTTGAGTCGGAACTTTTCGGCTATGAAAAGGGGGCCTTTACCGGGGCCGTCAGGGAAAAACCGGGCCGGTTCGAACTTGCGGATAAGGGAACTGTTTTTCTGGATGAGATCGGGGATATAACCCCTTCAATGCAGGTCAAGCTGCTCAGGTTTGTACAGGAAAGGGAATTTGAACGGGTCGGCGGGACAAAAACAATCAAGGTGGATATAAGGATAATTACTGCTACGAACAAGGACATAAAGGCAATGGTAAAGTCCGGGCTTTTCAGGGAGGATTTGTATTACAGGCTTTATGTGGTTCCGTTATATATGCCGCCGCTTCGCGAACGTGTTTCCGACATTATGTTCCTTGCGGCCCATTTTCTTGCCGGATTTTCCGCCGGGAGCAAAAAAGAATTTACGGGTTTTTCACAGGAAGCAGCGTCGCTGTTAAACTCATACCAGTGGCCGGGCAATGTCAGGCAGCTCGAAAATGTGATTGAAAGGATTGCCACGCTTCATGACGGCCCGGTGGTAAAGGCGGAATATCTGCCGGAGGAATTTATAAAAAATACGGATGCCGCGAAAAAAGCCGCCGACGGCAGGGATGAATTGAGGGTTGTGCTTGATGCCCTTGAGGCATCCAAATATTCAAAAACAAACGCGGCAAAATATCTCGGGATATCAAGGGTTGCGCTCTGGAAAAAGATGAAGAAACTGGGAATAAAGTAGCAGTTAACATCGGTTTGCACTATG
>Ga0224555_1005493_pt1 | contig 10579 bp, 11 predicted proteins | sample 714S23034metaG_FD_180687 | JGI IMG/M metagenome (GOLD analysis project Ga0224555, IMG submission 180687) | Peat soil microbial communities from Stordalen Mire, Sweden - 717 S2 30-34 | ecosystem: Environmental > Terrestrial > Soil > Wetlands > Peat | place: Sweden: Norrbotten County, Stordalen...
TCAAGATTGGCGCCGGAACTCCGCCCATCCTGACCAAGCACGGCTGGCTGATCATTTACCACGGAGTGAGCGAATCGTTAGCTTCCAGCGGCGATGGACATCATCTGTGCTACTCGGCTGGGGTGATGATGCTTTCAAAAGAACATCCGCGCGTGGTCCGTTACCGCTCGAAGGAGCCGGTGTTGACTCCGGTGCTCCCGCAAGAACGCGACGGGACGGTCGCCAACGTCGTGTTCCCCACCGGTATCGACCGGCGCGACGATCTTGGCACACCGGACCGCTTCGATGTCTATTATGGGATGGCCGACAATCGGATTGGTGCGGCGCGCCTTGACTTGCCGAATCACCTGCCTGTAGGTGCTGATGCCGACTCACCTAAAGCAAAGGTGTAGCTTGCTGCTGACCCTGCGCGGGTTTCTTCCGTTCAAAGGCCAATTTGCATTTCCCGGCGGATTCGTGCCAGCCGATGAGACGCCGGATGCTGAGGCATTCCGCGAACTGAGTGAAGAGACGGACACCTTGCGGATTGAACCATAGGTCCGCCGCAAACGAGAGTCGTCGCAGCAAAGGTGGCTGGCGCGCGCAAAATCAGACGGGAAACCTACAGCAAAGGGGCTGCGAAAACGCGCTCTATCCGCGCTCTTTATCGGATTACGGCTGCTTTTCATGGTCTTAGGTGTCATCCATTGACCTGCATGTTATTGAAAGCACGTTAATTCGTCGATTCGAGTCCTACTTGAGGAGCCGATGAATCAATAACTTACAAACTCCTCCCAAGCAAACTTCACCGCATTTGGAAAGGAAACGCTGTTTTCAGTGCTGCCCGATGATCCTGAATTCAAGTGCGCTTTCAAGTCACGCAAAGCCACGGCGGGCGCACGACAAATCGGCCACGGTTCACAAATCTTCCGGAACCGGAACCAGATGTAAATTTCTGACCTGACAGATGCAGTGGTGTGCACGCTGAGTGATTCGGCGATTTTTTGTTTAAAGCCAGAATTCCTCCCGGCTACATGGGTTTTCCGTTATCTATTTTGAAATAGCTTCGATTTTGCTGCGGCGGCTGGGTCTCGCACGCGCCGAGACGCTATTTATGAGTTCGAGATTCGTTCCACCAATGAGCGCGCCTAGATTCGGACAATGATGGAGGGCCGACGGAGATGCTGACTACGCCTTTCTCGCCACGATAACAACGTACCCAAGAGCACCGCTGCGTGCCGCCTGGAGCGCTGCTTGTGCAAACTGCCTTCCAGTAGCGAAGTCCACGCCAGGAAGATCGATCTTTTTGAGACCTGCCATGATCTCTGCTCCGAGCAGCTTCGCCTGAATTTGCCTCACCATTTCGGACAGCGCATCGCTGTGATCTTCGACGAGCGGAACTTGAAAGCCGGCCTGCTGCAAGATCGCAACGTACCGTACCGCGGGCAGCGCATCCCCGATGCAGACGATCCAGGAGAGGAGTCCTTCAAGTTCTGGAATTGGTGCCTCGGTTCGCGTCAAGTCGCTGAGTCCCAGTTGCCCGCCTGGTTTGAGCACGCGATAAAACTCCTGCGCTGCAATCGGCTTGCTGGGAAAGGTGCAGAAGGCGCACTCGCAGATGATTGCATCAAAGGTTTCGTCGCCAAACGGCAGCCGCTCGGCATCGCCGGGTTGAAAACTGACCTGGCCGGTAAGTCCCCGTTGCGGGGTTTCTACCGCAGCCAGACGCACATTTTCTTCGCTCAGATCAATACCGGTGACATTGCAGCCGAAGGTCTTTGCGAGTTGGAATGCGCTTGTTCCGCGCCCTGAGGCGACATCGAGTACATGCGATTCAGGCGTGAGGGTGAGCAATTCGCCCAGGCGCTCGGTGAGTCCGGTTCCACCGGGATGAAAGCTGTCTCCAAGCAAGTGGCGCGCGAGATCGCTTCCGTAGAACCTGGCACAACACTGCTTGACGCTCTGCTCTTCCATCTTCTTCCTCTAGCGTGACCGGCTTTCGTCGATCTGCAGCAGGGGCCTCACTTCCATCCGCTCCGTGCCGGCGTGAAAGTCAAACACAACCGGTTCCGGACGATAGGGCATGTTGTCACGGCGCGCCTGCTTGCGCCGTGGTTCCATCGCATCCAACTGCGCGCGCGCCTGTTCGCGATAGCCAACCGAGTTGTACGAGCAGAACGGAATCTGCTTGCCGCCGGGGAGCAGAAACTCCTTGCAGCATTTCATCAGGTTCTTCTGGTTGAAGGTCCAGGGATCCATGAAGTCCTGCAACATGATCATAAGCATGTTCTTCGCGATATCGCCGACGGTGAGGCTCTCAGGAAGGCCGCAGGCTTGGCATGAGATGGCGAATTGCTCCGTCGATTTCTGCGACCCGGAAACCGACGACGACGACCACAGCCCTTCAAGCGCCTGCTTGATCTCCAGGCTGAAGTCGGGCATGACGCGATTGGTGATGTAGTCGAGATAGTCGTAGACGTTGACGATGCGTGAGAGCGGGGTGACCTTCTCTCCATCAAGGAATGCATAAGTAACGGAATTGCACGACGGAAAGCAACAAGGCACGGGAATGAAGTCGCTGGCGACAAACTTGCCCGCCGTTTGCTCTTCGATGAGCATCACGATGTCTGGAATCGTCATGCGGTGCATCGGGTCGTGGTGCATATGGCGGCCGGCGTGAAATGCCGGCTGAAAGTTGATGCCGCGAATGGCTGGGTGCTTGATGGCCAGTTCAATGATCTTGCCAACCTCATGGTCATTCACACCGCGCTCAATTGCGGGGACAAGAGTAACGTTGAGACCGATGGATGCAAGGCGATCCAGGGCAAGCAACTTCTCCTTAAGAATGTCAGGCTCACCGCGAATGATGCGGTAGGTCTCACATTCAAAGCCGTCGAACTGGAAATAGATCGAGGGGCGCGCTTCAGCGAGTTGTTCGAGGAACCGGTCATCGTGTGCAATGCGCTTGCCGTTGGTGTTGACCATGACAAAAGGAATGCCGCGCGTGTGCGCAGCTTTTACGAAGTCGATGATCTGCGGATGGATGGTGGGCTCGCCGCCGGAGAACTGCACCACTTCGGGGTTACCCTCGGTGCGGACAAAATCGTCCTGCATCGCCTCCACTTCTTCCAAGGTCAGGCTGAAGCCAGGCCGCGCATCGGCAAAGCAAAGCGGGCAATTCATATTGCAGGCGCTGTTGACTTCAATGATGCCAAGACAGGCGTGTTGCTGATGATCGGGGCACAGGCCGCAATCGTGCGGGCAACCGTCTTTAATTTCGGCGCCATAGGCAAGCGGGATCGTCCCCGGCTTGTTGAACTTGCTGAATTGCGTGTATGCCTGCGCATCCCCATACACCAGCGCCTCGAAGGGGCCGCAGTCAGGGCAGCGCTTGGCCATGTAGACTTTGTTGTTGCGCAGTAGAATCTTCGCGTCGATGACTTTGCGGCATTGCGGGCAGATGCTACGGGTCAGTTCGTAGAACACGTAATCCGCGTCTTTCTTGAATTGTCGCCGAGGGGCGGCGGCTACATTCCGAGCGCCGTTCAAAGTGTCCAAAGGCGTCACCTTTCTTGCAGAATCAACTTTACTGCCCGCGCGAACTCAGTATCAACAGGGAGCAGCACTAGTGGGAGTTCCGGCAGGCAGAAAAGGTTACCTGCATTCTTGCCGGCGGCTGTAACATTTTCGGCCATGGCAACATCGAACAAGGAGGGAGAACGACCGCGCATGGCGAGGCAGCAAGTCAGGCTGGGAGTTACGATTTCCGCCCATGCCATCCTCCGCGTGGCAAGCAGCGCCAGCGGCGTGCTGATCGGCATTTACCTGGCCAACCTAAGCGGACACGGCTTTCCCGTGGACGCCGGCCTGCTTGGTATTTTAGGTGCGATCTCTTTCGCGGCCGAATTGATCGCTTCGATTCCGTTCGGCATAGCTTCCGACGCGATATCGCCGCGCTGGTTGATGGTAAGCGGAGCCCTGGCCGGCGCACTTGCCGTTCAGCTCTTCGCTCTCAGCGCCCATGTCGAAGTGTTCTTTCTGAGCAGGGCTCTCGAAGGGATTGGCGTCGCCGCTGTAACACCTCCTCTGTTGGCCTTTCTTGCCGAGTCTACCACCCATGAATCTGCGTTGCGGGCACGGGTGATGAGCTTCTTTGAACTCTCGCTGCTGGCAGGGCTTGCCCTTGGCGGGCTGATGGGAAGCCAGTTCTGGAAGCTGTTCCATGCGCATGCCTTCAGCCTCGTGGCGCTTGCGTATCTTGTTTGCGCCGCGCTGCTCTTCTTCGGCGCAAAGGGCAGCCGGTCGCACGGCTCCCACGCCGCATGGCAGGGCCTGGTGCGTGCCATGAAGGACCCTTCGGTCCGGTCCCTGGCTCCGGTTTGGCTTTGCGTAAATGCCGTTGTAGGGCTTTGGCTTGGTCCCACGCTCCCGTTTCTGCTGACAAAGAAGCCGGGCAGTTCGCAGTATCTGGATGGGATCTTCATGGACAGCCCGACCCACGTGGGCTGGCTGCTGCTCGGTTACGCAATCGTTTTTGGAACGGGTGTCTTCGGCTGGAGCTTTGCGCTTCCACGGATGCGCATCCGCTCCGCGATGCGGCTCTCCCTGTCTGTCATGCCGCTCGTCTGCCTGGGGCTATTCGCGATCAATCATTCGTCCCAAGTTGAGGCTCCGGTTCGCTGGTCCATCACCGCGGCAACGGCATTGCTGATCATGGTGGAGAGCGGCTTCACCCCTGCTGCCCTGGCTTGGCTCGCGCAGTCTCTTGGCTCCGGCACGGGAAAGGGTGCAGCCATGGGCATCTACTCTGTCTTGCTCAGCGTAGGCGCCATAGGCGGTTCGCTGCTGGCCGGAGTGCTCGGAAAGATGCTCTTCGTCGATGGTCTGCTGGTGGGCACAGTTGCCTTGGCTGTTTGCGCTTTGCTCCTGCTCCACAATGCAACGGACCTTGCAGTTCAACCGAATGAGGAAAGTTATGAGCACGCCTGAATACGACATTGCGATACTCGGGGCTGGAGCCTCAGGACTGATTGCCGCGGACTTCGCCGTTCAACTCGGCGCGCGAACGGCGCTCATCGATAAAGGGCCCATTGGCGGCGACTGCACATGGAGCGGATGTGTGCCGAGCAAGTCGCTCATCAAAGTTGCAACCGTGGCGCATCATGCCCGAACCGCCTCACGCTATGGAATCGCCGTGAGCGCGCCGGTAACGGACATGACCCAGGTACGCGCCTATCTCCGGGCCACCATCCAGCAGATCTATGAACCCACCATGCCGGAGGCACTGCGCAAAAAGGGAATGGACGTCGTGATTGGTCCAGCGCATTTTCTTAATTCACACACGCTACAGGTGGGAAACGAGCAGATTCGCGCAAGGAAGATCCTGATCAACACCGGAGCCGAACCACGCATTCCTGCAATCACCGGGCTTGTGGATGTTCCATATTCCACGTATCAGCAGATATTCGAGAACGATCGCCTGCCGCAGCACCTGCTCGTTGTCGGAGGCGGTCCGATCGGTTGTGAGATTGCCCAGGCATACCGCAGACTCGGGTCACAGGTCACTCTGATTGCCGGGCGCCTGCTGCCGCCCGAAGAGCCGGAGGTATCGGAATTGTTGAACCGCATCTTTCTGCAGGAAGGGATCGTGCGGATTGTTGCGCGTGCTGAGTCCGTGCGCTGTAAAGGCGATGCCATCACTGTCGAGACCGGCGCGGGCAAAGCGACCGGCGACCTTCTGCTCATTGCAACCGGACGCGCGCCACTGGTTCGAGATCTCGGACTGGAAGCGGCACAGGTACGGTACTCAGAGCGCGGCATTGAGGTCAACAAGTCTCTGCAGACAAGCGCCGGACACATCTACGCGGCCGGAGACGTGATCGGCGGCCCGCAGTTCTCGCACCTGGCAGGATGGCAGGGCTTTCAGGCAGTTCGCAATGCGCTGCTGCCGGGGAACAACGCGGGGACAACCGCCGCGATGCCGCACATCACCTTCACTTCTCCCGAGGTTGCCCAGATCGGCCTGACAGAAAAGATGGCGCGCCAGAAGTTCAAGAACAACAACCTGCTGATCAGATCGTTCGATATCAATAAAGTCGACCGTGCCGTGAACGAGGACGACCGGCTTGGACTCATTAAGATCGTTGCACGCAGCAATGGCCTCATTCTCGGCGCAAGCATCGTGGGCGAACGGGCAGGAGAGACCATCACGGAAATTGCCATAGCCATGCGTAATGGCTTGAGGCTAGGCGATCTGGCCGCGACGATCCATCCCTACCCGACCTACTCAACGGGCGTGCAACTGCTGGCCACAAAGATGGCCGTAGAAAGCGCCTTCTCCGGATTCCCAGGCCAGGTCCTTCGCGGTCTGTCCGCACTCTGGCGCTAGCAGTTTAGGCCGTAGATTTTGAAGATGCTGCGCACTCATGTTTATCCATCTTGGAACAGCTTCTGACGCCTTGACGCCCACGCGCATGGGCTTCAGGGGCCGCATTTGGCCCTGTTTCATACGAGGACACTCCGCACGGAGGAGCGCGGCAATCGGCGCTCCGATAAACGCTCCAGCTCTGTTAACAACTACTTCTAGGGTTTCAGTGAGATAGAACCCGAAAAGCCTTAGTGCTGTATGTGGAGCGCCCCGGCGACGCTGGAGTGCGCAGTTGCATGATCTCAAGGAGGGCGCTTCTGATACAGCGACTTGAAGGAAGCACTTCGGCGCGAGACCTCTGCCGTACAAGGACAGAGGCCGGTAGAAATCGAGCTGTGCCGCTGCACAGCAGCGATCCAATCAGCTGCGCCCGTTGTTTTCGAACCGAATCCCTTGTAGACCAAAATAGTTGCGCCTCACCGCCCTCGCCAGCATCTTCGTCCTTCTGACTTTCCGAGTAAACCAGTGTCCCCCTTGGGAATTGACCATGCGCCGAGCAAACGACCTCTACTGCGCCGCAGACCAGGTATTAGCGGACTTGGAGCGCCAGTCGATGACCTTGATCTCTGTGCCATGGAGATCGACGCAAAGGGTATCGCCGACCTGATAGCGAAGACTCTTGGCGATGCAAAGTCACTGTTTATGCTTCCAGTCAACACATTCCATTACGGTTATGGCCGCAAGCCGTTGCTCTTTGTGCGCTGCGGAATATAACCGGCGGGAGTTTGCCGATCCGAGCCTGTTTGACCGAAATCTCGGTTCATTTCATCATTCGCCGCTGTTGAGTGAAGAGGAGCAGCGCCGGTGCCGCCAATCGTGCTGGCACAGATCAGGGAGGGATACGCCCGTGAGTCTAGTCGAAATCATACGAGAGAAGCAGGAGGCGCTGCGCGTTCGCGACCTGGCCCAGCTGCTTGGGGTTTCTCAGCAGCAGATTTACAAGATGGCGGCTAACGGCGAGATCCCATCGTTCAAAGTGGCCAACGCCGTCCGCTTCGACCCGCACGAGATCGCCGGGTGGTTGACGGAAAAGTACCCCCCTCGTGGCGTAGAGGTGCGATTCGCAGCGGCGAAGAGAGCATAGCCATGGACGACAGCAAGATCGCGGTTCGCAGATCGAGGAGCGACAGCTCGCACCAAGCTCACGCTTCGACCTATGCGGCAGGAAATTCGGCCAAAGAATTTGACCGAGTTTTGAAACCACCTCATGCTGTCTCCGCATTGAAGGGGGCCCCCGTGGCCGAACGCAAGACGTATCTCGCGATCGCCCTTTTGCTGACGATTCTCGACGCCGTTGTGGTTTTGCGCTATGGAGGAGCGACCTGGACGGCGTGGTCGGGAGTGGGGTGGATTCGCCTGCGAATGCTCCTCCTGGCAGCACTGTCGGCAGCGTCGCTCGCCAATGTCTGGGCCCAAGCCATCCACGGGTTAGGTCGGGCGCTCGATGGTAAGCCGAGTGCGCTCGCACTGAGCGCGGCAGCAAATCGAACGAAACCGCAGGGAGAAGGCGATGTTTGATTCGATCACTGACCTCGCTTGTAAACTCGCCGGGACGGGCTACTTTATCGACCCGGTCATGACGCAGGTCGTTTTTCTGGCCGCCAAACTCCAGAAGCCGCTTCTTCTAGAAGGACCCGCGGGCTCAGGCAAGACGCAGCTCGCGATCTCCGTTGCCGCCGCGGCCGGCACACACGTCGAGCGGCTGCAGTGCTACCGCGGAGTGACGGAAGAAAAAGCGATTGGGCGTTTCGATGAAAGTTTGCAACGGATCCACATGGAATTCTCGAAGAGCCAGCACGAGAGCTGGCAGACCGTACAGGCGAACCTCAAGGGACGGGATTTCTTTCGGCCCGGTCCATTGATGCGCGCGCTCGAATGCGAACGGCCCTGTGTGCTCCTCATTGATGAGTTGGACAAAGTAGACGATGGGTTCGAAGCGATGCTGTTAGAAATCCTCTCTGCCTGGCAGCTCTCGATTCCCGAGTTCGGTACGGTCTTGGCAAAGAGCATTCCCTTCGTCGTGCTGACCAGCAACGAGGAGCGCAGGCTGGGGGACCCCATCCGGAGGCGCAGCCTCTATGTTCGCGTGGAGCATCCGACTCCGGAGCGCGAGGCGGAGATCATCGCCAGCCGCACGCCTAAAGCCGATGAGAAGTTTCACCGGGAGATGGCGGGGATCGCGCTCTCATTCCGCAATTACTCTCTCGAGAAACCACCCTCAGTCTCCGAGATGATCGATTTCGCCAATGCTCTACAGCTGCTCGGAACGGACCACGTGACCGAGGAACATCGCGATGTCCTGCTGCCCTTTTTGGCGAAGACTGAAAAAGATCGTCGGCATCTTTTGCTTCGGGAGGGGTTCAAGAGTCTGCTTGACGACGGCGCCAGGTTCGCGCAGAGCCTGACGGTCTCCGGAGGGCCAGTTTCATGAGGCGATGGCCGCTCATCCTGTTGCTGCTCCTGTTTCCTGGGTTTGCGTCGGCCCAAGCCGATCCCGCGGTGGCGGAGCACTTCGTGCGGCAATATGCGGCGCACTATCGTGTGCCGCCCGAGTTGATCGGCGCGTTGATCGATGTTGAATCGCGATGGGACCCGCAAGCGGTTTCGGACAAGGGCGCGATGGGACTCATGCAACTGATGCCCGCGACGGCGCGGCGATTTGGCGCCTTTGAACCCTTCGACGTCGAGCAGAACATTGCCGCGGGCACCCGCTACGTCACAGCGTTGATGTGGGAGTTCCACGGTGACCTGCGGCTGGTCGCCGCGGCCTATTACGCGGGCGACCACTGGATCGCGCGGGAGCAATTGGACTATCGCAATCCGGAGGTTGTGGCCTATGTGCAGGCAGTCCGGCGGCAATACATGATTCGCAAATTTGCGGCCATGAGGCCGCCGAGGAGGTCCTTTCCATGAAACTTTGCTGGATCATCCCCATCGCGCTCCTGCTACCGCTGCGTCTGGACGCAACGGACGCAGCGGTTGTGGCGCGTGTCGCAACCATCACGATCAACCCGAGAGAGATCACGGTCCTGCATCTGCGGCCGGAGTTTGAGTCGACGATCCGAATGCCGGAGGAAGTCACCTCCGTCATCCTGGGCGGCCCCGGCGAGTTCAAGGCCGAGCATAGTGCAGACGAGCCCAACTACGTCTACGTCAAACCGATCACCAAAGAGCCCGCTCAGTCGAACCTTTTGATTGCGACGAAATCGGGTCAGCATGTGACGTTAGAGTTGGTCAGCGATGGCGCGAGCATCTCGAATCAGTCCCAACCGGTGGACTTCCTGATTGAGTACCGTTCCGCACGAAGCTTTCTGATCTCGTCGGATTCCAGCGCTCCGGTGATGCCAACCCCGCCGAGCAAGGAACGGGAGCATGGCATGAATGATGCGGACGCCGCCACGGGCTCAGCGCCGCTTTCCAGCCTCGACGGAGAATTCAAGCAGCAGGCGAGAGTGAACGCACCCAGATGGACCAAGTGGGAAGGCCAGCAGATTGAGACATCGATTGGCGACATGCGGCAGTTTAGCAACGAGACCATGATCTCCTACTCCGTCCTGAACAGCTCGAATCAACCTGTCGAGGTCCTTCCACCGCAGATCCAGATCACGGAGCGCAGGGATACAAAGAAGAAAAAGAAGGAAGGCAAAGGCATCATCTCGGACCAGCTCGAAATCCGCGATTACAGATTGAGCACAACGCGGCTGGAGCCGGGAGAACGGGCCGACGGCGTGGTTGTCTTCGATCGGCCCAATTTCAAGGAATCAACGGAGAAGCTATTTCTCGAAATCGCACAGGCGGATCAGGTGGATCATCCTGTCCTAATTCGTCTGCCGTTTACCCCACCCATCTCCGGCAATGGCAACTAGAAGGGAGCCCAGAGCCTATGAGCATCAATGACAACAACACGAACGGAAGCCGAGGGTTGTCTACCTCAGTCGTGGAAGCCGCTGAGCCGATGGCTTCGCCAGCGCCGTCTCAGACGCGTGACCCAGCCATCCTGAGCGGCAAAGAAGAACCTGCGGCCAGGTTCGCAACGAGAGCTGGCATCAAGGGAGCGGACGGGATCAGCAAAAGCAAACTCATTCTTCTCGGTGGCGGCTTGGCCGTCGCGGTTCTGTTCTTTGTGTTCACGGCTATCGTCGGCAAGTCTGGGAAGAAGCCGGCGCCCGTCAA
>Ga0224555_1005495_pt1 | contig 10576 bp, 10 predicted proteins | sample 714S23034metaG_FD_180687 | JGI IMG/M metagenome (GOLD analysis project Ga0224555, IMG submission 180687) | Peat soil microbial communities from Stordalen Mire, Sweden - 717 S2 30-34 | ecosystem: Environmental > Terrestrial > Soil > Wetlands > Peat | place: Sweden: Norrbotten County, Stordalen...
AAATGACTTAGATCCGGACTTCGTACAAAATCGGTGCGGCTTGAACTATCGTGCGCCGGATGAGACCAGAGGAGTGCGCGCACGTTGAGATGCTGGCTGACGCCATCCCCCGGGGAGGACTCCCCCCTCCCCCTCCCCCCCATATCTTGCAGGGAAGTGCTGTTGCTTGTGTTGGTTAGGAGAGGCAGGTATCTGCAACGCGTCTTTTCTAAAGGACTTACTGCTAAATTATTGCAATCGAATGGGTTGTGGGAGGGGGCGGAGGTGGGAATTGGCGTGTTCGCGCACGGGTGCGCCGCTTTGTTCGGTCGTTCTCCGGTTTTCACGTGTTGCCCCTGAGCCGCGACTGACTCCAGGTCCGGTCCGGTTTAGGTGCATTGGACACGACGCTGGGCAGTGTTTGGCCCTGCTTTAATTGTACACGGGGTGTCAAGGGGTTGGCCCGCGTTTGGCCGGGTGATGAGTTAAGTTGCGCGCAGAAACCTGTGGAGTGCTTCCGCGTGTGGCGACCCTGCCTCGACTTTTGCAGGGTCGATCCTGGCGAGCAACGCGAAACCGTGCCTAGTCTTGTGGTATTGGCCCTTGGTCTTTGTGTCCCTGGAAGCACTCTCCAAGGAGGGTACGAGGTCGTCTTTTGGGATGGCTTCGATATGATGCTCGTCGCCTGGAAGTGCATTGAGCCGGAAGCCTTGTCCGTAGTATGCCGCCAGAGAAACTCGATCAGCGAAGAACCACGCCTCCATGGCCTGCACCATCAGGAAGATCTGTTCGCCCGGCAGATGAGCGAAATCCCATCTGTCGCGCTCAAGCAAGTGGACTGCGGGTGTTGTCCCTTGCTTCACGGGGCCTTCGGAGTCGACCAGAAGTAGACAGTGTTCGTCCGGCTTGCTCCTGCTGCTTTCTGTCTTGAAACGGTCGAAAGTTTGATTGCGACTGCCGCAGGCGACGACTTTGAGACGACGGTCCGGGGCGGCCTTCTTGCAGTATTCGGCGAAGCCCTCCCTGCATCTTGACTGCGTATTGCTGTTGTTTCCTCCGCCTTCCACATAGATTGTGATCTTCACCAACGATTTCCCCCGATTTCCCCACTTGTCCAGAGATTGCCGAGAGAATAATCCTTCAACCAGATTTCGAGGTCTGTCCGGTCCAATCGCCGGATCACGGTCGAGCCCTCGATCTTCTCGCAGACACAAATCGATTCTGGATCGTCAGTGAACGCATCCACTAGCGCGGAAGAGTGGGTCGTGACGATCAACTGTGTGCGTGCCGACGCCTCGCGGAGAACATCGGCAAGCGTGGGGATGACATCGGGGTGAAGGCCGAGTTCGGGTTCGTCGATGCAAGTAATGGGTGCCGGGGTCGGGTTGAGAAGTATGCACAGAATGGAGAGCCAGCGGAGCATGCCGTCAGAAAGGCGAGTAGCTGGAGTGGAAAAGCCTCCCTTTTCCTCTATGGCGATCTGAAGGTGGGTGCCGACGACTATGACCTCAACGGTCTTGGTTGGCTCATAGAAGCGCTTCACTAAGTCCGTAAGCTGCTCGAATACGGGCTTGTGACGGTCCCGGTAGTGTGCAAGCATCTGGGCCAGGTTATAACCGTTCTCTTCAAGTCTCGCGACCGGCTGACCGACCGGTTGGGGATCGCGTGGAGGACAGTCCACGCCGAATTCCCAATCCTGATGAAAATCGAAACTCTCAAAGAATTCAGCCATCTCGAAGAGTTCAGGAAGGTCGCGGCCAATGCCGGATCCTTGCACGGGCGGGGAAGCCAATTGGGACAGGACGGATCGGTCCGGATTCAACCCGAGGAAAATTGTGGCTTCATCTCCGCGCCCCGTCCGCAGGTGATAAGTCCCGTGAGAGTCGCTGCGCTCCAACAACTTGGGATAAGGAGCCGTATTAGCTGCGTCGTCAAACATCTCTGACCTAACGCGAAAGGAAGCGTCGTGCTTTTCAAGGTCAATCAAAAAATTGAAGCAGCGAGGCTTTACATCATCCAGCTGGCGCAAGGAGAAATTGGCGCTGAGAGAGCATTGCGAACTTCCGCTCCTGGCTCCTTTCCAAATCCATTCACTAACGCCGCCAGTGTTCAACGCTACTTCCCATGGATCCTTGTCTGGCAAGAAGTGCAGCAGGCGGATGATCTCAATGAAGTTGGATTTTCCGCTGCCGTTGGGGCCGATGAGAATGTTCAGGTTGCGCAGTTCGATTGGCTCCGTCCTGGGGCCGAAGGAGAGAAGATTGATCGGGTGGATTGACTTGAGATTGGCAGGCGCCATAGCACTCCTAAGTATGCCTCATAATCGCCGACAAAACTTCGCAAAACAGACTGCGGCCTGAGTCTAGGCTGGTATAGGGCGTGCCGTTGGCGCTTAGAGGCGGGGCGGGTCGAGTGTGGGGTGTCAAGCCGCAGGTCCTTCGACTGCGATTGACGCAGAGTGCGCGCCAATCTCCGCTCAGGATGACAGCTTATTTTTCCGCTCAGGATGACAGCTTAATTCTTTCGCTCAGGATTACAGCCTATTCTTTCTGCTTAGGGTGACGGCGGTGGAGGCTGATGCGGCAACTACGGAGATTCTGACTCTTCGAGTCAGAATGACGCGGTGAGGGGGATGGGCCGTGACGCGGTGAGAGGGATTGGCCATGATGCGGCAAGGGGGATGGGCGGGGCCTTCGACGTGGGCTAGAAGGTGGGGGGCTGGTTGTGGAGGGTTTGCTCGACGACGGAGTGGATTTGGAGGATGGGCCATGGGGTGGAGACGGTCTGCGGCTGGGTCTGGCCGGGTTGGTGGATGATGACGGCGGGGCGCTGGTCGAAGACGCCGCGCGAGGCTGCATCGTCCTCCTCAGTCCATGCGGGAAGCCAGTTCCAGGCGTCAATGCGCCAGGAATGGTCGCCCTGAACGATGAGGGTGGTCTGGTTCCAGCGTGGCGATGCCTCCAGCGTGGCGAGGATGCCGCCAAGGACGTGGTCGGCGAGAGCCAGACTGTCGAGGTAGGAGCTGTCGCACTGCTGGGTGTAGTCGTTGCGGATGCGGCTCCAGATGTTGGGGCTGTGGGGGACGGGGATGTGCAGGAAGATGAAGTCTGCCTGGTCGGAGTGCAGCAACTGGGAGGCGTGCTGTTGCAGGTCAACGTGGGTCAGATAGCGATGGCGCACGTCGAAGCCGCAAAGGTGACGGTCGGCGGCCGCGGGGGACCTGATCTCGCGGACCACCTGCTCCAGCGGGATGTAAACGTTGTCGGCGAAGGAGGCATCCTGGGCCATGAGGCCATCGAACATGTCGCGGTTGGTCCAGAAGCAGTTCTGGATGGCATCGGCGTAGATGGCGCAGTAGGGGTTGTACCAGCCGACAGCGGCGGTGCGCCAGCCGGCGTTCTCGGCATCGCCGAAGAGAGTTTGCGCGCCGTCAAGCGGCTGCCATCCGGACTCGGATTCGTGGTGGACCCACAGGCGGTTGTGGAAGGTGTAGCGGATTCCGTCGACGATTTTGCCGGTAAGCAGGGAAGGGACGACTTTTACGGTGTGATAACCGGCCGGCTGGGCGTCGGTGAAGAGGGTGCTCTGGGCGCGGAGAGCGTCGAAGTTGGGGAGGCTGAGGTCCCCAGCGCGGTGCTCGAAGGTCTGGTCGTAGGAGAGCTCGTCGAAGATGATCCAGACCAGCAGAGGATGATCGCGAGGCGGCTGGAGTTGGGCAGGGCCGCTGCGATTCCATGCGGCCGTGATCTGGTTCGGCGCGGGCTTCCAAGTGGCGACCCAAAGCAACTGGGCAATACTGCAAAGGGCAAAAATGATGAGGGAGGCGGATAGAATTCCGCCGACATGCAGCAGCTGGCGGTACCGCTTTGGATAGCGCAGGAGAAGAAGCAGCAGAGTGCCGACCCAGACAATGAAGAAAATGGTGACAATACCTTCGATGAGATCGAAGGGGAAAAAGGACTGGGTGCGCTGGAGGAGGTAAGGCGGAATGACCATGACGAACAGAAGCCGCAACCAGGGATAGAGGCGAGTGCGCGCGACCAGGACGAAGAGGATGAAGAACAGCAGGGCGACCAGCAGGATATCCGCGATCTGGGCATAGCAGATGCGGGCGAGCGGCAGCGGGGTGTGCATGCGGACGTCTTCGCCGCCGCCAAGCAGGTCGCCGTAGTTGCCTGCAAGGATGAGCGATGCGATTCCGAGGCACTGGCAGAGCTTTTTGAGCATGAGAGCAATTCTCAGATTCAACGAGAAATCGGAAACGGTTGCAGGTGGTCTCGTCCGGGGGGAAAGCCACTTGGCGATTGCGGTTGCGCGGCGCTCTATTCGAGAACTGCTTCGTTGATCTTCTCAAAGAGGAAGAGGACGCGTCCATTGTCGAGGGTGATGCTCGAGAGGGTCCGGAAGCGGCCGGCGCAAGCAGCGAGCAGGTCGGCTTCAGTGAGCGAGCCGTAGAGGTTGTCGCGGCCGCGCAGGAGGCTCTGGTACATCGGATCCGCGACTGGTACCCATTCCACGACGAGATGACGCAGGGTGAGGCGGTGACAGAGGGAAAGAATTGCCGGCAGCGGGATCTGCTCCATCAGGATGAGATGATGGATGACCGCCAGCATGAGCACGAGGTCGAAGCGGGCTTCGAGACGCGGCAGCAAGGCAACCGACTCCTGGTTCTGCCAGCCGACGGCCGGAGTGGGACGCGCGAGGTCCGCCTGGATGGTCTGGATGGAGAGACCGCGCTCGCGGGCCATCCGGAAGAGGCGGTCGGCTGCTGCCATGTCGCGCTCGAGCGCGACGACCTCCGCCCCCATTTCGGCGGCAAGCGCGCTGAACTCTCCGGTATTGGCGCCGATGTCGAGCACGCGGGCGGGCTGCGCGGTTTCCAGGGCTTGGCGCACCCAGTCGAGCTTTTGACGGCTCTGCTCGGGGGTGTAGTGGGTCAGGGTGCCCTGGTATTCGCTCCAGCTTGAGGATGCGCCCGCCGGCAGGGCTGTTTGCGTGCGGCGGCGGAGATCCTTCAAGGTGCGCCTGAGTACGGCGGCGGCGATTTCGGGATCGCGGACGCGGGCAACGGATTTCCTTGCCGGCGCGTGCGCGTGCTTGCGGCGATCGAGCAGGGTGGGCAGCGTGATGGGCCAGAAGGCCGCGCGCGACAGACGTCCGCTCCAGCCGAGCGCGGCGTAGCAGTCGGCGGGCTCGTAACCGTCGCGCTTGAACAGGGAGAGCGAGAGTGGCCAGCCCAGCAGCCGGTTCATTAAGAGCGGCAGCAGGAAGGTGCGAACATACTGTCCGTAGGCCAGCCAGATGGAGGATTTCGGATCGCGGCGCTCGAAGGAGAGTATGTCGACGAAGACCGGGCGGGTATCGCGGAAGAGGACGTTGAGCGGAGTCGCATCCTTGAGGATCCAGCCGGCGGCGAGCGCCTGCTCACAAAGGTCGAGAGTCAGATCGGCTGCGGCGAGCCACTGCGACGGGGTCCACTCCCACGGGTAGGTGGGGATGAGAATCCTGGGGTGCAGGAGACTAAGTTCCGCGGCGGAGTCGTCGATGGTGGCGGCGATGAGGTCGCCGCGCTCCTGCATGGTCCGGCAGAAGGGCTCATCGAGGAAATCAAGGACGGCTGCGCGCGCGGAAGCATCAATCGTACGGATTGCGAGGTCGCCTTCGAAGCGAAGCGAACCGGCAGGATCACGGAATGTTGCAGCGGGCGACGCCAAGGTCATGCGACTTCGCTGGAGTCACCTGGCTTGGGCGCGACGGGCAGAACGGCGGATGTTTCCCCCGTCTTGCGTTGGAAGAAGGCGCGGATGCGGCGGCGAACCATGTAGGCGTATGCCGCCGCCACGGAGGCGAATGTCTGCAGCGCGATCAATCCCGAGCCGGGATCGACGTATCCCCACGCGCGGCGTTCGGTGGCCACAATCATGCAGAGGGTGATAAAAACGGCGAGCGAAAAAGAGATAAATTGCTTCATCAAAAGCCTTTCTGGTTGAAAGGCCGCTCCAATGGTCCAGCAGCGGCGCGTGAAAACTCTATGCAAAACGCCAAAAGCTCTGCAAATAGTAGAAAACACTAACCCTCGGGAATAGTTGCTTGTCAGGAGAAAATCTCTATCGGATTTGTACGCGGAGTGGCTACTAATACAAGAGACGTTGCGCTGCCCCCTGAGGATGCAATCCATGGATGGATTATCGAAGGGGCATCCAATTCGCCTCCTGCAACTTCTGCTGCAGTCCTCGGTTGCGGCACCTCAAAAGAGGGAGAGTTGTAAAAGAGTTGTAAAGAGAGGCTGGCGTGGTCGCCGCGGCGCCAGGAAGAATGCCGCAGACACAAAACAACGCCCGCATCTCCGGGGGGAGATGCGGGCGAAGACCTAACGGAACAGGGTCACAATGCGAAGGCCGGCTGCCGTCTGGCTGCGCGGCAAGACATTAGAAGAGTCTCCAGCCGATGCCGACAGAGACGATGGGGTAGAAGCTCAAGAAATTTACATCGCTCTGCAGCTTGGCCTGCTCCGTGGCGACGTTGGCCGCGAACGTGGCGTTTCCCGCGATAGGGGTGGGGCTTTCACAGTTGGCTGACCCAGTGCAGTAACTGCCGGCGAAGCCGAGGGCCACGGTGGGCTTGGAGACGAACTCGATGCCCAACTCGGTGTCGAAGCTGAAGTGGTGGCCCTTCTTCGGCACGAGATTGCCCCATCCGAATGACACCCGCCCTCCGGCATTGCCGCCGAGTTTGAAGACCCCGGTGCCGGTGATGGGGCTGCTGGCGCTGGAGTAGTACGTAGTGCTGCCCAGCGTGAAGCTGCTACCGGCGGGCTCATTGATCGTGGCGGTGACACCTTTATTGTTGTAGACGGTCGCGCCGCCGCTGAGGCGGAATGACCCGCGGAATGGGAACCAATCCACCATAACGCCCGAGTTCTGGAGCTTGAGAGTGCCGTTAACAACCAGGTTGTCCGATGTTGTCTCGCTGAGGTTGTAGGAGAAGAAGGTGGCTCCGCCGCGCAGGTTGAGGCGGGTCGGAACTATGGGCGTGGCGACATCGAAGCCGATGCCGGCGACGCCGACCTTGACGCCCACCCCGAGACCCGAGAAGGGCCCGCCTTGGCTGGCTTCAGGAGCAGCGGGCGCAGCGGCTGAAGCGGCGGCGGCAGCGGCGGGTGCGGCAAAGGAGTCCTCAGCCGAGTAACTGCTGCTGGAAGAGGTGGCCGGAAGTCCCAGGTCCGCGTGCACCGCAGGGCCGGGGTTTGAGGCCTGTGCCGACGCGGCCATCGGGGAACAGGCGAAAACAGCTAGAATCCCAACAACTGCCAGAGAACCAAGGAGTTTCACGGGGTATCCTTCCTTTCCGTTTGCGGCTTTCGCCGGATTTTCGGTCTATCTGCTTGCAACCTCTCAAGCAGCACGATTCGCAGCTACACAGGGGCTCGGAGCAACTGTAAAGCGCAGAAAACTAAACAACTCTGGGGAGGAGTGTTTTCGAAAGCCGGCTACGACAACTAGGGGAGGGACTCATATTAGCAGAGGACTGCGGCATTGCAATAGGAAAATCTGTAGCGAGTGTCCCCTGGGTTACCGGATGTGCCCGTGCCCGGCATCGGGGGGCCTGCTGCGGCATCTGAAGAGGCAACAGGGTTTGCAGGGGAAGACCCAAGGGAGCCAGGCGGATGGGCGATGGCGCGGATGCAGTTCCGGCGGGACGCGTGCGGCGGCGGGTGGTGGTGCTCGGTGGAGGGTTCGCGGGGCTGAACGCGGCGATGGAACTGGCGAAACTGCCGGTGGATGTGACGCTGGTCGACCGCAAGAACTACCACACCTTTCAGCCCCTGCTCTACCAGGTGGCGCTGGCGGTGCTTTCCCCGGCGGACATCGCGCAGCCGATACGGTCGATCCTGCGCGACCACGCGAACATCGAAGTGCTGATGGACGAGGCGGTTGGCTTCGACCTCGACCAGCGGCAGGTCCGGCTGAAGACCGGCTCGGTGCTGGCGTACGACTACCTGATCGTGGCGACGGGGGCGACCCTCTCCTACTTTGGGCGTGAAGATTGGGCGAAGCTGGCGCCGGGGCTGAAGACGATCGACGATGCGCTGGAAATGCGCCGCCGCGTGCTGCTGGCGTTTGAGTTGGCGGAGCGGCAGATGATGGAGCACGGAACCCATCCGCCTCTGAAGTTCGTCATCGTTGGCGGCGGCCCGACCGCGGTGGAACTGGCAGGGGCGATCTCGGACATCGCACGGCTGTATATGCGCAACAACTTCCGGTACATCGATACCCGGCAGGCGAAGGTGCTGATTCTGGAGGGCTCGCCGCACATCCTCGGCATGTACCCCGAGGACCTGCAACAAAAGGCGCGCAAACAGCTCGAAGAGCTTGGAGTGGAGGTCCGCACCGGGACCGCGGTAACGGACCTGCAACCCGGCTACGTCATGATCGGGGACGAGCGCATCGATGCGGTGGTGACCCTGTGGGCCGCAGGGGTGCAGCCTTCGCCGCTGGGCAGGCTGCTAGGCGCGGAAACAGACAAGAAGGGCTGCGTGCTGGTGGATGAGTACCTGAACCCCAAGGGCCATCCGGAGATATTCGTCTGCGGCGACCTGGCGCACGTGGAGCAGGATGGCCGGCAGCTGCCGGGCGTAGCGCAGCCCGCAATGCAGATGGGCGCCTATGCGGCCCGGCGCATCGGCAGTTTGGTGGGGCAGGAGGCAGGGTCGGACGGCCGCGCGATCAAAGGGTTCCGCTACTTCGACAAGGGCGATATGGCGACCATCGGGCGCAAAGCCGCGATCGCCAAGATCGTGTGGCCGTTCAAGGCGCACTGGAGCGGCTTCATGGCGTGGCTGGCCTGGCTCATAGTGCACATTTACTTCCTTATCGGGTTCAGGAACCGGTTGGGCGTCTTCAGCCAGTGGGCGTGGACGTATCTGACGCTGCGCGACGGGGCGCGGCTGATTACGGGGTCGGAGGACCTGCCGGGGTGGAACGACGGGGAATAATCCGCGGGCGGCTGTTCTCAGGTCCCGGTTGCCGAGGCTAGAATTGGGCGCATGGAACCGACCGAAATGCAGGAGTTTGCCAAGCAGATGAGAGAGGCCGGGGAGGAGTCGCTGAACACGATTTCGCTGGCGATTGCGATCCTTGCGGTGCTGGTCGCTATAGTGACGGTGCTGGGGCATCGCACCCATACTGAGGCGGTGCTGATGCAGGGCAGGGCCAGCGACGAGTGGAACGAGTACCAGGCAAAGAAGATCCGCATGGAGAGCCTGTTAGTAGTGATGGACCAGATGGCTTTACAGCCGACGGTGGACGCGAAGGCCTCCGCCGCCAAACTGACCGAGTACAAGGCCCACATCGCGAAGTGGACGGTGGATTTGAAAGAGGAGCAGGATACCGCCAATGAGTATCAGAACGAGGTGAAGCTGGCAGAGGCAAAGGCGGTGCGGTTCGATCTGGGTGAAGCGCTGTTGGAGATCTCGGTGGTGTTATCGTCCATCACGCTGTTAACCCGGCGGCGCACCTTCTTCTTCGGCGGGCTGGCGCTGGGGGTGGTGGGACTGGTGATTGCGGTTTCGGCCTTGATGGTGCGCTGACCCTTAGTGGAACTGGTCTAGTGGAGATGGTCGGGGATCGCGGCGTACTGGATCAGCAGCTCGAAGGGGACGATCTTGAGCGTGGCCTCGTGGGTGGCTTCCAGGACGATGGTGCAGGCGGCGCCGGCCTGCTGCACCTGCAACCAGCGGGCTGCGCAGACGCACCAGCGATCTCCCGGCTTCAGGCCCGGGAAGCCGTGGTCCGGCATGGGGGTGGAGAGGTCGTTGCCCAGCGCCTTCGACGCATCGAGGAATGCCCGGTCCACGACGCAGCAGATGGTGTGGACGCCCAGGTCGTCCGCGGCGGTCTCGCAGCATCCGGTGCGGTAGAAGCCGGTCATCGGCGCGCAGCCGCAGGTGGCGAGAGGCTGGCCCAGGACGTTGTTGCCGCGGGAGGTGAGTTCAGTGGCCATGGATTAAGACTATTGGATCATAAACATGACTCCCCGGGGGCAAATGGGTAGTGGGTCAGTTTGGATCAGTGCCTTCTCTTTTGCCTTGCAAGCCGCTAGAGAGCCTGAGAGCATGGCTCGATGGTGGATTACGCAGAAGTCGGAAGAACCGCACACCAGCTTGAGGAGGATCAAGGCCGGAACGCCTATCTGTACGCCGCCCGATTATCCAAGGAAGCGGAGTCAGAGGGCAAGACGGATGAAGCTGCCTTCTGGAAGGCTGTCGCGGACTCATTAAAACTGCGCGATTCAGGCTGACTCGCTACCGGCAAATGGGATCAGCCATCCGCATCGAACCCATTTACGCCGGCCGCCACAATCCTGCACCCGACGGCTGCGGGGGAGTGCCAGGCGCATTTGTGACTTTTTCCCGGCCGCTTCGTCTCTGTCATGCAGACGCAGCAGCGGACCCAAGTTGCGGTTGCGGCAGAAGTCATTCGGGCCCCACTTGCATTTCTGGATTAAGGAACACCCGGCTCTACCAAACCCGGGCCGGGTTCGGGTATAGTCATATCCTCTCCCCCACTGGCATGACAACTCTGCTGCAGGGCGGATG
>Ga0224555_1005496_pt1 | contig 10571 bp, 8 predicted proteins | sample 714S23034metaG_FD_180687 | JGI IMG/M metagenome (GOLD analysis project Ga0224555, IMG submission 180687) | Peat soil microbial communities from Stordalen Mire, Sweden - 717 S2 30-34 | ecosystem: Environmental > Terrestrial > Soil > Wetlands > Peat | place: Sweden: Norrbotten County, Stordalen...
CAGAATGATCCGCGAGTGCCACGGCAACTACATGCGCTGGATGCACATTTCGCCGCAGAAGGTGGATGCGGATTCCTTCGCGCGTTTCGGCATCGTCCAAGTCTGTCCGGCCGGCGACAGCGAGCGAGATGTCACGGGACGCCAATGGGACCAGCGCGTCGAGGTGATGCGCAATTCCATCATCTACTTTCGCAACAACCCCAGCATCTTCTTCTGGGAGGCAGGGAACACCATGGTTGCGCCCGACCAGATGCAACAAATGGTCGATCTGCGCAAGCAATGGGATCCTGACGGCGGCCGCGCCATGGGCGCGCGTGGCGACGCCAACACCGCGATCAATACGGCTACAACCCCCATTGCGGAGTACTACGGCGTGATGATGGCTCAGGACAGAGGAGTGGAAACGCTGAATGGCCCGAAGGCGATGTTCCGCGCCTACTCGGCCGAACGGCGCGACCGTGCGCCCATCATTGAGTCAGAAGACTACCGCCAGGAGGGCTCCCGCCGCATGTGGGACGACTTCTCGCCGCCCTACTTCAAGGCGAAGAAGGGCCCCAACGACAGCTGGATGCAAGGCTCGGATTATCTCTATACGTCGGAGAGCTTCGCGCTGGACGGCATCAAGCAGTACTGGGCGTACTGGAGCAACCGCATCTCCAATACTGACCCCGCGCACTCCCGCTGGTCCGCTTACTGCTCCATCTACTTTACGGACGAGGACGCCGACGGTCGCCAGGACTCCACCGAAGTGTGCCGCGTCAGCGGCAAGGTGGATGCCATGCGACTGCCAGGAACTCTACTTTGCCCACCGCGCCATTCAGAGCGAGCAGCCCGACCTGCATATCCTCGGCCACTGGACCTATCCGACCACCCAGCCCGACGGGACGAAGACCGTGAAGACCATCTACGTCATCGCCAACACCGAGTCGGTCGAACTCTTCGTCAACGGCAAGTCCGCTGGCGTAAACTCCAAGCCCGACACCGGCTGGGTCTTCGCTTTCCCTAACATTGAGTTCGTCCCCGGCAGCATCAAGGCCATTGGCAAGAACGGCGACAAGATCGTCGCCCAGCAGGTGTTGAACACGGCAGGCCCAGCGGCGGCCATCAAGCTGACTCCTATTCTGGGACCACGCGGCCTGCAGGCCGATGGCGAGGATATCGCGCTCATCGACTTCGAGGTCGTCGACGCCAAGGGCCAGCGTTGCCCCACCGACGATGCACGCGTCGACTTCACTTGCGCCGGCCCCGGCATATGGCGCGGAGGCTACAACAGCGGCAAACTCGATTCGACCAACAACCTCTACCTCAGCACCGAGTGCGGCATCAACCGCGTCGCGGTGCGCTCGACCCTGATGGCTGGGACGATCACGGTCACAGCCAAGCGGGATGGTTTGAATTCCGCGCAAATACAGATTGCGTCGAAGCCAGTGGTCGTGGCTGACGGCATTGCTACCTTCTGGCCCCAGCAGTTACAGGGACCCGCAGAGAAGTAGGCTGGCGCCCAACTTCTCGGAGGCGAGGAAACTATGCTGCGAAAGTGCGGCGGATCTTGTCGAGGAAAGCGATGATCTTCGCTTGAGGATCGCCGGAGTCCAGGGCCTCAAGCGGAAGATAGCCGCGATAGCCGGACTGGTCGATGATGGCCTTGATCTTTGTGAGGTCGGTGGGTTCGCTCTTCCCGTTGCGACCCACCTCCTCCTTGATCTGCCACGAGACGGCGTAGGGCACGAGCTTTTGGATCTCGGCGTAGGGGTCGCCAGAGCGCAGGCTGCCTATATCGAGAATGCAGGAGAACCAGTCGGAGCCGACGGCGTCGATGAGCTGAATGGTCTCCGCGGCGGTTTTGAGAAAGTCGTTGTGCTGTTGGACCGCGACGACCACGCCATGCTCTTTGCCGAATGCCGCGCATTCCTGGAGGTCGGCTGCCATCCATGCGAGCGCCTGCTCGAAGGTGGCGCCGGTGGGACGCGCGGAGCCGGAGAAGACGCGAATGACCGGAACCCCAAGTTTGCTGGCGACGACGATCCAGTCCTTGATGAGCTGGACATCCTTCTTGCGCGCGGCCGGGTCGGCCACGGCGAAGTCATTGTGGACGCCGGTGCCGCTGATGGCAACCCCGTTCACAAACGCGACACGCTTCAGGTTGTAGATGTATTCGTCGGTTGGTGTGTTGGGATAACCGGGGAAGTAATACCCGGTGGCATCGAGTGCATCCACGCCCTGCTTCGCGCAGAAATGAACGGTGTCCGCGAGGGTCATGGAGCCGTCGCGAAGCTGCTTGTTGAAGGAGTAGGCGTTGAGGCCCAGTTTGAGTTTGACGCCGGCTTCGCGATCGATGGTCTCCGACTTCGCGAAGGCCGAGGCGGAGATGGACGCCATGGCTGCGAGAGTGGCGGAACCGGCGAGGAATCTGCGGCGATCGAGAGTGAGCATGGGTGACCTTGCCTTTCGCTGCTCCTACGGTAGTGATCGGTACGGATTGGGTCAACGGCAGACGAAGGGGCGCTTCTTCGCAGGGGAGGAAACCGCCGAAGAGAATGGCAGGCGCGAGTAAACATCCTGCGCCTGCCTTATCGGCGAGACTTTGTTGCTGGCCTCCCAAAGCACTACATGGTCTTTCTGCGTTGCCGGATTATTGGCCGGGGTGGGGCGCGCCTTCCAACTGCAGGCTGACCTTGTCCAGATTGATTGCTTCCAGCGTTGTGACTCCGGCATTGGTAATGAGATCGACTCCCGGGTTATTCTTCTGCTCGACGGCCTTTGCCGCAAAGGTGAGTACGGTCTTTCCGGCCTGCGCCAGGGTGACCTGAACGTCTGATCCGGTGCCGGTGAATGCCAGCTTGTAGGTGCCTGCGGGAAGCTGGGTGGATCCGACCTGCACAGCCTGCGGGATGATCACGGTTTGGGGTTTGTTACCTGCGCCAAACGCGGGGGCGGCGAGCAGAACCAGCATGGATGCAAAGGCAGCGAGACGACTCATTTATTTTCTCCTCAAAATGGCCTCGGGGGATTTTGTGTCTGGGAACGGGGCCATGAGGAGATTAGAAATGGGGGTTTGGGGATTGAAGCTTAAGAATTCTTAAGTGGTGCGCTGATGGCCAGGTAATCGGCCGGGGCTTCCGGTTAATGGCGCGGGCGAACCGGCGTTAGTGCGGGGTGGGGGCGGAGCGGATGGGGAGGGTGATTTGCACGCGCAGGCCGGGGGATGCGTTTTCAGCGGTGATGGTGCCGTGATGGACCTGGACGGCCTGCTTGGCGATCGAGAGGCCGAGGCCTGAACCTCCGCCGTTGGGGTTTCGGGCTTCTTCGACGCGGAAGAAGGGATCGAAGATTTGAGTGAGCGCTTGCTCGGGAACGCCCGGGCCGTAGTCGCGGATCGTGATGGTGGCGGTGTGGGTGTTCTCCGAGAAGGAGACGTCGATGGTGGAGTGCTGCGGCGAGTAGCGGATGCCGTTGCGGAGGACATTCTCGACGGCGCGGCGGAGCAACTCGCGATTGCCAACAATTTCGCCGGCGAGGCGGCCGGTGACGGCGATGCGGCAGCCGCGAACCTCAGCTTCCAGAGTGCAATCGCGGATGACCTCGTCTATGATGTCGGCGGCACGCGCGATCTCGGCGACCTGCCCGGCGGGGCCGCACTCGATGAAGTTCATTTCCACGATATCGCCGACGAGCGCGGCGATGCGGTTGACGTCGCGCTCGATGCGGTCGAGGGAGGACTTGGTGTCGGGCGACGTGCGTGCAAGCTTGATGGCGAACTTGAGGCGCGCGAGCGGGGAACGGAGTTCGTGGGAGATGTCGCCGAGGAGGCGGCGCTGACTCGTGATCAGCGCTTGCAGCTGGTCGGCCATTTGATTGAAGGAGCGGCCGAGTTGCCCGATCTCATCCTGGCGCGTGCTGCGGACGCGAACGGAGAGATTGCCCTGGCCGAATTGGGCGATGGAGGAAGCGATTCTGCGGACCGGGGAGACGACACCGACGGAGGCGATCCAGCAGAGAGCGCCGGTGGCGCCGATGACGAGGAGGTAGTAGGGCAGATAGGTCCAGGTGGGCGGGGTTTCGGGGATGCCGACGGCGACAATCCAGTACTGGCGGTCGGAGGAGCGGTGCGCGCGGATGTAGTGGCCGTTGGCGCGGGTGCGCCATTTGGAGCGTGGAGGCGGAGGCAGCATGTAGGCGCGGTTTTCGCCGGAGATGACGTCGATGCCGCGGGAGTCGAGCAGGTAGTGGGACGCACCTCGAAAGACGTGATTGAGCCTGGTGAGATAGGCCTGGAGCGCCTGCGGGCCGCCACTGTCCAGGGCGGCGCGCGCGCTTTCGAGCTCGAGCTCGTCGATGCGGTCGATGGCGGGATCGATGGTCTTCTGCTCCACACGCGTGTTGATGGAGTGGAAGATGACAAAGGAGATGGACAGCGTGGTGACCATGGCCAGCGCGACACCAAAGTAGAGCGACTTCATGGGCCACGACTTAATTCGCGCCGGTAAATACATACCCAACTCCCCTGACTGCGCGGATGAGCTTGCGGCCGCCCTCCAGCTTTTTGCGCAGATGACTGACGTGCACATCGAGAAAGCGATCGTAGGGTGTGGCTTCGCGCTCGAAGAGGGCCATGGTGATCTCTTCGCGGGAGACGACGCGGCCGGCGGAGCGCATGAGCATTTCGAGGAGATCGAACTCAAGCGGGGTGAGTTCGACGGGTGAGCCGGCGACCCAAGCCTCGCGGGTGGTGGGGTTGACCTGAATGTCCCCGATGGTGATCATTGCGGCGGCCTGCCAGTTCGCGGTATCGGTGCGGCGGAGAACTGCGCGGATGCGGGCGAGGAGTTCGTCGGGGTCGAAGGGCTTGGGAAGATAGTCGTCGGCTCCAGTGTTGAGGCCAATGATGCGATCGTGCTGCTGCACACGCGCGGTCAACATGATGACGGGAAGGTCCTTTCGCCGGCGCAACTGTTGCAGCAGGGTGAAGCCGTCAAAGACGGGCAGCATGACGTCGAGAATCGCGAGATCGTATGCTCCGTTGAGCGCTCGATCGAGGCCGTCGCGGCCGTTATGGGCGCAGTCCAGATGGTGGCCGTCCTCGGCGAAGAATTCCCTCATCATGCCGCACAGCTCAATGTCGTCATCCACGAGCAAGAGGGATAGTTGTTTTTGCTTCTCCGCAGGCTCCATCTGTACGTGCCTCAGGATCTTATCGTCCTAAGTCTCGCACAGATGAAGTTGCGGGAGCGGGTGAGTTAGGGAGACGTCCAAACTCACTCGCTGCCAAGCGGCGGTGGTTACTATGGCTTCTTGTACTTTGGCGGGTACTTGTTGATCAGCAGAGTGACGGCGTGGTCGATAGTGCGGTCGTTCTTGTCCTCGCTCTTGGCCACGGGCTCGGTGACGGCGCCGCGCCACAGGAGCTGGTGGGTTTTGGTGTTGTACATGTCGATGATGAGCGTGTCGAGGGGGATGTCCTGCATGGCGGTCCCTGAATCCAGAAACCCCGTGGCGCCCGATACGTGTTGCCAGGCGAAGTCGCCCAGGGAGTTGTAAAAGCTGGTAAATTCCTGCTTGTCCTGGGTCGCCTCGACGGCGGTGATGGTGATGTCGCCGCCGTCGGCGACCTCGGTCATGTAGCGGCCTTCCATGTCGCGCTTGAGGGCGATGTTGATGCGGCCCTCGACGCTGGGGTCGGTGGCATGCAGCTTTTGCCACGTATACGTCTTGAACTTCAGAAAATTGACGGTGTGGTTGTAGTCGATAGTGACCGTCTGCGCCAACAGGGGCGTCGCTGCCATAGCCGTGCCAAAGAGTGCGGTGGCCATTGTTCTTGCGATAAATCTCATGATCTGTACCTCTTCAATTGCCTCGCGTGCTTTCTCGGGAGCATGAGGCGTTGAGAAGATTTCACTACGGCGAGTTGGTTTTGAACCTTAAGAATCATTAAGCGGTGGGTTTGGAGCTGGCTAGTGGCTTTGACCTCAGCGCTGGACGGTTGCATCATCGATCGCTCCGCCCGAGACTGTAGCGGCACTCCAGCAGGTGCGCCCCGAAGCAGTAGTCAAAGCTGACTCGCCTCTTAAGAATTCTTAAGGTTCAGATCAAATCCACCGTAGTGTAATTCTCTCCAGTTCCCCGCGCTGCCGAAATTGCGCGAGGCGCGCCCGGCACCATCAAGGTCACCGCTACACGCGACGGCCTCAAACCCGCAACCGTCACCTTCACGTCCAGCCCCGTCGCCATCACCGACGGTCTTTCGCAGGAAGTCCAGGTAACTCTCTCGCCGTTCGCGACGAAGTAGCTCGCGAGTCCAGCGAATCGCCGTGTATAACTCTTATGCGATTCGTACGGCGGCACTCTCGACTGTGCCTGGCGAACTTAAGTCTATCTAACCGGTCGCGTCTTTCGTCCCGGCGCCGCCATCCGAAGGAGAAGTTCCTATGCGCCCCAACCCAGTCGCTGCACTCGCCCTCGTCCTGCTGCCACTCGCCTGCATCGCGCAGATCAAACCCGGTGACCCCATGCCGCCGCGCAGTTGGGTCGATAAAGACACCGGCCACCGCGTCTGGCGCCTCTCCGACGAGGCCAACTCCGGCGGCTTCTACTTCAACATCAACGCCTACACCCCCGACTCGAAGCAGATGATCTACACCGCGCCCGACGGCATCCATGTGCTCGACATGGCGACGCGCCAGACTAAGCTGCTCGTCCCCAACCCGCCGCGCGACCCCAACGCCCCACCCGCAGGTCCTGGTGGCGGAGGCGTCCGCGCCATCGTCACCGGACACAAGACCAACAGCGTCTTCTTCACCAAGACCGATCCCGCCACTGGCGCCAACGCAGTCTACAAGGCAGACACCAACACCGGAGCGGTGCGCAAGCTGGTGGACCTGCCCCCACACGTCAGCATCTCGAGTGTCAACGCAGATGAGACGCTGGGCGCGGGCACGTACAACGAATCAGACTGCCCGGGCGGCGATCCCAACGCACCGAATGCGTTTCTTTCGGCGGCGGCGGGCACGCGGCGCGGAGCGGGCGCGGGCGCTCCGGCCGGGGCAGGTGCTCCAGCGGCTGCCGCCGGAAATCCCGACAACCGCGTCGCCAGCGCCACCCAGGGCCCGCACTATCAGCCACCCAACAAGGGACAGATGATGGAGCAGCACCTCGCGGCGCACATCCCCGTCGTGCTCTTCACCCTCCGGCTGGAGCCCGGCCTCAACGGCGAAAAGCCCGGCACCATCAAGATGCTCCTGCACTCCACCGACTGGGTCAACCACCTGCTCTTCTCGCCCACCGATCCGCAACTCCTGATGTACTGCCACGAGGGCCCCTGGCAGAAGGTCGACCGCATCTGGATGATCCACACCGACGCTACCCACAACACCCTCATCCACAAGCGCACCATGCTGATGGAGATCGCCGGCCACGAGTTCTGGGGCCTCGACGGCGAGACCATCTGGTACGACTGGCAGTATCCCAAGGGCGAGGACTTCTACCTCGCCGGCTACAATCTTAAGACCGGACAGCGCACCGCCTATCACATGCAGCGCGATGAGTGGTCGATTCACTTCAACCTCACCAAGGACCTCGACATGTTTACCGGCGATGGCGGCGACCCCGGCCAGGTCGCCCGTGCCAAGGATGGCGAGTGGATCGAGCTCTTCCGCCCGCAATTGATCCGAGGCGATTCGGACGCGATCAACTCGCCCGACTTCTGGCAGGCGGGTGCCTTCCACTCCGAGCGCCTTGTCAACATGTCCCACCACTACTACCGCGAGGAACCCAACGTCCGCTTCTCGCCGGACAAGTCGCTGGTCATCTTCACCAGCAACATGTTCGGCCCCAGCTACGTCTTCGGTGCGGAGACCGCGAAGGCCGTCAACCCGCCGCCCACCGACGTTATGTCCACACCCAACCTCGCCCGCAAGTTCAACCCCACCGAACCTCCCAACAGCAAAGGACCCATCGTTCCGGCAGCCATTCCCGCACCGCCGGCCCCAGCGCAATAGTCACCCCCCGAGGGTTGTTTGAAAGGGTTGCATTTATGTCCAATTCACGAGTCCTCGTTAGCTCCGCGGTTCTCGCCCTGTCAGCTGTGTTGTCATCCGGCGCCGTCGCGCAAACGGCTGCTGCCCTGCCGAAGGTCGCCAAGGTCACCGCCAACCAGCCGGTGACCCTCACCGACAACGGCGACAGCTGGACCCTCGACAACGGCATCATCAAGGCCACCATTCCGAAGCGCGACGGCAACCTGTCGTCGCTGGTCTATCACGGAGTCGAGATCCTGACCCACGGCAGGTACTGGGAGCAGACGCCCTCCGGCACCATCACCGCAAAAGTGACCATCGATCCGGCGACCAATGGCGGCGAACGCGCCGAGGTCTCCGTCAAGGGCGTGTACAACGGCGACAACACCCCAACTCCTGGCGGCGCTGCGCGTCCCGGTGGTGCAGCCCGTCCCGGTGGCCCCGGCGGCGCAGCCGGTCCCGGAGGCCCCGGTGGCCCGCGTCCCACAGCCGGCGCACCTCGCGGCAGCGTAGGCTTGGACATCGAGACCCGCTTCACTCTGGAGCGCGGCGTCAGCGGCTTCTACACCTACGCCGAGTACACCCATCACGCCTCCTACCCTCGCGCCGGCGAGGGCGAAAGCCGGTTCATCCTGGAGGATATGAACCCCACCTTCGACTGGCTCTCCGTCGATAAAGACCGCAACCAGCTGATGAGCCATGCGCCCGAGGACCACGAGATTCACGCCAAGGAGCAGAGCATCTATGCGACCGGCATCTATAAGAACTCGGTCGAGCACAAATACAGCTACAACGCCCCCATGTACAAGCTTCAGGCGTGGGGCTGGTCGAGCACCAAGGACCACATCGGCGTCTACTTCATGAACCCATCGACCGAGTACATCGTCGGCGGCCCGGAGAGGCTGGATCTGATCGACCACATGACCGCTCCCGGTGCGGCGTCCTACCAGGGAATCGTCCTCGACTACTGGACCTCCGGGCACTACGCCGGGGGCGCGAGCAACAGCATCCCCGCCGGCGAGGAGTGGACGCACGTCGTCGGCCCCATCTTTGTCTACTTCAACCGGCTAGCCGATCCAAAGGACCCGTCCCAGGCCGACCTCGACAAGCTGACAGCCACCTCCGGCAGCGGCATGCCGGCCGTGCCCGCTGTTTGGCACGACAACGCCATCGCACTCTGGGAGGATGCGGTTGCGAAGTCGAAAGAGGTAAAGGCCGCGTGGCCCTATAGCTGGGTCGAGGGCATGGACTATCCGCACAAAGACGGGCGTGGCACGGTCACTGGACAACTCGTCCTCGGCGATCCGCAAGCAGCCAACAAACTCCTTCCGAATCTGAACGTCGGTCTCACGTACGCGAACTACGCGGGCAATGCCAGCCCGCGGGCGGGGAACGGCAACATCGTCACCTGGCCGCATGACGGCGAGCACTACCAGTTCTGGACCGAAGGCACGCCTGATGGCCGCTTCACCATCTCCAACGTCCGTCCCGGCACCTACACGCTGCGCGCCTTTGCCAACGGAGTGCTCGGAGAATACGACAAGACCGCGCGGGTTGCCGTGGAAGCGGGCAAGACCGTGGACCTGGGCAAACTCGACTGGCAGCCGGTCCGCTATGGCAAGCAGATCTGGGAGATCGGCTACCCCGACCGCACCGCCGGCAAGTTTTCAAGGGCGACGGCGACAACTACTGGCTGTGGGGCTGGGGCCTGCGCTACAGCGGTCTCTTCCCCAACGACATCACTTACACCATCGGCAAGAGCAACTACCACAAGGATTGGTTCTTTCAGGAGGTCCCTCACTCGACCACCACCGCGTGGCTGAATCCCGCAGCCAAGGACCCCTACAACCAACGCTTTGGCTGGGTGGCCATCCCGACCGATAACAAGGACCCGTGGCCGCAGTGGGGCAAGGGCCGGGCCACCACCTGGACGGTGAAATTCAATATGCCCAAGGCCCCGAAGGGGGAAGCCGTATTGCGCGTGGCGCTGGCCGGGGCCGACGGCGGCAATGGCAGCGATCCCAGCGTAGCCGGCAACCTGACCATCGGCGTCAACGGACAGAGTGTCGGCACGATCCATACGATCGCAACCAACGCTCTGCGCTACAACACCAATAAGGGCGTGTGGAACCAATACATCCAGAAGTTCGACGCCTTGCTGCTCAAGCCCGGCGAGAACGAGATGACCTTCACCGTTCCCGCGGGAGACGTCACCACCGGCGTCGTCTGGGACTACCTCCGCCTCGAGCTCAACGACGGCAGCAAGCCCTACCCAACTCCGCCCGACACTCAAAGGCCCGACCAGCCGACTCTCGAATAGTTTGAACCATCCTTATACGATGATCACCACTGAAACACGCGAGGGGACATGATGCGTAGATTGCACTTGGCAGCAGTATTAAGTATGGCGTCAATGGTGGCGGTCACAATGGCCTGCGCCCAGACCCCCGTGGCTGCGCCAGCGTGGATGGACACGGCGAGCTGGGAGAACGTGCATCCTGTGGCCACGCGGAACATTGTCTACGCCAACGTTCTTGTTCCGGGCAATCCAAGCGCGAA
>Ga0224555_1005497_pt1 | contig 10570 bp, 8 predicted proteins | sample 714S23034metaG_FD_180687 | JGI IMG/M metagenome (GOLD analysis project Ga0224555, IMG submission 180687) | Peat soil microbial communities from Stordalen Mire, Sweden - 717 S2 30-34 | ecosystem: Environmental > Terrestrial > Soil > Wetlands > Peat | place: Sweden: Norrbotten County, Stordalen...
TGATGCCAAATGCGCCGCACGCGCGTTCGGCCCGACACAGCGCTTCAAATCATCCCTCCGCGCAGCGATGAAGGCCCGGAGCCCCCCAGCTTAGCGCAAACGTCTATCCTTGGACTCGGAACTCGCATCTGCCTCTGCCTCTGCCTCTGCCTCTGCCTCTGCCTCTGCCGTTGCCGTTGCCGTTCTTTCTGTCATTCCCGAAGGGAATCTGCTGTTGCCGTTGCCCTTATTCACTACCCTCTATCCTCTATCCTCTGCCTTATGACTCTCCGCGACGCTCTCACCGAAGCCTCCACCCACATCGCCCGCCGCGACGCCGAGACGCTGCTCGCGCACCTGCTCTCCCGCGACCGCGCCTGGCTCTTCGCGCACCCCGAGGCCGAGCTCTCCGCCGCCCATCTCGAAGCCCTCCGCGCCCTCACCGCCCGCCGCGCCGCCCATGAGCCGCTCCAGCACCTCACCGGCTTTCAGGACTTCTACGGCCTTCCCCTGCGCGTCACCCGCGACACCCTCATCCCCCGCCCCGAGACCGAGCTCCTCGTCGAAGCCGTCCTCGACTGGGTCGCCTCACATCCTCGCATGAACGCTCCACGGATTCTCGACGTCGGCACCGGCAGCGGAGCCATCGCACTCGCGCTCGCAACGCATCTACCCACCGTGGACATCACCGCCTGCGATCTCTCCCCCGCCGCGCTCGACGTCGCCCGCGACAACGCCGAGCGCCTCGGACTCAGCCACCGCGTCCACTTCCTGCTCTCAGACCTTCTGACATCGCCGCAACTGAACACCAACGCGCACTTCGACGCCATCGTCTCCAACCCGCCCTACGTCCCCACCACCGACGCCGCCACCATGCAGCCCGAGGTCGTCGACCACGAGCCGCACACCGCGCTCTTCGCCGGCCCCACCGGCCTCGACATCTACCGCCGCCTCATCCCCCAGGCCCACGCCGCGCTCCGCCCCAACGGCCTGCTCGCCCTCGAGTTCGGGTTCGGCCAGAGCGAAGCCCTGCGCGCGCTCCTCGAGACCCCGGGCAGCGGCGCAGAGAGCCCAGGCAGCGGCGCAGAGAGCCCGGGCAGCGGCGATTGGCGCGACCTCCGCTTCCTCGACGACTACGCCGGAATCCCCCGCATCGCCCTCGCCACGCGCCCCTGAATTCGCCGTAGCGCCGGACTCCCTCCGACGCCGATGCACCCGCAAGCGCAAGGCGTATCCCTCCACGATTCGCTCCAGCGTCAGCTTCGATATCAGCCCAGCAGCAGTAGAAACGTATGCAGCTTCCAGCACACGAATACGGCCAGCGCCAGGGCTGCCGCCGACTCACCCAGCGCCACCGGAAGATCGCGCCCCAGCGCCTTCGCTGCGTACATCCGCACGTGATAGCCGCCATACGTTCCAATCACCGCTCCAATCACGCCGAAGAGTATGCCGCCCGCCGTTGGCTCGAAGATCGCACGCGCCGCCATCCCGCCCACCAGCACACCGAACGCAATCCGTGCACCCACCAGCGCAGGGTCCGTGCGGTTCGGCGTCTCGGGCAGCGTATCGACGAAGTACTCCCCCAGAGCGCACACCGTAAACACGATCACCGCGATCAGGCTGCCCGTCCAGAATAACCAGCCACTCTGCGGCAACAGCTGCAGCCACGCGAACCAGCACAGCACGGCTATCGCCGTCATCGTCCGCAATCCCACCGTTATTCCCAGCAACACAAACCAAAGAATCAATGCGAACTCCTCTATTGCTCCTGCTTCAAACCCTAGTGCGTAGCGACCATCGTCTCGGCCAGCGCATGCAGACCGATCTGATTCTGCGGCCGCGTATAGAACATGTGCCCGCCCGAAAACTCATGAATCTGCACGCGGCTCGCATCGCCCATCAGCGGCATCTGGTCCACCGACAGCACCGATCCCATAAACGGGCACGACAGATCGTTCCATCCGTGCACAATCAGCACGCGCAGCTTCGGATCCGCTGCCACCGCCTCGCGCAGATCGCCCACCGCTCCACGTTGCAGGTCGCTCGACTGCTCCCACTGGCGGTTCACGTCACCCGAAAGCGCATAGTACCGCGCCTCCGTCTTCCATCCCACCGTCCGCGTGATGAAGTCCACCATCGCCGTCGTCGTCGGCGCAATGATGCTCTGCAGAATCGGATCGTTCGACTGCTGATTCGGCGCGTACGGGAACGGATCCGGCGCCGTCACATTCGAGTCGTACACGCTCCCGATCAGCCCCTGCGACCGATGCACCTCGCGCAGATACGCGCCCGTATCCAGCCGCCCCCCCGAGTACTTCACAAACACCGGATCCAGCCCCGTCATCTCCGTCACATGCGCAATCATCGCCTCGGTCGCCGCCGGATCGCTGCGTCCCTTCAGCAGCGCCTCCGCATACTCGCCGCGCGTATACGCGATCACCGGCTGCATCGCCTCATCGGTCAGCTTATGCTCATTCTCCAGGTGCGCCGCGGTAATCGACGGCAGCGTCACCATCCACGGAATCGGCGACAAATTCCCATCCCCAGCCTGCGGATTCAGATACGGGCTCACCAGCACCAGCCCATTCATCGCAACGCCCAGCTCCCACTGCAGATAGTGCGCAATCCTCGGCCCGCGATACCCGCCATAGCTCTCGCCAATCAGGTATTTCTTGTCCAGCAGCCGGTCGTTCTTCACCAGCCACTTGTAGATCACCAGCGATAGATACTGGATATCCGGCGTCGGCGAATAAAACAGCCTCTTGGTCTCCGCCTCATCCACCAGCGACTTCGAGAACCCCGTCCCAATCGGATCGATAAACACCAGGTCCGTAAAGTCCAGCCACGTTCCCGGATTGTCCGTCAGCGTCGCCGGATCGGAGGGCGAATCGCCCTCATTCGCAAACGCCACATGCTTCGGCCCAATCGCTCCCAGGTTCAAATACACCGACGACGCGCCCGGCCCGCCATTCAGCGCAAACAGCACCGGCCGCTGCGCCTCGCCCTTCGCCCGGTCGAGCGTATACGCCGTATACATCACATCGCCCGTCGGCTTACCCGTCGCGTCCTTCAGCCGGATCGTCCCCACCGTCGCCGTATAGTGCAGCGTCCTGCCGTTCACAGCAATCGTCTGCGCCACCGACTTGTCCTCCGGCAGCCCCTCCTGAGTCGCCGAGGACTTCGCATCCGCAGGCGCAGCGGGAAGCTTCGCAGCGGCGGCAGCAGCAGGTTTATCGCCCGGCGCATCCTGCCGGGGTTGAGCCAACACAGGAAGGCTAAGCAGAAGGAATGCGGGAGCGAGGCGGCGCAAGGTCATACGCAATACTGTACCTCTCGCACATAGCATCTCTCTATGCGGGCCCATCCTACTCACGGCAGAATCGCGCAGGCTCCTTCACCTTCGCCACGCATCTCTTCTGTGCGCACGGAATCACCCGCGCGTGAGTCGTCTACTTCAGCAATCTGCTTCAGCTATCTCCCTGCTCCAGCTATCTCCCGCCGTCCGCAGCCCCACCAGCCCAACTCCCGCCGTCCGCGCAGGACCGCAACCACTCATACAGCGGAAACTGCTCCGCCAGCTCGCCCACCTGCCCGCGAATCTGCTCCAGCTTTGCCGCGTCATTGCGATGCGCGAGCGCCTCGCCGATCCACTTCGCAATCGTGCGCATCTCGCCTTCCTTCATCCCGCGCGTGGTCAGCGCCGGAGTCCCAATCCGAATCCCGCTCGGCTTCATCGGCGGATTCGTATCGAACGGAATCGCATTCTTGTTCACCGTAATCCCCGCCGCTCCCAGCGCATTCTCCGCCTCCGAGCCGAGGATGCCCTTCGCAAACACATCCACCAAAATCAAGTGCGTATCCGTGCCGCCCGAGACGATGCGATACCCCTCCGCCTGCATCGCCTCACCCAGCGCCTTCGCATTCAGCACCGTCTGCTTCGCATAGTCCTTGAACTCCGGCTGCAGCGCCTCGAGGAACGCCACCGCCTTGCCCGCGATCACATGCACCAGCGGCCCACCCTGCTGCCCCGGAAACACGCTGCGATCGATCGACGCGGCCAGCTCCGCCTTGCACAGGATCATGCCCGCCCGCGGCCCGCGCAGCGTCTTGTGCGTCGTCGTCGTCACAACGTCCGCATACGGCACCGGCGACGGATGCACACCGCCCGCAACCAGCCCGGCAAAGTGCGCCATGTCGATCATCAACTTCGCTCCAACCTTGTCCGCAATCTCGCGCATGCGCGCAAAATCGAACTGCCGCGGATACGCCGAACCGCCACCCACGATCACCTTGGGCTGCTCCGCAATCGCCTGCGCCTCGAGCGCATCGTAGTCGATCACCTCAGTGTCCTGCCTGACCTTGTAGCCCGCGATGCGATACAGCTTGCCCGAAAAATTCAGCTTGTGCCCATGCGTCAGATGCCCGCCATGCGCCAGGTCCAGCCCCAGGATCGTCTCTCCCGGCTCCAGCAGCGTCATATACGCCGCCGCGTTGGCCTGCGAGCCCGAGTGCGGCTGCACATTCACATGCTCCGCGCCAAACAACTCCTTCGCGCGATCGCGCGCCAGGTTCTCCACCACGTCCGCAAACTCGCAGCCACCGTAGTAGCGCTTGCCCGGATATCCCTCGGCGTACTTGTTCGTGAAGACCGTCCCAACGGCCTCCAGCACAGCGCGCGAGACAAAGTTCTCACTCGCAATCATCTCCAGGCCCTCATGCTGACGCAGGACCTCGTTTCGAATCTGCGCGGCAATCTCAGGGTCACTCGTAGCAAGGGGAGCGTTCAGGTCGATGGACATATAACCGTAATTTTACGCCCGACCGCCTTCAGCCGCATCGCTCGTACTCTAGCCGTTGCTTCTGCCCTTGCCCTTGCCGTTGCTGTTGCTGTTGCACTTGCCGTTGCTTGTTCTTCGCCGTCATCCCGACCCTGAGCACCGCGCAGGGGACGAGGAAGGCCGCATTGGCCGTTGCCTTTATCCACCCCCCTGAGAAAGCTCTCAGCAACCCCCACGATCAAATGGCACGTCGCGTGCTTTATCTCCCGCGAGAGTCGACGTTGGACTTACTCCACGCAGAGCACCACAGAAGAGTCCTCATGGCCAACAACCTTCTCAGCTTCCCCCGCCGCTTCGCCGCCACATCCCCCCGAGTCTCGCCGCGCATCTCGCTCTCAGCCGAAGAAGCTGCCTTTACCCACCCGCGCTTCGGCCTGCATCTCGCCGACCCGCCCACCGGCCTCATCCCCTCCGCCGGCCCAGCGCTCGAAATGATCTCTCAGGTCAGCTTCGCGGTCGCCCGCATAAACCTCGAGATCGCGAACCACACCACGCGCGACCGCCGCCGCCGCCTCTTCGCCGAAACGGCCCCGTTCACTCCGCCGCCAGCCGCCGGAACGAACTCCAGATAAACGACCCCATATACCACCCATCGAGATACTTGTAGGGCGTCTCCCCCGTCGTGTAATGCCCGCACGGCAGCACCTTCGCCACAAAGTCCACACCATACGCGGCGAAGCTCTTCAACACCTCCCGCGAGTACTTCACGATAAACGTCAGATCGTACGGCGCATAGACCACCAGCGTCCGCCGCGGCAACGAATGCTGCGGAATCCTGCCCGCACCCGACGCCGCAAACGCCGCCATGAAACTCATCGGGCTCACCCCGGCAAACATCTCCCGCACCTGGTCCTGCGTCAGCCCCGCATGCTCGAACGCCGCCTTCAAATGCCGCGTGCTCTGCCCCGTCCACACCACATCGCCAAACTGTGTGGACGCGTGGTTGAACGCACACACCCGGAGCCGCGGGTCCATCGCCGCCGCAATAAACGCATACGCACTGCCCAGGCTCGTCCCCAGCACGCCGAACTGCTCGTATCCCTGGGTCTCAAGCCAGTCCATGCAGCTGCGAATATCCACCACCGCCTGCCGGCACGCCGCAATCGTGCGCCCCACATTGGCGCTCACCGCATAGTCCGCCCGCTCCAGCTCCTCCGGCCTGCGCACATCGTGATACGGCTTGGACAGCCGCAGACACGAGATCCCAAACCGGTTGAACATCTCGCACAGCACATTGTGCGAGAACGCATCCGCATTCCACTGCGGCATTACGATCATCGCCTGCTTCGGCTGCCTTCCATCCTTGGCCTTGGCCGGATACCACCGCGCATTGACCCTGTCGTTCTTCGGATACGGCGTCGCAACTCCCGACGTAAACCGCAGATACGGCTCCCGCCTCAGCTCGCCGGCCTCGGCCTTGCGCTTCCACTCCCGCTCCTGCTCCAGCGTCTCCGGCCGCACGTTGGTCGGATACAACTCCGGAAAGTGCCGCTCGATGCGAAAGTCCGTCGGCGTCGTGTAGTCAAAAAATTCATGGGGCGTCGCAACGATCCGCTGGTTGAGCTCAATCATCGCCTCCAGCGCCGAGACCTCGCCGCGCTCCACCCGTGCCGCCGCCTCGTCCCCGCCAAAATCCTTCAGATGATCGAAGCCCCACTCCAACGGCCGCTCCACGCGGTTACTGTCCCGCGTGGTCAGGGCGTATTCCCACGCATACATCCACTTCGCATAAAGCCTGGAAAGCATCTTTCCAGTTTACTGCCAGCTCATCCCGAATCCAGTGTCGCGAGACACTGCGTCCCGAAACCCAGGCAGCCGTCCCGAAACCTAGGCAGCCCAAAACCCAGGCGGTCACGAAACCCGTGCATCCCGAAAGTAGGCTGTACCTATCGTCGCGCAACCCGAAACGCGGTTGTACGTGCTCATTTCAACTCGAACTTCGCGCGAATCCCACACAAAATGTCGTAAGGAATCGTCCCGCTCCACCGCGCATGCTCCTCCGCCGAAACCCCCTCGCCCAGCAGCACCACCTCATCCCCAACCGCAACCCCTTCAATATCAGTCACATCCACCGTCGTCAGGTTCATCGAAACCCTTCCCACCACCGGCGCCCGCTTGCCTGCGATCATCACCCAGCCGTCTCCGATCCCCGACGACGCCGCTCTCCTGAATCCATCCGCATATCCAACGGGCAATAACGCCAATCTCATCAATGACTTAGCCGCGAACGTCGCGCCATAACCCACCGTATCGCCCAGCCCAATCTGCCGAATCCCAATGACCCGCGTCTTCCACGTCAACACCGGCTGCAAGCGCGACGTCAGGGCCCCTTCTCTGCCCGTATCTATCGGCAAACAATGGCCATACAGTGCCAGCCCCGTCCGAACCATCGCCCCCGCGCCGAGCTGGGCAGCGGTCTCGCGCACCCACCCCATCGTCGACCCCTCATCCACCGCCGATGTACTTCCCAGGTGCACCAGCTTCGGCCTAATCCCCTTGGAAACAATGATTTGCAGCGCCTCAGTAAACCGCTCCCGCTGCGCCCTGGTCACCGCCGAATCCGCAATCTCCGCCGAACTCAGGTGCGACATCACGCCCTCACATACCACCCACCGCGACCCCGCCAGCCGCTCCGCAACAGCCGCAAGTCCTGCCAAATCAACGCCTTGACGCGCCATCCCCGTATCGATCTCGAGATGCACTCGCACCCGCTGCACCGCCGCCTCAGCCGCTTGCTCGATCATCGCAATGTGGTCAACCGTCCACACCACGGGCGTCAACCCTTGCGCAATAACTGCTGTGCAATCAGCCGGTTCCAGGCCGCACATCACCAGCAATCGCGTCTCGGGTTGTGCCCCGGATTCCCCGAGCGCCGCTCGCACGAGCGCGCCCTCTTCCACGTCGGTGACGCCCAGCCAACGCACACCCACATCGACCAGCACCCGCGCCACCAGTGCTGCATCATGCCCGTAGCCATTGGCCTTCACCACGGCGAGCGTCTCCACCGCCGCACTTGCGCCACGATTGGCAACCGCCTGCACCGCGCGCAGGTTCTCTACCAGCCGCACGCTCGAGATCTCCGCCCAATTCTTCACCAGATCCATTATCGCCGCAGCCGCTGTGATCTTTTCCTTACGCCAACAAAAGGAGCGGCACATGGCCGCTCCTTCGCTGTTTTTTGCCCATTATCCTGCTTTTAGTCGTCTCCGCTCCCACCATACGTCCAGGTGCGCACCGGACCCACGTCCACATGCACGAACTGGCTGCGCGGATAGTAGCCGACGCCACCCGCCTCGAGGCTCAGCGCCGCATCCCGCAGGTTGCTCGTCTGCACGCCGGGAACCCGAATATCGATCGCCTTCGCCTGCATATGCTGAGAGTTCTTCGCCACCCCCGTGTTACTGCTGCGGGTGCGCAGAAAATTGTTGCTCCACGGCGTGCGATAGCCGCAGACAACATCGATGACGCCCTGCGGCCTGCCCAGCCGCGTCATCACGTTGTGCAGCAGATCGAATTCGCGGGGATCATACGCCTTCTCATCCTGCGTCCGGCTGTCGCGTAGAAAGTGATTGAGCTCGGCCATCGCCGCTGGAATATACGTGTTGCCAATGCGATATACCACGTCGAGCGTCTCGCCGGAGTGCAGGTGGTGCAACTTCAACTCATACTTCGCGCCGTCGACCGGCAGGCTGGCCGCATCGCTCGGCAATAAGCCGGGCGCCAGCACCGCTCCAGGCGCCAGCAGTGCTCCGGGCGCCGGCAGTGCTTTAGGCGCCGGCAGTGCTTTAGGAGCCAGCGAGGTCGTGGGTTGCAGGCGAACTTTCAAGTGAACCCGCCGGCTGCTCGCCGACGCTGCCTGGCAGAAAGCCAAAAGCATCATGAGGGAGATTCCGATCCAAAGCCGTCTGCGCGACGATTGCATGGCCCGAATACGAGAGAGAGTAGAAACGCGACGCACGATCAATAGTTGATCTCCTGGAGTGAGGGAGGACCCTCGAGAATGCTTGCAACAGAATGACCTGTAGCAAATCCGATTTACTTTATGCCATTCCGCTATCTTGATTCTACCCTGTCCTTCGGCCCCACCTTGCCCGGCTCCGTAACCGATTTGTCATACATTGCTCCGCTCGCGTCGCGTTTGGCTCAATTCCCGCCCTCGTCCGGCTGGACTGACAGATCTCATCCAGCCGCTCCAGCGTGTCGATCAAGCAGCTTATCCTCGCGAATGTGCAGAATCCGGGGAACCGCAGCGCCCCGCGCCCGCGAATCCCTGACACTCGCGGTACCATCTAAGGAGCAGATGATTTATACCAGCGCAAACCCGGTGAGCCCACGTTCCGTAGCGGCCCCGCCCCGCGTGACGACCCGTCACGACTTTGCCTAGCTGCGCCTACCCTTCGCCTTTCTCTACTCCCTACTCCCCACTCTCTACTCTCTACTCACTGCTTTCAGCAGGAGGACCCGCATCATGTTTGACCGCCTCGACCAACTCGAAGCCCGCTACGAAGAGCTCGGCCTGCAGCTCTCCGACCCCAAGCTCGTCAACGATCAGGAAAACTACCGCAAAGTCGCCAAGCAGCACCGCGACATCGAGCCCACCGTAGAGAAGTTTCGCGACTTCCGCAAGCTTCGCGACGCCGTCGCCGACGCCAGGGCCATGCTCACCGAATCCGACGCCGAGATGCGCGAGATGGCGCAAGCCGAGCTCGACGCTTTAGAGCCCCGCCTCCTTACCACCGAAGAAGAGCTCAAAGTCCTGCTGCTCCCCAAGGACCCCAACGACGACAAGAACGTCGTCCTCGAACTCCGCGCCGGCACCGGCGGCGACGAGGCCTCGCTCTTCGTCGCCGAAGTCTTCCGCATGTATCTCCGCTTCGCCGAGCAGCACCGCTGGAAGGTCGAAATCCTCTCCCAGACCGACTCTGACGTCGGCGGTCTCAAGGACATCACCGCCATCATGGAAGGCCAGGGAGTCTACGCCCAGATGAAGTACGAGTCCGGCGTTCACCGCGTGCAGCGCGTGCCCGCAACCGAAACGCAGGGCCGCGTCCACACCTCGGCCATCACCGTCGCCGTGCTTCCCGAGGCCGAAGAGGTCGACATCAAGATCGAGAACAAGGATCTTCGCATCGACACCTTCTGCTCCTCCGGCCCGGGCGGCCAGTCGGTCAACACCACCTACTCGGCCATTCGCATCACGCATCTGCCGACCAACACCGTCGTCAGCTGTCAGGATGAAAAATCGCAGATCAAGAACCGCGAGAAGGCCATGCGCGTTCTGCGTTCACGCTTGTATGAGGTCGAAGCCGAGCGCATCCACCAGATCCAGGCCAAGGAGCGCAAGCAGCAGGTCGGCTCCGGTGATCGCAGCGAGAAGATCCGCACCTACAACTTCCCGCAGAACCGCCTCACCGACCACCGCATCGGCCTCACCAACCACCAGCTCGCGATGGTGATGGAGGGCCAACTGCAGCCGACGATCGACGCGCTCATTGCGCACGACACGGCCGAACGCCTCAAGGCTGAATCCACCGCTGCCTGAACTACGCCTTGCATCCATCGCCGCGCGGATAGAAATCCGGCGCGGCCGTGCAACCAAATCTCTGATCGCAAGGAATTTATCTTGTGGCCTGTGGACGACTTTAAGGGGCGGAATGGTGTCCTATGCATTGGGTGAGTTTTCCCCAATGAGGAATCCTTATGAGAACCATTCGTCTCGCCGCACCATTTCTTGCATTTGCCCTGGCTGCACT
>Ga0224555_1005498_pt1 | contig 10567 bp, 10 predicted proteins | sample 714S23034metaG_FD_180687 | JGI IMG/M metagenome (GOLD analysis project Ga0224555, IMG submission 180687) | Peat soil microbial communities from Stordalen Mire, Sweden - 717 S2 30-34 | ecosystem: Environmental > Terrestrial > Soil > Wetlands > Peat | place: Sweden: Norrbotten County, Stordalen...
TGTGTGCTTGGCGGCTCACCTCTTGGAGTTTCTTGGATGGACTCCCGGAAATGTCAAACTGTTACTGCCACCCCGGCAAAGCCGGGGGAACTCCCGGTTGGATTAGCAAAGCGAAAAGAGAGTAGTCTCGATAGCGCGCATGATGCGGGACATTTCCAAAGCCGTGCTTGATAAGCCGCTCGCTCGTTACGCGTTGGCAATCGTGGTCGTTGCTGCGTCGCTTTTGCTGCGATACGCCCTGGTGCGGGGCCTCGGCCTGACCATGCCGCCGTTCATCACTTTCTTTCCAGCCATCATCATCGTTGCAGTGCTGGCCGGCCTATGGCCCGGACTGCTGGCCACCGCCCTGGCAGCGCTGGCAGCGGACTACTTTATTCTGCCTCCATTCGGTTTTGGCATCGTGGACATCTCGGATATCGTTGCCCTGATCTTGTTTGCCACGATGGGCGCTATGATCTGCCTGCTGGCCGAGAACTACCGGCGCGGACTTCTCTCCATTGCGGCTTATAAAGAGGAGCAGGCCTTGTGGGTGAGCAACAAAAAGCTGGATGTGGCATTGGCCAGCATGACAGACGCCGTGTTCATATCCGACGCCAAGGGCCAATTCATCCAATTCAATGATGCCTTTGCCTCGTTTCACAGGTTCAGAAACAAGTCCGAGTGCGCCACGACGCTGGCCGAATATCCAGAATTCCTTGAAGTCTCGATGGCCGATGGGCAATTGGCTCCGCTGGAGATGTGGGCGGTTCCGAGGGCGCTGCGGGGAGAAACCGCCGCCAGCGAGGAATACCGCCTGCGCCGCAAGGATACGGGCGAGACCTGGATCGGGAGCTACAGCTTTGCTCCTGTCCGAGACCCTGAGGGCGTAATCATCGGGTCGGTGGTGGTGGGCCGTGACATCACTGAGCAAAAGCGAGCCGAGGAAGCGCTGCGCAAGAGCGAGACGCTCTATCACGGCCTGTTCGACTCGATGGATGAAGGATTCTGCATCATCGAGATGATCTTCGACGCCGCGGGCAAGCCTGCCGACTACAGATTCCTGGAAATCAACGCCGCATTTGAAAAGCAGACCGGGATGCACGATGCCGCGGGGAAGCGGATGCGCGAGCTTGCCCCGGCTCATGAGGAGCATTGGTTCGAGATCTATGGGAAGATCGCACTCACTGGCGAGCCGGCGCATTTCCTCAACGAAGCCAAAGCCTTGAACGCCTACTACGAGGTTAGCGCCTATCGCGTCGGCGAGCCGGAGCTTAGACAGGTTGCAATTGTCTTTAGCGATATCAGCGGACGCATGAAGGCGGAAGCGCATATCCGGCAGCTCAATCGCGTCTACTCGGTCCTGAGCGATATCAACCAGACGATCGTGCGCGAGAAAGATTCCCAGACCATGCTTGCGGCCGCCTGCCGCATCGCCGTGGACAAGGGACAATTCCGCATGGCGTGGATCGGGATGATCAACCCCGACACACAAGTTTTGGAACCAGTAGCATTCAGCGGCGTCGTGGAGGGTTATTTCGATCAGATCAATATCGATTTTCGCGAATCAGAACCGGACTCCGGACCGGCGGCGCACTGCTTCCATACAGGTGAACACGCCATCTGCAACGACATCGAGCACGAACTCAACCAGCCGTGGAGAGGCAGTGCGCTGCAGCACGGCTATCGCTCGATGGCAGCTTTTCCGCTGCTCCACGAGGGCAAGATCATTGGTATTTTTTGCCTCTATGCCGGCGAACTGGCGTTTTTCGACGACGACGAAACCAAGCTGCTGAATGAGATGGCCATGGACATCTCCTTCGCCCTGGAAGTCAACCGCCATGAAGAGCAGCGGCGGCAGGCGGAAAAACACGTCCGGCAGCTCAACCGCGTCTACTCGGTCCTGAGCGATATCAACCAGACGATCGTGCGCGAGAAAGATTCCCAGGCGATGCTCGCAGCCGCCTGCCGCATCGCGGTGGACAAGGGGCAATTCCTCATGGCGTGGATCGGGACGGCCGATTCCGAGACGCACGCGCTTAGGCCAATCGCATCCAGCGGCGAAGTCGGCGATTACCTTGACCGCCTCCAGCTCGATTTCCTTGACCCAGCCCGCTCCGCCGGACCCTCGGTGCAATGCTTCCTTTCCGGAAAACACGTCATCTGCAACGCACTCGAGGAAGACCCTCGCTTTGCCCCATGGAGAGACGATGCGCTCAGAATGGGCTATCGGTCGCATGCGTCCTTCCCGCTCAAGGTGGACGCGCAGGTCGCTGGCATTTTCAATTTTTATTCAAGCGAGCTGGCGTTTTTCGACGAGGACGAAATCAGGCTGCTGGACGAGCTGGCGATGGACATCGGTTTCGCGCTGGAAGTGAACCGCCGCGAAGAGGATCGAAGAAAAGCGGAAGAGGAGCTGCGCTGGCGAACGGCCTTCTTTGAAGCGCAGGTGGACTCCGCCTCGGACGGCGTATTGGTGGTCGACAGGCAGGACAGGAAAATCCTGCAAAACCAGCGCATGAACGACATGATGCAAATTCCTAAAGAGATAGCCGAGGATCCGGACGATATGCGGCAGCGGGAATATGTGCGCTCCTCCGTCAGGAACCCGGATCGATTTATCGAGAAGGTCGTATATCTAAACTCCCATCCGGACGAGGTCCTCAATGATGAGGTCGAATTACTGAATGGCACGATAATTGAACGCTACTCCTCCCCCGTCCGCGACAAGGCCGGCAACCACTACGGCAGGATCTGGACCTTCCGCGACATCACGGAGCGGCGGCAACTGGAGGAGCAATTCCGCCAGTCGCAGAAGATGGAGGCATTGGGCCAGTTGACCGGCGGGATCGCTCACGATTTCAATAACCTGCTGACCGTGATTCTGGGTTGTTCTGCATTCATCGGCGAGGAGGCCAAAGAGAACCCGCGCTTGAGCAAGATGGCGAAGATGATTCTGGATGCGGCTCAGCGCGGTGCGGACCTTACGCACCGCATGCTGGCCTTTGCGCGGCGCCAGCCGCTGCAGCCGAAGCCGGTCGACATCAATCGGATGCTCGCGAATATGGAGAGTATTCTTCGCCGCACCTTGAGCGCGGATATCGACCTGGAAGTGATCCAGAGCGGAGAGGATTGCACGGCGCTCGTTGACCCGCCGCAGTTGGAGAACGCACTGCTGAACCTTTGCATGAATGCCTGGGACGCCATGCCTGGGGGCGGGAAATTGATCGTCGAGACCGGTATCGCCACCCTGGATTCCAGCTATGCGGAACAGAACGCCGACGTCACACCGGGGAAATACGTTCTGATTTCAGTCTCTGACACGGGCTGTGGCATCAGCCCGGAAAACCTGGGCCGCGTCTTCGATCCCTTCTTCACCACCAAGGAAGTTGGCAAGGGGACGGGCCTGGGGTTAAGCATGGTGTATGGATTTGTAAAGCAATCGCAGGGCCATGTGAAGATTTACTCAGAGTCGGGGCAAGGCACATCGGTGAAGCTATATCTTCCCAGGGCTGACCAGGAAAGCGAACCCGCCGATCAGGAAGCAATCCTGATTGCCGATCTTCATGGGTCGGAGGTTATTCTTCTGGTGGAAGACAATGCTCCGGTGCGGGAGTTTGCCAAGACCCAGCTGCTCCATCTCGGGTACCAGGTGCTGGAGGCTGCGAATGGCAAGGACGCATTGGCGGTTCTCAGGGAACACAACGACATCGATTTATTGTTTACCGATGTGGTGATGCCGGGCGGCTTGAATGGCCGCGAGTTGGCGCACGAAGCACGCCAGCTTTACCCGGCGTTGAAGGTGTTATTCACCTCCGGGTATGCAGAGAGCGCGATTCTTGACATGGGGCTTCTGGACCAGCATGTACAGTTGCTGAACAAGCCCTACTCCCGGCTGCAACTGGCGAGAAGAATACGCGGAATGCTGGCCGCACGCCAGTCCGCGCCGGAAGAGGAGGGACTCAATGGCTAACCGGAGCATTCTCATCCTGGACGATGACGCGGCTGCTGCCCAGACAATCCAATGGATGGCGGAGAGCCTCGGCTTTGAAGCGGAGTTCGTGACCCGCCCGGATGAGTTCTTCCTGCGATTGGAGCAGAAGAGCTTTGACATTATCACCATCGATCTGGTGATGCCGAAACTGGACGGTGTAGAGGTCATGCGCCTGCTGGCGGAGCGCGAGACGCGGGCTAAGATCGTCATCTCCAGCGGGATGGACAGCAAGGTGCTGGAAGCCGCGCAGCGCTCGGCACTGGAGCACGGGTTGAGCATTTTGGGGGTCATTTCCAAGCCGATTTCCAAAGAATCTCTGCGCTTGCTGGTTGGCGATGGAAGCGAATGCGATCAGTTGCCATGGGTAGAGAAGCAATCTGCATACGGTGAACTATTTGAAATTACCCCGCTGGATTTGCAGAACGCCCTGGATCGCCACGAATTTATATTGGCCTACCAGCCAAAAATCGAATGCAAGAGCGGCCTGACGGTCGGGTTTGAAGCACTGGTTCGCTGGAAACATCCCGACAGGGGAATCGTGATGCCCGACGTCTTTATTCCGGTCGCGGAAAATGTCGGGCTGATCGATGCCCTGACGGAGCAGATCTTCGAGCAAAGCCTGGAATGGTTCTCCCAGTTTTTTCCGCAATCCATTCCACAATTGTCGTTGAATATATCCGCGAAAAGCCTCGTGGATATTCAGATGGCCGATGACCTTTCCGCCCTGTGCAGCCGCTATCGGATTGCTCCAGAGTGTGTCGTCCTGGAATTGACAGAGACCAGCGCGATGGTCGATCCAATCCTCTCTCTGGCCTTGTTGACAAGGCTGCGCTTGAAGGGCTTTCAACTGTCGATCGACGACTTCGGCACCGGATTTTCCTCGATGGTGCAGTTGGTAAGACTGCCTTTCTCGGAGATCAAGGTGGATAAGTCGTTTGTCATGCAGGCGCAGAACTCCAGCGAGGCGCGTAGCGTCATAAAATCGATCATTGACCTGGGCCACAGCCTCGGCCTGCTGGTCACGGCGGAGGGCGTTGAAAACTTCAAAACACTCGACTATCTGAATAGCCTGGGGTGCGATCTTGCCCAAGGATATTTCATCGCGCGCCCCATGACGGGAGAAGCCGCCCGCAACTGGGTGAAGCAGAGGAAGCAAGGAATATCCGCTTGATGGATGGGAACCAGGCGGAAGGCCACCTTTCTTTTCCCTTTTCCAAGGCCATGCGGTCGTTGAGCAGATCTTTCGCCCCCAGTTCGGTACTGGAGCACCACCGCCTGCAAGCCGGACTTGCTTGACGCTTATCGTTGTCCAAAAGGGTTCGGGTGGCACATCGGTCACAACTATAAGTTGCAGTTTCTATCGCTGTGCATTGGCGAACACAAGTGACAACAAGGGGAATGCGCGCTATCCGACAAGACAGAGTGCGTCCTTGAGCCTGCAGAACGGCCAAGCACAACTAAGGCGCAACTTCGATCACGAAGCTGCCCGATTTGCCGTTTAGGTGCGTCTTGCCGGTGCCAACGAGGTATCATCCTCATTTCCAGCAGCTTGGTGGGTAGCGGCCTGAGGCCGATGGTGTTCACAATTATCGAGCCTTCACAGTGGCAAAAGCGTCAAATAAGAACGCGGCTAGTCGCCACACCACAAACAGGAGCAGATGCGATGAAAAGCACTCCCGCCCATGAACCTTGCGTCGGCATATTCTGGCTCCTCCGCGACAAACTCAACTGCCACGCTCAACCTGCTTTGGGTTGCAAGCGCTTAGCTCCAAACATCCACGTCTCCCCTAGGGAGAAATTGACAAGCGAGCAGCACAAAATCGCGATCCCGTTAGCTGCCAACACCGGCAGCAGTGCACCCGCGACCAGTACCTTCATCAGAGCGAGGTTTCCCACGAGCGACACCATTCCATTCGACAAATGGAATCGCGCGCACTGCCCCAGCAGCGTTGCCGTCTCCCGCCGCTCGCGCCAGGTGTAATGCACATGCCACACAAAATTGTGAAGTAGTGTGAGTTCGAGAGCCACGGCCGAGGCAGCAAGATAATGCCCCGGTACGATGCGGTTGAGTACGGCGAGCGAGCCAAGCTGCGCCACCATTCCCATGACTCCCACTAGATTGAACTTCCCCCACCGCGCAAGAGTATTCATGGTAGCGGCTCCTGCCGGTAGAGCTCGGCCGTGTGCCGCATGGCGACGATGATTGCGGTTGCGAACATGCTTACGGCTGCAATCGCGCCGCCCACATCGAAGAGCAGAAAGCTGTGGCCGAACAGCGTGGAATATGGACTCCGCAGCAGCGCGAGGTTGCCGGCGACGAGCAGAATGCGAATCTCCGTCGGCCCGAAGAATCCCTGCGAGAGTTCGAAGCAACCAAGCGTGTACGTGGCCAGGTAGCTCTCGCCGGAGAGCAGCATAAAGGCAACGAGCATCGCCATCGCCGTCTGCCAATGGAGGAAGCCGCTTGCGCCAAGCCCCGTCATCAGCGCCACGGCACCGAATATGTCGACGATATGGTCAACATAGAACCCGTAACGCGGGCGCTGCTGCCTCCGCACACGCGCCAACGTTCCATCCAGGCTGTCGCCCAGCCAATTGAGCGCCAGGCAGAGGACCACGGCGAGCAGCCAGCGCTCGTCAAATCGCGCGAGAGCGTAACAGACACCCGCGCCAATCTGCGCGGTCAGGCCCAGCACAGTAAGCTTATCGGAGCTAATCCAGCGCGGCGCGCGCTCCGCCATCCACAACAACGCGCGCTTCTCCACGTGCGCCGTCAGCGACCGATTTACGCGCTGCGCCGCATGGAAATATGTGCCACTCTTAAACATCGCCGCATTCGTGTTCATTGCTTGTCCCCTTTCCCTGTACTTTCTCGATTTCCCGGAACGCTGCTAATCCGGAACGCCTACGAGCCACACGACGCGGAAGACGATGTTGTTTTGAGCTGGATTCGCATTCGCCCAATAGTTCCGCACCTCGAACTGAAGAGAATGCGAAGCGTCCAATGGGTGCGCAAATGCCAGACCGTAATCCAGCACGTTTCCGGTTTCGAACATCCACGTGTAGCCGTCCACCACCAGCGGCAGCGGCTGCTTTGCCTTCTCCGGAGGCATCAATGGAATCACTGCATTGGTGCTGAAATAGTCCGAAACTTGGCTCCTGTTTGCCTGAGGCCCCATGACGCCCGCTTCGAGATCGAGAAACGGCATGATTCCCACGATGCCGTCGCATTGCAAGGTCGGCTTCAATGCGACTGTGGATTGGGAGGCTCCCGTGCCGCACGTATACCCAGCGCGTATGAACCAGTTGTAGGCTCCGGCGCCCGTTGGCTCCGGCACCGGTTTTGCAGGCGCGGGTCCTTGCGTCTGTGCGCCTGCGACTGCCGAAAAGAAAATGGACACAAAAACTCCCCGCATAACCATGGCATTCATGGCAGCTCCTTTCGTAAACGGTTTTTTGATTTGGATCGCGCTATCTGCGCAGCGCGTAGCGTGTGGCGCGCAGGGTGAACTCCAGCGATTCCCGCGGAACGCTCTCGACGAATGGCCCGATCACCCAGCCGAACCCGCTGGGGATGGATCGCGTGAGTGAAACCGACTCGATCTGCATGTAAAGGCCGCCATCGCGCTCTTCGAAGGTCCAGTACGTATTAAGACGCCACAGGAAACCGTGCTGATCGGCTAGGCTGAGTACGCGCTCGTTCTTCGTCCCACCGTTGTCAATCTCGTCAATATGTGTGCTGCGCGAGATGCTCCAGCCGTGGCGAGCGTCGAGCCGGCCGAACTCGATGTCGTAGGTCGTGTCCATCACAACGGTGATCACATGCTTCTGTATGACGCGCATGGTCGTTTGATAACGGTCATCGTTCTGCGAGAGCACTTTGGCCGAAACTACTTGGGGCGTGTAAATGCGCGGATAAGCTGCGAAATCCCGCATGAGCCGTTCGAAATCGACCGCTCTTCCGCCCGGCAGAAACGCCGTGCCACGCCAGTGGTAGAGCATTGCCCCTGGCAGTTCGGTCTTCGCCGGTGTCAGGTTCTCGACCACCAGCTCTCCGCTGCGCAGGCGCGCTTCGGTCTGCGCCGCAGGCTCCTCCAGGATGCCAAATCCCGCGTTCTGCCGGTGCTGCGCCGCGAGCCGCGCTTCGAGCGCTCCAACATACCTGTTGAACCCGGCGACGGCTGCCGGAGAAGGCTGCTCAGCGCGAGAAATGCCGCACATGAGCGCCATCAAAACTTCCAGCATGCCTATCACAACCAATCTCGAAGCTGACCATCGCTGCGTCATGTACTCCACTGTGCCCGGTCCGGCCGCTTAAGCGCAATGCATGGGACCTCAAACGAGCACAAAGAATCCTCACCGGGCAAGCAATTGCAAACAGGACACTTGTGGAAAGTTCTCGCTCGACGCCTGTGGCACAGGCCGGGAATCTCCATCGGATACACTGAACCTATCGTGCCCATGACAGACACGCAGCCAGCCCGGCGCTACCGATTTGGCGTTTTTGAAGCCGACGCTTCGATGGGCGAGCTGCGCCGGCAGGGCGTTCGCGTAAAGCTGAACGCTCAGCCCTTCCAAGTGCTGTGCCTGCTGCTCGACCGGCCTGGCGAACTGCTCACCCGCGAGGAGATTTCGCGCGAGCTTTGGCCTGACGGCACCTTCGTCGACTACGACCACGGCGTGAATTCCGCCGTGAACCGCATCCGAGAGGCATTGGGCGATACGCCAGCAGCCCGCGCTTCATTGAGACCCTGGCCAAGAGGGGATACCGATTCGTCGTGCCGGTCGAGCGAATTCCAGCGAGAGAGGAGGCGCCCACGCTTCCACCCGCTCTTGTTTCGGCAGAAGGTGCGGCCCCAACCACTTTGCCATCCGACTCTCCGCCCTCAGAAACTCGCCTTTGCGGCGGCATTCTCGCCTCGCCCCATGAGCTGCCCAACACACCGTATCCGGTGGTGCAAACGCTCTTTGTCCTGTTTCAATTGATGTACCTGGCGTTTTACGTGGGCGCGCTGGCAAATCTCGCCGAGATTCAGGATCTGCTCTCGCAGCTGACCAAATCGACGCACATTTTCACGATCCTGGTCGTGACGGCGGCGATTCTGATTCCCGTTCGTGCATTCATCCTCTCGGCCACGCTTTTTCATGCTCCAGGCGCGAGAGAAAAGCTTTTGAAGATCTGGCCGGTTCTGCTGCTGTTCGACGAGCTCTGGGCTCTGTCACCCTTCCTGCTGCTGCACCACATCAACTTCGGGCTGGCGCTGGCATGCACAACGTTGCTGGTCTACTCACCCTTTGCGCAGCGATCTCTTGTGTTGATGGGTGCGGGCAACCCCGGGGTGAGAGCCTGACCGTTGCTAGCTACGCCGCAATTCCTGACAAGGCGTTTAAACGGTCGGCTTCGAATACCGCTAGCGCTGACAATCAGGAACGAAGAGTCGGCATGGCGCCAGTTTTCCGGTAGCGAGAACGCCGGAAAGCCTAGAGAATCGCGCAGTATCCCGCGCCATGAGCAGCCGTGACAGCCTACGACGGCCTTGAACTTCCCGACTGGGAGAAGGGTGAACAGCCTTGTTTTTCAGTAGAGGAGATTTCCCGGATTATCGAGAGGTCGCCACAGCCTTACAACAGGGTTTGGCGACTGGTCGCAGAGACGGGTATTCGACGCGGAGAGATATGCGGGTTGAATGTGGGTGACGTGGACGTGAACCGATGCATCATCGTGGTGCAGAAGTCGCGGACAAAGAAGAGCAAACTCAAAGCATCGAAGGCGGGACTGAGAAACGGCGTCGTTAAGAAGCGGGTCTTCAGTCTTTGACCGCCCCTCACGGAACAGTTGCATCCCTTCGTTGAGGGCCGTCGAGCAGATGAGCCGTTGTTCCTCACTCCGTGCAGGTTGACCAAATCAGGCAAGCGGCTCGGGGGTGGGGTGAGGCTCGGACCAGACAACTTCGTCAAAAGGGCTCTGAAGCCAGTCTTGAAGGAGTTGGGTTTAGATGGGGCGTCACACGCCTTCCGTCATGGAAATGCCACGTTGCTGGACTCGCTGTACGCTCCGATGGCCGTTCGGCAAGAACGCCTCGGACACGTGGATGCAAGGACAACTATGGGGTACACACATCTGGCGACAGCAGATGATGTTCGCGTTGCCGGAGAACTTGGAGCACTGTTGGACAAGGGATTCTTTGCCCAAATTGCCGCCAGAAGTGAAAAATGACCCCCGAACTCATATCGGAAGTCATTTAGAACCAATAATTTATGATGAATATCAAGCTTGCTCCGGCATGGCGACAAGCTGTTTGTAAGTGATGGTTTGTGTGCAGATGCAGGCGCGCAGCAGGCGAACCATCAAGTCCGGTTCCATGGTGCGGCGGTTGAGCCTGTAGTTAAATTCGGCAACATAGTGCTTGAGGTGTTTTTGCTCGACTTTGTGATGGGTGCCGAGCAGAAACCGCTTCAAATTCGATAGTGTGATGTGAACCCAGGGAAACAGCACATGCGCTGGCTCATTCTGCTTGGAGATAGCCGTTGCCGTGTGCTCAAAGCCCTTCTGCTTCAGGCGACGATAGCCGTGCCAGCCATCGGAAAGAATGTGGC
>Ga0224555_1005499_pt1 | contig 10567 bp, 14 predicted proteins | sample 714S23034metaG_FD_180687 | JGI IMG/M metagenome (GOLD analysis project Ga0224555, IMG submission 180687) | Peat soil microbial communities from Stordalen Mire, Sweden - 717 S2 30-34 | ecosystem: Environmental > Terrestrial > Soil > Wetlands > Peat | place: Sweden: Norrbotten County, Stordalen...
GCTCCGGCAACGGCTACGGCTACGGCTACGGCTCCGGCTCCGGCAACGGCTACGGCTCCGGCAACGGCTACGGCAAAATACTAATTTCACTCGTTCAAAACCAAATTGTGGACGAAATTGAGATTTCGCAGTCAATTCAAACCATCCAAAAAATAAAAAGGAAGGAAGTAAAACATGAACGCATCGCATCAACAGGGCAAAGCATCCAAGAGGCTTCAAAAACTGCTCAATAAGCGGCAGATAGTCAAGCTGGAATTCGAGCTGGCAAGGAATCAGGAATTTCCCGTCCGGCGGCTCGTCGCGGCACAGGCCCAACAGGTCGAGCAGCGCATCGCACAGCTTCAACAATCAACCGTGGAGGCCGTATGATATTCTTCAGGCAGTTCAAAAGGACTAATCCTTTTGGCAAAGGAAAAGGAATTGCAACTGACCAAAGCGGATTGATTGAAACGGCTTCGACGGTGGACGCTTTGGAGGAAAAATACACGTCTTCCGGTAATTCAATCATGCAAGGCAATGTAGTTGATTTGGAGTCCGGCAAAACCCTCTCAAGGCAGAGCTATTATGACATTCCCGCATGGGTTCTCGACCCGACCGTGCGGGCGATAAGGGTCGCACAGTGGAAACAACAGCAGAAAACAAAACAAAGGAAAGGCAAGGTAAAACATGAAAATAAATGATGCGGTTGACCTGGTTGTCGCCGCGATGAAGGCAAAGAAGCGCCTGATGATGATAGGAGCGCCCGGCATCGGCAAGACACACGCGCACATGGAGGCGTGCGAGCGGCTGGGCTGGGACTATATCGGCCTGTGTTCGGCCATTGAAGACCCGTCAACCATCCGTGGTTATCCAGTCCGCGACAACGGCGGAGCGACCCACTGCCTGTTTGACGGCATCTACAAGGCGTTCCACGCCGATAAACCAACCCTCCTCGTCTTTGACGACCTGGGCGAGGCGACCGAATCCACGATGAAGGCGATCCTGCGCCTCATCCAGTTCGGCGAGATAGACGGACGCAAGCTGCCAGACCATGTGGTCATCCACGCGGCGAGCAATGACGTGACGCACGGTGCCGGAGTCTATGGAATGATTGAGCCGCTCAAGACCCGGTTTCATTCCATCATCAGCGTCGAGACGGACGTTGAATCGGTGGTGCAATACGGGCTTGCCGGCGACTGGGACACGGCGGTTCTTGCGTTCCTCCGCAACGCGCCGGACTCGCTGCATGACTGGAAGCCGTCCAAGACGATGCACGTGGAAGGTGCGACGCCGCGCGGGTGGGAATACGTCTCGCAGTGGATAAAGTGCGGGGTGGATGACAAGGAGGTCATCGGCGGCTGCGTCGGCAAAGGCAACGCGGTTAAGTTCCTGGCGTTCCGAGAGCTGCAAAACGAGCTGCCGGACGTGGACGCCGTGATGCTCGACCCGTCGGGCGCGGTTGTGCCGGAGAATCCGTCGGCGCGGTATCTCATCTGCATGGCGCTGGCCAGCCGGATGAACTGCACCAACTTCGGCCAGATACTCAAATACACCAAACGGATGCCGCAGATGTTCCGCGCGCTGTCCGTGCGGGACGCCATTGAGGCGGAGTCTGTCAACCGTAAAATGAACCGGCTCAAGAATGACTACAAGCCCATCAGCTCGTCGAGGGACTTCATTCCGTGGGCGAATTCGGCGGATGGAAAAGCCATCTGCCTCGCAACATCATAACCTATGAACAAACCACAAAATCCAGTCAACTCTCATGCATTTGAGCGGTTTGAGCGGGCACAGAGGAACCTTATGAAGTTCCGCCTGCACCGCTCCGGCCGCAAACGCAAGTCCAGAAGGCTTGCCATGAAATGGGCGCGGGAGATGGACAAATGGAAACAGGAGATAATGCAATGAGCCGTGAACAAAGACTGGAGCGCGCGCAGTTGAGCGTCCTGTTTAATGCGCCGTTCTTTGCGGCGGGTGTCGCACGTCTGCCGGTCGCATGGGACGAAGGCGTCCCTACGGCCATCACGGACGGCAAGGACATCCGCTGGAATCCCCAATGGTTCGACCAGCTCAAGGACGAGGAGGTCGTGACCGTGTATTGCGAGGCTGTCAGCCATTGTATGCTTGGGCATCTCTGGCGGCAGCCTGTCGGAGCCGACATGGACAACTGGGGCAGGGCGTGCGACGCGGCGGCGCGCTGCATGATGGATGCGTTCGGCAAGATTCAGACGAATCAAGGGCTGGCAAATCCGTTCCCGCTGCCGGAAAAAGTGGTGAGGGAATTCAACCACGCTGCGTATGACGAAATGGCCGAGGAGAAGATTTACAGCCTTCTCCAGGCACAGCCCAAACAGCCGGGGGGCGGAAACGGCCCTGGCGCAGGGCAGGGAGGCGGAGGCGGGGGTCAGCCGCCTCCGAGTGGCGGCAAGGGCAAAAAGCCTCCCAAATCGCCTTCAGGAGCGAATGGCGGACAGCCGCCGCAGACTCAACGCCAGCCGTTCTCGGAGTTCGCTCCGCAAGGCAGGACTGACCCGGCCCAGCAGAAACAGGAGAACAACTGGCAGAACGTGCTGATTCAATCAGATCACGCGGCCAAGTCGCGCGGCGCGGTGCCGCTTGGAATTGACCGGATGATCGGCGAACTGCTCACTCCGCAGGTGCCATGGCAGGAGATACTGCGGAACCTGCTGCGAGAGCTGGCAAACGACGACTGGAACTTTATGAAGCCGGACTTGATGATGTCCGACTCCACGGGGTTCATCATGCCGTCGCTGGAGAGCGAGCGCATGGGCAGCGTCTGCTTCGCCATTGACACCAGCGGCAGCATAGACCATGAGCTGCTCACGGAGTTCAAGGGCGAGATGCAGGCCTGCCTCGACGACATGAAGCCGAGCAGCGTGCTGGAAATCTGCTGCGACTCGGCGATACACCGCATCAAGGAGTATCGTCGCGGAGGGCAGGTGGACGACAAGGCTCCGGGTGGAGGGGGGACGGCGTTCGAGCCGGTCTTTGAACATCTGAAAGACCAGCCGCAGCTTCCCAAGTGCGTCGTGTATCTCACCGACCTCGACGGCTCGTTTCCGAAGGAGGAGCCGCCGTATCCAGTCATCTGGATAGCCTACGGGACGGACAAGAAAGCCCCGTTCGGAGACACGGTTCACGTCAAGTAACCATCAACGCCGCCGGAACGGTTCACACTGCTCCGGCGGCTCTTTGATTTATGAAAAACAGGAAGCTGACATTGAAGTTCTGCAAAGGATGCACAAAGGAATGCGGAGACTTGATCATCAGAGAAACCGGAAGCCTTTATACATTGATGAAGAACAATCCAGAAGTTGTTCCAAGACATCATCCGGTGCATGGCTTGGGCTGGTATTCGCTCAAGCCGGGGATGGGATTCAACGAGCCGTTTCCGAGGGCAACTTTCTTCACGGTTCCCAGCCTGGTCACTCAGGAAATAATGGCCGTCGAGCAGCGCAGGAAGCTGCGGAAGCTAGCGGAGCAGAGGAGGAAGGCGTTAAAATGAAACAATTCAGTAAAAACAAACAACGACGCCGCATGGCGTCACAACCAAAGAAAGAGAGTCAAGTATGGGAGACAGATGCAATGTAGTCGTCCGCCAGGAATCATTTCCTGCGGCGGACAAGGACGGAAACAAGCTGGTCAACGACGTGTGGTATTACCTGCACTGGGGCGGCGACAGCTATGTGGACAAGGTGAAGGCCGCCATCAGGAAGGAATGGCGGTGGACAGACCACAACTACCTCGCGCGAATCATATTCGACGAGCTGGTCAAAGGAAATGAGGGCACGGAGACCTCGTTCGGCATCTCGACGCAGATGGCGGACAACCAGCATCCGATACTGGTCGTGGACGGCCCCGGCCAGCGCGTGTTCTTCGTGGACGAGAAGGAGCTGGTCAACAACCGGCTGCCGGTTGACTACGAGCCGAAGGAGTCGCAGACCTTCGACGAGTTCATCGGGCGCAGCGCGACCGTGGCGCAAGTCCGCAAGGCGCGGAGGGGGACGGCGTAACAACGGAACAAACTCAAACAAAAGGACAGAAATGAAAAATCAACTGGCAGGCAAGGCGGTGCTGATGCGGCTATCCATCGGAAGCCCAGGCACGCAGAGGGCGGACAGGGCGACATCGGAGAAGGTTAAGGCAAGCGAGCACCTCGGACAGAACAGCGGCAAGTGGGTCAAGGAATTGTATCCGCCTGCGGCGATGGTGGAAATCCGAAGGCTTGACGGCGAGGCGCAGCGGTATCATGCGGCGGTGACGCTGCCATTCGACACCGGCTGCGGAATCCTTCCGGCGGGGATCATCATGGAATACGGAGACCGGATGCGGCGGTTCAAGTCAATGCGTTCCGCGCTCATCGCGGAGTTTATTGAGAAGTATCCGACGTTCGTGGAATGGGCGAGGCAGGAGCACAACGGCACATTCGACGCCTCCCTCTACGACGTGAAGAAGGCGGAGGCCGCGTTCTACTTCAGGACGGAGCCGATACCAGTCCCTGATTCGAGCCACTTCGAGACCACGGTGACATCACTGCTGGGCGTGGACGCGGAGAGCGTTGACCAGCGCGTGCGCGACGCCGGCGTAGAGGCTCAACAAGAACTGCTCCGCCGGATGATCGAGCCGGTCTCCCACATGGCGCGGACGCTGGCAAAGGACAGCCCGAAGATATTCGACACGCTGACTGGCAACCTTGCGGAGATGGCGGAGCTGGTTCCGAAGCTGAACCTTGCGGGAGATGCGGAGCTGGACGCCATCGCAAAAGAGATGGCCGACCTTGCCAAGTATAAGCGCGAGGACTTGAAGAAGGACATATTCAAGTCGGAGGCAAGGAAACAGGCCGAGGCCGTGCTCAAGAAACTGGAGGGATACAGGCTTCTTCGACCCCACGGTGAGGGCCATACGTCTTGCCCAGTGGAAGCAGAAACGCTCAAAAAAGAAAGGTGTTGACAAACTTGAACACACCCTGTAATCTGCCGTCACCTTTTTGAAAATGTGGACGGAATCCTCAAACAATCAAGGCAGCGGGCGGCGTGTCGTGCGCCCCAGCGCTCGCACGGCGTTCTTCCGTCCCGCCGTCTGCCGCCTGCTGCCGAATTAACCAAAGAAAGAAAAACAAAAGTATGAATGAAACAACAATGCCGGTCGCAAAGACCGAAGAGAAGTCAATGGAGTTCGTCCCGTTTGGAAGCCAGGACAAAATCAAGCTGTCCATTGCCATCGTGAAAAACCTCATTGCAGTAAAGACACGGAGTGGCAAGACGTGCTCCGACAATGACGCCATCAAATTTATGATGATGTGCCAGGCCCGGCGGCTCAACCCGTTCGAGTCCGACGCCTACCTCATCGGATACGATGGCAAGGACGGCCCGACGTTCAGCCTCATCACGGCGCACCAGGCGTTCCTGAAGCGCGCGGAGGTCAACCCGGAATACGACGGGATGAAGTCCGGCATCATCGTGAAGGAAGGCAGCGAACTCCGCGACCTCGAAGGGGACTTTTATTCGGACGGGCAGGTCGTCGTGGGCGGATGGGCGACAGTGTTCTTCAAGAACCGGAAGCAGCCGATGCACAAGCGGGTTCGACTGTCCCGGTTCGCAAAGTCGTTTGGCGTTTGGCAGGACGACGGCGCCGGCATGATCTGCAAATGTGCCGAGGCAGACGCGCTGCGATCCTCGTTCCCGACCATGCTCGGCGGTTTGTATATCAAGGAGGAGACGGCGGTAGAACAGCCAAAGGTCAGCGCGCCAATCTTCACCGAGCCGCTGAAACCGAATCGCCCCGGCAAAGCAGACGAACCGAAGCCGCAGGAGGCCGAAGTCGTCGAGCCTGAACCAGACAAGGAACAGCCTTCCTACAACGTGCTCAAGGCATTGAGGGGACTCATCAAGAACGCCGGACTGAAGGATGAGGACATTCTGGAAGCCCTTGTCGAAATCGGTTCCGTGGAACCGGATGTTGAGAAGCTGGAAGACGTTGATGCGGACACGCTGACGCTGGCACACGACCAGTTCGGCGAGATAGTGGAGAAAATCAAACAATCAAAGGAGCAGGAATAATTATGGAAGCACTCGAACTTATTCAGAACGAAAGAATCCGGCAGGTTTCGGAGGAAGGCTACTCAGGCATTCACGACGACGCGCACACGCAGGGAGAGCTGGCTGCGGCTGCCATCTCCTATGCCATGACTGCCGTGGATGAGATGAAACCAAAACTTCCGGCGGGCGTAAAGCTGCCTCCGCCTCCGGCATGGCCGTTCGCCAAGAAGGACTGGAAGCCGGCGGACAAACTCCGAAACCTGGTCAAGGCCGGAGCCTTGATAGCCGCCGAGATTGACAGGCTGCATCGCAGCCCGATTAGCATCGAGGATTTAGACTTCAACAAACAGACTTCAACAAACCGACCGAAACCAAACCTGAATAATTATGACAACTGAAACTCAAACTCAAACCGACCCGCAACTGCGCGGGCTGTGGACATCTGCTTCAAACTCCGCCGCTGACCGGGCCTGCCCCGGACGGCATCTGGCGCAGCGCGCTCTGCCCGATGACAAGTCGGAGGCGTCACAGGCTGGAGACCGAATCCATGCCGCACTTGCAAAACAAGACCCGGCAGGCCTCGACCTGGAGGAAACCGAAATGTATGACCGCTGCAAGCGCGTCGAGGAGGCGCTGGTCATCGCATACTTCGGCGCTGACGTGGCGCAGATGAAGATGTTCCCGTCGCGTGAGAAGCGCCAGTGGATTGAATGGATGAACGAGGGCGGACTGCGACACAGCGGCCAGGCCGACGCCATCTACCGCCGCAAGGACAAGGCTCTTGTGATTGATTACAAGACCGGACGGAACGAGACAGCAGGAAGCCCTCACAACCTGCAACTGCGAGACCTCGCGGTTCTCAACTGGGTGAATATGCCCCTGCTCACAGAAATCGGCGTCGCCATCATCCAGCCGTGGATCACCGAGAAGCCCGACATCTGCGCCTACAAGCTGCCGGACATCAAGAAGGGCATCACCGAACTGCTGGCGCGTGTGAAGGCCAGCAACGACTCCGCCAGCCAGCGCGTGGCCGGAGATGTTCAGTGCAGGTTCTGCCGCGCGAAACCGAACTGCGCCGAGTATCAGGCATGGGCCGGAACTCTCGTGCCGATGGTTGACCGAACCATCTTTGAAGTGCCGGTCGCCGAATGGACGCCGGAGCAGCGCGCGTCGTTCCTGAACAACCTCGGCCCTGCGGAGAAGATTCTGGCCGAGTGCAAGGAGGCGATGAAGGCTGGACTCAAGGAAGACCCCGCGTTCGTTCCAGGATGGGGACTGAAAGATGGCCAGAAGCGCGACACCATCGTCAACGCGCAGGCCGTGTTCTCCTCGTTCTCCGAGACCGGCGGCACATTGGAACAGTTCATGGAGTGCATCACTGTCGGAAAGACGAAGCTCAAGGAGGCGTTGAGCGCCGTCACGAAGAAGAAGGGCAAGGCATTGGACGCCGCGCTCACCGAGGTCATCGGCGGCAATGTCGAGAGCAAGACCACCGAACCCACCCTCACCAAACTCAAGGAGGAGGCATGAGCGCACCTCAAATTGTTATCGCATGTGTGGTGCTGATTGTCATCCGATGGCTGGTGTTCATCATGCGAAAGGACTGAATTATGGACAAACTCACACTCTCCGAATCTGGACGCCTCATCAACTGCGAGAAGGCGATCCAGGCGAACAAGGAATCATTCATCAAGGCCGGACTCGCGCTGGAGGAGGTGCGCGACAAACGCCTCTACCGGGTCAAATACGGCACGTTCCAGGAATACTGCCTCAAGCGCTGGGGATTCCAGAGGTCATATGGTTATCAGCTAATAGAATCGGCCAAAGTCGCATCTGAAATGTCCGCAATTGCGGACATTCGGACTGAAGGAGCGGCCCGCTCTTTGGCAAAAGTCGAGCCTGAAAAACGGGTCGAGATTCTGAAATCCGCAGGCGCGTCCGGCAAGCCGGTCACGGCCAGTTCCATCACCAAGGCCGCAGCGCCGGTGAAGACCTCGGTATGCGTCCAGCTCGACGAGATTGGCCGCAAGGTGCCTGACAAGGCGATGCCATGGTGGAACCGGCGTGGCGAAGTTCAGGAGCTGATGAATACCATCAGCAAGGTCAAGTCATCGCTCAAACGGGCGCAGGATGGCAAAGACCTGCTGTTCCACGAGGTCAACTTCAGTGCAACCTATGCGGCGCTTGAAACGGCCTACGTCAACATCAAGCGCGGCAAGGCGTTCGCCGTCTGTCTGTCGTGCCAAGGCAAGCTGACTGACACCTGCACCGTCTGCGGAGGTAGGGGCATCGTCTCGGAAACCTTATACGGGCGGTTTGATGAGAAGCGTCGCAAGATAGCAGAGGGATCAAGAGCATTAACATAACGTCCGGCGCGGATCTCATCGCCAATGAAAAATAAAGCTGCTCAATCCCTCGGACGCCTCGGCGGTCTGGCAAAGTCAAAGGCCAAGAAATCCGCTGTGCGTGAGAATGGAAAACTCGGTGGACGCCCGAAGAAACCCAAACGCGCCGCCCGGCTGCCCAACGTATGAGCCAAGCCGCCGCCAATTCAAAACCGTCCGCCCGCGAAAGCGGAACTGCCGTGGCCAATGGCGGTTGGCTTCGGCGATGGGTTAGACGGCGCTGTCCTATCTGCGGAAAAACTAAATGCAAAAAAGGCATGATGGAACTGGAAGGCATCGTGCCAATGGAAGCGGCAAAAATTCTACACGACTTATGAAACTGACTGACCTGAAACCGCGATGGATAGGACTCAGCAACTGGGAGTCGGAAGATGACTTTTATATCGGCGTCTCATTCCAGTCGCCCATGAAAACTGGTCAACGACTGGCCGTGCTGTTCGACCCGCCAATAGATCCGGCAGGGCTGGCGGAAAAATATGGATGGGGCAAAATGTTTCCAGATGCCAAACACTGGCAAAGAACCGGCGACACTTTTGAAAACCTGACGCTCTCGCCGTCGCTGGACTTTTCGGCGCGTGGCGAGTGGCACGGATCAATCACGAACGGGGAAGCCGCCTAACTATCAAGCTCTGCTGCGTGGCGAACGTGGCGGGGCACCGAAATTATGAATCCAATCGAAACAGAAAAAGACATCCGTGCGTCTTTGCCTCCAAGGACGGGTTCTGCCTCGGCGTTGTGTCAATGGCACACCGGCAGCGGAACAAAACGCGCACCGATAAAACTCTGCGGCCAACCCGCCGACTGGCGGAAGCGCGTGCTGCTAAAGCGTGGCCGCGAAGAAACAACATGGAGTCTTTGCGACCATCACAAGCAACTGATCGTCGGCAGCTTCAACGAAAAATACCAAGCAATCGAAAATATGCTGTGGACGCCAATCAAGAGGCAGAATGCCGACGCTAGACGCACTTGTTAGAGTGAAAGCATATGAGAGAAACATTCCTAATAATCGGAACTGGTAAAACCCCGCAAGGGCTTGACCACTATACCCGCATACAATCCATAGACAAATACATAGGTCTGAAAGGCCACGTCAGCATCCATCTACACGGTGAATGGGAAACGCTCGTCACACCGGAAAAGCTGCGAATGGCTCTGGTGAATCTAAACCACAACCCTCAAACTCCAACCGTGACCCTTTCACTCTAATGTCCTGCCTGAGCCACCGCCGACAAAGAGCGGTGGATTGCGAACGCAAACCGAGAACTGGAAATGGGCGGATGGCTATGCGACTGGAATGAGCCAATGCGCCAAGCTGACGATGAAATCTCAACAATATTAAATCGCATAAAAACAAACGGCGGCGAATCCTCCTAACGAAAAAAGCTGAACCACGCCCAGCTTGTGGCGTGACCCGCGACAAACCTTTGGACTAATGAAAGTTAAACTTACCATTTTAGCGTTAGCAATGGTGCAATTCACAGGAATTTCAAGCGGAACAGCACTTGATAAGGTTACTGTGAACCGCATTGCTGATGCAATTTTTAGGTCGGAAAATAGTATAAATCACCCATACGGGATTATGATTCCGACTAAAGACCCACGCAGAGTATGTATCAATACAATCACTCATGCGTGGGTTAATTTTGAAGGGGACGAAGCGCGAACAGGTCGCAATGATTTGTCACTGAATCATCCTTTAGGTGACAAAGTTTCGCTCCCCTTCATTTCCTTTCTCGGTCACAGGTATTGTCCACCATCCGTTGACCCAATAGGCTATCAACATTGGACTAATAATGCATTTTGTATCTATAAACAATTAACAAAAGAATAATGATATGATGACTCTCGAAAAACAAAAACTCGCTGTATGTGAGAAGTTGCCAGAGTTGATTTACAGACACCCTGACGGAGTTGACGCCAACCTAATCAGCCTTGAAAACTTTCCGCACTTGCACAAGAAGGTTGTCTATGCCGACTTCGCCCACAAACTCGAACGTGAACGGGATGAGGCGAGAGCGATTGTAGGTGGAATGAAGGAGTGGTGCAAAGCGCAGCGTCATCTATACGACTTGGCAATCTCAAACCAAGAAAGCTGGATGCGTAAATGGGACGAATCACAAACCG
>Ga0224555_1005502_pt1 | contig 10560 bp, 15 predicted proteins | sample 714S23034metaG_FD_180687 | JGI IMG/M metagenome (GOLD analysis project Ga0224555, IMG submission 180687) | Peat soil microbial communities from Stordalen Mire, Sweden - 717 S2 30-34 | ecosystem: Environmental > Terrestrial > Soil > Wetlands > Peat | place: Sweden: Norrbotten County, Stordalen...
ACAGTCAGGCGTTCTGCCGCTGAACTATAGCCGCCGTTTACCCTATCGATTGTAGCATCGAAGCGGATGCGATGCGGATGGGCGGAGAGGAGCAAACCTGCCGCGGAATGATCCCGATGCGGCGCGTCTACGACGGGTCGAGGCGCTTCGCGGAGCGCGTCGAGCGAAATCAATCCGGGTTACAATCGAAAGAGGAAATCGGGGCGTAGCGCAGTCTGGTAGCGCATCTGCTTTGGGAGCAGAGGGTCGGGGGTTCGAATCCCTCCGCCCCGACCATCATAAAATATTGATATCACAAGCGATATAGCCGATTCCGCCCACGCATCTGCTTTTTCGCACCACACCACTGTAGTCAATTCTGTAACAGTCGGCGCCTTCTGGCAAAATCACGGGGTTTCCAAATTGATTTTCCACTGGTGAATCATCTGATCTCTTTTGCGCGAATTCCCGGGGTTTTGACGCTTGATCGAAGCGGAGTTTTTCGCAATCGATGGTCAGCATCGTGTCGCTGCGATCAAGCAAGCATAGGTGTCGGACAAGAACCTGGCACGTGAAGGGCCGTCGGGGGGACTGAAATGGGATCCTGTCTCTAAAATCATGATTATCGACACATAACGGCAGAACGCGGTTCGGTATGTTGTCCCTCGCCAAAATTCCATCCGCGAGCACGAGGGGCGGTTATTAACGGTTAAGACCGGCGACAATCTCGGAGAAGCGAGGAGCGGAAAAGATGAAGAGGCTGATGAATGGCTCCCGAGAAATGGGATGGACGCGGCAGACGGCGCTGGGCGGCCTCAGCGAGCACACTGCTGGCGGCGTTTTCGTAGGAGAGCGCGCCAATTGTATCGCGAAGCTTTACGCGGCCAGATCGTAGCGATGATGCAAGCCGCCGAGCCGTGGGACGGAAATGACCTTTGTACGTGCCGTGGTGTTGGTCGCCGTCTTACGGCCTTTCGGAGTTTGCTTATCCAAGCCGAGATGCGTCCGATCCTCGTGGTAATAACGAACGTACTCGGCCATGAGCCGTTTCAGATGGCGTTCATTCAGCACAATCACATGGTCGAGAAGATCGCGGCGGCAAGAGCCGACGAAGCGTTCTGCAACACCATTCTGCCAAGGGCTCTTGAAAGCGGTGCGGACGGGCTTGATTCCGATGGCCTTCATCGTCTTCACGACCTCCGCGTTGAAGATAGCGTCGCGGTCGTGGATCAGATATTTCGGCGCGGTATCGTACGGAAATGCTTCGCGCAATTGCTGGGAGACCCAGGCGCTGGTCGGATGGCGGGTCACGTTGAATTGCAGCACGCGACGCCGGTCGTGAGCAATGACGAAGAAGCAAGTGAGCACGCCAAAGGTCAGCGTGGGCACCGTGAAGAAATCCATCGCAGCGATGGCCTCGCGGTGGTTGCTCAGAAACGCCGCCCACCGTTTGGCCGGTTCAGGATTTCTCGGTGCTCTTCGCATCCAGCGCAGCACGGTTCGCTCCGAGATGTCGAAGCCGAGCATCTTGAGTTCGCCGTGAATGCGCGGCGCGCCCCAGGTTGGGTTCTCGGCCACCATGCGGAAAATCAATTTGCGCAGTTCCTTGCTCGTAGGTTTCCTTCCTACTCGATTTTTCCGTCGCGAAATCCATCTCCAGTACAGCTTGAACCCTGCGCGATGCCACTGAACGACGGTTTCAGGTTGCACAACGACGAGCGCATGGTTCCAGCCGGCCCAAAGTTGTCTCAGAACAACCCAAAACAGTTTGCTGGGGACAGCAAGGCGTGGTCGAGGCCGCTTTTGCACGAGCACGGCAAGTTGCTGCCGCAACGCCAGATTTTCAAGCAGGAGATCACGACGGGACCGGCCACAACGTACCAACATGGCGAACAGAAGCCTCAACGAACGAAGCATATCTTCGTTGTAGCAGATGGGTCTCCGACGCCTGATTCCCGAGCCGGAAGAGCCAGAAACTCAGATCGAAACAATATTCAAGCCGGGGATCAGCTCATAGTGTTTTCTGTTCATTGTCGCCACGCCGAAGCCGAGTTGCATCGCGGTAACGCCAACAGCAAGATCCTCAAACGCCATAGTGAAGCCGCGGTTCGCCAGCTCGCCTTCCAGCCTGCCTACGAGCCGAGCGATCCCCAAGGTGACCGGGTAGACGGGAATATCCATGCAAAGCCGGTCTATGAAGGCCAGTCGCCGCTGTTGACGAGCCGGTTCCTTTGCGCGATAGGCGCCATGCATGAGTTCGGCGACTGTGATGACCGAGATGCCAAGGTCCACTCCGCCAAACGCGGCCTCGATTCGTTCAAGGATTTGGAGAACAGAAAAGCCCTGCCGTTCACCGGCTATCAGGTAATCGGAATCGAGGATCACTCCCACGCGGGCGGGTTCCAGGGCTTGCGGTTTTCGACGATCTCTTTCATATCGGCAGCGAAGTCGGGATCGAGGACAGGAGCCTCGCCGGATTCTTCTTCGTGTTTTCTCGCGCGTGCAATACACTCAGAGATGGAACGGCGCGATGGAATCGCCGAGGGCACCATGGCGACTGTCAAAGTGCCATTGTCGATGACGATTTCTTCACCGGCAGAGACGCGCGCCATGATCCCAGCGAGATCGCGTACAGCGTCAGCGTCCGAAATGTGAACGACGGCCATGCAACGATGATACCGCGGTTGCCGAATTCGCTGTAGTCGATTTTGTAACTGCCAAAGCACCCAGAAGCCACAAAGATCAACAGGTATTGGTAGGCGAGCGGTAAGCAATTCAATATAAAGCAGTTATTTTCTTCAAATTTCAATAATCTCCAATAGATCGTTAAATCTGCTTTGGGAGCAGAGGGTCGGGGGTTCGAATCCCTCCGCCCCGACCAAAATCAACTCTTTGGATCTGAGCCGCTTAAGCCGTATCCTTTCTTAAATCAACAGCTTGGGTACATTCTATACCGCTCCCTGCTGTCTATAAAGACTATACTGTGGAACCAAGTCTACGCAGAAGCGGTATCACCGGTATCACCCCAAAGCTCTTCGTTAAGGTATTTCGGGAAGTCGGAAACAGAAAAGGAGAATAGGAGTCGTTATGTCCAATACTCGTCGAGAATTCTTGCAGTCCACCGCGGCCTTAGCTGTGGGCATGATGGGTGGAACGACAGCTGCGCTGGCAGCGGAGCCAGTCGCGAGGTCCCGGGCCCACAAGCCGAGGGCGGCAAGATGCACCTGATCGTCCAGGTTATGGCGAAGGATGATGAGGCCGCGCTGGTTCGGGATCTCAAGCCCATGGCGCTGCAGAGGCGGGGCGAGGAGATCGACTTAGCCTACAGGAATGGCACGCTGGCCAGCGAGAGGGAGTGGTGTAAACGAGCGCGTGACCTGGGCGTGCTGGTCGGCGTGGGCACGCACAAACCTGAAGTGATCGAGCTTGTGGAAGAACAGGGATGGGACATCGATTTCTACTCAGGCTGCGTCTACAATCGCACCAGAACCGAGGAGGAGTGGAAGCATGTCCTCAACGGCGAGTTGCTTGAAATGCCCCACGACATCTATTTGCAGAGCGATCCGCCGCGCATGTACAAAGTCATGCGGCAGACCGCGAAAACCTGTTTTGCGTTCAAGATCTTGGCCGCTGGGCGCATCGCCGACGGCGGCATCGCCCAAGCTTTCCGCACCGCGTATTCGAGCATCAAGCCAAACGATGGCGTGTATGTAGGCATGTTTCCCAGGGACAAGGACGAGATCAAGGAGAATGCGGAGATCGTCCACGGTATTTTGGCCGGTGTTTGAGCCCGAGGTGGTTTGGTCGGCAGGGATAGGCCGTTATGACGACGGAGAGACAGAACTGTTGCTTCCATTTCGGATAAATGTGCAGCAACGAATTTGCTCCTCGGCCTCTCGATTTGCTGACGTTCACGACGCTTCCGAAGATGGCAATAGTTGGAAATGTGCTCGGCGCACTCGTATTGATTGCGAGAGCGAGGGTTGTCTTTGAGTTGGTTTCACAGAACTGTTCGAGGAGGGAATATGAGTTTCTTTGAGATAAACCGCCGAGCGGCGCTGAAAGCCGCGATGCATTTCACCATTGAATACAACTTGATCGTAATGCGCTTCGGGCACACCTTCGACGAATACGTTTACAATTAGCCCTTCATTTCCTCAGTCGAGCGGATTCTCAGTCTTGAGGAGAGCCTTATGGCCATTGCAGTAGATCGATCGACAACGAAAATCACATCCTTCTTGTACGTCATCACTGGGGTGACGGCCATTGCGGGTTTTCTCTACGGGTACGACACCGGGATCATCTCCGGCGCGCTGCTGCCGATTACCAGCGAGTTTCACCTCGGACACCGGATGCAGGAGATTGTGGCGTCGTCCATCCTGGTCGGCGCGGTGATCGGGGCGCTGAGTTGCGGGACGATTTCAGAACGCATCGGCAGAAAGCGCACCATCATGACGGTGGCCTGCGTCTTCTGCGCCGGGTCGTTCTGTTCCAGCATCTCGCCCAGCCCGCATCTGCTAGCGCTTTCGCGCATTCTGCTCGGGTTTGCGGTGGGCGGATCGTCGCAGGTGACGCCCATGTACATTGCCGAACTGGCGCCAAGGCAGCGGCGCGGGCGGCTGGTGATCTCGTTCAATCTGTCCATCGGCGTCGGCATCCTGGTGGCCAATATTGTGGGTTTCACGCTACAGGATATTTGGACGTGGCGATGGATGATCGCCGTCGCAGTGCTTCCCGCCATCGTTCTTCTGCTCTGCATGCTGCGGCTGCCCGAAAGCCCGCGCTGGCTTGCCGAGAACATCTCCATCGAAGCGGCGCGCCGGGTTCTGGAGCGGGTACGCGACAACAAGGCCGCAATCGATTTCGAACTCGACGAGATTCGCGAGGTGGTTCTGGAAGGCGGAAGCGGGAAAAAGGCGAGCTGGTCCATGCTGGCCGAACCGTGGATCAGGCCCGCGGCCGTGGCGGCCTTCGGCGTGGCGGCGTTTACGCAGCTTGGGGGCCTGGAGACGATGATCTACTACGCGCCCACATTGTTTTCCGGAGCGGGTTTCGGCAAGTCCGCGGCACTGCTCACCGGCCTGAGCGTAGCCATCGTCTTTGTGACCATGACGGCCATCGGGCGGCACATTGTGGACCGCGTGGGACGCAGGCGGCTGACGCTGGTGATGGTTCCGGGAACGGTCGTCAGCCTCATTGTGCTGGGCATCCTGTTTCGCATGGGGATGGCGAAGACCGCGCAGGGGTCGTGGATTCTGGTCACGTGTCTGCTGATCTACATGGTCTTCAACGCTGGCGGCGTGCAGGTGATCGGCTGGCTGATGGGGTCGGAGATGTTCCCGCTGGCTATTCGCGGCAAGGCGAGCAGCGTGCATGCGGCCGTGTTGTGGGGCTCGAACCTGATCATTACCTCAACCGCGCTGAGCACGGTCAGCCTGCTGGGAACGGGCGGCACCATGTGGGTCTACGCGGGGCTGAACTTCCTGTGCTTTGCGTTTGTGTGGCATTTTGTGCCGGAGACCACCGGCCACAGCCTTGAAGATATCGAGACTCATCTGCGCGCGGGAAAGTTCATGGAGCTGCGGATGAAGCGATCGTCAAATTAGGGCAAAAGCGAAATGAGATTCTTAAGGCTCAAAATCGAATCCTCTTCGTCCTGGGTGTCTTCTGCAATCTGACCAGAGCCATTCACCAGCGCCAGGTGCTGCGGGTGAAGTACCACTCGTTGAGGGGGAGCGGCGGACCGTGAGGTTGTCCCGCACGCACTGGTCGACAGCGGGCTGCGATGGCATGCGCGGGTCTTTGACCGCCAGAGCAACGAGTTCAGGGATCTGGTGATCTCGCGAATCCCGACCAAAACCTCGGAAAAACGACTACCTGAGAGTACTATCTATGTTGTGCCGCCCCCAACTCTGATACAGTCCCCTTACCGATTATTCCAAATTTCTCAGAACTCCAAGTCTTTCCAGCAATAATGATCTTTCAGGTTCCTTGAGTGTAGCGTGGAGAAACCGAAACACCTCATCGAGTGTGGGAAGCGCATTCCATCCCCGGCTCTGTCCTCCGCCCGCCATGGCTTTGAGTGCGGCAGCGGCCGAAGCAAACGTAATGGTTTCCTCTACTTCAAGATTGCGCGCAACTGCCAAGGCGAAAGCTCCATGAAATGTATCCCCGCATCCATTGGTATCGAAGGCATCGACATGGAAGGCGGGGAAATGCCGGACCGCCGAGCCCGCCTTTGTGCTGAAATAACAACCCTCGGCGCCATCCGTCACAACCATCGCCTGTCGTTGTGTGCGCGCCAGGAACGCGCAGGCATCACGCGGGTCCGGGGTGCCGCTGGCCCATACAGCGAAGGCTTTCGGAACAATCAGGTAGTCTGTCAGCGCGGCCAGGCTCATTGAGGATTCAGAACGGCCTTCAATATCCCCTATTATCGGTACTCCCAACTTGCGAACCTTTTCTGCGACCGCGGTCAGAGATGGCTCGGTGATATGGTCGAGGAGAATTACCCTGGCAGACTGAATCAGCGTGTCCGGTAAATCGTCTGCTGTAATCACCCTATACAGTGCCGGGTCGTAGAACACATTTCTATGTCCTGAACTGTCAACGACGATGATGCTGTGATACGGCCCGCCTGCCGGGTCATGCACGATATGCGATATGTCGACTCCACGGCGCCTCAGGGCGGATTTGATATATTTCGACAGGTCGTCGTCTCCAAAGCGCGCCACATAGGCGGCGCTGCCCCCAAGTGAACCGGCTGAGGCAATCGCCGTGCACGCGGGTCCTCCTCCTTGTCGGATGCTGCCGTGAACCGGAATTTTGCAATCGACTGGCGGAAAATCCGCAACATAGATCAGATCGTCTACTGCCGCAATTCCGGCTCCGAGTACGTCATATTGTTTTTCCATGCATGCTTTCCGTCCATCGATCGCCTTGAGACAGCCATCGATGCATCGAGTGCTCCTCTAATTCCATATGACAAGAATCCTGCCGGCCACGCAGGTCCTTACCTGTCCCCATAACTTCCCGGCGTGGAAGTCAGCACAAGATCCTGATCGAGGCTGCGGCGTGGAGGGATTCCCAACGCCTGGAGCGCCCCGTGATATGCCTTTACTGCTTCTGCCGGCAGGATTTGATCGTCCGCCACCAGGCGCAGGTATTGAACAAACGATAACTGGTTCTCGGCCGCATTGATTTTTCTGCCGAAGAGCGCAACCCGCGCCCCATGGCGCTTCGCGTCGTGAACCAGGGCGAATGCATCGTGCGTTGTGCCTGCCGATCCGCCCAAGACGCCCACTACAAGTGAAGAATCGTATGCGCACAGCTCTTCCAGAGCTCTTGGGCCGGCATAAGGAATCTTCAGGAAGCGCGGCCGGGCGGATGAGGGTACTCCGGCCAGTAGCCGCACGATATTGTCGTTAACAAAGCGTGGGATTTCCTCGGGCGCAAGACTATGTACGCTGGCGGGCACATTGGGATGAAAAACCTCGAGAAAATGGCTGAAATGTTTCTCCTCTGCCTCAAGGCGGAACGCTTTGTAAGCCTCAAGAACATCGAGATCGCGCTCTGGGTCGTTGTTGAAAGTGACCGAATAGAGCCCAAGATTCGCCCCCAAACGGCGTTCATCATCTGAGCACGGTCGCTTGCCGGCTTGTATGTGCTCGATCGTGGCCGTGGCAAACGGTCGCGAAGGAGCTGCAGAATACTGCGATCCCCGAATAATGTGCACATCGGTTGTATCGTTTGCGCGTACAGCTGGAGTGACCGGGGAGGAATCAAAGATGCGCTCACGGATCGTCAGCATCTCCGATGTGCTGGCGGACATAAGCATGATGTCAACAAGGCCTTGCGAGACAATCTCGCGTATCTGATCCCTGAATTCACCCAGCGACCGACGCCTCCCATCGATTGCTTTTCCTGGCGAGGAAATACCGAAGGCCATGTCAGCATCCTTCGCATCCGCCAAAATGAACGCTCCGCAAGCGGAGTCCCTTTTCAGTGCTTCGAGCTTCGCCTCAAGCGTCTTTTCCATGTATCTCCATAAACAGCCAACCGCAGGCAGCGAGAAATTGGGAACCATGCGAGTGCGCCGCATATGCCGGCTACGGTTGCGCAGAATCACGGAGTATATTGCAGCGCCGCATCCTGGAGCCGGCCCGCCAAATAGGCATCATAAGCGAATTGGGGAAAAGGCGGCTAACGGAAAAAGCCAATGCGTCAATTGTTTCGCGGAGTGAAACGTATTCCAGTGCGTGACGGCATAATGAGCGGCACTTGTGAGCCAAAGGCCCTGATTGCGTGCGGCTTGTCACGCGTGGCACCCCTGCTATATCATTTCGCTCTATGAAGTCAACTACGCTCTCTGCGACCGTACGCGGGCCTGACACACGGTCTTATACGGTCCGGTCGGTGGCGCGTGCAGCAGCTATCTTGAAGGCATTTTCGTCCTCCGATGAAGTGCTTACTTTGCGGGCTGTCGTTGGGCGAACCCAACTCGACAAGGGCACAGTTTTTCGCCTCCTCGAGACTCTCGTGGAAACAGGTCTTGTCAGTCGGGCCGGCAAGCAAGGGTTCCGGTCTTGCTTGCATCCGATTCACATAAGAAAATTTCGGCTCGGATACGCCTCCCAAAGCAATTTACTTCCATTCACCGGGATCGTATCGGATAGCCTGCTGAGTGCCGCGAGCGCAGCCGACCTGGACCTTATGGTCTTGAATAATCAGTTCAGCCCCCGAGTAGCTCTGGAAAACGCGGAACGATTCATCGCGGAGAAAGTGGATCTTGTCATTGACTCTCAGATCAACGTAAACGTAGCCTCACAGATCGGCGCTAAGTTCTTAGACGCTGGAATGCCATTTATTGCAGTCGATATCCCCCATCCGGGCTCTTTTTACTTTGGCGCCGACAACTATAAGGCTGGACGCATCGCCGGTCGCCATCTTGCTAGATGGGCTCTAAAGAATTGGAATGGCGCAGCCGAACAAATCATGTATCTTGGAGTGGATGCTGCGGGACCGCTTTTAAACATCCGATTGACTGGAATGTCCGACGGCCTGAACGAGTATATACCTGAGAGCAGGAGAATTCCTGCTTGTCATTACGACACGAAGGGAGGTCAATTCGACGCGACACTCGATACTGTCAGAAAACATCTTCGGCGCCGCAAGGTAAAGCGAGTTCTGGTAGGGGCGGTCAACGATTCCACCGCACTCGGGGCGCTTCAGGCATTTCGCGAAATGGGCCTTGAAGAGGAATGCGCAATTGTGGGCCAGGACGCAAGCATTGAGGCGAGGCAGGAGATGAGAAGACCATCTACTAGGCTTATTGGATCAGTTGCCTATTTTCCGGAAACCTACGGAGTGCGACTTATCAAGCTCGCCCTGGAAATCCTGGAGAAGAAACCTGTACCTCCGGCTGTCTTTACGCAACACGAACTTGTGACATCGGAAAACGTCGATAAAGTTTATCCGAATGACACGTGGATGTATTCAGGGTCAAAGCATTGAGAGTTCCAACCGGTAATTTGAGACGAACGAGTGGAGGCTGAGAATACCTTACCGCCAGCGTATGGTCCAACCAATAACTGGGCAGGTATCCTGAAACCTCCTATGCTTGGCGACGAATTCCTATATCATGGCTCTCGTTAGCGGGGTAGCAGCAGATGCAGCAATAGATAGCCTCTCAAGATGCTCACAGAGTGGCAGGTTGCATTCTCTATCACCTAAATTATGCGGAGTTTGAGCACATGGCGGGTGCCTGACCTGTTGAGCAGTAGTGCTTTGCCGGCAGCTTGAGCCTCTGAATTTCCCCTTGTTTTCGATTTCCCAGCCCCGTTACAGGACCTTCTTCACTACTACACGTGACTCCGTCCCTGCACACCGCTTCGGTACTCTGACTCTTACGGGTCGGCCGCTTGAGTCTCTCCCTTGCCATCGGTGTGCAGATTCCCACGTTCCACACAAGAGCCTGAACCGAGTTCACGCCGCCTTCGTGCCGGACGCCGACTGGGCAGTAAACAGGTACCCCCCAGACTTATCCCAGATTAATGACTGCCCCCTGGTTCTGACGTCGTCCCTACGCTTTCGACAGGTCATCAGCGGTTCGCTTGCGCTCGTCTCCTCGGCCCTCACCTGACAGGATCAAGTCCTGCCTTTTGCCGAAACGCTCACCACCTCGGCCATTGTGCCGAAGCAGCTTCCGGTGGTTTGAACCCACATCCTGCAATGCGAGTTCGAGAGGCCCACTCTCATCTCCCGTGCAGCACGGCTCGAAGAAGTTTTCTCAGTTCATGAATCCTCCTTCGCGCTTTCGTGGCGCACAGTCATCGGCGTAGCGCACCAGATGTACCTTGGGATGCATCCATTGACCTTTTTGCCGACGTATTGGAAATGCTTTCGTCAGGAGAGTCTCCAGACCATTCAAGGTCCAGTTCGCCAGCGTCGGTGAGATCACTCCCCTTACACAAAAGGTAATTTGGGCCGGCTGTCCGGCTTGGCGGTAGGGAACCGCCTTGCTGAGGACCCTGCGGGACAGGAATGCTATGGCGAATAGTGATGGTGTCGTCTCCGATCAGG
>Ga0224555_1005505_pt1 | contig 10548 bp, 9 predicted proteins | sample 714S23034metaG_FD_180687 | JGI IMG/M metagenome (GOLD analysis project Ga0224555, IMG submission 180687) | Peat soil microbial communities from Stordalen Mire, Sweden - 717 S2 30-34 | ecosystem: Environmental > Terrestrial > Soil > Wetlands > Peat | place: Sweden: Norrbotten County, Stordalen...
GGTCTTCGGCAGCGACACGTTTGCCGCTGCGCTCGCCATCATGCTGCTGCACATCCTGCTCAGCCTCGCGACCATCTGGCTGATGATGCACATCGCCGTCGAGATGCTTGACCGCAGCACCGCAACTGTGGCCGGCGCGTTCTGGGCGGTCTCGCCTCCGCTGTGGTTCATCCCCGCCATTTTCTGGGAGTCGAGCCTGTCGGAATGCGCTCTGGTCGGCATCATCGCGCTTGTCCTCCACTACCAGCGCGCGCCCACCAAAGCCGCATGGGTCCTGCTCGGATCGCTCTGCGGCATCATCGCGCTCATCAATCCCGCGCTGCTGTTTTCCCTGCTCGCGATGCTGGGTTGGCTGGCCTTCCAGACCCGCCGCGTTTCGCGGACGGCGCCGCTCATCGGCCTGCTTGCGCTGGCTCTTGTCTATGCTCCGTGGCCGATTCGGAATGCGGTCCGGTTTCACGCATTCATCCCGCTGCGCAGCACCGTCGGCTTCGAAATGTGGATGGGCAACCGGCCCGGCGCCACCGGCCGTCTGGACGAATCGATCTTCCCCATGTTCAACCGGCAGGAGCTGGCGAGCTATCTGCAACAAGGCGAGGTCGCCTACGTCCGCGGCAAGTCCCAGGAGGCATCGGACTACATTCGCGCGCACCCCGCGGTCTTTCTCAAGCTCACGATTCGCCGCTTCTTCCGCTTCTGGTCGGGGACGGGCAACATCGGCGGCTCGCACACCTACGAGATCCATGCCCTGCTGACCACCGTGCTCGGTTTCGAAGGCCTGATGCTTGTCTACCGCAAGGGGAAGCGTGCGTTCGCGGTCCTGATGGCCTTGCCGCTGCTGTTGTTCCCGATTCCCTACTACATCACGCACGCTGAATTCCGTTACCGGCTCAACATCGATCCCGTCCTCACCATTCTGGCGGCGTATGCGGTCACGCAGTTGGCCGCCGTGTGGTCCCGGCGAAAGTCCGCCGCGGATTAGCAGCGGGCTTTAGAGGCTGCTGAAAAAGCCGTCTGTCGCCGCAGGCAATGACCTCAGCGGCTGAAGCCGCGATGATTATGCGGCTTCTGCGGCACGGATAAATCCGTGCCCTTAACGAAAAGGCGCCTTTTCAGCATCCTCTTTAGCCACGGGCTTTCTCACTCACCGGATACTCGACCGATATCCGGCCAGCTTTTACTCCCATCGCGACCCGGGGACAATCCGAACCGAAGTACACTACACTCAACCTTTGCGTTTCAGTCGGCGGATGTCTCGAGCCAAATTCTGCCGGCCAAGTCTTCTCCCTTTACTCTGCAAGCACTTCGCCCTTTTCGGAGTCCCACCTCGGTGCATCAGGTCTGGTTCAGCCTCCCGGCGCAGTCGCTCTCCGGCAACGGAAGCGGCTCGACCAGCATCTTTGCGCCGGCCGGCTCGCCCGCGCATTCCATCTTCGATCTCTCGATGCTGGTGCTCGCCATCTGCACGGCGATCTTCCTCACCGTCGGCGGCCTGCTGCTCTATGTTCTGGTGCGCTACCGCCACCGCGCGAACGACGCCAACGCCGCGCAGGAGCCCCCGCAGATCTACGGCAGCACCCAGATTGAGCTCTCCTGGACCGTCATCCCCATCCTCATCGTGGTGATGCTCTTCCTCGCCACGGCCCGCATCATCTTCGCCACCCAGGACCATCCCAGGCCCGCGGATGCGCTGGACGTCACCGTCATCGGGCACCAGTTCTGGTGGGAGTACCGCTATCCCCAACTCGGCATCGTCACCGCCAACGAGCTGCACGTCCCGGTCAGCGATCCGCATCATCCCACCCCGACCTACCTCACCATGTCCTCGGCGGACACCGACCACAGCTTCTGGGTGCCTCGCCTGGCCGGCAAGACCGACCTCATCCCCAACCGCATTAACACCATGTGGATCGACCCGCAATCCGCCGGCCTTTACCTCGGCCAGTGCGCGCAGTACTGCGGCACGCAGCACGCCAAGATGCTGCTGCGGGTCTACGCCGACTCGCCCGCCGACTTCGCCGCCTGGGTCGCGAGCCAGCAGCGTCCGGCGGTGGAAGACCCCAGCGTCGCCGCCGGCCTCGCCGTCTTCCAGCACAATGCCTGCATCAGCTGTCATACTGTGGCCGGAACGGTGGCCACGGGCAGGTTTGGCCCCGACCTGACTCACCTTGCCAGCCGCGATACCATTGCCTCCGGCTCTGTACCCAACACCCCGGCCAACCTACGCGCTTTCGTACAGGACCCAGCCAACTTCAAACCCGGAGCCCTGATGCCTCCAATGCATCTCAACGACCACGACCTCGACGCCGTCACCGCGTACCTGATGTCCCTGAAGTAGCGCACCCGAGGAAACCCTATGGCCACCCAGGCAACCCCGAACTTGAGCCAGCCGGCAGGCAGCGAACATACCGCGCCGCGCCGCATCTGGGTGGAGGTGTTGCACGACTGGGTCACCACCGTCGACCACAAGAAGATCGGCTTGATGTACATCGGCTACGCGCTTGTCTTCCTGGTGATCGCCGGATTTGAAGCGCTGCTCATGCGTGTCCAGCTTTCCCTGCCTAACAACCATTTTGTCTCGCCGCAGGTCTTCAATCAGCTCTTCACCATGCACGGCACCACCATGGTCTTTTTTGTCGGGATGCCTATCCTCTTCGGCTTCGGCAATTACCTGATCCCGCTGATGATCGGCGCCCGCGACATGGCCTTCCCCCGGTTGAACGCCTTCAGCTTCTGGATCTCCGCGTTTGGCGGCTTGCTGCTCTACTTCAGCTACCTCGGCGCCAGCGGACTCTCCGGCGCGGGCAGCGCGCCCGACGTGGGCTGGTGGGCCTACGCACCGCTGACCGCCCGGGCATTCTCCCCCGGCCACAGCACCGACTACTGGACCCTCGCCATCCTGCTCAGCGGCATCGGCACCATCGGCACGGCGGTCAATATCGTCGCCACCACCATCTGCATGCGTTGCCCCGGCATGAAGCTCAACCGCATGCCGCTGCTGGTCTGGCTCTACCTGGTCATGTCGTGCCTGGTCTTCGTCACCATCAGCCCGCTGACCGCGGCGCAGATCATGCTGATGCTCGACCGCTACCTCGGCTCCCACTTCTTCGATACCCAGGCCGGCGGCTCGGCCGTGCTCTGGATGCACTTCTTCTGGATATTCGGCCATCCCGAGGTTTACGTCCTGGTGCTGCCCGCCTTCGGCTTCGCCAACGAGATCATTCCCGTCTTCTCGCGCAAGGCCATCTTCGGCTATCCCGCCATGGTCGCGGCCTCGGTCGGCATCGGCTTCATCAGCCTCAGCGTCTGGGCGCACCACATGTTCACCGTCGGCATGACCTCCGGGGCCAACACCTTCTTCACCCTGGCTACCATGGCCATCTCGGTGCCCACGGGGATCAAAATCTTCAACTGGCTGGCGACGCTCTGGGGCGGCAAAATCCACTTCACCGCCTCCATGATGTTCGCCATCGGCTTCCTCTTCCAGTTCCTCATCGCCGGCCTCACCGGCATCATGCTGTCGGTCGCGCCCTTTGATTGGCAGTTGGGCGGTTCCTATTTTGTCGTCGCCCACTTCCACTACGTGCTGGTCGGCGCCATCCTCTTCATGCTGTTTTCCGCCTTCTACTACTGGTTCCCCAAGATGAGCGGCCGCATGTTGAGCGAGAAGCTCGGCAAGTGGCACTTCTGGCTGTTCCTCATCGGCTTCCATGTCACCTTCGACCTGATGCACATCCCCGGCCTCGAGGGCATGCCCCGCCGCATCTATACCTACGAAGCCGACCGCGGATGGATGATGTGGAACATGGCCATCTCCTGCGGCGCCGTCATCCAAACCGTCGCCACGCTGCTGTTTGTCTACAACATGATCTGGTCCTACTTCAAAGGCCCCGTCGCCGGCCCCGATCCCTGGGATGCGTGGACGCTGGAGTGGTCCACCACCTCGCCTCCTCCGCAATACAACTTCGCCGAAACCCCAACCGTCGAGAGCCGTCGCCCGCTCTGGGACCTCAAGCATCCCCTCGACCCCGACAGCCATTACGAATAACTGGAGCCGCACCGCTTTGAGCACAGCCGCCGTCATTCCGCATACCACCACCGAGCCCTGGGTGCTTCCCGCCCGCGGCATCGTGGGCATGGCCTGCCTCATCACCGCGGAATCCGCCATCTTCATCATCTTTATCGTGGCGTATCTCTACTACCTGGGCAAAAGCATCACCGGGCCAACTCCCAGCATCCTCGAAATCCCCATCTTCACCAGCATCTGCCTGTTTTCCTCCAGCGCCACCGTTCACTTCGCCGTCTCCGCGCTGCACGCCGGCAGGCGCGCCGCAACTTCGCTGTGGCTGGCCGCGACGGTACTGCTCGGAGGCATCTTCCTGGGCGGCACCGCGCATGAGTGGTACCAGCTCATCTACCGCGACGGCCTCACCATCCGCACCAATCTCTTCGGCACCACCTTCTACTCGCTGGTTGGCCTGCACGCCAGCCACGTCATCGTCGGCCTCATCATGCTTTCGCTGACTCTCATCTTCTCGCTCACCGGCCACCTCACCGAAAAACACACCGGCCGGCTTGAAGTGCTCTCGCTCTACTGGCATTTTGTCGACGCCGTCTGGGTCGTCGTCTTCACCGTTGTCTACCTCCTCGGCAGATAGCAGCCAAAGGACCGCCATGCACGACCAGCACCCGAACACCGATCCCGCCGCGATCCAGCTTCCCCGCTCCACCGCGTGGCTGCCAGTGCTGGCGATCTGCCTTTCGTTCGCCGCATTCGCTAGCGGGCCGGTTTTCGGACAGAGCCCAGGGCAAAAACTGAAGACCTTCCCCCTTTTGAATTGGGACGGAGGGAGCACTTGTCGTGCCAAGGGCCGCGTACAAGATAAAGAGTATTGCGACTCCAGAATCATGGATCAGATCATCGCGCAAGGAAAGAATGCAATCCCTGTACTCATCTCCCAAATCACCGATACGCGCGAACTCAAGGAACCGGCCTTTGATTTCTGGAACAGGATGACCGTCGGAGACCTCGCCTATTCAATTCTGATTGACCTCTTCACCGATTCCGATTGGAAAACATTCAATATGCCCGGCCTAAAGACCCTTTGGCCCAAGTGCGACGTTGGAATGGAGCAGTGTTGGCACGTGTACGTCAAGAAACACGGAATGAAGTACGTTCGAGATCAATGGTCTGCCGCCTGGAACGCTAGCAAGGACCGCGCTTATTGGGATGCACAAGCGAGATGCTTTCGACTATCAGCGAAGGTTAAACCGACATCCGGCCGACCAAAACCGCAGCCTGAAATGGGCTTTCAATTAGTGGAACTGTGAATCCGATGGAACACAATCTGCACTCCAATCCCGATCCCGCCGCGATCCAGCTTCCCCGCCCCACCGCGTGGCCCCTGGTGCTCGCGCTCGGCGTCTCGCTGATCCTGGCCGGCATGGTGACAGATCTTGTCATCGGCATCCTCGGGCTGGGCCTCAGCATTGCCGGCGCCATCGGATGGTTCTTGCAGGTCTTCCCACATGAGGCCCACGAATCCGTCCCCATCGCCGCCGAGGAGCCTTACGTTGCTGCCAGCGCGCGCACCGTCATCGAACACCCGCCTCGCCGTCCGGAAAGCGCGTCGCCGCGCAGAATCCTGCCCATGGAAACTTTTCACATCTCCACCGGAATCCGCGGAGGCATCGCCGGCGGCATTGCCATGATCGTCCCGGCAACCATCTTCAGCGTGCTCAAGTACCACAGCCTCTGGTACGCGATGAACCTGCTCGCCGCCGGCGGATTCCAAAGCTGGGCGGGCCAAAGCGACGCCTTCCTCGGCCAGTTCCATCTGCAGGGACTCCTGGCCGGCGCCCTGATTCAAGGCTTCGTCTCGCTGCTGGTTGGTCTTTTGTACGGTGCAATGCTGCCCATGTTTCCCAGGTATCCGATCCTTACCGCGGGCTTTATGGCTCCGCTGCTGTTCACCGGAATCGTGTACTCGGCGCTGGGCATCGTCAGCCCTATCCTCAACCAGCGCATCGAGTGGTTCTGGTTCGTCGCGTCCCAGGTCAGTTTCGGCCTCGTCTGCGGCTATGTCGTCAACCTGCAGGCCAAGGTGCGCACGCCGCAGTTCCAGGCGCTGCCGTTCCGCCTGCGCGCTGGCCTCCACATCGCGCCGGACGAGCTGCCGCCGGACCACGGCGACGACATGGACAAGGAACACCCTCGATGATCTCGCTCGATCCCATCTCTCCGCGCGCGCTCACCCTCAGCCTTCTGGCCTGCGCCGTCGCGTTCGCCGCTGCCGGCTGCAATGCCCCCGGCAAGCCCGGCCCCGAACCCGAGGTTCCGCGTCCGGAACAGGTGCTCGACTTCGCCACCCTCTACAGCCAGAACTGCGCCGCCTGCCACGGTGAAAACGGCAGGAACGGCGCGGCCATCGCGCTCGACAATCCCGTCTACCTCGCCATCGCCGGCAGCGCGAACCTCCAGCGCATCACCGGCGACGGCGTCCCGGGAACCGCCATGCCTCCCTTCGCCAAATCCAAAGGCGGTATGTTGACCGATCAGCAAATCGCCGTCCTCGCCCAGCAGATGGTCGCGCAGTGGGGCAATCCCTCCGCGCTCGCCGGGGCCACGCCGCCGCCGTACGCCGCTGCCGCGCCCGGCAATCCCGCGCAGGGCCGGCAGGCCTTCACCACCTTCTGCGCGCGCTGTCACGGAGCCGATGGCACCGGCGGAAAATCTCCCCACGGCGAATCGCTCGGCTCCCTGGTCGATCCCGCGTATCTTGCGCTGGTCAGTGATCAGGGCCTGCGCAGCATCATCCTTGCCGGCCAAACCGAGCAGGACGCGCACGACTGGCGCTCCTATTCTGCCAGCCCCGACGCGCCTGCCATTCCGATGTCGGACCAGCAGGTCACCGACGTAGTCGCCTGGCTCACCTCGCATCGCATCGCCACTCCCGGCCAGGTCTACCACGAGCACCCGTAGCAAGCGGAGACACGCATGAGCGAACATCCCGACAATCCGCAAACGCCCGGCAGCGAACCTCTCCCGCCCGAGGACACCGCCGCGAAGGCCGCCCTCCACACCCGCCGCGCCTTCCTCTTCAAGCTCTCGCTTGCGCTGAACGCTGCCGTCGGCCTGGTCCTCGCCGTTCCGCTGGTCGGCTACCTGCTCGGTCCGGCGATGCGCAAGAAGAACGCCGCCTTCGGCGCCTGGATCGCGCTCGGCAGCATCAACGACTTTCCCGTCGGCGAAACCCGCCTCGCCAGTTTCCGCTCGCCCGCCGCCACCTTCGACGACGGCGACACCGCCAAGGTCGCCTGCTGGGTCCGCCGCATCGCCGACCGCCAGTTCCAGGTCTTCGCCATCAACTGCGCCCATCTCGGATGCCCCGTCCGCTGGTTCGCGCAGTCGAAGCTCTTCCTGTGCCCCTGCCACGGCGGCGCCTACTACGAAGACGGCACCCGCGCCTCCGGCCCACCCGAGCGCGGCCTGTTCGAGTACCAGTACCAGCTCGCCGGTGACTCGCTGATGATCCACGCCGGCGACATGCCCACGCTCGCCACCCAGGCGTCCTGCAAACAGAAGCCGCTGATCCAGATCGCGCCAGCCGCCCCTGAAACCGCATCCGCCGCGAGGTCCGAATGGCCAGCTTGAAACAACGCGCCATCGCCGCCGGCCTGAAGAGCTATGAATGGCTGGAGCGTCGCCTCGGCCTCATCCGGCCGCTCACCGCCGCAGCCACCCATCCCACGCCCGCCAACAACGCGAGTTGGTGGTACGTCTTCGGCAGCGCCGCGACCGTGCTGCTTCTGCTGCAAGTGGTCACCGGCATCCTGCTCGCGCTGGTTTACAGTCCGTCGGCCAACGAAGCCTGGACCAGCCTCGGCATTCTGAATCACAACATCCCGCTCGGCTGGTATCTGCGGGCGCTGCATGGCTGGGGTTCGGACTTCATGATCGCCATTGTGCTCATCCACGTGGTGCAGGTCTTCCTCTTCGGAGCCTACAAATTCCCCCGCGAACTTACCTGGATCTTCGGCGTCGGCCTGCTCCTGCTCACTCTCGGCATGGCTTTCACCGGCCAGGTCATGCGCTTCGACCAGGATGCCTACTGGGGCCTCGGCATCGGCGCATCCATCATGAGCCGCGTTCCGTTCATCGGCGCGCCGCTGGTGCATTTGCTGCTCGGCGGACCCATCATCGGCGGAGCCACGCTGTCGCGCTTCTTCACCCTCCACGTCTTCGTCATTCCCGGCCTGCTGCTCGCCTTTGCCTTCGTGCACATCTTCATGACGCTGAAGCACGGCGTCAGCGACTGGCCCATGCCCGGCCGCCTGGTCCGCAGATCCACCTACGAGCGCGAGTACCACGAACTGACCGCGAAGACCGGCATCCCCTTCGTCCCCGACGCCGCCTGGAAGGACGCTGTCTTCGCCGCGGCGATCGTCTTCGCCGTCATGGCCTGCGCCTTCTACTTCGGACCCTTCGGTCCCACCGGCACACCCGATCCCACCATCATCCAGAGCGTTCCCAAGCCCGACTTCGCCTTCCTCTGGATCTACGCCGTCCTCGCCTTCCTGCCCGCCAACCTCGAAACCGCGGCGGTGCTCATCGCCCCCGTCCTCATCATCGCCGCCATGCTCGCGCTGCCGCTGGTCGCCGGCGAAGGCGAACGTCACTGGGCGCGCCGCCCGGTTGCGGTGCTGATGGTCTCGGTCATTGCCCTCACGCTCGCCATCTTCACCCACCTCGGCGCCTACACGCCGTGGAGCCCCATCATGGAAGCCTGGACCGCCGATCCCATTCCGCCGAAGTATCTCGAAGGCCGCACGCCGCTGGAGCGCCAGGGTGCGCTCGTCCTACAGGACAAGCAGTGCCGCAACTGCCATTCGCTCGCCGGCGCCGGCGGCCAACGCGGCCCAGCGCTCGACGCCATCGCCTCGCGCATGACCCAGGACCAGATCATCCGCCAGGTCCTCCAGGGCGGCGGCAACATGCCCGCCTACGGCAACGCGCTCAGCCCCTCTGAAACCAAGGCCCTCATGCGCTTCCTGATGACGCTGCACGGCGACCTCGCCCCCGCCGTCGACGCATCGCGCGACCTCACCCACGTCGATCCAACTCAGCCACCGCAGCCCGCCGCACCCGCGCCGAAGACGCAGTAATCCTGATTCACCATGAGAACCGTCATCCTCCAATAATGAGAACTGTCATCCTGAGCGAAGCGCGCAGCGCGAAGTCGAAGGACCTGCGGTTGTCTTTCCCCTTGAGGCCCTAGCAATGTCGGACCCCGTACGCGCCATCTTTTCCGACTGGTCCCCGCCGCTCGGCCAAACCCTCACCATCCTCGTCGCCGCCGCTATCTACCTCCGCGGCTGGCTCCTGATCCGCCGCACCCGCCGCGCGCAGTTCACTGACCTCCGCCTCTTCGCGTTCCTCTCCGGCCTCGCCATCCTCTGGCTCGCCACCGCCTCCCCGCTCGATGGCTTTGCCGACGCGCTCCTCACCGCCCACATGGTCGAGCATCTTCTGCTGATGTCGGCCATCCCCATGCTGCTGCTCTACGGCTCGCCGGTTGTGCCGTTGTTACGCGGCCTGCCCGCGCCCATCACCCGCCTCGTCCTCGGTCCGCTCCTGCGCCTCCGCGCCCTGCGCAGCTTCGCGCATTGGCTTGTCTCGCCCGCTATCGCCTGGCTGGCCATGAATGTCGCCTACCTCGCCTGGCACGTCCCCGCCGCTTACGACCTCGCGCTCGAAAACGAAACCGTGCACGGCGTGGAGCATCTCTGCTTCCTCGGCACGTCGCTTCTCTTCTGGTGGACCATCTTCCGCCCGTGGCCTGCGCGTCCCCACCCCGCCGACTGGGGCTCGCTCCTCTACCTCGCCCTCTCCGACATCGTCATGACCATGCTCTCCGGCTTCCTCACCTTCTGCGACCGCCCCGTCTACCCCTACTACGTCGCGCACCCCAACCCGTTCGGCCTTCCCGTCCTCGAAGACCAGGTCCTCGGCGCGGTCATCATGTGGGTGCTCGGCTCCTTCGCCTTCCTCGTCCCGGCGATGGTCATCACCGTGCGCCTGCTATCGCCCTCCCGAGAGCGCGCCGCAAGATTGTCATGAGGTATTAGACCGGCCCGCGCTAAACTCGGACCTGTATTATTCGGGGCTGGAATGGCGAAACGAAGACTGTATTTTGGATTCATCCTGCTGGTTGTCTTGAACTGCGTCTCGTGCAAGCAGACTCCAAAACCCGCGAGCCCTGAGAAGACGTCCAGCAATCCCGAGAATACGAGCCGAGTGCTTCATCCTTCGGAGCGCGGCACTATTCTGAAGAAGGTAGAGCCCGAATATCCCGCCGTCGCCAAGGCCGCAGGTGTTCAAGGCCAAGTGGTTTTGCACGCAATTATTGCGGAGGACGGAACGATCGAGAGCCTAGAAGCCATCAGCGGTCCCGAGATGCTCAAGAGTGCCGCCGTCGAAGCCGTAAAACAGTGGGTATATCAGCCGTACCTTCTTAACGGAAAGCCGCAAAGAGTAGACACAAAAAT
>Ga0224555_1005508_pt1 | contig 10543 bp, 12 predicted proteins | sample 714S23034metaG_FD_180687 | JGI IMG/M metagenome (GOLD analysis project Ga0224555, IMG submission 180687) | Peat soil microbial communities from Stordalen Mire, Sweden - 717 S2 30-34 | ecosystem: Environmental > Terrestrial > Soil > Wetlands > Peat | place: Sweden: Norrbotten County, Stordalen...
ATTTGGCTAGTGGTCAGCTTCCCGATTTGATATATCATACCTTGACGTCAGGGACCAATACTCTTGCCCCAGTCGCCTGGTTTTGCTCCGCCCTGCCCATGGGAGTCGTCAACAGTCCTCTGGCGTAAGTTCTTTCTAAGACTTTCTGAAGCGCACATCAATGGTGGTGCAATTGTAATTCTGGGAGACGGCTCAATCGATCTGAATCCGATGTAGAACCATCCAGGACGGCGGTGGTTTCGTTCTAAAACCCATTGTTTGTGCTGGTTCATGGTTCTCTCATCAAACCTTCATGTGCAAAATCACCCCATCTTGAAGGAGAATGATAGGAGGGCGGGTTTTCGCCCCGAATAGAGGCACGATTGACACCGACACACATAGATGTCCCCAAATGGACGGCCCCGAAGTTCGAGCGGCTGGTTTTCGACATCAATCCCAGGGTGGCCGTCTTCGATTGCGATGGAACGCTCTGGAGCGGCGACGCTGGCTTGGGCTTCATGCTCTGGTCTCTTGAGCAGGGCCTGGTTTCGCGCTCCACCAGCGACTGGATCGACACGCGCCATCGCGCCTATCGGCATGGCCAGGTGACCGAACGTGAGATTTGCGGTGAAATGGTACAGATTTACGCCGGCCTCCGCGACCAGGAACTGCGCACGGCAGCCGCCCAGTACTTCGACGAGTTCGTCCGCGCCCGCATCTTCCCTGAGTTGGCCTCGCTGGTCGCCAATCTGCTTGCAGCCGGTGTCGAGATCTGGGCCGTCAGCTCCACCAACAAATGGGTAATTTCCGAAGGCGTCCGCGCATTCAATATCCCTGAAGACCGCGTGCTGGCCGCCGAGGTTCGCGTCGCCAACGGCGTCATTACCACCGAAATCCTCGACGTGCCCACCGACGAGGGAAAAGCCGCAACTCTTCGGCGCGTGGGAATACCGGCGCCCGATGCGGTCTTTGGCAACTCCATTCACGACCTGGCCATGCTCGACATCGCCGTCAAGCCCTTCCCCGTCAATCCCTCGCCCGCCCTGCTCGAAGCCGCGGCCAAGCGAGGCTGGGGCTACTTCCTTCCCAGCGCCGCCGAAGGCTCCGACACCTCCGTTGGTGGCGAATAACAACATTACCCAATTTTGCGAGGGTGCCCCAATCATCACGATATTGACGACTGTGCCCCGTTCATCGCGGCCTTATGAGGTCGCGATGAACGGGGCACAGTTCCTGATACCGGAATAAGTGGGCCACCTGCCTGCTTGAAATCTCAGTTCCCAAACACGGGACCTGAGGCACCCGGTTATGTGTGGGCGATTTATAGAGAAGCTCTACTTGGTGAGGTTGGAGCTGCTCTTGATGAAGGCGGCTACGCGGTCGTGGAGCTGCTTGAGGCTTTCGTCGCGAACGTAGACCATGTGCCCGGATTCGTACCAGTCGTACTCGATGTTCTTGGCGAGGGACTGGGGAATGGGCAGGTGCTTTTCTTCATACTGCGCGGCGAAGAAGGGTGTGGCCAGGTCGTAATATCCTCCGTTGACCATGATTTTGAGGCGGGGATTGGTCTTGAGCGCCTCGGCCAGGTCGGGTGCAACGTTGGCGGCGATGGGGTTGCCGTTGTGCTTGAAGTCCCATGGGAATCCGGGGCCGAAGAGTGCCTGGGGCAGATAGGTCTGGCCTTCGCCGTACTTGAGGTCCTTGCGGACGTAGTCGTTGAAGAGCGAAACGTAGGCCGATGAGATGGCCGAGCTTTGCGGATCGTATTCGGCGCCCTCGCTCAGCGGGTTGAGGTTGGGACCGGAGAAGCGGGTGTCGAGACGGCCGGTGGTCAGGTCCTGATCCTGCTGAAGGGTCTTTTCGAATTCGCCGCCGTTGACGCGGAGATTGGCGCGGAGCAGGTAGTCGACGGGCAGGCCGGTGTACTCATGCAGCTTTTCGGCGACCGACTGCTTTTCTTCGGCGGTGATGTCGGTGCCCTGGGCGAGGGCATGGGTGTAGGGGCCCATGGCGAAGTCTTCCACTTCTTTCAAGAAGGGCTCAAGGGCCGGCGGCTGCTGGGGGAGCTTCTTGTGATACCAGCCCGTGGCGGCGTAGGTGGGCAAGGCCAGCACATAAGGCAGGTCGACGCCCGGATTGCCGGCGGGGAAATCAATGTCGGTGGTGAAGTTGAAGATTTGCGAGAGGAGAATGACGCCGTTCAGGTCGATGCTCTTGCCGTTTTCGAGGATGTCGGCGAGCACAGCGGAGCGGGTGGTGCCGTAGCTTTCACCGAAGATGTACTTGGGCGAGTTCCAGCGGCTGTGTTTGGTGATGAAGCGCGCGATGAAGCGGGCAAAGGCGTTGGCGTCTTCGTCGATGCCCCAGAAGGCTTTGCCGGGGTCTTTGCCAATGAGGCGTCCAAAGCCGGTGCCGGGCATGTCAATGAAGACGACGTCGCTGACATCGAGCAGGGTGTAGGCGTTGTCGACCATCTTGTAGGGAGCGGCGGGAAGATGCTGGTCAGTGTCGGTGACTACATGCTTGGGGCCGAGCGAACCCATGTGGAGCCAGACGGTGGAGCTGCCGGGGCCGCCGTTGTAGAAAAAGGTGATGGGGCGTTCTTCGGCCTTCGCGTCCTTCTTGAAATAAGCCACGTAAAACATACGGGCAACGGGATTTGCATCCTTCGGCTCTTTAGGCTCGTCGAGGGCGAGCTGGCTGCCTGGGATGGGCTTGCCGTCAAGACCGAGCTGGGAGTCGTCCACGTCGTTGCCGCCCACGGTGATGGTGCCGGCGACAGCGGTGTAGTTGATGCGTTGGCCGCCAGCGGCGACGGAGCCCTCGGTGGTGACTTCGGTGGGCGGAGCCTTCTCGGCGGCCTTGTCGGCGGTTTTGTCGGTGGTTGTCTCGACCGTGGTCTTGGTTTTGGTGGTGGTGTCGTCATTGGCGCGAGCCAGGGCAGGCAGGAGGAGGCAAGTGGCCGCAAGGAGGGCGGCGAACAGGCGGGTACTTGATCGCATTTCCAAAGTCTCCGAGGAAGGAAGTTTGTGAAGCACAGCGCTACGAATTGAGATACGAATGATTCGACGTGGTAGTTCTACTTTTGTGGCTTGTTGAACGGCTGCTTCTCGGTGATGCGCGGTCGGTTTTCGGCTTGAAGCTCCTTTGAAACCGCTTCGACTTCATGGAAGACGCGGAGCAGGTTGCCGCCGAGGATTTTGCGGCAGTCTTCAGATGAGTAGCCGCGGGCCATGAGGGCGGCGGTGATTTTGGGCAGATCCGCAGGCGAGTCGAGGCCCTCGGGGAGCTGGCCGCTGACGCCGTCGAAGTCGGAACCGAGGCCTACGTGTTCAACGCCGGCGACTTTGGCGATGTGGTCGATGTGGTCAATCAGCATGGACAGCGGAGGACGCGGGATGCGGTCGGCGTACTGGCGCTGGAGCTTCTCGATTTCGGAGTAGGTGACTTCCTTGCCTTCCGCCTTGGACCTGGCCTTGAGATCGGCGACGGCCTTGTCGACTTCAGGCTGCTGGGCAATTGAGGCGTTGCGATAAGCCTGGGAGATAAAGCCGGAGTAGAAGTTGACATCGACAACGCCGCCTTTGGAATTGGGGCCGCCGGAGTTGGCAACGGCGCGGAGCATGTCGTCAGTCATGTTGCGGGGAGCGTCGCAGAGTGCGCGGGCCGAGGAGTGGGAGGCGATGACGGGAGCGCGGGTGATGACCAGGGTGCGGTAGAAGGTGCGATCGGCGACGTGGGAGATATCGACCATCATGCCCAGGCGGTTCATCTCGTAAACGACGTCTTTGCCGAACTCGGTGAGGCCTTCTTTGGTGTGGGGGATTTTGGGATCGGTGATGTCGCCGGAACTATCGGCCCAATCGAGCGAGTTGGACCAGGTGAGGGTCATGTAGCGGACGCCGAGAGCGTAGTACTGGCGGAGCAGGGCGAGGGAGTTCTCGATGGAATGGCCACCCTCGATGCCCATGAGGGCGGCGAACTTGTGGTCGCGATGGGCCTTCTCAATGCCCTCGGGAGAGGTAACGAACTCAATCTGGTCTGGGTGCTTGGCGACCTGCTGCTTGACGGAGTCAATCAGCTCCAGGGTGCGGCGGGCGGGGTGGTCCTTGTAGAGTGTGGGTTCGACCCAGATGGAGAAGAACTCGGCGCCGAGGTTGCCTTTGTGGATGGAGTCGAGATTGAGGTTGCCGCCGTTGAGCGGATCGCTGAGGTCGAAGTGCTCATCGACGAAGCGCTGCGGGGTGTCAGCGTGGGTGTCAACGATGATGGCGGAGCGGTTACCCTCTTCAGGAGTTTGCGTCTTGGTGGTCATTTGTTTTTGGGAAGCGGCTTTGGTTTGGGCGAGGCACAGGGCTGAGAAGGCGAAGAGCAGGAAGGCGAGCGGGATACGGGTGCGCATAGGCTTGGAATGAGTGTATACCGGAAAGCGGGGAATCCGGCGCTCGGACTCTCGGGCGCGGTCTTCGAGGGCAAGCGGCGGCTCGGATTTCTGAGACGGCTATTGCTTGAGGAAGATGTCGAGAGCGAGCTGCTCTTCTTCCGATGCGGATTTATCGGGGGCAAAGATTTCACAAGCCTTGTGCCACTGGCCGGTCTGCTCGATTTTGAGGCCGCTCATGGTGACCTTATAGGCACGGGAGCCGTCGTCGCCCTGGGCTGTGGCGAGGATCTCGGCATCATAGGCGATGCCCTTATCCGTGATGACAATGACCTTTTGACCGACCTCAAACATCAGGTTTCCTCCGTTTATCTGGGGCTGGTTGGAAGTCTAACGTATTTTTCCTTAGATAGGTGGGATTTTAGGCGGCGCAGCGGGGAGGCGGGCCTGGGTGCAGTATCTACTCTGGGTGCAGTATCTACTATTGTGCGCCAACGGACGGCTTCTTTATGCAAATGGGCCAGGATGGAGTTGAAACCTTCGGGGTTTCGCGCAGGGAATCGGAAGGGCAAGGCGAGTGGCCGCCAGACCGCCCTTGCTGTGCTGGGTTGTTGGATGGGTTTCAGCGGAAATTCCACTTGACAATTGATAGCATTCAATGTCTTGTTATTAGCAGGTTACCAGCGTACCCCATTTCCCTGCACCTCATTCTTGGGGATTCCCCTGAATTGTGTCCCTTGGTTCAATCGTGCAGTAAACCTTTTGGCAGTCCCAGCCAACTTCTGAAGGAGCTATCGTGACTGAATCCAGTAAGTCGGGCATCTCTGAAAACACAATCGCCGCGCTGTCGTACATAACGTTCATTCCAGCGCTGTACTTCCTGATCATCCCACGCTACAACAAGAGCTCGTATATACGCTTCCACGCCTGGCAGTCGCTTATCCTCGATGTCTTTGCATTTCTGATCAGCGTGATTCTGAGCATTCTGGTGCTGCCTTATTCTCACGGAGCAGCCTACTTCGTCCTGGGCTTTATCCGGGTTATGTGGGGCATCTGGTTCGGCCTTTGGGTCGTGACTGCGATTGCCGCGCTGAAGGGCAAGAAGTTCAAGATCTGGATCATTGGGAATCTTGCCGCAAAGCAGGCCGGCGAATAGCATCTGTCTCTGCACCGATGCCGCGAATGAATCCCGCAAGGTGACGATTTGTGTTTGCCGCCGCCAGTGCGGCGGCTCTCCGGATTGGGGTGGGCGGCTTTTGGTGTTGGAATCAGAAACATAGCAGAAGAGCGGGCCGCCAGCCGCCGGGCCAAACCGAGGCTGCGCGCGTAGGTCAAAGTAGCTCTGCAAACGGAGCCGCAGTGCGGGACACTGAGGTATGAAAAGGATTGTGCTCGCACTTGCTCTTGTCTTCTGCTTCGCGGCACCGTACGCGGCGCAGGCGCAGGTTGTGGTGGTTGTCCACCGCCATCACCATCATCATCATTACCATCACCATCACCACCCGAATCAGTAGGGGTTGATCGGGGGCGGATGCATGTACACCTGCGCTTGTCCCTCGTGTGAAAGAAAGAGATGGGGGGTGCCCCCCCATCTCTGCGGGCAAGTGCCTTGTTTTTCATCGGGATAAAGCTCGGGCTTCGCTCCAAGTGGCTCATTCCAAATAAGTTATTTGCAGATATCAGATTATAAATGGGTTATGTTGCTCTTGAGGGCCGTTGGCGCCGGGGGCGACGCCACGTGGAGGTGCTCTTTGGGCTCCTATTCCGTATTGTGCGCCAACTGGTGGTAATTGTCGGCAAATTGCCGGGGCCGCGGGGAGTTTTTTTGCGCTGGCGAGACTCATTGCGGTTTGGGACAGGTTGGGGCGATGGAGAGCTTCATTCCCAGCGCGGCGAGGATGGGGGACACGGTCTCGAAGGTGGGGTTTGAGTTTGTGTGAGGGCTCGTAGGGAAGTTGCGCCCGGTGTAGCATTTGTTGAGGCTGAAAGGGTGTTTCTGCGATGAGCGAGATCATCTTTGGGGTGCGCGAGGACGAGGCGGACGGTGGCTACACCGCATCTGCTCTTGGCTACGGCATCCATACACAGGGAGAGACTGTGGAAGAGGTGCGCGCGATGGTGAAGGACGCTGTCCGCTGCTACTTCGATGAGACCATGGAAGCACCGAAGATTATCCGTCTCCATTTTGTGCGCGATGAAGTTATGGCCTGGTCAGGCTGCCTCTCCCAATAGACCGGCTACGGCTTCGGGGTTGCGAGAGATTACGGTGAGATAGGCGCGGGCCGGGGCGTCGGGGAGCTTGCGGCCCTGTTCCCAGTCGCGAAGGGTGCCAATGGGGATGCGGTAAGTGGCGGCGAAGGCTTCCTGGGTGAGATCAAGGCGCTCGCGAAGTTTTTTGACGTTGGGGATGCGGTGCAGCCCGAGTTTGGCGAGCTCCTCGTCGGTGCCGAGCGGAAACGGCTGTGAGTCGGGGTCGGAGAGTGCGGCGGCGTGGAGTTGCTCGTCGGTGAGGGCGTCGATTGCGGCCCAGTCCGTGTTGGTCTTGATCGGCGGGTCGCCGGGGTTATGCGTTACTGAGATCATATCTTTCAACTTCATCGGGCTCCGCCTTTCTGACTGAGATAATGCGGGTGTTTCCTCATCCCATTCGGTTGAAACAACATAGAGGACATTCGGCAAGTTCATGCCCAGGGTCACGATTCGTTCCTCGCCGTAATCGAAGCGATCATCGATCCAAGAATCCCGATCCGGGTCTTCGAGAGCGGGGATACCTTCGGCGAGACTCAGGCCGTGCTTGCGCTGATTCAGGACGTCTTTCGCCGGGTCCCAAACGTAGCGCATGGGATGATGGTACGGCTAAGCCGTAGTTTGGTCAAGGCGGATTCGGCGGGAGTGGGGCTGCGCCGGCTGGGGCTGGGGAGATTCCGGTTTCGGAACATTTCACCTTGCGGTGCTGGTCAATCCCATTGCGGATTCACTGGGAGCGATGGATAGCTTCATTCCCAGCGCGGCGAGGACTGAGGACAGGGTTTCGAAGGTGGGGTTGCCTTGATCGGAGAAGGCGCGATAGAGGGTTTCCCGCTGGATGCCGGCTTCTCTGGCTACCTGGGTCATTGGACGGGCCTGGGCTACATTCTTCAGAGCTTTCAGAAAAGCTTCCGGGGAGTCTTCGAGGGCGGCGTTGAGATAGGCGGAGGCTTCGATGGGGTCAAGCAGCGCGGTGAGAAGAGACTGGCGGTAGGAGCTAGTTTTGATCGTCATGTGTCCTCGAAAACTTCTTTGCCTGGCGGATGTTTGCATCCTGGCCTTGCTTTGAGCCGCCGAGGAGCAGGTGGATCTGAAGGCCGATTTGCCCGAAGTACACCCTGTAACCGGGCCCAAAATCCAGCCTTAACTCCGATACACCCTCGCCAACCGGTTCAACGTCGCCAAATAGTCCATCCTCAAGGCGATCAATGCGGACACGGACTCGGGCTCTGGTTTGAACGTCGAGGCCATTCAGCCAATCCGCGAACGGTTCGCGGCCAGCTTTGTCCTGACAAATGAGAATCTCTCGAGGTGTGGCTTCCAAGTGGTCTCACAAGCCACGGTCGAGTGTGATATTTAAATCACAAACAAGCGTAGCACCTTCCTTCGCCGTTTTCAAGCGAAGGTAACTGTGCATCAGGGTGAGGCGAGTGTGCGGCGGCGGTCGTCACAGTACTGCGGTCGGGGAGGTTTCGGTTTCGCTACGATGTTGAGGGGCGCGAGGTGGTGCTGCTTTATTGTGGGTTGCCTCGAGGATACTTACTGGGCGGGCGGCGGCTCCCGGCGCTTGCGCACCTGTATAGCAAGAGTACGGGGAACGGGTTGACTGTGGGGCGGGCCACAACGGGATTGACAGGCCACAGAGGATTTACAATCGGGTGCCCGGCTGTTAGACTCCTGCTCACGAGGGGTGGCGATGCGGCGGACAGTCCTGCTCATCTTGTTTGTGCTTCTTGCGGCGAGTGCGGCGAACGATGCCTGTGCCCAGCGCCGCGGCGGAGCTAGACCTGTCTATGTCCGGAGTGGCTATGGTTTCAGTCGAGCCTTGGCCTTCTCGCCCTACGGATCAGGCTATCCATATTCGCCCTACGCCTCTGGCGGTGCGTACGACTACGCGGCCCAGCCGGTCTATTTTCTTCAGCAGCCAGTCCTGTTCGTTCAGCCGCCTGCGCCGCCAGTTGTCCAGGCGCCGTGGCATCCTGTGGTCACAGAATACAAATGGCCTGCAGCGGGAGCGTCTTCTTCTCCCTCCGTGTCCTCGACAACCTCCGAGACCGAGACCCAGAATCTTGGAATTGTCCTCAAGAACGGTTCGACCCTCTCGGCCGTATCGGTCTTTGCCACTGACGACGGCCTGCACTACGTCGACCCCGACGCGAGGCACCTGCATATTTCCATGAGCGAGGTCGATCGCGCAGCAACTCTCAAGCTCAACCGCGCGAGAAACCGCGATCTGTATCTTCCTGCCGCGCAGTGAGCTACGCCTTGCCTGACGCGCTTCGGCTGTGAATGAGACGTCTCTGTGCTTCGGCCTTGCTGAAGCGGTTTGAGGTTGTCTGGAGGCTTGTTGTGAAGTTTCAGTGGGTGTAGCATTTGGTCAGGCTGGGAGGGTGAGCATCGATGAGCGAGATCATCTTTGAGGTGCGCGAGGACGAGGCGGACGGTGGCTACACCGCGTCTGCTCTTGGCTACGGCATCCATACACAGGGTGAGACTGTGGAGGAGGTGCGCGCGATGGTGAAGGACGCCGTCCGCTGCTACTTCGATGAGACGATGGAAGCGCCGAAGATCATCCGGCTTCATTTTGTGCGCGATGAAGTTCTGGCCTGATTATTGATAAATATTTGTACAAGACCTATAGAAATGCAGGTCCTTCGACTCCGCTGAAAAACGCTTCGCTCAGGATGACCGCCTTTCCTTCAACACGAGCATTTTTGCGGGCTCCGGTCGGGGAGATTCCGGTTTCGGTATGACATGGAGGGGCGCGAGGTGGTGCTGCTTTATTGTGGGCTGCGGCGGAAGGATACCTATTGATTGGAATCCTTGGTCTCAGGGGCGAGGCCTGGGGCGTCGGGTTGTTGTTCGCGCCAAAGTGACCCCGATCTTGGAGTCACAAGGCATCACTTTGCCTCCCGGGCTCGGGCATCTCATCCCGTGCTGCTAGACTTGTTGCGAAGCCAAGGATGGGTACGCTCCATGGATAAGCGTTACCAAGTTTTCGTCAGCTCCACTTACGTCGATCTTAAAGAGGAACGACGCGCCATCATTCAGACTCTTATCGAGATGGATTGTATCCCTGCCGGGATGGAACTGTTCCCTGCGGCCGATGAGGAACAGTTCGAGTTTATTAAGAAAATTATCGACGACTGTGACTATTACATCCTGATCATCGGTGGGAGATATGGTTCGACCACGTCGGATGGCTTGAGTTACACAGAGAAAGAGTATGACTACGCACGTGGACGGGGGCTGAAGGTGTTGTCATTCATACACGAGAACCCTGGTGCGATCCCGATGGACAAGTCTGAGTTAGACCCAGTTCTCCGTGGGCGGCTAGGTGCGTTCCGGGCAAAGGCGAAGATTGGGACCATGGTCAGGCCGTGGGCGGATGCAAAGGAGCTCCCTGGGCTTGTCGCGGTGAGCCTTCAAAAGACAATTAAGACCTATCCCGCGGTGGGCTGGGTTCGAGCGGATCAGTTGGCAAGCGCGCAGGTCCTTAGTGAGTTAAATGAAGTAAGAAAACGTAATGAAGAGCTGGAAAATAGACAAAAAGTGGTTCAGCCGATCTTGGAGAACTTGGCGGCTCTCGATGATAAGTTCATAGTTCACGGTACTTTTTGGGCGGCCCAATCGACGCGAAATTGGCAATTCAGTGAAACGTGGGGAGCGCTCTTCGCATCTGTAGCTCCCGACCTTTTATCGCCCGCGACTGATTCGTTCGTTGAAGATAGATTCAATACGGTTTCGAAGGCGATTTATGTCAAGAGCCTCGGTGGCAATCCCTATTTTGAGGATTTTTTCCTTGATGATCAATGTTTTAGAGCATTTCTCCTGAAGGTGTATAGTAAAGGTGGCGATTCTTCGCGCACATGCTATGGCGCGACCATATTCGGATGATTTGCGGCGGAAGCTGCTTGAGGCCTTCGATCAGGGCAA
>Ga0224555_1005509_pt1 | contig 10542 bp, 9 predicted proteins | sample 714S23034metaG_FD_180687 | JGI IMG/M metagenome (GOLD analysis project Ga0224555, IMG submission 180687) | Peat soil microbial communities from Stordalen Mire, Sweden - 717 S2 30-34 | ecosystem: Environmental > Terrestrial > Soil > Wetlands > Peat | place: Sweden: Norrbotten County, Stordalen...
CATAGCCCCAATAGCCGTTCCCGTAGTAGACGGCGTTGAGGTACATCTCGAGGACCGTGGGCCTTGAGTAGCTCACAGAGAGCTTGAGCCCGAGCCCAACTTCCTCCAGCGTGGTGCCGAAACCGCCCCCCACGGCATAAAGCTGCTTTGCCAGTTGCTGAGCGATGGTGCTCCCGCCAGGGTCGCCACTTGTGTGCAGGGCCGTCAGCCCAGCACGTGCCGCGCCGTCGAGGACGTTCAGCAAGACGTTCCCATAGAAGTGCTCATCTTCGACTGCGACCACTGCCTCGCCGAGCTTGACCGGCACTGGCAGGCGTCCGACTTCGCCCTTGTGCGCTCTTACGATTGCCGCCACGAGTGCAGGGGCGTTGGCGACGCTCGGGAGGGACAGCTCGTATCCCAGTCCGGCGAGGACAAGCGCCGCGAACAGCCCGATCACGGCAAGGATGATCCGGCGAAGCCGGGACTTCCACCCGCGCCGTGAGCGCCTGGCAAGGGGGACGACGGTGGTCGTCTCAGCCAATCGCCGAGGGACCCCGGGGCGCTCATCGTCAAGGCTGTGCGACGGTTCTTCTTCGTTCGCCATGCCTCGGACCCGAGCGCGAGGCGAGGTTTCCAACCGTGACCGGAGGTCGGCACTCTCGAGGGCGTCGCCCTCAACCATTACACGCCTCGAGCCGGACCACGGCGTCGATCCCGCCAGAAGCGGTAGCGTCGAGCCACGCGGTCCCGCCAGACATCCTGGCGAGCTGAGCAACGATGGCGAGTCCGAGGCCGGTGCCCCCAGACGGGGCGCCTTCCCGCCTCCAGAACCGATCGAAAGCTCTCGTGCGGTCGGATGGACTCATGCCAGGGCCGTCATCTGTCACATGAACCTCGATGCCGTCACCTACGCGAACAGCCAGCAGCGACACGCATCCAGCGGCTGGCGTGGCTTCGAGCGCGTTCGCGAGGAGATTGTCGAGGACTTGCTCGAGATGACCCGGGCAGGCAAGGGCGCTCAGATCCGAACCATGCGGCCCAACAGCGGCCGGCGTTTCGCACGCGAGAGTCACTTGACGCTCCTCGGCGAGGGCGCTCCATGCCTCTGCACGGTCGCGCAGAGCAGCTCCGACATCGACCGCCTCTCTCGTTGGCCGGACACCGCCCTCGGCACGCGCGAGCGTGAGCAGTCCGTCGACGATCCTGGAAAGCCGGTCAGCTTCAGCGAGGGCAGGCGTGAGATCGGCTCGCTGTTCGGGGTCGAGTGTGCCCTCGAGGTTCTCCAGACGCAGGCGCAGCGCCGTGAGCGGAGTACGGAGCTGATGGGAGGCGTCGGCAAGGAACGCTCGCTGGGTGTGGACCAGCTCCTCCAAGCGGTCCGCCATCTCGTTGACCGTCTCGCCGAGCGCGTTGAGCTCAGCCGGGCCGCGCCCGATCGGGGCCCGCTCGGACAAACGGCCAGCACCGACCGCGGCAACAGCTGTCTCGATGCGCTCCAGCGGGCGGGTGAGGGATCTCGCGAGAATCGTCCCGAGGCCCGTTGCCACGACGAGCACGCCGACTCCGAAGAGGCCAAGCGTGATCCAGTGGCTCCGGATACGCGCGTGGAGAACTGTCGCCGACTCGGCGACGAGGAGGACTACGTCGGGCCCGTGGGTCAAAGACGAGGCACCACTCGAGCCTGGTGCCATGATTGCGACGGGAAGGGCCACGTACAGGAAATCGTCGTCGGGATCGTTCGAACCCTCCTCGCCTGAGGTGTGGCCCGCGGCAGCTAACCTCGTGATCGCCTTCGTGCGGGAATCGCGCAGCTCCTCGACGGCACCGTGCCCCGCCGCCGCCAAGTCGTGCCCGGACGATACGACAGCGACGACGGCGCCGTCAGCGCGAGCGAATTGGCTGACAACGAGCTGAAGGCTGGATCTGTCGCCATGGTTCAGCCCTGCGGCAACGAGCACTGCGAGCGACGAGGCGTCACGTTGGATCTCCGACATCGCAGTGGCTCGATCGTTACGGGCCAGGCTGAGCCCGAGCGGAACTTCGAGCGCGACGACGAGACCGAGAGCAAAGAGGAAGAAACTGGCGAGGAGCCGTCGCCTCATTGAGGAACGGCGAGCCTGAAACCAACGCCCCTGCTCGTCTCGATCCACTTAGGGTTCCCGAGCTTCTTGCGAAGAGAGGCGATGTGGACATCGACTGTCTTCGAAGTACCGTACCAATGAGGATCCCAGACCTCGGCGAGGATCTCCCGTCGAGTGACCATCGCCCCTGGATCGAGAGCGAGAAGAGCGAGCAGATCGAATTCCTTCGGAGTAAGTGGCAGTTCTTCCCCGGCCAGCAACACACGGTGTGAGCGCCGGTCGATCTCGAGCCCGCCGATCACCTGCGAAGCCGGCACGGGCGGCGGCGATGCGCTCCGACGGCTGACTGCGCGTATGCGGGCGACGAGCTCACGGAAGCCGAACGGCTTGACGACATAATCGTCGGCTCCGAGCTCAAGGCCAACAACTCGGTCCGTCTCGTCGTCGCGTGCAGTGACGATGATGATCGGAACCGAAGAGCGTGTGCGCAGCTGCCTGCACACCTCGAAACCGCGGGCGTCGGGTAGCCCCAGGTCGAGCAACACGAGATCGGCCGGCGGTGCTGACAATGCGGCCGCGGCAGTCTGCACGAGAGTCACTTCGAAGCCTTCACGACGAAGCCCGGTTGCCAATGGCTCGCCGATGGCATTGTCGTCTTCGACCACGAGAACTTGCACTGTTCCGGTAGCTTTCCACAGGCGATCAGGATCGGGTTGTCGGGTCGTGGCGGCAGCAAGGCCACGAGCAAGATCCAGCCTCATCGACGCCACGGGTTGGGGCGGTGATCCTTGTCGAATCTTTACCGGTTACTGGGCTCATCTTGGACGGCCACCCTCGTAGGGTCAGAGCCAACATGGCCTCGCTCACCTTTGACCCCGCCTACGCCCCGCACGGAGGGAGGCATCGCCGGCAGTCCGTCATCTCCCGGCCGGGTGCTGTTCCGCGTCCCGTCGTCGCCGAGGTCGCAACGATCCTTGCCGGGCTTGGCTTCGGAGCATGCGTCGCCCTCGCCGTCACCGCTGAGAGCTGGAAACAGCTTGCGGCTCCGGGAGGCATCACCATGTTTCTCGGCAATCTGTCGGGTCTGGCTGGCACTTACCTGGCCCTGATCATGGTGCTGCTTGTCAGCCGGGTCCCGATGGTTGAACGAGTGCTCGGACAGGACAAGCTGCTCGCGTCGCACCGCCGGCTCGCGCCGTGGCCCATCTCGCTCATCGTCGCGCATGCCGTGCTGCTCACCTTCGCCTACGCCGAGGCTGCACGAACCGGCGTCTGGTACCAGATCGGCGCGTTCATCAGGTCGTACCCGAACATGCTGACAGCGACGGTCGCGCTCGTCGTGATGGTCGCGATCGCGGTCACGTCCGTCTACTCGATTCGGCGACGCCTCCGCAGGGAAACCTGGTGGGCCGTCCACCTATTCATGTACCTCGCCCTTGCTCTCGCGTTCACTCACGAGATCGCGCTCGGACCATCGTTCGTGGGGCACCCTCTCACGAGGCTTGTCTGGTCTGTGCTCTGGGCCTCGACCGCTGGCTTGGTGCTCGTCTACCGATTCGGGCTGCCCTTGTTCCGGACGCTCCGACACCGCCTCGAGGTTGTAGAGATCCACCCGGAAGGACCGGGCACGGTCTCGGTCATCTGTCGTGGTAAGCACCTCGACCGCCTCGCGGTCGCAGGGGGGCAGTTCTTTGAGTGGCGCTTCCTTACCAAGGGGATGTGGTGGCAGGCCCACCCGTTCTCGCTCTCGGCGCTTCCGCGACCGCCCTTCTTGCGTCTCACGGTGAAGGGCATCGGAGACTACTCCTCGGCCGTCGCCAGGCTGCGGCCTGGTACCCGTGTCGCCATCGAAGGGCCCTATGGGGCCTTCACAACTCATGCCCGCCGCCGCTCAAAGGTTGTGCTCATCGCCGGGGGCATCGGTGTGACGGCCATCCGCTCGCTGCTCGAGGACCTCCCTCGAGACTGCGATCCAGTCGTGATCCTTCGCGCCTCGAGCGCAGAAGAGCTGGCCCTCGCATCGGAGGTGGCCGAGCTCGTCCGCCATCGGAAGGGTCGGGTTCATGAGCTCGTCGGTTCTCGCTCGGAGGTACGGACAGACCGTCTTTCCGAGCTCGTGCCGGATCTGCAGAATCGGGACGTCTACGTGTCAGGACCTGAGGAATTCGTCAATCGGGTAGTCGCGACCGTCTTGCGGCTCGGGGTCCCGAAGGACTCGGTCCACTTCGAGGTCTATTCCTTGTGAACGAGCGCGACCGATTGGCTCGAGGCCAAACAACCACAGCGAAGGAGCTGCACAGGATGAGACGTGCTCCGGCCGTCGTCGTCGCCAGCGCGGCCGGGTTCGCTGGCATTGTCGCGATGCACTCGGGCAGCTCTCCTTCCATCCTGAGCGGAACCGGTCCTTCGACTCCGGTCAGCTCGTCTCCGGCGACGACAGGTCCCTCCACCATCCCCACGGGGCCACGGGCGGGTGCGGCCACGACAGCCATCGGAACCAGCGAGCAGTACGGCTACGGCGTGCTTGCCGTGAAGGTCACTGTCCGGGGAGGTCGTATCACAGAGGTTTCCACGGCGAAGCTTCAAACTGCCGAGCAGTACTCGCAGACGCTCGCTCAACAGGTCATACCGTTGCTTCGTAACGAGGTACTCTCGGCCCAGAGCGCCCACATCAACGGGATCTCGGGTGCCACCTACACGAGCGAGGCTTACGCCTACTCTGTCCAGTCGGCGCTCGACGTCCTCGGGGTGAAGTGATGTTGCGGGTGTGATCGTCCACGCCGAGCCCGTGATGGGAACGGTGGTCTCGTTCCACGTCGAACCGGGCGAATGCCCGGCCGTGCAAGCCCATGCCGCCGTCGCTGCGGCCTGCGCGAGGCTCCACGAACTAGACGACCTCTTCAGCACTTGGAAGCCGGGGAGCCCGATCAGCCGCTTCCGGGCCGGGCTCCTCCGCCTCAAAGAAGCTCCGCCCGAGATGGCTCTCGTCCTCGAACTGTGCGAGGAGGCGCGAGTGCTTTCGCTAGGTTGGTTCGATCCTTGGGCGATGCCTGGCGGCTTCGATCCGACCGGCTTGGTCAAGGGCTGGGCTACCGAGCAGGCGCTCGACATCCTGCGACTCGCCGGAGTTGAAGCCGCGATCGTCAATGGCGGCGGCGACATCGCGGTCCTCGGACTGCCCAAGAACGCGCACTCGTGGCGGATAGGGGTCCGCCATCCATGGAGGCCGGATGCCCTTGCATGCGTGCTCGAGACCGACCGCGCCGTTGCCACCTCCGGTTGCTACGAACGTGGGCCGCACCTCATCAACCCCAGGGACGGGAGGATGCTATTCCGAACCGCCTCTGCGACCGTTGTCGGCTCGAGCCTGCCACTGTGCGATGCCCTGGCCACTGCGCTCGTGGTCGCTGACGACGACGGACCCGAGATTGCTCGTTCGCTCGAGGGTTACGAGGCTTACATCGTCGGGGTCGACGGCAAAGAGGACGCCACCGAAGGGATCGTGTTCGCAACCGAGGGCGTGAGGTGACCTCGCGTCGGACGCCCCTGACGGGCCTCGGGCCTTCATCACGATGTCAGCTCGCTGAGCGATAGGTGCCTCCGAGCGTAGAGATGAAGCCCAAGCGGCCTATGACGAATCTTTACCGACTCTTGTCAGAGGGCTGGTTCACGGGACCCCTAAGGTCGGCCGACATAGAACTGCCGAGGAGGCCGATGCAAGCCAAACCAGCGAGGAGCTGCCGGACACAGCCCGGCAGCGCTGGCAACGGGGTCACGACCAGGCCCAGTTTGCGGTCGCTGGCCAGGCGGCCACAGTGAGCCGGACTCAAGTTCGCTCGTCGGCGACGCGGCCCTGCGGGGACGTCACAGTGTCACCCCCGTGCCCGGCCAGGACCGGGCGGAGCCGGATGGCGGTGTGGCTGCGTGCGACCCGGCCCCGCCAGTGGACGAAGAACGTCCTCGTCTTCGCAGCTCCGACGGCCGCAGGCTCCATAACCCAACCCGGTGTCGTCGCTCGCAGCGCCGTAGCGTTCCTCGTGTTCGTGGCAGCTTCGGCCTCAACCTACCTCGTGAACGACGTCGTCGACCGGGACAATGACCGGCTCCATCCGGTCAAGAAGAGCAGGCCGGTGGCATCGGGGCAGCTTTCAGTAAACCTGGCGCTGTCGACCGCGGTTGCTCTGGCCACGGTTGCGCTCGTCACAGCAGCCTTGGTGTCTGGCGCCGCCCTTGCCGGGATCGTCACCGCCTATCTGGTCGTCACCATGTTCTACTCGCTCACGCTAAAGCGGGTGCCCTTGGTCGAGCTGGCCTGTGTGGCAGCTGGGTTCGCCCTCCGCGCGGTTGCGGGAGGGGCCGTCGCTCACGTCACGATCTCACCGTGGTTTCTCATGGTGGCTTCGTTCGGCTCCCTGCTCATTGTCGCCGGGAAACGCAGCGTCGAGCAGGCCGTGATGAAGGACCGGGGGGAGCTGCACCGGTCGACACTCGCCGCGTACCCGGCGGCATTCTTGAGAAGTGTCCGCATGCTGGCGATGTCGGTGACCGTGACGACCTACTGCCTCTGGGCGTTCGAGAGAGCCGGGCGTCTCGGGCTGGGCGACCGCGCCGAGGACATCGTGTGGTTCGAGCTGTCGATCATTCCCTTCGTGCTCGCCGTCCTCGTCGTCGAGCTCGCCATCGAGCAGGGCCGCGGGGGTGAGCCCGAAGAGCTCGCTCTGAGCGACCGTGGGCTCCAGGTGCTCGGACTGGCGTGGCTCGGGTTGTTGATGTGCGGAATCTACGCATGAGTGCTCCATTCCGGCGCGAGCTCCTCACTGGTTGGGGCCGGGCTCCGGCGTCTGCCGCCACGGTGGTGCGGCCGGAGTCGGCATCGGACCTTGAAGATCTCGTGGCCGGGGAGCGTGGCACTCTTCCGATGGTCGCTCGAGGTCTCGGGCGCTCCTACGGTGATGCTGCGCAATGCGCCGGCGGCCTGGTCCTCGACTGCACCGGCCTGAACCATGTCCTAGATCTCGACATCAGAGGGGCACGGGTGCGCGCCGAGGCCGGCGTGTCCTTTGACGAGCTCCTGAGACTGCTTGTTCCGAGGGGGCTGTTCCCCCCCGTCACGCCTGGGACGCGATTCGTCACGCTCGGCGGCGCGATCGCGAGCGACATACACGGCAAGAATCATCACCTGGACGGCACGATCAGCCAGCACTTGGACTCTTTCCGAATCGCAACTCCGAGCGGGCCTATCGAGTGCAGCCCTGAACAGCGCGGCGACGTGTTCTCGGCCACCTGCGGTGGCATGGGCCTCACCGGCATCGTCCTCGAGGCAGTCCTGCGGCTGCTGCCGATAGAGACGTCGACCGTGCTCGTGGACACGGAACGGGCAGGTGACCTCGACGCCTGCATGACCCGTCTTTCCGAGGACGAGGGCACGCACAAGTACTCGGTGGCCTGGGTGGACGGCCGAGCTGGCGGACGCCACTTGGGACGCTCCGTGTTGACCCGGGCGAACCACGCCGTCTTGTCGGATCTTCCTGCGAACGCTCAGCATGATCCGCTGCAGCTGAACCTGGGGAGGCCTTTGCGTGTCCCTGTGACGCCGCCGCTCTCACTTCTCACTTCAGGGACTGTCGCGGCGTTCAACGAGATGTGGTACCGGCGCGCACCTCGCCACCGGACTGGCGAGCTGGTTCCCCTGGCACGTTTCTTCTACCCGCTCGACGGAATCGGAGGATGGAACCTGCTCTACGGACCACGCGGCTTCACCCAATACCAGTTCGTCGTGCCCCTTGGTGCCGAGGCGACCGTACGCGTCGTCCTCGAGCGTCTCAGCAGAGCTCGGGCAGCCTCGTTCCTAGCGGTCCTCAAACGCTTCGGTTCCGAAGGGTCGGGTCACCTCTCGTTTCCGACGGAGGGTTGGACGCTTGCGCTGGACGTGCCTTTGGGATCTCCTGGGCTCGCTGCGCTGCTCGACGGCCTCGACGAAGTGGTCGCGTCGGCCGGAGGGCGCGTCTACCTGGCCAAGGACGGACGCGTACGGCCCGAGATGCTGGCGTCGATGTACCCGCGTCTCGCGAACTGGTTGGAGGTTCGGGAGAGTGTTGATCCCGACGGGGTGTTCAGCTCGGACCTGGCGCGTCGCGTCGGGCTCGGCCGGGCGCGACGTCCATCGACGCCCAAGGTCCGGCGGTCGTGACGAGGTCGCCCTTCAGGCGATCGCCGTCAAGTGGGAATGGTCCGGAGGAAGCGCCAGGTCTGGCTGGTCCACTCAGGGCAAGCGGGCCGACATCGTGATGAAGTCGCGTGCCCACCACGTCTCGAAGTACCGGCTCGGCGGTCCCGTCATGTCGGCGAGCGGTAGCAGGTCGGTTGCGTTCGCCGGAGATGCCAGGCCGGTTGCCGTCGAAGGGGCGAAGGTGGCGAAGTTCACCCAGTCGGTGTTGATGTCCAGTTCCATCGCCCGCACTGCCCCGGCACGTACCAGGAGGTTGGCCAGGTCGGTGATGTTGAGGCTCGGTCCTCCCACGTAGACGAGGGCCCCGTCGCCAGTCACCCCGATCCCCGAGCGCGACACGTAGACCTGGTTGCCGAGAGTGTTACCCCACTTACTCGTGTCGTTGGCATTGAGGCCGGAGACCGGCCTCCCGTTGTCGACGAGGAGGCTGAGATTCTGCCTCACGGCGACCACGTCCGGGCTCATCTTGACGTCTGTTCCCCAAGCGCCCACGGTGGCGGCGCCGTTCCGGTAGATCACGAAGGACGCTGCGCCGGCGCGTAACGGAATGATCGTCTGCCCCTGGGTGTAGTAGCCACCGTTTGCATCCTGCATGCGGAATCCGGCGTTGAACGCAGCCACGAGCGAGCGAGCGGCGGCCGGCTGGATCGGAGCCGTGTATGTGTAAGGGCCACCGCCTGGGATGTAGCTACCGGAGTACAACGTTGCCGACAACAGCCTTGTGTCCAGCCAGGCGATCCCATCTACGACGCTGCTGTGGACCGCATCCGGCCGGAGGAATGTCGCGTAAACGGCCGGGCTGCCTTGCACGAGGCGGCCGATCGGTCTCCAGCTGCCCTCTCCCGCCAAGGCGGGATGGGCGAACGGCGTGAGCGCTGCCGGTACCGGGAGGTGTGCAGGAGAGTCGCGGCGAAGGCCAGTCGCGTTGACGCTGGTGTGCTGTTGCGTGGGTAGAGCCTCAGCCAAGGGTCGCCCCCCGACGGGAGGCTGGTGGTGGGAGTACCACCAATTCTCGGCCGTGTTCACGACCGAGCCGGCACCGTTGTCGCGTAACCACTCGGCGAAGCGCGCCGGAACCGAGAGCCCTAGCGCCGGGCTCGTGAGTGCGCCGCCGAGGGAGGCCCACACCGGCGTCAGGAGTACGAATAGGGCCACCGTGCCGGTAGTCAGGGGATGACGACCGGGCCAGGTGCGCCGGGAGTGCCGCAGCAGCCTGCTGCGTGCTCTCCGGGCACGGACGTAGGCGCGATGGCTTCGCCACGACGGGCGATGGACACGCCCTGTACGGGCCTCCTGCGTCCGCCTTGGGCTGGGCAGTGCGGCGCCCTTGCCGCCCGGGTGTCGAGCGCGAGGGTCACGCCCAGCCGGCGCCCTTGTGCCCGCGACTTTGAGCCGTTTCGTCTCCGCGGCCTGACGATGTGGCTCAGGAGTTAGCCGATCGCTCGTCATCTCACCGAGCATGCCGGATGTACGGCCATTATCACCGGCGGCTGAAGTCCTTCTTTCCCAAGTCTTTGCCGAATCTTTTCCGAAGGTGCTGGCTCGCAGTACGGACCGCAGGGATGACGATGCGGGCGGCGGTCGCTACGCGCGGCAACACGTAGGCAATTGACAGGTGGTTCTCGGTGTCCTCCGAGCCTCGAAGCGCACGCTGGCCGGTAGTGAGCCCAAGAAGGGCTCCAGGACAAAGGACCAGACATGAAGAACGAGGACTCCACTTGCCTTACGCTCACCAGGTCCTACCGGATCGAACCTGCTCCGGGGACGCTGGGCAATGACTCTCTTCACATGCGGCCGATCGCGGTACCGGGCGGCCTCGCCGCGCTCGTGCCCGTGGGATCCCCAGTTGATATGGCAAGACCTGCTCTTAACGACACAGCGTCGCCCATAGGAGATCGCCTTCCCGAATTGAGGCACCTACGAGCAGATCTCGGAAGCGTGGCTCTTGAGTGCCACCTCGGAGCGATGCCAGCAAGGGTTCTGTCGGACAGGGGCAGCCGAGCTCGGCGAGAATGGCGAATGCGCTCGCCTCCGGGGCGTTGGAGCTCCGCCGCGGGGCGTCCCGGGCTTGCCGAGGACCTCGAGCCCGCCTCCCTGTCGTAACTTCGACTCAACGGTCGGAAAAGAATCGGCAAAGATCCGGCCAAGAAGGGCCCTGCTTGCACGCGACAGCGGGTGCGCTTCCGGCATGCTCGGCGAGATGACGGGCGACCGGGCGACCGTTGAGTCATATCAATCGCTGCGGCGCCC
>Ga0224555_1005510_pt1 | contig 10540 bp, 9 predicted proteins | sample 714S23034metaG_FD_180687 | JGI IMG/M metagenome (GOLD analysis project Ga0224555, IMG submission 180687) | Peat soil microbial communities from Stordalen Mire, Sweden - 717 S2 30-34 | ecosystem: Environmental > Terrestrial > Soil > Wetlands > Peat | place: Sweden: Norrbotten County, Stordalen...
GGGCCACGGCGAGCATGCGGCGCGCCCCTTCGCGGCAGATCTCGTCGATCCCGAAAGCGGGCTCCTCGCCCGCGGCCTTCTCAGCGACTACCTTCAACATTGGCGTTCCTTCCTTCCGCCGGCGTTCGACCGCCGGCACTCGTCGAAATTCGTTCAACGAGGAAGGTACGCCGCGCCCCCGCTCAGATGGGCGATCCACAGGTTTTGGTTATAACTCTAGGGATCGGTTCGAAGGACTGTGAGTGGTACCCGTGAAACTCGATCGCGAGCATGGAGCGGGCCAAGTGTCCGAGTGGCTCTCCAGCAAGGACGAGCTGGTTGACGCGCCTGCGCCACCACTTACCCACCGGCGCTCCGACGAACCCTTCGGTCAGGGCGTAGTGGACTTGGCCCTCGGGGTCATCTCCCAAGTTTGCGAGGACTGCGTCAAGCCGCTCGGGCGTCGAGTAGTTCTCAGAATCCCACTCTGTCCGTCCCGGGTTCAGTGCGAGCACGATTAGGGGAGCACCGCGGTTGCCGATGAAGGGCTCAGGGGGCACGCCGAGATCGAGCTGGTTCGCCTCGCTAGCGTGCTTGTTGAAAGCCTCAACGAAGGGCCTGTCGGACGAGAGCACATACGGGGCGGCACTCGGCAGCTCCAACCATGGATTCCGGACCGTTGGGCCGTTGGTCAGGACCACCTCGGTTCCTTTCAGGCGTGACCGTTGGCTGCCCACAGCGCACGATCTATCGTTCGGAGCGACCGGTTGGTCCGCTGGGCGAGATCCCGACATACATGAAGGTAGTCCAGCCACCTGAGGCCCGACGCTTGGCTGCCCTGCGCCCCCTTGGACCAGAGACCAAGCGATATCAGCGACCGAAGTGCTCGGATGTCCATGACCGTGTATCGCTCAGGATCGTGTGCCATGAGGATCGCACTGGCTCCTGCCGTCCGCGCTCCTGGGATCAGAGTAAGGATTAGCAAGGCACCTAGTTCATCGGCACAGGAGAAAGCGCGACCCGTCAACGAAATGACTTCGTTTTGGGAGAGAGTGCGCATGGCGTCGATCTTCCGCTGAGGCCAGAGCCGCCTGAACTTCCACTGGTAAACGGCCTCCACTTCCTTGTGGCCAAAGCTCGGTCTACCAGCAAGCGGTTGAACGTTCTTGTCCCAGGTCGGGGGGTACTTCGCGCTCCACTTGTCCACCCAGGCTTGGAGTGCTGGGTTCTCGCTGGAGTTCGCGGGGTTTGCCATGCAGGGATGCTACGTCTGTCCACGACGTCCATCCCACGTTCACGGTCCCGAGCCCCCACTCTCAATGCAGCCTTGCGCCGTTCCAGCTCGATCAGGCAAGGGAAGTCCTCAGAACACTCTGAGCAGCACTGCGCAACGAGTGACGACCCCTGCGATGTCCCGACCCATCAGAGACGACGCTTACAGCCCAAGAGCGTGACCCGAAGAGGAACCCGAAGGTCGTGGAGACCCGTCGGGTCATCCCAAAGAATCCCAAAAACTCTCGAAGGGTGCCAGACCGTCTCCGCAGCGCAAGGTCGGTGAGACCAGCAAAGTCGCAGGTAAAGCGGGAAATATGGGTGACCATGGAGGACTGTGGAAAACCGGGTGGACGGGCCAAATAGGTCCCATAACCCGAGGATGACTGATGATGACCACGCCCAAGATGCCAACGTCCCAGCCGCCGGACGGCGCCTCGTAATCCCGTTACACCTTCCCCAACCGTCTTCGCTTGAGCGCTTTTGGGCTGCGCGCGTCACAGCCCCGGCCCTTCGGCCGGGCTGATATCGACAGCAACAGCTCCCGGCTCGGGGCGCTGCGCTCCGGGCTCGTAAGCGAGCCTCGACGCCCTGTTGGCAGCAGCCTGGGCGAGGCTGCGCTGGTTGATCGCCTCGATCGTCCTCGCTGCGCCTTTCGGGCCAAGCGGTCGGTGATCGTCCTCGATGTTCCAGCGTTCCCGGTAGGCGGCAACTACGGTTACGGCTTCGGTCCACTGCTCTCTGGCGAGCGGATCGGAAGGAGCGATACCGAGCCGGCGCACCCAGACCTGATTCTGCTCGATGGCCTGCTCGGCCAGTACCCGCGCCCGGCGCTGCATCGCCTCGTCCCGCTCTTGGAGGCCGCGTGTCATGTCTGCGTCCGTGACATCTCTCGCTCGTGGGATCAGCCCCGCAATAAGGTCTGTGCTCGCCCGTCGCGTCGATCCGGCGCCCCGTGCCCAACGTTCGACCCGGCCTCGGATGACTGTGGCAGGGTCTTCGACGGCATCGAACGACCGGGCTGCGACGAGCTGGGGGAAAGTCCGTTCAGCGTCGAGGCCGCGCGCCTCGGCGTCCCGGAGAGCAACGAGAAGTGGACCGTAGGCGGGACTTTGACGAACCTGCTCTAGGCGCTCAGGATCGAGTCCCGAACGACCCAGCAGCTCGTCCCAACGTTGCTGTTGAGCGATGCGGGCGAGGGTCTCGTACTCGCCGGCCAGGATGCCGAAGTCCTCGGTGTGGCGCTGCGCCCTCTCGAGGGTCTCGTGAGCAGAGAGGTCGGCGCCCTCGTTGGCGAGCACACCGGTGAGCACATCGCTCGCGCTCTGCGGCGCGATCGTGCCGTCGTGTCCCGTGGCGGGATCCGGGTCGAAGCTCGTGTCGACATAGATCATGTTGGACTCGCGCCCGCGCGTGGCGGCGACATATAGGACCTCGCGGGTCGTGGTCGGCGAGACCAGCGAGTGCGTGGTGTCGACCGTTCGGCCCTGGCTGCGGTAGCTGGTCGTCGCATAGCCGAGCTCGACGTGCTGGGCCACATAGTCGGCGGCCAAAGTTGCCTCGGCACCACCGGAGACGCGGCGCACTCCCATGGAGCCATCGGGGTTGGCCGCGGTGACAACGAAGCGGTCGCCGTTCTTCACCCAGCTCTTGCCTGTCGTCAGCATGCGGTTGTTCTGGCGGGTCACGATCTCGTCACCGATACCGGCTCTCTGGCCGTCCGCGATCGCAAGGCCGGCACTGGCGACCGATCCTTCAGCCACGCGACCGGTCCTCGCGCGCCGGTTCAACTCGGCGACAGTGGCGGTGTCCCCGGCGATCATCAGGCTCGACTTGCCGGCCTCGACGTCGGCCTTCCAGGCCGCGTACACGGCGTCCAACAGGCTTTCCCGATCACCGCCCGTGACGCGGTCATGCGCCTCGTAGGCGTCGATGGCCGAGGTGTTCCCGGCTCGGAGCTCGACGCTGGCCGCCTTCTCCCACTCGGAGTTGAAACGACGGACATCGGTGAGCTCGGGGACGAGATCACCCCGGTCTTTGACGAGGAGCGAGAAGGCTCCGCCGGCTTCGACAGAACCCGTCTGGGCGTGATCTCCCAACAACAAGATCTTGGAACCGGCTGTCGTGGCGGCGCTCACGAGCTCGTCGAGGGTGAAGGTCCCCGCCAGTGAGCTTTCGTCGATCATGACGAGCTGTCCCGGCTTGAGGCGTCGCTCGGAGATGGCCTGGTCCGTCTCTGCGAGCCGGGCACGGAGCCTGGCTGCACTCGGAGAACGTGGGTAGGCGTGCCGGGCGAGGTTCAGAGCGAGACGGTCCCTGCGTGCGGTCAGCTCTGGGATGCGCCTCCATTCTGTGAGCCACTTGGCGGTGTTCTCGGTCTCGATCCCGAGCTCGTCTGAGAGCACCTGCGCCGCGGCCGCGGAAGGGGCGAGACCGATGACCGACCCAGGACCGTGGGCTTGTTCCCATACGGCGCGAAGCCCAGCCATGGCGGTTGACTTGCCCGTACCGGCCGGACCGACGAGGACGTCAAGGACGCGTCCTGAGGTGGCGATCTTCTCGACGGCGAGGGCCTGGTCGACGCTCAGCTTGTAGTCGCGCCCGGGCAGGTTCGCCTCTGTCACCTCGGCCACGACTGCGACGCTCACCCGGGGCGCTCCGAGCTTCCTGGCGGCTTCGAGGAGGCGCGCCTCTGCGTCAAGCAGCGACTCGGTGGTGTAGACGATGCGGCTCTCAGGATGAAGCCGTGACGACCCGTCGGGACGGACGTAGCGCTCCGGTGTGTGGTGCAGCGATGGCGGTGTGAGCATCACAGATCGGGCGATGGCGAGCTCGGCGATGTGATCGGCGACGGCCACCCTGTCGTCGGGAGATGCGAAGCGGACCCCGTGCAGCATTCGGTGGGCCTCGGCGAGAAGGTTCTGGCGTCCGTAGGTGGAATGGTGCTCGGCGACAGTGGCGACAACCGCGCTGGCGGCATCGGCGAGGATCGCCTCGCCGAGGTCCTCGCGGCCAAGCAACGGCAGGTCGTTCCGGCCCTTCAGGCTCGAGACCCAGGCGATCTGCTCGTCACTTGCGATGTGGCTTGCCGCCCGCTCGCGCCACTCGTCGGTGAGCTCGGCCAGGCTGTGCTTGGTCTTGTCGGGCCGGGTGGCGATCGTCGCCACGGCGTGCAACCTCATGTCCTCGACGGCGGTGGCACTCCGCCCATGGGCCGCTTTGAACTCGGCTCGGAGGAGCTCTGAGCGCTCGGCGATCTGCTCGGAGCGGCGCGAGAACTCGGCCATGAGGGACTCCGCGACGCCGGTGATCTCGTAGCGAGGCTTGGAAGAGTGACGTCGTCCCCGCGCCTCCCAGCCGAGCCCGAGCGCGGAGGTCAAAAGATCCGAGAGGACTCCTTGGTGGAGCTCTGACAGCGTCGTCGTCGCCTTGAAGATGGCCTTGGAGTCAAGGGTCCTCCACTTACCGTCCGATATTGACCTCGCTCGATTCCAAACCACGAGGTGGTCGTGCAATTGAGGGTCGTCAGCTCTGCTTGTGAAGTGGGTGAAGGAGGTGGCGATGACCCCGTTCACATCCTCTTCGACGATGCCGCCGGCACCCGAACGGGAGTGAAAGACGTGGGCCTCGGCGTAGGTGAGGACGTAGTCGATCGCTTGGCGGTGACAGTCGGCGATGACGGCCTTGGTGTCCTCGTCCGCGAGCGCCCAGGCCGTCGATACGCTCTTGCTCGGACTGAACGTGAGGTCAAAGCCGGCGACCGGCGCACTGTTTCCCGGCACGCTGGGGCGGCCCCCGAGCGACTCGCCAGATACCGGGTCGCAGAGGGCGACAAGCATGTTGAAAAGGTGCTCCTCGGTTACCTGCGAGCTCTTCTCGATCCCCCTCCCGCCGTCCAGATTCGCCAGTCCGGCTCCTAAGAAGACCCCTGGCGGGGTGCCCGTGGAGGCGTAGTAGTGGGCGAGACCCTTGGCCGGCTCCGGGTTCCCGTCGCCGGCCGCGACCGAGTCGATGAGGTAGCGATAGCCACCGCCAAGGCTCACCCGCCGGATCGAGATCAAGCGAACGCAAAGCTTGTGTTCCACGCCCTGCTGAGCAGGGACGCGAGCGACAGTCGGATCCACCTGCACGTCCAGCACTCGCGCCGGCGCCAGAGCCCTGCAGCCGAGAACGACCTAGTGTCCAGTAAAGACGGCCGCAATGACCAGCCATGAAGACTGTCAGCAAGCGCCGTACTGTCCTGGTACTCAGGTTTATCAATCATGTTTGCTCTCCGATGGCAACGCCGTTCCCCCTCTTGAGAGATCGTCTGGCCGACAATGCTTGACATACGTGGAGCCACTCCTTACCGTTTGCTCAATCGATGCGGAGGTTGGGCGATGAGCCAGCAGTCTCGACGTGAGTCCCTCGAAACCAAGGGGCTGGTGCACCCGAGGCCCGGGGCGGTGACGGCGGAGCTGTTCTGCTCGAGCGAGCCGTTCTTCTTCGCCCTCGACAAGGTCCAGGTCAAATACGAGATGCTGCGCGCCCACTACATCTCTGGCGAGACCGCAGCCGCGGCGGCACGCACGCACGGGTACTCACGAGGCGCCTTCTATCTCGTTGCCGACTCCTTCTCTCGTTCGGGCATGCTGGGCCTGCTCGACGAGCGGCGTGGCCGCAAGGGCCCGCTCAAGCTGTCGCCCGAGATCGTCGAGTTCCTGCGCACGGCGGGGGCTTCAACGAGCGCCCTGGACTTGGTGAGCCAGGCCGAGGAGCGCTTCGGCGTCACCTTGCACCGGCGTACGGTCGAACGGGTGCGCCGCCGGTGAGGACCTTCTGGCCGATCGGTGAAGGCGCCCAGGCCGACTACGAGCAGCTGCGTGCCGGCGTGCTGGCGGGCACGCCGCTCGTCAGTGCCGCCGCCGGCCGCTTCGAGCGCACGGGGCTGGCGGGCCTGATCCTGGCGCCGAGCGCCCCGGCGGTCTTCAACGCCGTCCTTCTCGGCGCGGCGAGACCATCGTGGAGCCCGTATGCCGATCCCCGGCACGAGGCGCTCGCCGACGGCTACATGCTCGTGCTCGGCGGGGTGGCGGCCGGGTCCTCGACGGACACGAGCGCCGTCGCGGCCTCGGGGTGGGGGTCGTCGTGAGGCCAGCCGTCCCGTCGTCGACGCCGCCAATGAAGGGGCCCCGTGCCGCTTAAGACCTTTGATCGCCAGAACGACCCGATACCAAGGAGGCCGGTCCCGTGAGAGCAGCCATCTACGCACGAGTGTCATCGGAGACACAGGCCAGTCGGGGAACTATCGGCTCGCAGCTGGCACTGCTCGAGGCGAAGGTGGCCGAGGTGGGCGACGACCTGGTCGCCCGCTTTGTCGACAACGGCCACTCTGGCACCCGCCTCGACCGCCCCGGCCTCGACGCGCTGCGCGACGGGGCGCAGGAGGGCATCTTCGAGCGGGTCTGGGTGCTCACTGCCGACCGGCTGGCGCGCAACTTCGCCTACCAGATGCTCGTGCTGGACGAGCTCGGGCGTCTCGGCGTCGAGGTGTCCTTCACCGACTCGCCGCCCATCGCCGATGACCCCCAGGCGCGCCTTTTGGTCCAGGTGCAAGGTGTGATCGCCGAGTACGAGCGGGCCAAGATGGCCGAGCGCCAGCGGCGCGGCAAGCTCTACAAGGTGCGCTCGGGGGAGGCCATCTTCACCAAGGTCCCCTACGGCTATCGCCGCGTGCCCCGGGGCGAGGAGGGCGCCGCCCGCTACGAGATCTTCGAGCCCGAGGCCGTCGTCGTGCGTCGCATCTTCGACGACTATGTGGCCGGCGGCTTGTCTGTGCGTCAGCTCATAAGGGGCCTCCGCGCCGACGGCATCTCGAGCCCGACAGGACGACCGCTCTGGCCGGTCTCGACCCTCGGAGGGATGCTGCGCAACTCCAGCTACATGGGAAAGGCCTACTGGTATCGGCGCGAGAGCGTGCCCTCGGCCCGGCCGACGGGCCGTCCGACCCGTCAGGTGGCCCGCCCACGCGAGCAATGGATCGAGGTGGCCGTGCCCGCCATCGTCTCGGCGGACACCTTCGAGGCGGCACAGCGCATCGCCTGCCGCAACATCGCTTTCAGCGCCCGGCGCGCCCCGGGCGACCGCTGGCTGCTGAGGGGCCTGGTGCTGTGCGGGCAGTGCGGGACCAAGTGCGCCTGCAACCGCAAGGCCAACAGCCGCGGCGCTTACAACCACTACTACTGGTGCGCCTACCAGGACGAGCTCAAGGCGGGAGGGCCGGAGCGGCGCTGCCGGGGGCGCAACATCCGTGCCGACGAGCTCGACGCCTTCGTGTTCGGCCAGATCCGCGAGGCGATGCTGCGGCCCGAGCTTCTCACTGCCGGCGAGGCCAGCCTCGTGAGCCGCGAGCCCCTCCCCGACGACGAGATCCTCGCCGCCGAGCTGGCACGCCTGCAACGCCGGCTCGACGAGGTGGAGCGAGAGCGCCAGCGACTGCTCGACATCTACCAGACGGGGCTGATCGAGCTCGATGAGCTGTCCCGCCGCAACGAGCAACTTGCTGTCCGGCGGCAGAGCCTCGACGCGCAGCGAGAACGGCTCGTGGCCGAACGAGGCGAGCTGACCAAGAACAACCGGCTGCGCAAGCAGGTCGGCGCGTTCGCCAAGGCGGTCGCGAACGGGATGGACCAGCTCGACTTCGCAGGACGTCAACGGCTGATGCGCATCGTCGTCGAGAACGTCCGCGTGACCGGCTGGCAGGTCGAGATCGCTCTGCGGATCCCCCTCGACGGGCCGCCGCCGGAGACCTCCACGACAAGGACCCGTTCCCGCTCCGGCCGCGCCTTGAAGCCGTCCGGCCGCCGCGGCATGGACGTCACTTCGGACGGTCCACGACGGGTGTTCAGCCAAGACGGTTTGCGTTCGCTTGATCGAGATCACGCGCCCGTCCTCCTTCACGGAGGCGTTCGCGACGAGCGCCTCTACTAAGAAGGCACTGGCGAATCCAGGCTATTGGAGGCGAGTCGCACAGCACCGCTGCGACCTGGGCTTATGCCCCGGCGGCCGGCCCCAGTGTCAATTCTGGCGCTATAGGGCCTGGTTACTCCTCAGGTGCCGAGGGTGTGTGGTCCAGGCTGGAGCTTGGAAGGAAGTCGGGTCGGTGGCCGAGATGGTGACGGTGACGGTGACGGTTGCGGGGTTGGGGGATGGGGTTTGGCGGGGGAGTGGTTGGGGACTGGGGGAAGGCCGTTGGGAGGTGAGGGGGGTGGAGGTGGCGGGCTGATGGGAATGCTGTGGAGCGGTGCGAAACGAGACGTCAGTGGCGGCAGACGAGTTGATCGCGGCCGGTGACTGCTGGCAGCGCTCGTATCAGGCATGGCAGCGGGCAGTCGAGCATCGCGACCGGGTGATCGAACGAGCCGAACGCCGGGTTGTTCGCGCGACTGGAGGCCTGGGTCAGCGCGACTGGGAGGCGGCGCGCCGCTGGCGTCGAGTCAAGACGTTGGGGGAGGCGAGTGTAGTTGTCGGTGCCGGTAGCGCTCGGCCGGAAGTCCAGGCTGCCGTCGAAGAGGCCCAACTCCAAGCGGTTGAGGCGGCGTCGGTCCTGGCCGCCAGGTTGGAGTTGACTGAAGCAACGAAACAGGTGCTCGGCCACGGACGCATCGGCCAGCAGCTCACCGGCATGACGTTGGCCGAGCTTCACCGTCTGGCTCGTCGCCCGCGCAATACTCCTGCCGCACCAGCTGGGTGAGCTCAGCCGGGTGGCCGGACTGGGTGGTACCGGACCCACCTGGAAATAGCCTGGAGTCGCCAGTGCCTCTTTTGTAGAGGCGCGCGTATGGGCCGCCTCCAAAGAAGGGAGGCCGGATTGTCCGCCACCACGCCATCCCCCGATCGGCATCGGACCGACGAGATGGCTATCGCCTTGCGCCGAGCCGCTCACGACGCCGACGTGGAGCTCGCCCGTTCCTACGCCCGCCGTGTCGCCGCGATGGCGAAAGGCGACCCAACCATTTCTGTGACGGCCCACGGGCCGGCGTTGTGACCGAGGAGGTCAGCATGAATGAGACCTTCACCACCGACGATCAGCTGCTCGTGACGCCAGAAGAGGCCGCGCGCCGGCTGTCGGTCGGGCGAACGACGATCTACGAGCTGATGGCCAGTGGGGAGCTCCAGTCGGTCAACATCGGCCGCAGCAGACGAGTGCCGGTGAGCTCGTTGTCGGTCTTTGTCAGCAGGTTGGTTGGCCGTGCCGATATTGATCGACGCCCACATTGAACCTCTGGTCCTCCTGGATCGTCGGGCGTGATGTCACCCGGCGCAGCGGTCCTGAGACACCTGCGATCTTCGCCATCGACGCCTGGAGGGGTTCGGCAATGGCGCAATGGAGCCCTGTACCACAAGCCCTGTACCTGCTAGAGTGAGGCATGGCCTACGTTCGCAAGCGAGAGACGAAGAACGACGGGACGCGTTATGACGTGCGCTACCTCGTCAATGGCAAGCGCCGCATCGACACGTTTCGCACGGAGAAAGACGCCAAGTCTCGCCTGAAGAAGGTTCACGCCGACGAACTGGCAGGGTTGGTCATCGATCCAAAAGGGGGCGAGCGAGCGTTCGGCGAGTACGCCGCGGGTTGGTTAGAGACTCGTCTCGTCAAGGGCCTGCCGCTCAAACCGACGACCCGGCAGGGTTACGAGGCGCTACTCAGGCGCAACATACGCCCGCACTTCGCAAGAACGAAGTTGCGCCAGATCACGCCCGAACGTGTTCGCGAGTGGCACAGCAAGGTCACCGCGGAGAGTGGGAGCGATCAGGCCGCAAAGTCGTACCGCCTGCTTCGCGCCATCCTCATGACGGCCGTCAGTGATGACCTGATCGCACGCAACCCGTGTGGGATCAAGGGCGCCGGCATTGAGCACGCGGACGAACGGCCGATGCTCGACACCTCAACGGTGTTCGACCTCGCGGATGCCATCGTTCCGCGGCTTCGCGCTCTCGTCCTCGTTGCAGGATTTGGCACGCTCCGACCGGGTGAGCTGTTGGGCTTGCAACGTGGTGACATCGACTTGTTGCACGGCAGCGTGCACGTCCAACGCGAGGCGCATGAGATCACCGGGCAGGGGCGCATCCTGACGCCGCCTAAGTCTGAGGCGGGAGACCGCACCGTGGCGCTGCCTGCCGAGATCCGAGATGAACTGAGCGGCCACCTGGACGCCTACGTCGCCCCCGAACCTGAGGCGTACGTGTTCACCCGACCCTCGGGACGGCCGCTGCGCCGTTCGGACCTGTCGAACGCCTGGCACGCCGC
>Ga0224555_1005514_pt1 | contig 10530 bp, 11 predicted proteins | sample 714S23034metaG_FD_180687 | JGI IMG/M metagenome (GOLD analysis project Ga0224555, IMG submission 180687) | Peat soil microbial communities from Stordalen Mire, Sweden - 717 S2 30-34 | ecosystem: Environmental > Terrestrial > Soil > Wetlands > Peat | place: Sweden: Norrbotten County, Stordalen...
GAAGAAAATCCTGTTCAGGGAAATACGGCCGGTAGCTCTTCGCCATACCTTCAGAGTCGCATGCACGCTGCTGCGCTGCAACAGGAATTCATTGTCTGGACGTGATTACTCAGACACGCTCCTAGGTCACCCGCCAGATCATTCAAAAAATCTCTCGAAATGGGGAAGAATTTCCTCTCCGATGACACGCGCCGTCGTATCGATGCAATTGGTAATTTCCACGTCCTGAGCGAAGCCGTCCTGAATTCGAATAAAACCCCACAGTGGGGTCTCCCGCAAGACGGTGATTCCGTCAGGTGCAATGTCCCGCACGACGCCCATAATGTGAGGGAATGCGGCGGGCAGCGGTCTAGCTGCCCCGACGAGACCCGTGAGAATAACGCGTCTGTTCTTGTTGATGTTCGTTAGCTGATCAAGAACTGCAAGTGGCGAATCCTTCGGTTCTGGACGGTGGAACGGCTGAAGTGCGTCAATGATCGCCGTTGCAGCCGAATCGACGCCGTCTAAACGGTGCCTTTTGGTCAGATCATCTTTGTAGGCTTTCTCTGTTAATGCGATTGGGAACATGAGCTGGTTATGCGTAGCTGCTTGTTCGCCTCGACCAGTTCCCATACTAGATAATCGAGCGATGATCTTAAGCATTGGAGTGCATCGCCACAAATCAGGGCTAGCCGAGCAGGTATTGGCTTTTTCTCCCGAAACCGATACTTCCGATATTCGGCGGTGCTGTCTTCGGTCTCGAAAAGATCGCCAGGATCGGATTCGTAATAGGCCGTCAACTCGTGATAAAGTTCATCGAAATGATGCTTAGCACGGAAAATCTTCTGCCGCACGCTGTCTAACGAGGCCATGCCCCATTGTATTTAGATACTTGACGTGCGGCGATAATTACCACGCCGCACAAGGGGGTGCGGTTAGTGAAGTATATTCTTGCCGAGAATCCAGACATGGGGTACCCGGCGATTCAGCCAGTGAGGGAATGTCCCTCAGGGGTTAAAACCCCTTGTTTTACGGCTTGTTTCGGCACGATTAAAATCGTGCTGAAACACAAAGCTGGGGTATTTCACCAAGTTCCTAGAACTGAGCATGCCAGAGAGGAGACTTCTGCAATTGCTCCAGAATATCGTTGGAATTCTTAATAGCGTCAAGCGATGCGCTCTTGTCGAAAGGCTGTGATTCGTTATTTCTTAAGGTTTCCTGCCCGGCGAGATTCACTAACTGCCTGTAGTTCGCTTCCGCATTTCGCAACGCAGGGAGCGCCGACGGGTTAACGACCTCACTTAGTTCGAAAATCAACGATCTAAACTTTCTCTGCTTGTATTCCGGATAAACGGAGAAATCATATGTTTCCGTGTTGTATGTCACGCGATTGTCCAAATAATTAACGCCATACATGTATCCAGTGAGCACTGGGATTATTGAGCCGTTTTCGATTCTTTTTTGATCGAGGCGCAACTCATCCAAGCCATCAAATATTCTGCTGCTTATCTCTACGTTTAGACGTCTTTCTACCTCGGCTCTCCGCAACCGCTCATTGTTCCATCTTTGATACCAAGTGACGGCTCCCGTTAAGCCTGAAAGAACAACGGACGAGAGAAACCACAAAGCAAAGGACGAGTTGAGCAGAGACCAGAGCCGTTTCCCTCTGGAATGCTTGGGTGCTTCTGCTTCGATTTTCTCATGGACTTCGTGACGGAATATCTCTTCAGCCCGGATGCGGTCCTTTTCTTCTTCAAGAAGCATAAGGCGCCACCTCATTTTGAAGTGACAACGCACCATCATACTCCGATGGCGGAAGGGAGTCGTTGGGCGGGAAAATCTTCTGTCAAAGGCAGCAAGTTAGCTCCCGCTTCGCGGAAACCGCAAGTTCGCGAGTTGGCGCGAGGGGTGTGCGGCATCAATGGAAAAATCCGCTTGTGCGCTGACAATTGGCGGCTGGGTCGGAAATAATCGAAGCGAATGGGCACGGACGGCCCTCCAATGAAGATACGAGGTGATTCCCCATGGAACTGAACAAGAAAGTTGCCGACTTTACACTGCAAACTGATGAGGACAAGACTACGAACTTGTCTGACTACGCCGGCAAGCCGGTGATCCTGTTTTTCTATCCCAAGGCGGACACGCCGGGCTGCACGATTGAAGCCTGCGGATTCCGCGACACGTTCAAGAAGATCCAGGAGGTGGGTGCTGTGGTGCTGGGCATCAGCCGCGATACGCCGAAGGAGCAGGCGAAGTTTCGCGCGAAGTACGAGCTGCCTTACACGCTGCTTGCCGATGTGGACGAGAAGGTGTGCAACCAGTTTGGCGTGCTGAAGGAAAAGAATATGTACGGGAAGAAGGTGTGGGGGATTGAGCGGACCACGTTTGTGATTGGCCCGGACCAGAACCTGCTGCACGTGTTTCCCAAAGTAACGCCCGCGGGACATGCGGAAGAGGTGCTGGCGCTGCTGAATGAATGGAAGAAAGCGCACAAGTAGCGTGAATCCCAGGTCCGAAAATCCGGACCTGGGGCACCCGCACCTGGCTCTGCTGAATGAATGGAAGAAAGCCCACAAGTGGCGTGAATCCCATGTACCCGCACCTGGCCCTGCTGAATGAATGAAAGAAAGAGTACAAGTGTCGTGAATCCCAGGTCCGAAAATCCGGACCTGGGGCACCCGCCGGGACGCCTGCTGAAGCGCGGCTTGTTTGAGGCGTCGCCGGAGCTGGTGGCGCCGCTTCTGCTGGGCAAGGTTCTGGCGCATGTTACTGCGCGGGGAATTCTGGCGGGACGGATTGTGGAGGTCGAGGCTTACCCTGGTCCGCACAGCCTGCCGCCTGATCCGGCGGCACATTCTTATCGCGGACCCACGCCGCGCAACTGTGTTCTGTTTGGCCCCGCCGGACATGCGTATGTCTACGCGATCTATGGCCGCTATTTCTGCATGAACATCAGTTGCGAGGTTGATGGGCTGGCTGGTTGCGTGCTGCTGCGCGCGCTGGAGCCTGTGACTGGAGCGGATGGAATGGCGCGGAATCGCGGGCTTGAGGAGGGCGCAGTGGGAAGGTTGCTGACTTCAGGGCCCAGCCGGCTTTGCCAGGCGCTGGGACTGACGCGGGCGGCGCACAACGGGCTTGATCTGCTCGATGTTGATTCGCCGCTTCAGGTGCGCGACGATGGATATGCGGTTTCCAAGGTGGTGGTGACGCCGCGCATCGGCATACATGTGGCCGTGGACTGGCCGATGCGCTTTGCTTTGGCGGGGAATGGATGCGTGTCAGGGGGCAAGAGCTTAAGAGGCCGGTGAAAGTCCACAGCGGGTTTCAAAAATGCATGAGCTTATTATAGGTGTAATCCCTCAGGGGTTAAAACCCTTTGTTTTCCGGCCCATTTCGGCACGACTGAAGTCGTGCCCTGACACAAAGTGGGTTTGAAAAATGCATGAGCGTATGCTGGTTTTATTCCCTCCGGGGCTAAAGCCCCCGTTGCTTCTGTTGGCTTTATGTGGGGGTTAAAACCCCAGCCTCCCTCCGGATCGAGTTTTTCCGCGGCCTGCGCAGTCGTGTCCTGATACAAAGCCGATTATTGAAAAATACGTACTTAGCGATGCGGATTATGTGCGGGTTTTCTTTCGGTGAAAATCGCCGCTTTTGCCGCCGGACTTTTCTTCGAGCTGAATGTTGCGGATGACGATGGCTTTGTCGAGGGCCTTGGTCATGTCGTAGACAGTGAGGGCGGCGACGGCTGCTGCGGTGAGGGCTTCCATTTCGACGCCGGTGGGCGCGGTGGTGGCGACCGTGGCATGGATGCGCACGCCTCCGGGGACGATCTCCGCCTGAAGATCGATATGAGAGAGCGGCACGAGATGGCACATGGGGATCAGATCGGCGGTGCGCTTGGCTGCCTGGATTCCGGCGAAGCGGGCTACCTCGAGGGGGTTGCCTTTGGGGTTGGCGGGCAGTGCGGAAAGGACGGCCGCGGAGAGTTCGACGAAGGCTGAGGCGGCGGCGGTGCGGCGAGTGGAAGGCTTGGCGCTGACATCGACCATGGCTGCCTGGCCGGATGCATTGAAGTGGGAAAGCTGCGGGTGCGCGGATTTGGGCATGGGAGTCCTCAGGGAAGTAGAATGCGAACGAGCGAGCCGGGTTCGAGGCTGTGGGCGTCTTCTGGCACGACCAGGAAGCAGTTGGAGCGGGCGAGTGCGACTAAATCTCCTGAGCCGTGCCAGGGGACAAAGGAAACCTGCGGCTGCTGATCCGGTGCGGCGCTGAAGTTGCAAAACGCGGGGAGAAAACGCGTGAGGCCGGCTTTGGTGTGGCGGTCAGCGGACGGGGCGAGCCGCGCAAGTGCGAATCGGGGATAAGAGTCTACGCTGCCGGCGAGGGCGGCGAGGACCGGCGCGGCAAAGAGCAAAAAAGTGACAGCGGTGGAGACGGGATTGCCGGGAAGGCCGAAGAAGGGAAGCGAGTGCGAGGCGGCGGGGCGGGGCAGATCGCCAAAAACCGTCGGCTTGCCGGGCTGGATGCGGACGCCTGTGAAGTGAAAGCGTGCTCCGATACGGGCCAGTGCGGGTTCGACGAGATCGAATTTGCCGGCCGAGACACCACCGGAGATGAGCAGGAGATCAGCGGTGACGGCTTGGGCGAGGGCTGCATCGAGGGCTTGGGCGTTGTCGGCCGCAGCGGGCAAGACCCAGGGATCGCCGCTGGCGGCTGCCACCAGAGCGGCGAGCATGGGCGCGTTGGAGTTGCGAATCTGGCCGGGGGCGGGCGATGACGCTACGGGAACAAGCTCATCGCCGGTGGTGAGGATGGCTACGCGGGGCCGGACAAAAACTTCAAGAGAGGCGTAACCGCATGCCGCGGCCAGGGCGATTTGCCCGGAGTGGAGCGCGGTTCCGGCGGGAAGCAACTCATCGCCCGCACGGGCCTGCGCGCCCTGAGCGATGATGTTTTCACCCGGCTTGATGGAGCGGGGCGGGAGCAGTCGAATTTTATTGGCTCCGTCGTCGCCGGACGCCTCGACGTGTTCGAGCATGATGACCGCGTCGGCGCCTGCGGGAACCGGAGCGCCGGTCATGATCTCCCAGACAGATCGGGGCGGCAGCGGGCCGGAGGGGGTCTGACCGGCTCGGGTTGCGCCAGCAACGGCCAATGGCTTGTGAATGGAGGCTTCGGCGGCGCGGCAGGCGTAACCATCGCGAGTGGAGCGGGCGAAGGGAGGCTGATCGCGATCGGCGGAGAGAGGCTGTGCGAGGACGCGGCCTGGGGCCTGAGCAAGTTCCACGCGTTCCCTGTTAGGAAATTGAACAGGCCGCCGGCCCAGCGCCGCAGCGTAAGCGGCCACCTGCGCCGCGGCCTGGTCGTAGCTGGGCAAAGCAGAGATCATGGAATGGATTGTAGAGGGTTTGACGCGAACACGATTGCAGAAGGTCTACAAAGATGCGAAAGGCGCTCCCGACATCCGGGAACGCCTTTCAACAGCAAAGCAGGAAGCTCGCCTATTTCTTGGCGGGCTTGGGCGCCTTGTAGGTGGTGTCGACCTTCTGTGCGAAGCTGGCGAGGATGGCCTTTACTTCACTGGCATACAGGCCAGTCGGAGCCAGATCAAGATACTTCTGGTACGCTTCGAGGCAGCCGGGAGGCGGAATCATCTTTTGTGTCTTCGGATCCACGGTGGTATTGGCGATGAGACCATTGCCCTTGAGGTAATAGGCGATGGCCGAGGTTGGATCGGCCTGGATGGCCTTATCAGCGGCGGCAGCCTGGGCATCCGGGTTGTGCTCCTGATAGAAGATGACGGCTTCGTTTTTCAGATACCCTGCCGCACCTGCGGGATTGATCTTTGCGGCCGCATCATAAGCCGCATTCGCCTCGGGAACCTTGCCGGTGCGCGCATAGATCTCACCCAGGCCGACATTGGCCGCACCTTGAGCTTGCGGGTTCGGCTTTTTCGATGCGGCTTCCAAATCAAGGACCTTCTTGTAGGTTGTTTCCGCCGCGTCATATTTCTTCAGGCCGAGTTGCGCCTGGCCCAACTGAGCCCAAAGAACGGAAGCGTCCGGCTTGGCCGCAGTGTCCTTGAGCATGAGGGTTTCAACTTCGGTGTACTTTGCGGTCCTGATCTCGTTTTCCTTGGCTTCGATATCTGCCTTGGAGGCAGTAGCGCCCAGGGCCTGGACGGCCGCATCATGCGCGTTGTTGGTGTCAGCGAAGTCCTGGCCGGCTTGCTTCAGATCCGCGTTGAGGCTTTTGATGACCTCGTTGGCCTTCATAGCCTCGGAATTGTGCTTCCTGAGCTCCACCAACTGCTTTTGCTGATCGGCGGGCAACTTGTCAACATATTCCTTGCGCGACATATCGTCATCCTGATTCACATCCTGGCCAGCCACGATCTTGACACCATCAAAGGAGTCGACGAATTTGTCGGGAGGTGTGTCGGCTGCCCTGTAAACCACGGTATAAGTGCCGACATTCGCCTCGCCGGCATAGTCGCCTGTGGAAGTGACCTGGAAGGTGAACTTGTTGGTGTGGCCGCCGTCGGTCGAGAGACTTACCGAGCCGGAGGTTTTTGACGCGCCTTCCGGTCCGGTGATGTGACCGTGAATCTTGCCAGTGGGCCCTTTGAGGGCGGTAGGCGCGGCGGGCGTTTGCGCAAGCGCGGGCAAAAGGGCGAAAGCCAGCAGGCCCAGCCAAAGTGATATCGTGCGTTTCATCTGCTTCTCCTTGGGAGCGGCGCGAGACGAGAGAACCCGCGAGCTCAAAAAATCATATTATGCAGGCCTATGACCGCATGGAACCTTGAGCGCGGCCACAGGGAACTTGTCATCAGCGCCAGAGAACTGACGCCAGCCCACGCTACCGTACTCAACTTTCCATGGTAGCCCGTCCGTCAAGGCTCTGCGTGTGGCCTGTATCACACTCTAGAATAATAACCATGGCAACCACGATTCGCCCGGCTACCCGCGCGGATATTCCGCAGATTCTGAAATTCATTCGCGCACTGGCGGCTTATGAGCGCGCGCCGGAGGCCGTGATGGCGACCGAAGCGGACTTGGAGCGGGACGGATTTGGGCCCAACCCCTTTTATTTCTGTCTGATCGCGGAGCACGAGGGATGTCCGGCAGGCTTTGCCCTGTATTTTTTCAACTATTCGACTTGGCTGGGGCGTCCGGGGCTCTACCTGGAGGATTTGTTTGTTGAGCCGGAGTTGCGCGGCCTGGGTATCGGCAAGGCGCTGCTCGAGCAAGTGGCGGCTATCGCGGTGGAAAAAGGCTGCGGACGCCTCCAATGGGCGGTTCTGGACTGGAATACGCCGGCCATTGATTTCTATCTTGCGGTGGGGGCTGAGTTTATGGACGAGTGGCGGACAGTGCGCGTGAATGGCGAAGCGCTGGAGGTACTGGCCGTACGGGCGGGCGGCGCTTGCGCGCCATGAGGTTTGTGCTATCCCACCCATTCGCAAAGAACGCGAATGGATGGGGCACCCAGCAGCTGGTTCCAGTTTTGGATTAGAGTTCAAGGTTTCCCAGGTCTCAAAAAAGAGACAAAGGCCACCTGGCGCTCAGGATGACAAGCAATGAAGAAGATTCGCGTGATTGGCGGAGGACTGGCGGGGCCGGAAGCGGCGTTGACCGCTGCGCGGTTGGGCTGCGACGTGGAACTCTACGAGATGCGGGCGATGGTGGATGGCAAGCCGAGGCTGACGCCGGCCCACCAGACGACCGAGTTCGGAGAACTGGTCTGCTCCAATTCGCTGAAGAGTGAATCGCCGAACACGGCGCCGTGGCTGCTGAAAGAGGAGATGCGACGGGCGGGGTCGGCGCTGCTGCGTATTGCCGATGCATCGGCTGTACCGGCAGGCCACGCGCTGGCCGTGGATCGCGTCGAGTTTTCGCGGCGGATCTCCGAGGCCATTGCAGCCGAGCCCAGGATTCGCGTGGTGCGCGAAGAAGTGACGCGGCTGGATCTGAGCGACGATGCGCTGACGATTCTGGCCACCGGCCCGCTGACCTCGGACGCGTTGAGCGCGGAGATTGAACGCATTACCGGCGCAGGCCATCTGGCGTTCTACGACTCGATCTCTCCCATTGTCGAGGCCGATTCCATCGACATGGAGCGGGTATATTTTGCCGCGCGCTGGGACAAGGGGACGGCGGACTACATCAACTGCCCGATGGACCGCGCGGAGTTCGACTGCTTTCTGGATGCGCTGCTGGCAGCAGAGCCGGCCGAGGCCAAAGAGTGGGAGAAACTCGACTATTTCGAGGGCTGCCTGCCCATCGAAGTGCTGGCCCGTCGAGGCCGCGACACTCTGCGATTCGGTCCGATGAAGCCGGTGGGTCTGCGCGACCCGCGCACCGGCAGGATACCCTGGGCCGTGGTGCAGTTGCGCAAGGAAAACCTGCGCGCTGACAGTTATAACCTGGTGGGCTTTCAGAACCATTTGAAATTCGGCGATCAGGCGAGGGTGCTGCGGCTGATTCCGGGCCTGGAGAACGCGCGCTTCCTGCGCTACGGGCAGATTCATCGCAATACTTATATTCAGGCGCCGCTTCTGTTGGATGAAACGCTGCGTCTGAAGAAAGAGCCGCGGATTTTGTTCGCGGGGCAACTCTCCGGAGTGGAAGGCTACACGGAGTCGATTGCAACCGGGCTGCTGGCGGGGATATATGCTGCTGCACTTGCGCGCGGCGAAAAGCCTGTGCCCGCGCCGCGCGCGTGCGCCCTGGGCTCGCTGGTGCATTACCTCACCCACGCCGATCCCAAGCATTTTCAACCGGCGAACGTCACGTTTGACCTGCTGGAACCGTTGGAAGAGGAAGTGCGCAAGAAGGTGCGCGACAAGAAAGAGCGGCACAGGATGCAATGCGAACGGTCGCTGGCGGCTTTCGATGCGTGGTGGGCGGCGCAAACGCTGGTGGTGACTCGGGATTGATGCGAGGGCGCTTAGCGTGGTTCGCGGCCTCGGGATGCGGCGGGGCTGAAGCTGTGGCATTATGGGGTGAATGGCGTCGGAAATGTCTGATTGAGTGTTTACAGCGAGTCGGAATTCCCTCAGGGGCTAAAGCCCCGGTCCATTTTGCGGCACTTGCGGCACGGCTGAAGCCGTGCCCTTTCAAAACTCCGGCTTGGTTACAGGTTTCTTAGGTGGCAGACATGGTGAATCTTGCGCACATTCTCTCCAATCGCATTGTGGCCGTGGCCCTACGAGCTGCGCTGGGCAGCTATTTGATCTATATGGGGCGCGAATTCTACGCGGATCCGCTGGCCTCTTTCCGCAGAACGGCGCGGCCGTTTCCGCACGATCCATGGGTGAGGCACGTGATTCGCGTGCTGGCCTGTTTTTGCCTCTGGGGCGGATGCTTCATCATTGCCGCGGCTATCGCGGTGCAGATTCTTGACCTGCATGGCTATGTATTGGCGGTTGAGCTGATGGCCATCGCGACCATCGCCGCTTGGCTTCTGCTTCCGAAGCTTTCCGACGCGAGTGCGAAAGGTGGATCCGAAATCGAAAGCACACGAAGGCCGAAGTAGAAAGCGCGGTCCAGGAACCTTTCGGGCGCTGTCAGTGTCCAAGTTAAGAGGGGATGCCACCGGCAACGAGCGGGGGTGGTGGCGTGTACCCTGAAGATGGGAGTGTGTGGATGCGTTGGATTTCCATAGTGGTTTGTTCGGCGGTGCTGGCGGGGATTGCTGTTGCCGGTGAGGCGCAGAGTGTGCCGGTCAAGGCACCAACGGGAGCCACGCACCTGATGTTGCCTCCCGTGCCCAAGGCGCTGTTGCCGGATTTGTTTGCCGGCTGGGCGGGAGCGGGAGCGCCGAAGAAGCTGAGCGACGCGGCACAGGCTGATGCAACCAACGCAGCGGCACTCAAGGAGTATGACTTTACCGACGGTGTGCTGGCCCAGTACAGACGGGGCGGCGAGACGCTGAGCCTGCGCGCGCTGCGGTTTCGCGACGTGAGCGGCGCTTTCGGCGCGTACTCGTTTTACCGGCAGAACGGATGGCCCAAGGAAGAGATTGGCACGGGCGCAACGTCGAACCACAACCGTGTGCTGTTCTGGGTGGGCAATACCGTGGTGGATGCGAATTTTTCCCAGATCAGCCCCATGTCGGGAGCGGAGCTGCGCGAGTTGGCCGGCCAATTGCCGGTGCCGGAGGGCGGAAAGGCTCTGGCGCCACCGATCCTGGCTGATCTTCCGCAGGCTGACCTGGATGGGCAGACGATGCACTATGCGCTGGGAGCGGCGGGGTATGTCGGAGCGGGCGGCGTCTTGCCGGCGGAGTTGGTGGGCTTTGATAACGGCGCGGAAACCGTGACCGCCAACTATACGCTGCGCTCTGGCCCGGCCACACTGACCATCATCGACTATCCCACGCCGCAGATGGCGGCGGCGCAAGAGACGAAGATTCGCGAGTACATCAAGGGCGTCAAAGAGGCCGGCAAACAAGCCCATCCGGAGTGGCCCAAGCCGCTGGCGGACTCTGACTTGGTGTCGCTGGAGGTGCGGCGCAGCGGTCCGCTGGTGGCGCTGGTGAGCGGGGACG
>Ga0224555_1005515_pt1 | contig 10527 bp, 6 predicted proteins | sample 714S23034metaG_FD_180687 | JGI IMG/M metagenome (GOLD analysis project Ga0224555, IMG submission 180687) | Peat soil microbial communities from Stordalen Mire, Sweden - 717 S2 30-34 | ecosystem: Environmental > Terrestrial > Soil > Wetlands > Peat | place: Sweden: Norrbotten County, Stordalen...
AATTGGGGGTAAGCTGCTGCTCGATGGTCAGGTTGTAGTCGTAGGTGACCGGCACCCGGAAGTTGCCGGAGGGGTCGAATTCTTCAAGCAGGGACGCGTTGGGGAAGACATGGCTGGACGCAAACGGCAGGGTGAAGGGGAACGGGTTAGGATAGAGCGTCCCTTTGGCCCCGCACCCACCCTGGCAATATGGATTGCTGAACGGTCCTCCGGGGTTGGCGCCGGGGGTCGTGCTGTACATCCCCGGGTTGGTCAGCGAGACAGAGATGGTATTGGGCACGTTACCGGCCTGGTTCAGGTTGAAGAAGCCGGGCATCCGGTCCTGGTAGAAGATGCCGGTGCCGCCGCGCACCACGGTCTTGCCCTCGCCAAAGACATCGTAGGCAAAGCCGACACGAGGCATGAACTGCGCGTATTTGTTGTTCAGGCCGTTCTTCGCCACGCCGGGGTCACCGGAGAGCATAAAGCCAGCCGGCAGAGTGCTGTATTGGGATGTAGCTTTATTCACCGCATAGTTGGAGGGGCTGAACACCGTCTGAACGCCAATCCGGTTCGCCCAGGGAGCGAAATCCTCCCAGCGCACGCCGAAGTCGATGGTAAGGCGAGGAGTTGCCTTCCAGCTATCCTGCGCGTAGAGGCCGGGGAAGTGGTTGCGGTCATTGAGCAACTCGTAGTTTCCCTGGTTGAATGAACCGGAACCGCCCATAAAGCCAACCTGGAAGTTCGCGAATTGATTGATATAGGCGCCGGCGACGTTGAAGCCGAAGCCGCCGTAGGATTGGAAGTCGTTGGTTACGTCGAACTTGCTCAGCTCGATGTGGCCGCCGAATGCGACGTTATGGTTGCCTTTGGTCCAGTGCAGGTCGTCGTTCAAGGTGTAGTTGTTGCGCAGCCAGCCAGCGAACGCGCTGGAACTCTCCCCAAAGTAGCCGTTGACGGTGGCAGTCATATAGGGACCGGTCCCCGGCTGCCAGATGTTGGTCACGCCAAAAGCGGTGATGTCCTGACTTCCCGGAGGCCCGCCGCGCAAGGAGACTTCACGCTGATAGTTGAGCACCAGGTTGTTCAGCAGATTGACGGTAAACGTGTGCGTTTCAGCGAGCAGCGCGTTCTGGTAGCGGGTGTTGAAGTACGACGTGTAGCTGGCCAGCATCGCGGGGTTGAAGACGGGAGCTTGCTGGAAAAAGTCATAATAGTAGTGTCCAAACATGTGGTCCTTGTCGCTGAAGGCGTGGTCAACGCGAGCAATATACTCGTCGTAGTTCGTGACCGAAGGCTTGAAGTAGTTGACCGTGCCTCCGAGCTTGCCAGGCGTCTCCGTGCCGGTGAATGTTGGAAAAACCTTCTCGAAGGCCACGGAGGCCGGGTCGAAGTCAGACACTGGAATTATGTTGTTTAGATACGTAACGTTGGTGAATGGATTGATGACTTGCTGGCCTGGTTGATAGACCCCCGCGGAGTTGACGCAGAGACCGATGTTAGCTCCGGAGGCAGCGAACGAGTTGCCGGAGGCTGAGTTGCACAGATTGCCGAGATTGGCAGAGGTTGAACCGGCAGCCAGCCCCTCCTCCGCGAGGGTTGGAACGACCGTACTGGAGGAAGTTGAAGCCGAGTGAATGAGCCTGTGTTGGTAGCCGAAGAAGAACTGGGTGCTTGCCCCGGTGGAGATATGGGGGATGATGACCGGGCCGCCGATGGTGCCGCCGAACTGGTGCTGGTGCAGGGTGTCTCGGGTTGTGGAGAAGTAGCTGTTCGCATCGAATATGCCATTGCGCAGAAACTCGAATGCGGCGCCATGGAACTTATTACCGCCCGACTTGGTGACGATGTTGACCACCCCGCCCGCGCTTTGGCCGAACTCCGCGTTGTAGTTGCTGGTCTGTACGCTGAACTCCTGCAACGCGTCCGGGAACGGGAACGGGTCGTTCACGTTGGTCATCTCATCCACGTTGTTGCCGCCATCCAGAAGATAGTTCGACTGGTTGGGCAGCGTTCCATTCACACTGGTAACTACGGCAACGGGAAATGTCTTGCCAACGCCCTGATCGGCTCCATTGCCTTCGGAGCTTGCGTCGACCACGCCGGCAACCAGAGTTACTAGCGCCGCTGCGTTTCTGCCGTTCAGCGGCAGATCGACGACGCGCGCCTGGTCGATGACCTGGGACAACGTGCCGCTGGTGGTGTCCACCTGCGGCACCGAACTGGTCACCTCAACCGTCTGGGTCGCCGCACCCACTGTCAGCTTCGCGTTGACCGTCACCGTCTGGTCGGCCTGCAGCACAATGTCCTTCTGCTGATAAGTCTCGAACCCCGCCGACGCAACCGTCAGCGAATACCCGGACGGAAGAAGGGTCGGAAATACAAACGCGCCCGTCTGCCCGGAATTCACAACTGTCTGTCGCCCGGTATTGGTCTGCGTCGCCGTAATCGTCGCCCCGGCAACCATCGCTCCGGAAGAATCGGTAACCGTCCCCACGATGGAGCCATATCCTTGTGCATGAAGGCGAGCCACGGAACACACAGCGAACAGGAACGCGATAGCTGCAAACCGGGCGAGGATCTTGTAGTTGGCAAACATACTTTTTGCTGATTTCATGATGCGGGAACACTAGGCTCTGCAGGAAACTAGCGTCAAGGCGATACGGGTCGTCTTGTAATGGCCCATTTGTACTATGTCTAGATGGCTTATTTGGCCGGTAACCGCCCGGCTCATCTAGTTCATCCGACGAGAGAATGCCGCCGGGCATAGCTCAATAGTGCTACCTCGAGACTTCGCTAGTGCTACATGAGACTTCGCTGAATGCCGATATTATTTCTGCTTAGTCCCATTTGGAGGGGCATCAATGGAAGCTACCGGCACCACTTTGATCGGAATATACGACTATCGCCTCGTAACGATATCAGTGCTGATTGCCATACTTGCAGCCTATGCGGCCCTCGATCTGGCGGGACGCGTAACCGCCGCCCGCGGCATTGCCCGGTTCTTCTGGTTGAGCGGCGGCGCACTGGCAATGGGGCTCGGCATCTGGTCGATTCACTTCATCGGCATGGGGGCTTATCGGCTGCCTGTCCCGGTTGAGTATTACTGGCCCGCGGTTCTGCTCTCAATGGTGGCGGCGGTTTCCGCGTCGGCCCTGGCACTGTTCGTGGTCAGCCGCAAGACGATGGGGGTTACGGCAGCGGTCATCGGCAGCCTCCTGATGGGCAGCGGCATAGCCGCGATGCACTACATCGGTATGGAGGCCATGCGGCTGCCGGCGATGTGCAGCTATTCCTATGGCCTGGTGGCCCTTTCGATCGTGCTCGCCATCTTGGTTTCGTTTGTGGCGATGTGGCTGGCGTTTGGCCTGCGAGGCCAGATGGCGACCTGGAACTGGAAAAAGTCTGGAAGCGCATTGCTGATGGGTCTCGCAATTCCTGCGATGCATTACGTGGGGATGGCGGCGGTAACCTTCTTGCCGTCTACCTCAATCCATTGGAATCCGGCCTACTGCATAGACGCCTCTGCCTTGTCTCTTCCGGGAATTGTCACGATCACGTTCTTCGTTCTCCTGCTGGCGATCGTGATGTCGGAGGCTGACCGGCACCTTTGGACAGAACGGCAGCTCCTGAATGCCTTCCTGGAATATATCCCCGACAATGTCTACTTCAAGGATCTCGACAGCCGTTTTGTGCGTGTTAGCCGGGCGCACGCAAAATGTTGTGGACTGAGCGATCCAACACAAGTCGTGGGCAAGACGGACTCCGACCTTTTCTCTCCAGAGCACGCTGCGCCAGCGCTTGCGGACGAACAAGAGATTATCCGCACCGGACGGCCATTGGTCGGAAAGGAAGAAGAAGAGATATGGCCGGATGGACGCAGGAACTGGGTACGTACAAGCAAGGTGCCGATTCGCGACCGGCGAGGCCAGATCATTGGCACAATGGGAGTTTCCCATGACATTACCAGCCGCAAGCTGGCTGAGCAGGAACTCGCCCGCAAGGCCGAGGAGTTGGCCCGGACCAATGCGGCGCTCGAGCAGTTGGCAAAGGAGGCCAAAGCGGCGAGTCGGGCAAAGAGCGATTTCCTGGCGAATATGAGCCACGAGATACGTACGCCGATGAATGGCATTATCGGGATGACCGACCTCGCACTTGAGACCGAATTGACCAGTGAGCAAAGGGACTACATCGAGACGGTCAAGTTGTCCGCGGACTCGCTGCTCAACGTGATCAATGACATTCTTGACTTCTCGAAGATTGAAGCGGACAAGATCGATCTGGAAGCGATCGATTTCAATCTGTACGAATGCATTGAAGGGGCCCTGAAGACGCTGGCGCTGCGTGCCGACGAAAAAGGACTCGAACTGCTGTGCGAGGTCTCGCCCGAGGTTGTGGAGACCGTTGTTGGCGACCCCGGGCGGCTGCGTCAGATATTGATCAACCTGGTTGGGAACGCGTTGAAGTTCACCTCGGGAGGCGAGGTCAGCGTCACTGTCCAAGCTGAATCAATCGAGCAATCCGGGATGACCATTCACTGCACCGTGGCAGATACGGGAGTCGGAATTGCCCCTGAGAAACTGGGTTCCATCTTTGAATCGTTCAGCCAGGCCGACACTTCGACGACCCGCGAATTCGGCGGCACCGGCCTTGGTTTGACGATCTCCAAGCGCCTGGTCGAGATGATGGGCGGCCGGCTATGGGTTGAGAGCGAGGTTGGCGTGGGCTCGCGCTTCCATTTCACGGCACATCTGGCGACCGGCGTTTCCCGCAAGACCATAGCTGAAACTCCGGTAACCCCGGAGTTCCTGCATGGTGTCAAGGTCCTCATCGTCGACGACAACCGTACGAATCGTCGCATCCTTGAGGGAATGCTGGCGCGCTGGGGCATGAATCCAACGCTCGCATCCGATGGAGAGAAAGCCCTGGAGGCGTTGTCAGCCGCACACTCGTCGAACCATCCATTCGAATTGATCCTTTCCGACATGCACATGCCCAGGATGGATGGATTCTCCCTGGTGGAGCAGATCAAGCAACGACCGGAACTCTGCACATCCACAATCATGATGCTCACCTCCGGCGGGCAGCGAGGAGACGCAGCGCGTTGCCGGGCGCTGGGGGTAGCGGCCTATCTTTTGAAACCGGTTCGTCAGTCGGAGTTACGCGAAGCTATCGTGCGCGTCTTGAGCGCGAAAGGGCAACCCGGTACCGCTCCCATGATTACCCGGCGCGCCCTTGTGGAGAATGGCAACCCCGCTAGTGGCCTGCATATTCTGCTGGCGGAAGACAACCCGGTAAACCAGAAACTGGCATTGCGGCTGCTCGAGAAACGGGGCCACCATGTGGTTGTGGTCTCCAATGGAAGAGAGGCTCTTGCTGCGCTCGACAAGAGCTCGTACAACCTCGTTCTGATGGATGTGCAGATGCCCGAGATGGATGGGCTGGAGGCGACTGCGCTGCTCCGCGGGAAGGAGAAGATATCCGGGAATCACCAGACCGTGATCGCCATGACCGCCATGGTCATGAAGGGCGATCATGAGCGTTGCTTGGCGGCCGGCATGGATGGTTACGTGTCCAAACCAATCCGTGTGCAGGAACTTGACGAAGCGCTGGATCGTTATAGCTCGCAGGATCGCAAAGACTCTCCCGATGTGCAATTCAGTCAACCGCAAACACCTGCCGTCTCTACCGATGAATTGCTGGAACGGATCAACGGGGACCTCGGCTTTCTCTCCGAGTTGCTGGATGTATTCCGCAAGGACTATCCGCAACAAATCCAGGCAGTCCGACAGGCAATCACCGACGATGATGCGTCTGCCTTGCAAAGAGTAGGGCATACCTTGAAGGGCTCATTGGGTAACCTTGCGGCCCCCATGGCGTCGCGGATTGCAACCGATCTTGAGTCCATGGGAAAAAGTGGCAACCTGGCGCGTGCTGGAATCAGGGCGGCGGAACTCGAAGAGGAACTTGTTCGAGTGGCTGAAATACTGGATGGCATGTGCCTGGAGACGGTGAAGTGAAGATCCTTGTTGCAGATGACGACCCGGTCTCTCTGCGAATGATAGAGCGAATGCTGCAACACATCGGATACGAGGTGATTGCGGCAGACAATGGAAGAAAGGCCGCGGACATCCTGTCCACCGCGGGCGGTCCCCGCCTTTCCCTCATTGATTGGATGATGCCTCAATTGGACGGGCCAGACCTCTGCCGCGAAGTGCGCGACAGGAATGACGATCTATACACTTACATATTGCTGCTGACCGCAAAGCAGTCCCGCGAAGACGTAGTGATCGGTCTGAAAGCGGGGGCCGACGACTACCTGACTAAACCCTTCCATCCAGCCGAGTTGGAAGCCAGGTTGAATACTGGCCGGCGAATCCTTCAGCTCGAAGACAAATTGGTCGAGGCACGTGAAGAAATGCGCCTCAAGGCGACCCACGATGGACTGACTTCATTGTGGAATCGGGCCGCCATACTCACCTTGCTGCGAAGTGGGCTGTCTCGATCGATACGGGATCGATCGGCGGTGTCGCTCTTGCTTTGCGATATCGACCATTTCAAGCGGATCAACGATACTCATGGTCATCTTGTCGGCGATGAAGTTCTTCAAGTTGTATCCGATCGCCTGCTGGACGCAGTGCGCACGTATGATGCCGTCGGCCGTTATGGGGGAGAAGAGTTTCTGATTGTGCTGACCGGCTGCGTCGATGACGATCTGAGAAACCGTGCAGAACAGGTGCGGAAGGCAATCAGTTCGTTCCCCATCCCCACATCCAGCGGGCCGATCTTCGCATCGATGAGCGTGGGCGCAATCACCATCGAGAATTGGGAAACGGCGCTTCCTATTGAACTGTTTCTGAAACAGGCCGATAACGCTCTTTATCAGGCGAAGGCGGCCGGCCGAGACAAAGTTGTTTACGCAAATTATCAATTAGCTGTGTAAGTGCCTTGAGCCTCATACGTCTCCTGATCTTGCCGCGTACGCGGTACCGCCATTCCCACACCTCGTTACCTTCTGATCTTGAGACTTTCCGGAGCGAACCCCGCTGCTATACTTGGCTCATGACCGCACGCTCTCATTCCGCGACGACCCCCACACAGCAGGCCTTGCTGAGTGTGGTTCCTAGCAGATGTGGGGCTGTGGGGTTCCGTAAGTATCTAATTCATTCATTCTAAGAATGCGCCCGTAGCTCAGCTGGATAGAGCGGCAGCCTCCGAAGCTGTAGGTCAGAAGTTCGAATCTTCTCGGGCGCACCACCCCTACTTCAATTACCGGTCGATCCTGTGTGTGTCGCAGCCGCCATCGCCGCCTCCGCGGCGGCAGCCTTGGCCGCCCACGCCTCGTACGTCAGCTGGTCCTTCATCGCCTGCCAATCTGCATCCGGCAGCACCATCAGGTCCTCTCGCTTGATGTTTGGCAGCCCCACATCCAGCGCGTCGACTCCGCCCTCACGCTCCTCCCGCATCTCGCTGGTCCCCACCGTCACGTTGTTCTGCTTGGCCCACTCGGACACCTTCACCATGCTCCCACCCCGCCGTTGTGCCCACCGGGAGCTCCGGCCAGCGCTCCGCCCGGCGCGCCCGCCTGCGCTGGTCCCGTCGGCCGCGCTCCTGCCTGCGGAACCGCAGGCGTTCCGCCCGGCGCCTGCGCCCAACTCAATCCAGCCCCAACCACAAGTCCCACACCCAACCCGGCCGCAATCCTGCGCAGACTCGTCATACCGCCCTCCCAGTTTTCACCGACCACCCTACACCAATCGCCGCCAATCCCGCACCTCACCGGCCTTCAGAGGCTTCCGATAATCTCTCACCACGTGCGAAGCACGTCATCGAGCGGAGCTCGATATCGGAGGGAGCAGGGGCCTTCAGGCCCCTGAAATAAGCCCGCAGGAAAAGGGGCTTTAGCCCCCGGGCCTTTCCTCAACCCGCCACCCTCGCCCATCCCACCTTTTTCCGCATCCTCTTCCGCGCGTACTCAGCCCTCATCCGTGAAGATCTCTTCAATTCGCATAGAAAACAACCGCGCCAGCCGGAACGCCAGCGGCAGCGACGGATCGTACTTCCCCGTCTCAATCGCATTCACCGATTGCCGCGACACCTCCAGCCGGTCGGCCAGCTCTGCCTGCGACCATCCTCGTTCCGCGCGCAATACGCGCAGCCGGTTATTCACTGGGAGACCTGTACTTCCGGAAGATCAGCAGTTTCGCAGCAGCCGTGACGAAGATGAGAACGGCCGGGACAGACAGAATCGGCACCTCCGGAACCGTTCCGTGCCCATGCACCTCAACGAAGCCCCAAACCGTGGCGAAACCCATCGTGATCACCGTCGCCCAGAGAAAAGAACGAGTCAGCAGTATCCGCTGGAACTCGTCACGCATGCGCAGCAGAAGCAAACCGGAACTGACCAACTCCGCGAAGAAGAAAGCACCCGCCAACCCGGCCAGAATCGGACTAAGCATCCCATTCGGATAACGCGAAGCGAGTTGAGAACAGCCCAGGAAAAGAACCAGGGACACGCTGATGGAGATCCTGCAGCGACGAGCAAAGCGACGAGCGGCAGCGCTTTTACAGATCATGATGTGTTTCTCCCTGAATTACCTTGCAACCCTCCCCAATGCGGGCCGGAATCTTCACTCCGCAGGCAGCGGATTGGCAAGCTTGTGGGTAAGCTTCGCCACAAGCACCGCGAAGGTGAACGCGAACAGCTCCATGAACGGCGGCGTCTGCCCATGCCAGCCGAAGATCCGCAGAAATCCCGCGAAAACATTGACGGAAAGACAAGCCCCTGCCCCTGCCAGCAGGCAGCGCATCGCCAGGTCGCGCTTGAAGTCGTCGCGTTCAGCCTTCAAATACCTCCCCGTGAAAAAGAAAATCGTGATCAGGGGAAGCGACGGAAACAAGGCGAATGCGAACAGCGGCCAGCCGCTGGGGTGTATTCGATCGACCAGGTAATTCGTGCCGATGAAAACCACGAAATACAAGGCCAAAACCGTGAAGCTCTGTTTCTGGTAAGCGCGCGCCGCAGGCGATTTGCATGACATGTCACATCTCCTTTGCTGATGTCAAGGACACTTTACGTCAAGTTTCCTTGTCATGTCAAGTCCACTTGTCACATTTATTTTTACCTGCCTTGGCCGTCTCGTCCCACATTGATACGCTTAAGCGTATGAACGTCAACTTCGCCGAGCGCGCGCACAACCACAACTGGAAGCTTGACCCCATCGTGCGCTCGCTGCTCGACACCGACTTCTACAAGCTGCTGATGCTGCAGTTCCTCTGGAAGAACTTCCCTGCCGTGCATGTCACCAGCGAGGTCGTCAACCGTACTACCCGCGTTCGCCTCGCCGATGAAGTCGACGCTTCAGCCCTTATCGCGCAGATGGAGCACGTCCGCGGCCTGCGCTTCCACCGGTCCGAGCTGATATGGCTCGCCGGCAACACCTTTTACGGCACACGCCAAATCTTTCACCCCGCCTTCCTCGCCTGGCTCGAGTCCGATTTTCGCCTCTCCGAGTATGAAGTAGCCGAGCAGGACGGGCAGCTCATCCTGCGCTTCTCTGGCCTCTGGACCGAAGTCACCCTGTGGGAGATCTACTCCCTCGCCCTGGTCAGCGAGATGCGCACCCGCGCCGCGCTGGCCCGGCTCAACGAGATGGAGCTCGACGTTCTCTACGCCCGCGCCAAGACCAAGCTGTGGGACAAGATTGAGCGCTTGCGCACCGTCCCCGGCGTGCGCATCTCCGAGTTCGGCACCCGCCGCCGCCACAGCTTCCTCTGGCAGGAGTATGTGATCGAGGCCATGCGCGCGCGCCTCGGCCAGAGTCTCTCCGGCTCGTCCAACACCTTTCTCGCCTACAAGCACGATCTCGAAGCCATGGGCACCAACGGGCACGAGCTCCCCATGGCCATGGCCGCGCTCGCCGACGACGACCAGGCGCTCCACAACTCGCAGTATCGCGTGCTGGAGCTCTGGCAGAAGAGCTACGGCGGCGAGTTGCTCATCCTGTTGCCGGACACCTTCGGCACCACCCAGTTCCTCGAAGGCGCGCCCGACTGGGTGGCCGACTGGACCGGCCAGCGCGTCGACTCCAGGGACCCGTTCCTGGCCGGCGACGAATACATCCGCTGGCTGCTTTCCCGTGGCCGCGACCCGCGCCGCAAGCGGCTCATCGCTTCGGATGGGCTGGATGCAGAGCGAATTCTCGAACTGCATGCGTACTTCGACGGGCGCATTCGCTTCTCCGCCGGCTGGGGCACGCTGCTCACCAACGACTTTCGCGGCTGCCATCCGCGCGCAGAGCGCGACCTCGAACCGATCAGCCTGGTCTGCAAGCTGATGACTGTGGAAGGCCGCCCGGCCGTCAAGCTCAGCGACAACCCCCGCAAGGCGACCGGCCCGGAAGGCGAGATCGACCGCTACCGCAGCGTCTTCGGCACCGCCGCCGTCGAAGCCGCCGAAGTCCTCGTCTAACCCTCATCGCCATCTCGTCAAACCCTCATCGTCATTCTGGAGCGAAGCCCCAGAATCCCCGTATTTGTTTTTCGGAT
>Ga0224555_1005516_pt1 | contig 10526 bp, 11 predicted proteins | sample 714S23034metaG_FD_180687 | JGI IMG/M metagenome (GOLD analysis project Ga0224555, IMG submission 180687) | Peat soil microbial communities from Stordalen Mire, Sweden - 717 S2 30-34 | ecosystem: Environmental > Terrestrial > Soil > Wetlands > Peat | place: Sweden: Norrbotten County, Stordalen...
CAGACTGCCGCGTATACCGCCCAATCATGTCCACGTCGCGCCAGCGCATTTCCTTGATCTCGCAGCCGCGCATTGTCGTATTGAGGGCGAGCCGGGCGGCATACGCGGCAGTCTGCCACTCAGGGCGGGCAGCCGCACGGTGGAGGAGCTTAACTTTCTCCTCATAGGTGAGCGCCCGCCCGATGTTCTCACGAACGGGCAGCGGGTGAATGTCCTCCGTGAAGTGGTGCCAACGCTTCGCCCGCTTGAGTACTCCCCGGATGATGTCCAGTTCGCGGTTGATCGTCGCGTTTGATCTTCCCGCTGCATTGCGTTCGCGGATGTAGCCGACAACCTGCGCGGCAGTCATGCGCCACACGGCAACGTCGCCAAGGGCCTTGTTGATAGGCTTCACACGCTCCCGCTCCGTCTGAATGCTGCGAGGCGCAAGGTGCGGGATACGATCCGCAAGGAATCGCTCCGCCGCATCGGAGAAGGGAAGCCGGGAGAAATTGTCCTTCTTCGCAGCGAGCTTTCCCGCCTTGGCATCCCGAATGAGGTCGCGTTCCTTGCGCTGTGCCTCTCGCCAGTCGCTTGTATCCAACGATTGCCGAAACCGCTCACCATCAACGAAAAAATCTGTGTGCCATGTTTTACCGCGCTTTCTGAGTGCCATTTGCTCCCCTTTCTCGTTTTCGCTTCTGCCACTCTCTGCCCGTCTTGCGATGAGCGCATTCAGGAGAGCAGAATTTCTTTTCGTGGCGTGTGTCCGGCTGAAACAGCTTTCGACACTCTGCACAAAATTGGAATGGATGGTTTTGGAACACGTCTTGCCACACCATCCAATGAAGAGCGTCCTCTAGCGATGTGACCCCTATCGACGCCCGAACAAAGCTGCCCTTCTTGCTGGAGTCCACTCGCAGCTTGAGGGAGTAATCCGTAAGTGGCATGAGCGAAACAAGAGAGGCGCAGGCAGTTTCGATTTCCTTCGCCGTGGCAGCCTCCACCCATCGCTGAAGATTCACATCGACTCCCCATAAGTCGTCATAAGGAATCGCGAACTTTACACGCAACATCGCAGGAATAGTTTGAAAAGCCTCATCCTCTTCCTTGGAGAGGCGCACCAAATCAGACAGGGCAGAACGTCTCATCTCTGGCTGCTGGACAGATGCCAAGAGCCGAACACTCGCAATCAATACGTCACGCGTTCTGCGATAGGTCTCAATCAGATCGCAGCCGCTCCAGGCATTGAGACGGAGCCTGAGCGGTCCCCACGCCTTCACAAACGCGCGCAGCGCATCATCGTCCGTGGCTTTGATTAGTTGCAAGTGTGGGCGCTTCTGGTAGACCTCCAAGAGGTCATAATGCCCAGTCTGGCTCAATTCCCAAGTTGATATGTCACCGTCGAAAGAAACACGCTTGCACCTATACCAAACTGCTCCCTTATCTTCGTTGATACGATGTTGTACTTGCATGTCAATGCAAGTCTCTGCGATTCTGTGCCGGAAGTCAAGAAGAAAAGGAGCACAAAATGGCAATCAGCTTTTCAGTGAGAACGGCAGCAGAGCAGTGCAGTCTGTCCGAACGCACGATCCACGCGGCAATCAAACGGGGAGACCTGAAAGTGATGCGTGTCGGAAGGCGCGTGCTTATCACCCCCACGGCCCTAGACGACTACCTGCATGGCAAAACAGGCAACAACAAGGCAGGTGCCAAGTGAGCGCCGAACGGCTAATGACCTTGTTGGAAGTGGCCGCTATGCTCCGGCTCAGCCCGCACACGATAAGGGCGATGGTTCGCCAACACAGGCTTACGCCTGTCCGCCTTTGCCGAAGGCTGCTTTTCAGCCCCACTGACATAGAGCGGCTGGTGGCCGAGAGCACCGCCGCTCAGGTGCGGTGATGGCGCACGGCAAGCCGAAAGGCTCCGTGGACATCGGACCCTTCGCCAAAATCCCAAACAGGCTTTTCGGCAGCGGAACAGCACGGGATCTCAAACCTTCCCCGACTCTGATCTATGTCGCCCTCTGTGACCATGCGAATCGAAACAGCAGCAATACATTCAAGGCATCGGACAAGGCGCTGGCATCAGATACCGCTCTTTCGCCACGGACTATCTGCGATGCGCGAAAGAGGCTGATCGAAAAGGGGCTGATTACCTGTACACGGGCAGAGGGCCAAAGTTACGTCTATACGCTGACCGTGCCTTCGTGGGACTGGATTCCCGTTGCAGAAAGACCAAGAACGAAACTCAAACCGCGCGCATATCACGCTCGAAAGACGACTGACCCCAACAAGCCGGAACCATAGCACTCCGGCAAATTTTGCCGAACTACCCACGCAGATTTTGCTGCACTATATGCGGCAACCTTTGCTGGAGTAGATTGCAGGCTTTGCTGGACTCAGATGCAAAGTTTGCTGATCCGTCTAAGTTCTTCCATGAAGGTGATAATAGAAAGGTGCTTGGGGATGCTCCCTGAGCAGCGTGAGTGACCACGCAGTACGCCTCTGGGTGCGCTGGTCGCCACACATCTAGTCCCCAGAGCACCTATCTATATTTTTGTTGGGAAGTTACTTCCATAGTGCAGGAATGCGCATCTCTAGGGGAATCATTGGGTTACAGATATCAGGACTCACGAGACGTGGGCGCGATGTACAAAAGTGGGCCATGTTTCTTTCGTTCTAAAGCATAGAATCCGTGTGATCGGCATCACGCTGCGGTTTAAATGAGCGTGGCTTGCCCGATCGTGAATGAGCCGATCTTGGCGCCTGGCTGGGCCTTGGCGGTCACGTCTGCGATAAGAGGCAAAAACATACTTGGATCATCAGGATTGGGCGGCGCGTCAGAACTGGCCGACGGTTGCGTTATGGTGTTTGCGTCCGTCTGCCCGGCAGGTCTCGCAATCGTCAATGTGCTTGTTGATGACGAACTCCGCTCCTACAACGGCAGAGTGCGCACTCTGTTGGTCAGCTAATCGCTTCGACACTGATATGCGAGCGGCAACCCATCCCGAATCCCGCGTACGGTCTTCCGCGCCCATCGCGTTTACGAGCGATTGCAGGAGGCGGTCGTGCTCTTCACAGGCCATAAGCCATTATACGAACGGCAAGGTAGGTACACTGTTCCCCGTCCGCCCTATTCCAGCTTGCAGCCGAGCGCGAGTGCGAGAGTCACAACCCCTTCAGCATCTCACTGAGGTTTAACTCTAGTGCCCCGGCGATGGCGTGAAGTGTGTCGATCCGCGCTGCGACCGCGCCGTTTTCGATCTGCGACAGGTGCGCCCGTCCAATCTCGGCCATGTCTGCCAGTTGTGTTTGAGAGAGTCCGCGCTTCTCGCGCAGGTCGCTGAGCCGCCTTCCGAGCCGCACCGGGAAAGAAATTGCCATGCCCCATGGTTTCCAGTATCGTGGCTGATGCTGTTCGGTTTACCGAACAATGTGGAGGCCAATGTGATAAGGGCGATTTCGTGTCTTCTTGGGTCTTTCCTGTTGCTAGGGGCGATTGTCGGCCAAACCGCCGCCCCGTCTGCTGTCACCAAGGCTTTGATATGTGACGGACCGGCAGCGTGTGGTCACGGATACATCAATGGCCGCGAATACGAGACGCTTGCCAGCGAAAATATCGGCATCGTCGTTGTTGGAGACATTGCTGGGAAGTACCTGCGGGCGGACATCCTCGTCTTGAACAAGAGCGCAAGCACTGTCGATGTACTGCCCTCGAATTTCGTTCTGACCGAAGTGACCCCGAAGCAAAAGCCGCTCAAGTACATTGATGGCGACAAAGTATTGCGATCCGAAGAGCGACGTTTAGCTTTTGGCAACGCGCTAACCGCGATGGGTGGCAGCATGGCGCGACAACAGAGCACAAGCACGACGACCAGCACCGGCACCGTGCGCGCCAATGGATCGGACGGATCGAGCGCAACCGGGTCGTACAACGGCACAAGCACCTCGACAACTTCATCGCCAGATTATGCAGCCCGTGCGCGGGCCGCAGAAACAATCCAAGCGCGAAATGAAGCCTTTGCTAACTACGCCAGTTTTACTTCGCGCACCTTTCTCCGCGCTAACACCCTGCCGCCAAATCAGAGCGTTCGAGGATACATGCTGTTTGAGCGTGACAAGAAGGCAAAGCTCGTAATGCTCTCCGGCATTATCGGCGACACGATTTATCAATTCCCATTCGAGGTGGGGAAGCCGTAGCGGAGATATAATCGAGCAAACGAAAACCCCGCCTGCCAGGGCGGAGTATTCGGATCATTGAGAGTCTTGAGGCACGAACCTCTACGCCCATTCTAGGGCTGGAGGTTTCCTATGTCCACACGCAAACGCGAACCGATGCCGCCAGCGGCTACGGCAATGGACGAGGCTTTTTATCGGCTACGTCTGGAGACTTGGCCGCGCGAACTACGAAACTGGATAAAGTTTGAGGAACGTTTTCACCGCTTTTTAGCGATTTCAGGAGATCGCCGTAAAGCTCTCGCGCTTGCTTCCGGGCGTCAGGTACAGCAAGCCGATAGGCCGCGACGTACTTCTCAACAACCTTCCGGTTTTTTGAAATCTGGTGGATGCGTAAAGCCTTCTGTGCGCGGCTCTCGACCGAAAGCGCCCGCGCGAGCTTAACTAAGAATCTCAAGTCTTCAAGGTTAACCGTAACGTTTTTAGGCATCGGTCTATCCTTTCCTTGCGTTATCATGGTCGCATGAAAACCGAACCGGCAACGACGGAGTTTCAGAGGTTCGACGCACTGGTGGGATGCAAGTCCAGCGCGAAATCCCAATAACCGCGGGCTTTGGCTTTGAACTGTTTTTGAAAAGTGAAAATCGAAAAATCGCGCATGACGATCCAGTAGCAAAAGGGGACGGGCTTTGAGGCCCCCAACCCCTTGGAATGAACCTTGCGCCGATCCGCAAAGCAGTGCAATACGACGGCGCTGCACACCCAGCCGTTGGGCGATTGGTTAGGGCTGGTAGCGCCAGAGGTTATTGATGTCTCCCGCCGTTCCGGTCGAATCGAAGCCCAAGCCGCCGAAGATCCATAGATTGCCACTTGTATCCATCCATCTGACGGCGTTACTCCGTCCTCCGGGGACATTAGTTGCAGCAGCGACGCCCAGCGTTCCGTAAACACCAGACGAATTTATTGAGTTGCTGCCGTTCACCCAAGTCCAAGTCTTTCCTGTTGTGTTGAACTCCCAGAGATCGTTGAGGTAGCTCCCGCCGCCGAAGAGCCAGAAATTACCGCTGCCGTCAGTCCAGCTAACAGCCCCATTTCGTCCTCCGGGGACATTAGTTGCAGCAGCGACGCCCAGCGTTCCGTAAACACCAGACGCATTTATCGAGTTGCTGCCGCTCACCCAAGTCCAAGTCTTGGCTATGGGATTGAACTCCCAGAGGTCGTTGAGGTAGCCCACAACCTGGTTGAGAGAACCGTTGCCATATCCGCCGAAGAGCCAAAGGTTGCCGCTGCCGTCAGTCCAATTCGCGGCCCCATACCGTGCCCCAGGAACATTCGTAGAAGCAGCGATACCCTGCGTCCCGTAGACACCCATCTGACCGTTAGTGCTGGCCCCGCTCACCCAGGTCCAAGTCTTGTTTGCGAAGTTGAACTCCCAGAGGTCGTTGAGCGACCCGTTTCCTCCGGTAGAAAAAGTGCCATATCCGCCGAAGAGCCAGAGGTTGCCGCTTCCGTCAATCCAGCTAACAGCCCCATACCGGCCCCCAGGGATATTTGTTGCAGCGGCAACCCCCTGCGTCCCATAAACGGGTAATGTACTGTTCCCACCACTGGCCCCGCTCACCCAGGTCCAAGTCTTGGCTGAGGGGTTGAACTCCCAGAGGTCGTTGAAGTACGTGGTGAGAGACTGATTTCCTGCGGCATAAAAAAAAGTGCCATATCCACCGAAGAGCCAGAAATTGCCGCTGCCGTCAGTCCAATTGGCGGCCCCATACCGTGCCCCAGGAACATTCGTAGAAGCAGCGACACCCTGCGTCCCGTAAACACCGGACGCATTTACCGAGCTGCTACCGCTCGCCCACGTCCAAGTTTTAGTCGTTGGGCTGAACTCCCAGAGGTCGTTGAAGTAGGCCGCAGACGATAAAACATATCCACCGAAGAGCCAGAGGTTTCCATTTGCGTCAGTCCAACTTGTAGAGCTTTCCCGCGCACCGGGCACATTGCTGGTAGAGGCAACACCCAAAGTGCCGTAGACGCCGCTTGCACCCACAGTGCTGCTTCCACCCTCCCATGTCCACTCATTCGCCGTGCTGGGCGTAGACGGAGGGGTTGACGTGCTGCTGCCGCCCGGACTCCCACCACAGCCGGACGTGAGCAGGGCAATCGAGACAAGCAGCGTAGAGGCAATCTTTCCATGTAACCGCATATTTGGCCACCTTTTGAGCAAGAGGAATGTTTTTGTGGAGCACCGCCTTGCTCTAATTCCGACGATAGTAGGGATGCGAGCTAAATTCTAGTCCGACGATAGTAGGAATGCCAAGTGATATTTGCAGCTCCTTCGGCCAGCGCATCCGCGAACTGCGGACGGCAAAGGGTTGGCGTCAGATTGATCTTGCGGAAGAGGCTGGTATTAATGAGAACTACGTTTCCGATATTGAGATTGGGAAGAAGGAAATCTGTTTGCGAACCATGCTAGCGGTAGCAGATGCCTTTGACTTGACGCTGGCCGAGTTGCTGCAAGGTGTTGTGCGGTGATGATAAGTGAATCAGAAAGCTGCGCCGCGCCAAAAGCTGGCGACAGATTGATCTTGCGGAGCAGTCGGGAGTCCACGAAGTCCACATCTCGGACTTGGAGCGTGGTTCAAGCGAGCCGGGATTGCGAACACTCAGCAAGATCGCCTCAGCTCTGGATACTACGCTGTCGGAGTTGCTAAAGGGATTGTGATGCTCGCTTGGACTGTCTAACGATCAGGAGGCCGACTGCCATCGCTGTAGACGGTTTGTGTCGTAACTTGTGTCGTAACCCTGCCATCCCTGCCCATATCGGAGGGTCTGCCGCTGTGTCGTTCGGGCATACATGAAAGGCAGTGAACACGCGCCGAACCCGCATGAACACTGCCTCTCCGTGTCACTTCGTGTCGTCTGGTGTTTCTCCGTCAGATGACGTATCCTGAATTCGCAACGAGGAGGTCAGCGGTTCGATCCCGCTCAGCTCCACCAAAGAATCGACGACTTGCGGCATGAAGGGAAGACTGGACGGCACTTTTGTGTCGTTGTTTGTGTTGTAACCCTTCGTTGTGCGCTCAGAATCGGCCTGTTTTCCCCTTCCCATCGTCAGCGCATCCAGAGCGTTTCGCTTCGCGTCCAGCCGGATGTGGGAGTAGTGTGCGAGCATCTTGCGCGAGACGTGCCCTGCTAGCAGACGCGCTTTTGCCGCACAATCCATGCAAGGCAATTTCGTGGAACAGAGAATTTCCCTTGGCGACATTGGCGTCGATAGGTTGTTAACGGAATCGGAAGGCAACTCCGGCGCCGAGTTCGAGGTTGTTCTGGAGGTTGGTGGTTGCGTTGGGGAGGTGGGTGCGCAGCCAGTTGGCCTGGAAGGCGCGCAGAGCGAAGCGCGGCGAGAGAGCGATATTCATTCCGCCGCCCATCTTGAGAGCCAAGCTGTTGCTGCTGTCGATCGCCCCGCCAGGGGTGGGAAAGACGCTGTTGAAGCCGAACGCGTCGCCAACCAGCACATGGGCGAAGATCTCATAGCGCCGATGCGCGGGGGCCCAGGTGTAGCGCGGGCCGAAGGCGGACGTGACCAGGTCCAGACCTACGCCGGTCGATTGGATGTTGGCCGTGTGCGTGCCGGCGACCTCTTCCACCACGCCCAGGCCGCGATAGAACCGGCCCTCTATATCGACGCTGCCGCCCTGCATCCAGAAGTTGGCGCTGGGAACAGTGCCGCTGCGCGTGGCGTTATAGGTCACGGCCACCTCGAGAAAGGAAGTATCCTGTGCCAGCAGCGGAGCGGAGCACAGGGCAACCACGACCGTTGCCGCCACTAGCAGGAACGCGGCCCGCTTCACCGTTGTTGTCGTCGCTCCCCCAAGGAGTCTTCTGCTGAAGTGCCTGTGCATCGAATTCTCTCCCTTTGCGTCACTGCAGGTTGAGAGTGACGTTGGTGCTGCGCTGCAAGCCTCCGCTGCTGGCCGTAATGGTAAGGGTGTAGCTCTGTGGGGCCTGGGTGAAGAATCCATTGTCTCCGCCGCAGCCGCTCAACCCCGCCACCGCTCCGGCACTGGCCAGCAACAACAGCAGAAGGCAGCAGAGCCGCCCCAGCCGTTTGCCCGAGCGCCTCATCTTGCCGGCAAAGGGCAGCAGCAGAATGCCAAGTGCAATCGGCGCAAGTCTGCGCCCGAACGGTTCCATACCCGGCTTTCTGCCCGGCGCAAGCATTCCGGTCTGCTGTGGCATATTGACGGTCAGTGTGACGGTCGTCGTCCCGCTGCCCGCGGCAATCGACGGCGGCGTGAACGTTGCCGTGGCGCCCGCCGGCAAACCGGAAATGGTGAAATCAACCTCCGCGAGGAAGACGGTTCCACCGGTTGGGGTCACGTTGAACGTGTAGGTCGCGGTCCCTCCTGGAACCACTGACTGCGTTACCGTGCCCGTGCTACCGGTGGAGGTTGAGATGGTCAGGCTGAAGTCCTGAATCGTTTGTGTCAGCGCAGCGCTGCTCGAGGCTGCGAAATTAGCATCGCCACTATAGACCGCCGCGATGGTGTGCGTGCCGACCGCCAGGCTCGATGTCGTGAACGTCGCCACGCCCGCAGTCAGTATCCCGCTGCCCAGGACAGTTGCTCCATCCTCGAAAGCGATTGTCCCCGTTGGTGTGCTCACCGCTGAGTAGACTGTCGCCGTAAAGGTGAGCGCATTCTGCGCCAGCACCGGGTTGGCGCTGCTCGCAACCGCGATGGCAGGCAACGCCCGATCGACCACAATGCTCTGCGTGACCTGCGCAGCGGCCGTGTAATTCGCATTGCCAAGCTGATTCGCGGCTACCACCACTCTGCCTGCTCCTGTGATGGTTAGCGTGTTACCGGTGATACTTCCCGGACCGGAGAAGACAGAAAAAGTAACCGCATTGCCAGATGGTCCGCCCGTTGCCGATAGAGCGATGGGTGCAATTCCATACGTGACGGATGAGGGCGCTGTGAAGCTGATCGTCTGCGCGTTATTGTTCACCGTCAGCGTGACGGTGGCCGTGGCCGTTGTATAGTCCGTGCTGTCGGTGGGCGTCAGGGTGACGGAGAGCGTTTGCGAACCAGCCGTCAAGGTGCCCAAGGCCGGTGTGTAGACGAACGTTCCGGCGATTGTCGAGCTGGCGTTGAACTGGGTTGCGCTGAGTGCCGTGCCGTAGGCGATGGATGCCGGGGTTGCCCAGGCGATGGCGGGCGTGGCCTTGTTCACCGTCAGATGCACGGTGGCCGTGGCCGTTGTATAGTCCGTGCTGTCGGTGGGCGTCAGGGTGACGGAGAGCGTTTGCGAACCAGCCGTCAAGGTGCCCAAGGCCGGTGTGTAGACGAACGTTCCGGCGATTGTCGAGCTGGCGTTGAACTGGGTTGCGCTGAGTGCCGTGCCGTAGGCGATGGATGCCGGGGTTGCCCAGGCGATGGCGGGCGTGGCCTTGTTCACCGTCAGCGTGACGGTGGCCGTGGCCGTTGTGTAGTCGGTGCTGTCGGTGGGCGTCAGGGTGACGGACAGCGTTTGCGAACCAGCCGTCAAGGTGCCCAAGGCCGGTGTGTAGACGAACGTTCCGGCGATTGTCGAGCTGGCGTTGAACTGGGTTGCGCTGAGCGCCGTGCCGTAGGGGATGGCTGCCGGGGTTGCCCAGGCGATGGCGGGCGTGGCCTTGTTCACCGTCAACGTGACGGAGGCGGTTGCCGTTGTGTAGTCGGTGGTGTCGGTGGGCGTCAGGGTGACGGACAGCGTTTGCGAACCAGCCGTCAAGGTGCCCGAGGCCGGTGTGTAGACGAAGGTCCCGGCGACTGTCGAGCTGGCGTTGAACTGGGTTGCGCTGAGTGCCGTGCCGTAGGCGATGGATGCCGGGGTTGCCCAGGCGATGGCGGGCGTGGCCTTGTTCACCGTCAGCGTGACGGTGGCCGTGGCCGTTGTATAGTCCGTGCTGTCGGTGGGCGTCAGGGTGACGGAGAGCGTTTGCGAACCAGCCGTCAAGGTGCCCAAGGCCGGTGTGTAGACGAACGTTCCGGCGATTGTCGAGCTGGCGTTGAACTGGGTTGCGCTGAGTGCCGTGCCGTAGGCGATGGATGCCGGGGTTGCCCAGGCGATGGCGGGCGTGGCCTTGTTCACCGTCAGATGCACGGTGGCCGTGGCCGTTGTATAGTCCGTGCTGTCGGTGGGCGTCAGGGTGACGGAGAGCGTTTGCGAACCAGCCGTCAAGGTGCCCAAGGCCGGTGTGTAGACGAACGTTCCGGCGATTGTCGAGCTGGCGTTGAACTGGGTTGCGCTGAGTGCCGTGCCGTAGGCGATGGATGCCGGGGTTGCCCAGGCGATGGCGGGCGTGGCCTTGTTCACCGTCAG
>Ga0224555_1005517_pt1 | contig 10525 bp, 7 predicted proteins | sample 714S23034metaG_FD_180687 | JGI IMG/M metagenome (GOLD analysis project Ga0224555, IMG submission 180687) | Peat soil microbial communities from Stordalen Mire, Sweden - 717 S2 30-34 | ecosystem: Environmental > Terrestrial > Soil > Wetlands > Peat | place: Sweden: Norrbotten County, Stordalen...
TCCAGAATCGGCAGAATATTGCTGACCCTGCCCTTCAGCACCCGGTCGGGATAGGCATTCAAAGTAATGTCGGCAGGGTCGCCGACGTGGACATTGGGCAGATCGTTCTCATACACATCGCAGACGATCCATACCGTCGAGAGATCGGAGATGGTGAAGGGACTTGTTCCCAGGCTCTGCACGCCCGCAGCGTTGGTCACCTCCTGGTCGGTGATGACGCCGGAGACCGGCGCGGTGATATCGACCATGCCGGTGGGATGATTCACGTCGCTGCCCAGCAGGCGAAGATGCTCCGCCGCGGTATCCTCGGCGACCTTCGCCTTCTTCTCGGTGTCCTCTGCCATCTGCAGATCGTTCAGCGCGTATGCACCTCTGGCGTAGAGAAGCTGCATGCGCTCCAGTTGCGCCTTGGCCAGCACCTCGTCAGCCACGTTCATCTGGTAGTTCGCAAAGGCCCCGGAGATATCGTCACTGCGCAGGCGCAGCAGCAGTTGCCCCTTCTTCACCGGATCACCCAAGCGGGCGAAGATGCCCACAATGCGCCCGGAGGCCAGCGAGATGACTGGGACCGTGCGGTCAATATCGGGATTCACCGTGCCGGTTACGGCAAGCTGCGCGGTCGCTCGGTGCTCTACGGCCGTGGTCGTAGGGTACTGGTTCGGGCGTTCAACGGAGAACTCCTCCGCTTGGTAGGCTGTGGTGATTTTGGCCGACGGCGGCGCACCCGCGGCGGGATCGGTCTCTCCCCGCTTGCAGGCTCCTGCCACCATCAGCAGGGCGGTGCCAAGAACCACGAGGGTGATTCCTGCTGAATTTCGATGCACTCTGATGGCTGAGGTGAACATGCTAACCCTCCTGAGCAAGCAAATCGGCGTCAGCGTTGTAAGATGTGTCGGCGGCCCGATTCAGCCTTGCTGCATGATGCTGTTTCTTATGTTGATAGATGAACAGTAAGTACAGCATAAGGAATAAATAGAAAATCCATAAAATGAAAGTAGGAAAATAATAAAAGCGTGAGCATCGGATACACGATCCCTATTCCTGTATGTAAGCGTGTATCGCTCTGCCACCTAGCTCTCTCGTGCCTCGTAACATCCACCCTGCAAGAATGAAGACGCACTTTGTCTGGGGATGCAGTGCAGGAACCTTGCTGGTCCCTGCACTGCTCCACGTTGCGGATACTGCGTTTCATCGATGACTATGTGTAATGGCTGCGGGTTCCGGCTAGAACCTCACCATGATGGCCGTGGTCCACGCGAGCTGGTCATGGCGAAGGTCGGGGAACCACACGGCCGTAGTCGAGCCTGCCGGTCCGCCGCAGGCCGCTTCGGCTGCTACAATTCCCGCTCCACCAGGCGCCCAACCGACGCCGGAGTTATTGCCGAAGCCACCGTTACTATAACCAGCGGCGCAGACGTAGCTCGACGGGGCGCCGTTGTTGCCACCAGGAGGCGTAATCCCACCGCGTCCCGAGAAGTACGGCACGCTGGAATGGCGATAGCCCACCTCTGTACGGAATGTGATGTACTGGTCCGGCATGTAATCCCAGGTTCCGGTGGTGTCGTATGCCGTGTACGGATCGCCCGGGTTCTCTGTGAAGTAGGGTGTTCCCGTAGTGGCCGATGCGCCGTTGATGGGCGGCAACAAAGTTAGATAGCGGCCAGGATTGCTCATCTGTCCGCCGCCCAGCGTGAACGCGTACTTGTCCTTGTCCCACCACACGCGGTTGTAGAACATGTAGCCAATGAAGTACTGCTTGTATGAGGTCCCTCCACCGGCGGATGCGGGCGCGGCTCTATCGCCGTAGCAGCTTACGTTTGTGCCTGCGTCGACGGGATTGGTTCCGTCGCCAAATTCGCAACCGGCATCGGCCGTAACGGTAAATGCAGCCTTGTCGAAGTAGTTTTTCTTGTTGTCGTAGTACTTGACCTGGATACTGTCGTCGGTGTGAATACGATGGCGGTATGGGACCCCCGCAGCATCTTCTCCCATGCCGTAGTTGTTGAAGACCAGGTCGAGCCATGGCCTGGGGCGATAGAGTATCTGTCCGCCCAGTCCCGGTTTGCCGTTATATCTGCCATAGGTCTGCCAGCCGTTGATGAACCAGGGTTCAATCTTCAGCTTTTCGGTCGGGAAGAACTGCCCGCGCACGCCGGTAAAGAACCACGGCGTATTGGAGGAGACATAAGACGGCTGATAGGTCCAGTTGTCGGCATTATAGTAGCTGAACAGTCCGATGTAGGAGACGAAGATCCCGGCATCCAGATTAATGCCATGCATCTTGTCCCAGTGATATCCGCCCCATGCTTCAGAGATATACCGGTATGCATCAGCAAGGTCCCATTGGCCGCGGCTGTAGCTGGAGTCATTGCGTGGCGTGGTGGTGGCAAACTCGCCAAACATGGTAAGGAACCTGCCGCGAACATTATCGAGGCGGAGATCGCCCCCGAAGCTCAACTGCTCCACCTGGAATTCCTGGGAACGGAACGACTCAGTCGATCCGCCCATGGTGTCATCCTTGGGATGGTTGAAGTCGAGAATATAGTTCACGTCCGAGCGGAACTCCGGCGTGAAATATTTCGTTGACATCGGGCTGTCGACTACGCGGCCATTCGAATTGAGCCATGTCCAGTCCCCGGGGAATGGAGCTGTCTTGGTGGTCCTCTCCGCGCTTATCGTCGGAGTCGGATCGGCAACGGTCTTCTCAAGCGCCGCGAGGCGCGCTTTCAAGTCCGCGAGCTGCTGCTCGGTGGTCTGCGATGTGGTTTCCGTGGTCTGGGTTGAGGGCGTAGCCTGTGCAGACGCGCTTATTCCAGCCGCAGTCAAACAGACCAGGAAGGCTAATCCAGTTGCAATGGCTGACTTCAAATGATAGTTAGGCATACTCTGTCCTCTTTCTCCGGCGGATACACGTCCACCTAAGCGGTTTTTTATGGTCGCTGGCAAGTCCCTATTGACTAAGTTTGATCCGATTTATTTCAGACGCGCGATTCGTTGCTGTACGACGCCGATCACCCGCTGTAGCTTGTTGATCTGATCGGCTGCCTGAGTGTCGTTCCGTCTTATTGCCTTCTCGCGCAGCCGGGCGACGCGATCCATCGAGTGGCCGACGTTTTCTTCGAGCGCGCTAAGTTCCACGTTATAGAAATATGCTGACTGTCCGAGAGCCATAACAACCACCTCCACATGTAGCAGATGCTTTAGTGTGCCGGGAGGGACATAAGTATGGCATAAAGAAGTAATAGAAAGTTCGCAAAAGGATTTATTTGCACTCTTCCCGTTATTTTGTGCTCGGACTTGTGTGTCATTCGCGCTCGATACCACATGTCGGTAGACTCCACGTACCGGTATCTTTAACGATCATCTTGTATCTTCCTCATGCGCTCCTTATGTGGCCTCTCCTAGAGTCATTTCAGGAGGTACCAACCATGAACCGTTCGCTGGTACTTGTTGCGACACTCTCTCTTGCCCTTCCGTTTGCGGGAATGGCACAATCCGCGACGCAGACAGCAAGCCTGTCTACGCCACTCACACCGCGTGAAGTACACAGCCTGATGCGGAGTGCGCATGACAGCGCGCAGTACCAGCAGATCGCCGGCTACTTCCACCAGCAGGAGGCGAAGTTCCGCGCCGAGGCCGCTGCCGAGAAGGTCGAGCGGGACCGCCGAGCTCCGGACAACGCAGCTCTCTATCACTATCAGAAGTATCCGCGCCCATATGATACGGCCCAGTACCTCTATGAGTCGTATCTCTCTAAGGCCGATAGCGCAGCCACGCAGGCACAGCACTTCGACCAACTCGCGGCGGCGAAGTCCCAGAACGACCAGCAACTCGCATCAACTTCTCAGGACAAGCTGTAATGCGGAACTGCGAAGAACCAAAAATCGGGCACATGGAAGGTGCATCCCATCATGGGAGATGCCGTTCCATGTGCCCAGGATATATTTAATGACCTTTTTGCGCTTTCTTAATCCCTTCGTTACAACTTCGTTCACTACCATCTAGATGGGATTTGTCCAATGACCTCACGGCTCACAATGATTATTCCGTTGACGGAGAAGCGGTCGTGGATGCAACTGCTGAAGCAGTGCGCGATTGGCTGCGCCGCCATTGCAGCTTTGACCTTTGTCGCGTATCGATTGCATTTTCCACTCGCCACTGCCGGCTTTATGTATTTGCTGGTGGTGGTAGCAGCCTCACTTTTCTACGGAATCTGGCAGGCGATATTTATCTCTCTGGTCGCAGTCTCCTGTCTTAATTTCTTTTTTGTTCCGCCGATCTGGACCTTCATAGTTTCCGATTCGCGGGATTGGATCGCTCTGATCTCTTTCCAGCTTTGCGCGTTGTTGGTAAGCCGTCTCTCCTCCAGAGAGTCAGGCATTGCGCGCGACGCCAACTACCAGCGGATCCAGATGAAAAAGCTCTATGAGCTGAGCCGCGGCACTCTGCTCTTCGATCTGCATCACCCGCCGGGATCGCAGTTGGTGCAGTTGATCCGGCGCATCTTTCAAGCCAACGATGTTGCCATCTTCGATGCAAATACTGTCCTGCTCAATCACGAGGGGACCTGGTCGACGGAGGAGCAGCAGATTGCCAAGACAACCTACCTTACCGATCACAACGAGGACGACCACGACACGCACACAACGCAGCGTGTGATTCGCATTGGAAACAAGTCCATCGGCGCGATGGCCATTCGCGGAGAGGTCGATCCGCTGATTGCCAACTCCATCGCTTCGCTTGCCGCAATTGCCTTTGAACGTCAGCGCTCGTATGAAAAAGAGGCGAGCGCTGAGAACGCGAAGCAGGCGGAGCAACTGCGCGTGGCCGTGCTGGATGCGCTGGCGCACGCATTCAAGACGCCGCTGACGGCGATCTGCACCGCCAGCTCCGGCCTGCTGGAGATGGGCACACTGGATAAAACCGAGTCTGAGCTGGCCGATCTGATTAATGAAGAGTCGATCAATCTCAATCAACTCTGCACCCGCCTGCTACAGACCGCAAAGCTTGAAGCCTCCAGCGTGTCCCTGCGTACCGAACCTGTGATCATATCGCGGCTGGTGAAGGATGTATTAGCGGAGCTCTCGGGAACGCTCAAGCAACACCCGATCGAACTCTCCATTGAGGAGCAAGAGACGCCGCTACAGGGTGACCGGGAGCTGCTGACGATGATCCTGACGCAGTATCTCGATAACGCCGCCAAGTACTCCGCGCCCGACGCTCCGATTGACATCGCGGTGCGCGAGAGCACCTCCGAGCTGCTTCTCTCGGTGCACAACCAGGGCTCGTTGATCCAGATGCAGGACCGCGAGCGCATCTTCGAGCGTTTCTATCGCAGCTCCGACGCCAAGGAGCGCGCACCCGGCGCCGGGGTTGGCCTGTCCATCGTCAAGAAGGCGGCCGAGGCGTACCACGGCCATGTATGGGTGACCAGCGCCGAACAGGACGGCACAACTTTCTTTTTATCGATTCCGAAGATACAGATGGGAGGGTACTAGCCATGGAATCCGGACTGATTCTGGTTGTCGATGACGAGATGTCCATCCGGCGCGCGCTGCATACAACCCTCAGCAATCTGGGGTTCAGGACGGTGGAGGCGGCGCGCGGCGAGGAGGCCCTGTCGCTGCTGCGCACAAACATCTTTGACGCGGTGCTGCTCGACATCAATATGCCGGGCATGAGCGGCATCGACGCCTGTAGGAGCATGCGCAGCCTCTATCCGCGCATTCCCATTCTGATGCTCACCGTGCGCGACAGCGAAGACGACAAGGTGGAGGCGCTGGACGCGGGCGCGGACGATTACATTACCAAGCCCTTCCAGTTGCGCGAGCTGACTGCCAGAATGCGGGCCGCGATGCGCTGGTCCAGGATTCCGGACACGCAGGAAGCGGCTGTGTTGCGCATCGACGAGATTGAACTTGACCCAGCGCGCCACACGGTGAAGAAGGCCGGCCGGCTGATTCACCTCACCCCCAAGGAGTTCGAGTTGACCCACCACCTGATGACCCATGCAGGCAGGCCCATCCAGCATAGCCGCCTGCTGAATACCGTGTGGGGAGAAGGATACGGCAACGAGCTGGAGTATCTCCGCACCTTCATGCGTCAATTGCGCAAGAAGCTGGAAGACGATCCTGCAAACCCCAAGTACCTGCTCACGGAAGCGCACGTCGGCTATCGCTTTGCGGAGAAAGTGTAGTTATTCATCTGCCTCATGGACACTTGCCGCAGCCTCCGCACGAAATCGACCTGCCGCCTGCGCCTACGTTGCCTACAGACGAGCAGGTATAAGCCTCTGGACGAAACTGTGTGCGTTGTACTGATGCCGCTCACAGTTACCTGCAAGCAGTCATACTCAGGAAGTGGCGTTTGCCTTCGAATCGACAGGGGCTGGTGCTCCGCCGGTGGCGGGAGTTCCTTGGGGTACAGGCTTCGCTGACGTAGGGGTCTTTCCTTGCGAAGAAGACAGCTGGAATCTCCTGTCGGGGTGGGCGATCCAGATGGTACAGCCGGTGTTGCGGGTTGCGATGTTGGCGCGCTTGCAGGAGGCATAGCGGGAGAAATGAGCTGAGGTTCTGTTTTGCCGACTGCGGGAGCGGGTTATGGATTCACAGGGGTTGAGGGGCTGGCAAGAGGTGAGGCTGTTGTAACTAGCCCTTTTGTCGTGGTCATTGTTGTCGTTGCTGCAGCGCTTGCGGGACCAGAGGTTGTGAGGGGCGGTGAGCTCGGTTGGGCGACAATCGTTGATGGATTAGAACTCTGAGTCGCTGGCTTTGAGAGAATCGCAGGAGCCGCTGACGCGGCAGCAGGAGTTGCAATGGGCAGAGGCGCAAGCGCTTCTTGCGGGAAGGCTACGGAGTTCACAACCGATGGATCATCGTGGAGTTTGACGTAGAGTTGCCCGTCGATGGGATGCGGAACCGACAGTGTGTAGCCGGGAAATCCCTCGGGAACCTGCGTCGAGTGGTCGAAGTGCGCATCGTTTGCAATCGCATCGATCAGAAAGAGATTCGTGCCTGTGAGATTGCAAGGCTGGTCGGGTGCGTCTGGGCACTTGAGATTATTGAAGACCGGCAGGCGAACCAGCGTGGCAAGCGGTTGCCAGTCGCCAGCAATGCGTTGCTCGACGATGCGGAAGCGTAGTGGGCCAGATGCAGAGCCGGCGAAAGCCTTGCTCGTGTTGAGCGTCGCTAGAGCGACCTGCGAGTCCGCCAAAGTCAGGCCGCTGGCAGGCGTGAGTGTCGTCAGGTATGCGCCATGCACGGTGGACACGTCAACCTTCTCTTCGCCGGAGAATGCTGCTGGAATCTGGGCGTGGATCGAGAAAGTCAACTGCGCACCCTGCGGAAGTTCGTCCTGATCGGCAAGCTGAATATTCTCCAGCCCACTCGATGCAGAGGATTGAACGCTCTTTCCGATGAGCGTGACCTTCGGACGAGGGGATGCAACTGTGACGTCGAGATTCAACTCACGGCCGTCTTTGAGCGCGACCTTGGCTTTCGAATTCGCGCCTTCCATTAGTCCAGCGACGGCCTTGATGTCGGCGGCAGCCAGAGTCAATTCCTCATCGTTGTCGACATCAGTCAGCGGGGCGGGCTTGAAGCTGATCCCGTTCAGCGTGAGTTCCTTCACTGCATCCAACTGGCTTCCCTTGAGTACGCCCGTAAGATCACCCGCATGGAGGGTGAAGCTGTCGAGATGGCCAGCCTGCGCGAAGCTCTGTAACTGAACAGTGTCCGGCTCCTTGCTGCCATATTGTTTGACCAGCAGCTTGAGCGTGCCGGGCTTGACCTTTTTGAGCGGTATGGTCACGGCGACCTGATTGGGACCAGTCGACTTCCAGTCTGCCTTGACGGTTTCTCCGGTGGGCTTCTTGAGCAGGATGCTATCGACGCAGGCAGCGTTCTCCGTCTCTAGGTGAACGACATCGTCCCGCCCCGCGATCAAAGCCTGCTGATCGTCGTCGGACAGTTGCCAGTGCTGTGGACGAGCATTTTCCAGACGAAACTCCGGGCCGTTGTACGCTTCGAATCCCCAGTATCCATGCAGCGATCCGTCCAAGACGTCGCCGAAGTTCGACGGACTGAGTCCCGCAGTGTTGGCAATGAATCCGCCTTTTTCGGCATCGGCCTTCACCGGTAGATCGACGATCTTGCCATTCTTTCCCTTCAGACGAAGGACCATATCGTGGGCGTAGCCGGTGGCAAAGGCCAGCGGCGCGCCCTCGGCGGGCAGAACCAACTCCGTCTTCTCCGCGCAGTAGACCTCTTTGGGATCGACGGGATGGAGCGGCGGCAACTGCGGTGCTTCAACCGCTGGCAGAGCAATTACCAGGACAGACTTTGGGTTGTGAAACGACGGAGGCGCATTCAGTTCGAGCGAGAGTTGATCGTTCTGCTCGCTGGCAAGCGCGGGGATGTATTGATACTGTGCAGTGCGGAAGGCGTCCATGATGTGCGCAATATCCACGGCCGACGAGATGTATGGACTGTAGTATCCATAGTCGGCCTGACGCGTGCTGCTGATCTGTTGAGCCAGATCGACGACCGAGGCCGAGGACAGCGCTTCGACGATCGAGGTGCTATGGCCGTCATTCAGAATCAGCGAGTCACGCCCCTGCATTAGGCAGGAGGCCTGTAGCTCGGGGATCTTCTGCAAGCAGTCCGGGTTAAACTTGATAGTGAGACTGCGCGCCAGCAGTGGCGACGCCGTTGTTAGCTGCTCTGGATCGGTCTGGCCGATGCTGCGGATCGCAGCCAGATAGACCTTCAGCCGTGAGCGATCGAGCGTGGCCTGATTGAGATCCTGCGATGCGCGCACGAAGGCTCCGGGCTGGCCGCGAACCGCGTCAACAATCGCCTTGAAGTCTCCATTGGTCTCTGGGGCGAGGAAGACAAGAACCTGCTGGGCTCCCTTGGGGACCGTGATCCTCAGCCCTGCGCTGTCTTTGTGGTTCCACGTCTGCGAGGCGTAGAACCAGTTGTGCGGCGGCGGATTGGTGGCACCACGCAGAAATGCCGCGACCATAAGATAGTGCGCGGACTGGCCATCGGGAAGATCCGCCTTGATCGAAAGCTGATCGCCAACCGATAGATTGGGCACCTCAGAGATCGGCAGCATCTTGCCCGCATGGATAACCTTGACCTCCAGCGTGGGGCCAGCCAGATCGAATGGTGCAGAATCGGCGTAGGCAGAAACAGAAACCGCAAGAATAACCAGACAGTAGACACGCAACCATGAAGCCATAGTTGATTTTAGAACCTCTAATGATAAGACGTTTGGCTGCCGCAATCGTGATGAAGAGGAACACATTCACTCAGCAGTAGCGCGGGACTTAGCTCCGATGTAGTGCGATCATTCCCTTGTGTTCCTTCTTCTCTGGGGCATCAATACGAATGACGTTCTCTTCATGGGCAACACCGTTCGACTTCTCTCCAATCCGTGAGATGCCGAGACGCTGCATCTTGTAGAGCAACCCAGTCCGTTTCAATCCGAGCAAGCAAGCAGCTCCGTCCGCGCCGCCCAGTACCCAATTGGTTCGATTCAGCGCCTGTAGAATTAGATGTATCCGTCAGGCTAAAGCACATTGACAGTTACAGATTGCTAGCGGTCCAGGCGGTGGGAGTGAGTTGTGGCAGTCGGTGGATGGAAGTGTTGGCGAGCCCGGGCAGGACAGCGGCGAGGTACTCACGGACTGGGATCTTGAGTCGGCGGCAGGTTTCGACGATGGAGAGGATTGTTGCGACGCGTGGTCCAGGCTTCTCGTGCCCGATGTGGGTCCAGTTGCGGCGGCCAATCGCCACCGGGCGCATGGAGTTCTCGGCGAGGTTGTTGCTCAGTTCCAACTCTGGATAGTCGAGGAAGCGTGTGAGCTTGTCCCACAGCCGAAGGGTGTAGGCAGCTGCCTTGCCGAGTGGGCTCGAAGGGAGTGCCGTTCGGCTGGCAGCCTCGATCTGCGCTTTGAGTTCTGCGAGCACCAACGGAGCCCGTTCCATGCGCAGCGCGTGACGCACGGCATGGTCCATGTTTTCGTCGCGTGCCTGGGCATCGATGGCAAACAGTTTCGCCATCTGCGCCACGATTCGTGCCGAGGCAACATCCTGCCGATTGAGCTTGGTCGCCTCTACAAAGCGTCGTCTGGAGTGCGCCCAACAAGCGGCGTGCACCATCTTCGGTCCGCCGACACGGTCGTAAGCCGCATAAGCGTCGGTCTGTAAAATGCCTGCGAAGTTTTCCAGGAAACGCATGGGCCCTTCGCGCCCGCGCCCCATGCGGAACTCGAAGATCGCTGCTCCGCCCGGTGTTCCGTATTGCCACAGATAGTCCGGGTGGTTTCTCGACCGGCCATCGCGTGTCTGCACATCCACTGGCGTCTCATCGGCCTGGATGTAGTTACCTCTGACTAGGTGTTCAGTCCCGGCATTTGATGGGTTGGATTGAGAGTAAATCTGTACGGATCGTTTTGCCAGCATTTGCAGATGAATTCGTAGGCGGTGAGTCCGGCGAGGGATTTGAGTCGTTTGGCGAA
>Ga0224555_1005518_pt1 | contig 10521 bp, 14 predicted proteins | sample 714S23034metaG_FD_180687 | JGI IMG/M metagenome (GOLD analysis project Ga0224555, IMG submission 180687) | Peat soil microbial communities from Stordalen Mire, Sweden - 717 S2 30-34 | ecosystem: Environmental > Terrestrial > Soil > Wetlands > Peat | place: Sweden: Norrbotten County, Stordalen...
TTGGCGTATGCGCGCGATGTTACTGAGGCGCTTCCTGCCTCGCTCCTGTTGGCAGCAAACGGAGCCGTATCACTGGGACCCGAGCATCGCGGTATTCCACATGGAGGCGCGATGACGAACCGAACAGGTGCGGGAGATATCCCGGTATCGGTTGCTGACATTGAGGACGTGGTGGAGGGCAACATTTACGACCATGAGGGAGCGGACTGAATGGCTTACTCAGTGATAATTCCGTCAAGAAACATCGACAACCTGCTGGCGTGCGTTGGCGCGCTGCGAGCGGCCGGTGAGACTGCCCGCGTGATAGTCGTCTGGGATCACGGGAAGCCCGCGCCGCCCGGCGTTCAGTGCCGCGCAATCCCGGCGACTGGCGACCAGCATCTCGAAGTTTACGAAGGCGTCTCGCCGTTCTGCTTCGCCCGCAACTGCAACATCGGAATCGCTGCGGCCGGAACGGATGACGTGGTGCTGCTGAACGACGATGCGCTACTAGAGTCAGGATCACATTTCGAGGATCTTCGACCGTCAGACGGCTACGGCACCGTCGACGCAACGACGAACGTCACCGGCTATCCAGAGCAATGGCGACGGCGATTCGATGCCGCCCAACTATGCCGCGAGGTCCAGCTTTGCGCCTTCGTGTGCGTCTACATACCGCGGCGCACGCTCGATATTGTGGGTCTGCTCGATGAGCGATTCTGCGGTCCCGGGGTCTACGGCGGAGAGGATGTCGATTACTGCCTGCGCGTGCAGCAGGCCGGCCTGAAGGTGGGTGTTTCCGACCTGTGTTTCGTCGATCACGCGAGTCTAAAGAGCACGTTTCGCGGCGCGCATCCGACGAACGGCGCGCCGGGCGACATCCGCGAGTCAAGCCGGATCGGGCGCGAGAAATGGGGCGACAAATGGCCGAGGCTGGGGGGCATAACCGGCGCGCCGAAGTTGGCACCTCCGAATCGGATAAACGTCTACACGTGCTCAAAGTGCGGCGGCTACACGGTCACAATTGACATTCACGAGGGAGTAACTCCATTCATGCTGTGTTGTCGCGCGAGCGGCAGAGAGGGTGACTGCCGCGGCATGGCCGAGAGTTCGTTCTACCCGAGCGGAGAGAAGCCGTCCTGGATACCCGATCCGGCGTGGGAGTGGTTCAAGCCCGTTGGGCCTGAATATCGTAAGCTGAATCGAGCAATGCGAGAGCACGTCGATAAGGGCGGTCTGGATATCAGGCCGAGGCTGAGATGCGCCGATAGGGGAATAATGGCCAATCTGACGCTCGTCTACGTCGCGAAGGATCAAGTCGGGCTCGATGCGTTCGACCTGACGCACATGACCGGAGCCGAGGTCATCGGCTGGGCGAACGATGCCGGGCTCGCGCTCTCGCGTATCGGCAACGAGATGCTCGACCGCTGCAAGTCTCTCGTGTTCGGCCTCTGTCACGCGGACGCGGTCTTCGGCCCCGGCGCGCTCGATGCGTTCGTGGCCGAGGCGATGCGCGGTGCCGTCTGCGGCATCGTGGGCATCGATCTGGCCGGCCTCTATCGATGCTCGTTTGAGAGCCGTCGAGACTCGTGGTGGCAAGGCGAAGGGGCCGGCCGAGGCTGGGCGCATGAGAACGAGAATGGCTTGGTTCACTCAAGGCCACGCTGGCCACCAAGCCGCATACTCACAGGCGGTCCCGGCGAGGTCTCGACGCTCGACGGAATGGCGGTCTTCTTCCGCCGCGACCTGGGCCTACGATTCGACGAGGAGACCTTCACTGGCTACCACTGCCACGTGGAAGACCTCTGCCTCCAGGCGCACTCTCGCGGCATCCCGGTAACGGTTCCAGCGGCAGACGCGCACCACCGCAACCATATACAGAGTCAGGCGTTCTTGGCCGACTATCGCCGCTATCGCGCGAAACTCGCGGCGAAATGGGCAGGCACGGAGTTCAGAACGACATGATGGGATCGCAAGACACGCTACACTGATGACGAATGGCACCACACAATCCGAACAATCCGAGATATCTGATAATCGTGGCGCAGAGCCGCATACTCCTCCAGATGGCTGTTGACCCGAAGTTGGCCGATGGCGTCTGGGAGTGCAGCGGGCCGCCGTTTTGGGACGCGCAGACCCGCGAGTGGTGCCAGGCTATCGTGCGGCGCCTGCGAGAGCCTGCCGCCGGTACAGTCAATCTCCGCGAGGTGAAACGTCGATGAATTTCTTCCAGCGTCTATTCGTCCGCGCCGCCGCGTGGATCGCACCGCCGCTCGGCAAACTGCTGCGCTCCACAGGCGGCACAATCGAGCGCGCCCAGGCTGAAATCAGCGAACTGCGGGAGCGGAATAACATCCGCCGCCAGCAGATCCAAGACGAACAACAGGAACTCCGCGAAGCCATTCAGATGATCGCGCCCGCGTGGTTGCCACCCGTCGCCCGGCTCACCGCCGCCACCTCGGAATCGTTGCGCGAGTCCGGCGCGCCGGGCGCCGTCATCAAATGCGTCGAGCGGCTGTGGGAGTTGGAACTGGCGCTCGAAGATCGCGGCTGGGTCAGAGAACTGACGCTGGCAAACTTCGAATTCAGTCTGTTCGGGATTCATCGCATCATTGCGATTTGCCGATTATTCCACATCAAGAACCCGCTCATCAGGCGCGGCATCCAGGTTTGCAGCTTCTACGTTTTTGGCCGCGGCGTGACGATCAGCAGCGATGATGATGACACCAACCAGGTGCTTCAAGACTTCTTCACGAGCCCCAAAAACATTCAGGAGGTCGGGCATTGCGCGCTCGTGCGGAAGAACGAAGCCATGTGGACGGACGGCAACCTCTATGTCATTTTCTTCCGCGATCAGAAGACCGGCGAGCTCGTGATTCGCTCTCTCGATCCAATCGAGATCGTAGAGATCGTTCACGATCCTGACGACGCTAGCCAAGAGCAATTCATCCACCGCCGATGGATGTCTCAGCAGTTCGACGTGGCTTCCGGAGTCCACAGACCCGTACCGGCCGAGGTTTGGTATCCGGCGCTCGGATACGATCCTGACGTGATGCCGGATAAGATCGGGAACATCGAGGTTTCCAAAGACACTCCCGTCGATCATGTGAAAGTCGGGGCTATGGCGAACTGGCAGTACGGCGTGCCGCTCACATATCCGGCCATCGACTACGCGCGTGCTGTGCGGAAACTCATCGACAATTGGTGCTCGATTCAGGAGGCAATGGCGCGGTTCTCATGGCAGGTGGAGACACAGGGCGGCTTGCCGGCCATCGCGAATCTCAAGGCCACGCTGGCCACCACGCTGGCCACTGGCGACGGTTCGATGTACGAACAGAACCCGCCGCCGAACGCTGCATCCGCGTGGATCAGCGGCCCCGGCAACAAGTTGTCGATGAGCAAGACCTCGGGCATGATCGATAGCCCCGAGATAGGCCGGCGCGTGGCGCACCTGGTCTACATGGTGTTCGGACTGCCGGAGACGTTCTTCGCGGATGCTTCGGTCGGCACAGTGGCCACGGCTACCAGCCTGGATCGTCCCACCGAACTGAAGTTCAAGGAGGACCAGGCGAGATGGCGCGAGATACTCCAGAAGTGGGGAGGATACGCCGTCGAATCGAGCAAACAATCGCCGAGCGGTCGGCTGTCCGAGGCTAAGACCAAGAGCAAGCCGAAACCGAAGACACCGCCTAAGATCAACGTGGATTGGCCGAGCATCCTGGAACACGAAATTCTTTCGCAGATTCAAGCAATTACGCAGGCCGCCACGCTCGGCGGATTTGAGTGCACCGGCATGGATGAGAGGTTAACGATGGGATTGCTGATGCAGGAATTTGGTGTCGAGAACTGGCAGGACGTGCTTGAGCTCATGTACCCTGAGAAAGATTATGATCCGCTGATGGATCGCACGCCGCTCCTGGCGCAGCAACAGGACGCGGCGCTCAATCCTCCTCCGGCTCCGGCAATGGGAGGCGCGCCGCTGAACACGGGTCCGACCGGCATGCCGACGCCGAACCCTGCCAAGCCAGCGGCCGGGCAACCGCCAGAGACGCCCACAGGCGCACCACCGCAAGCGCCCATGCCGAAGAAGCCGCACGCGAAGCACATGACGGGAGCGGAGTCGGCGCAACTGGCGCGCGCGGTGGCATCGCTGCAAAAGGCGGCAATCCTGCTCAAGGAACGCGCGAATGGATCAGCTTGAGGCCGACGTTATTGAGGGCATGATAATCGTCGCGGATCAGATAATCGAGATCCTGGAGGCCCCGCGCGGGCTGAAGCATCCGCGCCACCAAGAGCACCTGGCACCGGCTACGGCGCGCGTCAAGGCGGTGCTCGCTCACTACTTCCGCCGGCAGGGCGCGGCTATCCTGGAAGACATCCGCCCGCACATCGAGCACGCGCGCGCGATGTTCGAGGAAGCCGAGGACCGAGCAATCCAGGAAGCCGGAGAGTGGGTGACGATCAACGGACACCCCGTGCTGATCGGCGGCGACGCGGCAGATAACGCGGAGAGAGTCGAGCGCGCGAAAAAGAGCGCGGTCAGGACGGATAAGGTATCTCAGGACATTGCTGAACGTAGTGAGATCGTACTCGCGAAGGCCCTTGGAATTCCAAAGAGCGGGGACAATCTCGCATTCGATGTGCGGAATGATGATGTCGCCATTGAGTGCAAAACTCTTGTGAACGGGAAAAATGAAAGGATCTCAATGGGCAAGGCAGCTCTCGGGCGCAAGATCGCAGAACAGCGCGCCGAGGGCCTGAAGGCGTATACCGTAGTAGTTGATCGTCGCGCCGAGTACTCATCCAGGATCGGTCATGGTGCTAAGGTTGGAGATCCGCTCACTGGACATGCGACCTATTATTACAAAGAGGGTCTCGGGTCTTGGCGTCTCGGGTCGATGACCAAAGTCACAATTGCCGAGTTGAAGGAGATAATAAAGCCATGAGTCTTGAACTCGCGAACGAAAAGTGGCTCGGGCACAATCCGAACGGCCTGCTTGGACAATTCGCAACCACCGGCGGTTACACGGAACTGATTGCGGCGGCCAACGAGAAAGATTATCCGACTCTGTTCCAGTTTTTCGAGGACGGCGTAACCGGAGATGTCGATCAGGTGCGCGCCGAACTCAAGGCGCTTGCAGCCGTGGCGAGCAAGGATGTGGCTTCCTGTGCGCGTGCCATGCGCGATCTTGCCGAGGGGCAGGAAATGATTATAGTGACCAACGGGGGGAACTGATGGGCACCGCGACCGGTAAGCGATTCGCCAACGTGCTGCTGCCCTCCAGCGTTTCACCGCTCGCGTTCGCCGTCACGGATTCCGAGGACGCCGAGTATGCCGCGGCGATCCAGTCTGCCATCGCGGGCGCCGCGAAAGTGCTCTCCGCCGAGATGGAGGCCGGCGACTGGTCCGCGCCGAACGTCGCCACCAATTTTCTGCGCCAGAACTCGCTGAGCAAACTCACGGGCGACCTGGCGGAGACAACCAAGGACCGGCTGCGGAATGCCATTGCCGACGCCTGGGACAAGGGTGGCAGCTACGATCAGATCGTGGGGGCAATCCAGGATACCGTTGAGCAATTCTCGTCTGTGCGCGCCGGGATGATCGCCCAAACGGAGACGAATGACGCCTACAACGAGGGCCGGGATGAGATGGCGCGCAGTGCCGGGCTCAATGAGAAATCATGGGAGACCGAGAGCGGCAACCCGTGCGAGGTCTGCCTGGCCAACGTGGACGACGGCTGGATCGACATCGACGACACGTTTTCGAGCGGCGACGATGCGCCAACCGCACACGTGAATTGCATGTGCGATCTGAACTACCGAGGTACGCGCTGATGAAATTCCTGCCCGTTGAGTCGAGCCACATCGAGGCTATCGGCTACGATAGCGACACGCTTACGCTGGCCGTGCGCTACAAGAGTGGCAAGCTCTACGTGCACCCGAACATCACTGCGACCCAGTTCGACGCGCTGATGACCGCGCCGTCGAAGGGCGCATGGGTGAGCCAATTTCTGAAAGGAGGTGCGCAGAAGACTGAACCAGAGCAGCGGGCCGAGATACCCCCCGGCCCGCTAAAAGCCAAGCGCACTCCGGACTGCTCTTTCGGTGTGGTTCCGCGCAGATAACTACCGAAATAGGGGATTTTCCCTATAGTTTCGTGCGCGAAAACCGTCTATTATAGAAGAGTAAGGAGAATCTGAGATGACACAGACGAAAACGACCTTCACCCTCACCGCGACCATCCCGGGTGATCGCTGCTTTGACCCGCGCACGGCGTTCGTGGCCGAGTTTTCCGCTGAGGGCAACGCGCGCGCCGCGGCTGGACGCATGACAGACGCCGGGTACACCGTGTCGGTGACTCGCCCCAGCGGGGCCACGCTCCTCAACTGGGGATCGGAGGATGCCCAAGCACTGCTACGGGAACTGCTCCGGCGGAATGTCCCGGTTGCACAACAGGGAGCCGCAATATTGGCCATCGCGGATGAACGCTATCCGGTGATCGCGGCAACCATCCGTGCGCACAACCCAGCGAAGACGCTGCCTCCGCCGACTAACGACGTCGCGCGGTGCGAGGCGTGCTCCGGCACTGGATTCACCGTCAATTCCGGCGGTGGCAAAGAACCGTGCCAATGTACGGGAGAATTCGCATAAACGGAGACGCGCGAGCCGCAGAACTTCCGCGAGCGCGCGAGAAGGAGAAGCCAATGAAACACAACGGAAGCTGCGATAAAACTTGCGGACACATGCTCAGCATGATGACCGTTCCCTACACCCAAGCCGTCCAGCGCCTTTTGGACCGCGACCCGCGCGTGGTTGAATACCGCGAGATTGACGAAGATTGGCTGGAAGTCGTCTATGCTCCCCGCCGTCCCGTGGCTGCTACCTACTACGTTGCGGCCAGGGAGTTGCGGATAAAGGAACTGGCTGGCGAAACGCGGGGCTGCCGCCTGCGGACGGATGCATATTACCTACGGGCCGGCCGATGTGAAGCACACCGGAATGTACGGGAATTCGGAGACGGCGCGTTTGTGCGCAATGCCGATTGAGAACGACGACGAGCATTCTGGTCGGCCGGGTGGACGCCTTCCGAGCATCCACCCGCTTCGCGCCGACCTTCGGTGTCACCATGTCCACAGTATAAGTTAATCTGATTCTGTGGTCAAACGGCCAGGCAAGCCTTGAAGGCATCGAGCGCCCCGGCTCGCCCTGTGTCCAGGGCAGGGCGCAGATACGGCTGCGCGTGGAAGCCTACCCAGGTGCCATCGCGGTACGCGTAGATCCACGCCCCGGTGATTGGTACGCCCGTCTGCGGCAGGGCATACGGATACGTCCCGCGGCCACGAGTGCCCGTGCCGAACTCAACGAAGGCAGCGTATGCGGCGTCGTAGCTCACATACGAGGTGACGTGCTGCGATTTGACCATCGCCGTAAGGGTGACTTTGCCGCTGGCGGCGAGGTCGCCAGTCTCGCCCCGCGGACAGTTCACGTCGGCCTCTCCCAGGACGACGTTCGCCGCGGCTTCCGCGCCGACGAGCAACTTCGCGACAAGGGCGGTCTCGAATACCGCGAAGTTCTTCCCGGTGAAAACCGCCTTGGCCTTGAGGTTCATCTCACGATCAGAGTAGCGCGCGGATGGTGGGCCAAGTCAAGTAGAGTGCCAAGAAGAACACGCCCCAGCAGAACGACGCATTGCCGTACCAGGGGGCCGCAGTGCAACACCACCAGGACTGGCCCAGGGCTGCGATGAGCAGCAGCAGCAGGGCCAGGACAGCGACGAAGGTCATTTACTTGCCGACCTTTCCGGCCGGGAAGTTCTGGTTCTGGCGCGCGAGGTCCACGTATTCCGTGCGAGCGCGATACGATTCCGGCGACTCGCCCGGCAGGTATTCCGGCGTTGTTTCGCCGTAGGTTTTCGCCATGCGGCCGGCGTGCTGCTCGGCGGTTTCTCCCGGGCGCACTTTCTTGTCCTCGATCACGGCCGCCTTGTGCTGCGGGCTCTCGTGCTCGGGCTGGTTGAGTTCGTGGACCAAGCTCACAAGTTGCTTCGAGGCCGTCTCGATTGCATCGACCGCGCCCTGGTCTTCGTCGGACAGGACGCCCGCCGAAACCTGCAACTGATTGATTTTGAGATCCAAAGCGGCGACTGCCGCCTGGAGATTGGTGAAACTTTCGTTCGTCATGTCCACACTTTAGCACTCCGTGCTACCATTTCGGGCATGAGCTTCGTTTCAATTGTCCGGAAGATTTTAGGAGTTGCGATGATCGTTGAGCATGATGCGGCGCCTCTCGCGGAAACCTTGTTTCCGTCATTCAGTCCAGAAATCTCAGCATTCGACAGCTTGGTGACGATGCTGACGGGGTCCATCGCCAAGCAAGAAGTGCAGACACCGAATGCTGCTGGGGAAGCTAAAAAGACCGCCGTTATCAGTGACTTTGACAGTCAACTGAAGCCGATTAACAATCTTCTTCAAGTGACAGGCTACCAGGTGTCATACGATTCTGCGGCGTTGAGCGCTGCTACCGATGCCTTCGTGGCAGCTTACAATCAAACAGCGGTGCTGAGGCAGTCGATTGTGATTACCAAGACCATCGCGTGACCCGTATGAGTGACCCAGTAATTTTAGAGTGGTCTGATCGGTGCGACGATCCGCGCATTGCACCGCACTTGCAGACGTTGGCGGATCAGTCCTTCGCGTCACTGATTTATATTGCGCGCTCGGTTGGCATCGATGCGGCTGCCGCGCCGTTCGATGTGATGGATGAACACGTCGGGAACGCCTGGAAGGCATGCATCGCGGAGTTCTTGGTGACCTTGCTGTCGCCCGTTCCGGATGGCATGCCGTCCAAATAGGCGTAGTCGAAGTACAAGAGGCAGCCGAATACCAGTGCCACAACACTCGTGCTACCATTTCGGGCATGAGGACAATCGCGATTCTGCTTTTCCTGGCGATCATCGCCACGGCTCAAACTCCCCTCGTGCTTTTCACCGTCCCCGACATCTCCGGCACGGGTTCCGCCGTCCAACTGGCGGCCACCGGCACGGCCCGCTGGTGCCAACTGGTCGCGCCGGCCGGTAACACTTCCGTCGTTCGCTGGGGCGATTCGGTCATCACCACCAGTCGCGGATCGATCATCGCAGCCGGCGCCGGCCAATTCATTCCGCCAATGGTCGGGCCGAATCCCGGCGGCGGGAGTGGCGTGTTCTCGCTGAGCACGATCTATGTGCTGGTGCAGAGCGGCGACAAAATCACGGCGACGTGCGGGAGATAATGACGATGCGACTCTTGATGATTCTGACGCTTTCGGCCAGCGCTGCCCTGGCGCAGTATTACCCTTTGGGTGGTGGAGGTGGAGGTGGTTCCCCCACAGGCGCGGCTGGGGGAGCACTCACTGGGACGTACCCCAATCCGGGTGTCGCCGGTTCTACTGCTGGCGCTACTGACCCCGCAACGTGCACGCCTGGGGTCACACTCGACAACTGGAATACGACCTCAAGCGCGTGGCACTACTGCTCCGCAACAAATACTTGGGCGGCGGGCCGGAGTGTAATGGGCAATCTATCGATAGGGAATGCGTTGCTTATATGGACCCAAGGTTTCCGAATCTCGTACGTGGACGCGGATACACTGGCCATCGCTGCGGGGTCGGTGGTCTTTTCTGGAGGTGGAAACTATGGGTCCACGTCCGCGCAAAATGTGACATTTACGGCGCTCGACACTGGCGTGCGCACTCTCGGTGTGGATTACTACGTGTTCGTGACGACAAGTGGAATCAAACTGAGCGCCATCACGGTGTCGGGCGGGGCAACAGCGCCGAGCGGCTACACTACCGCCAATTCTCAGTTGCTTGGGTACTTTCACAACGGCAAGTCACTCGCCGATGTCCATGGTTACGGTGCAATCTTCCAGTACTCGGTGGTCAACAATTCGCTGATTAATTTCGCGTACCCATACCGCGCGATGCCGGATTTGGCCGCTGGCGTCCCGCTGCCCGGCATGGTCAAGGTTGGCAATATAGCGATAGGCATCTACGAAGCGTCTGCGGACGACGCCACTCCTACGGCAGCCGGGGGCAGCTCGTACCCCACAAGCAGATACGGCGTGGTGCCGATGGTCTCGGTCAGTGGCTGGTCCGCGATGCAGATTGCCGCTCAGGCTGGCGCGCGGCTGCCGACGTGGGCGGAATGGCTGATGGCCGTAGAGTATAATCCTGGGTCGCGGACCTCCGCGTCTCAGAACGGCAACACAAACTCAGGTGCATCCAGCGACGATGCGGCGCAAACCTGCACGGCAGACCCGACTCAACCGGGACGCTGCTTGACCGGGACCGGACCACGCACCTCCAGTTGGACCGGCGCGGCGGCAGGGTCCTCATGGTACAGTCCGGCAGGATTGGCAGACGCGGTTGGAAATGTTGGGGAATGGACTGCCCAGTTTTTCGGTGGGTTGAACACGGCTGGCCAGGGAGTGGCCTGGGGATACCAGGGCGACTACGCCTACAACTTTCTTGGGTCCGCTTACAACCCCGACACGGGTGGGTATA
>Ga0224555_1005519_pt1 | contig 10521 bp, 8 predicted proteins | sample 714S23034metaG_FD_180687 | JGI IMG/M metagenome (GOLD analysis project Ga0224555, IMG submission 180687) | Peat soil microbial communities from Stordalen Mire, Sweden - 717 S2 30-34 | ecosystem: Environmental > Terrestrial > Soil > Wetlands > Peat | place: Sweden: Norrbotten County, Stordalen...
GCTGTTCTCGGTGGACGACGGGCTGACCCTGCCGCACCCACTGGCTCACCTGCGAGCCTTCGTGATGATTCCGTGGCTGGACGTGGACCCCGACGCGGAGCTGACGGCGGCAGGCGGAAAGCAGCCCGTCACCAGGTTGCTCGCCCAGCTGGATGCTGCCGATCGCGCCGGAGTGCAGCTGACCGAGTGGGTGCTCGAGCTCCGCCCTGAAAGTACGGAAACCGACTCTGCGCCGGGAAGCTGATGGGCCCCACCCGAAAGCGTGACCTGATGGCTGCGGTGCTCGGCACGGCGGCGGTCGGATATCTGCTGATCGTGGTGCTTTATCAGTGGTTTCCACCGATCACGGTGTGGACGGGTCTGTCGCTGCTCGCGGTCGGCGTTGCCGAGGCTGTGTGGGGGCGTCACGTGCGGGCCAAGATCAGCGACGGCGAGATCGGCGACGGGCCCGGCTGGCTGCATCCGCTGTCGGTGGCCCGCAGCCTGGTGATCGCCAAGGCGTCGGCCTGGGTCGGCGCGTTGGCGTTGGGCTGGTGGGTCGGGGTCTTGGTGTACCTGTTGCCGCGGCGGTCATGGCTGCGGGTGGCTGGCGAAGACACCGCCGGCACGGCGGTCGCGGCCGTCAGCGCGCTGGCTCTGGTGGTTGCTGCGCTGTGGCTGCAACATTGCTGTAAGTCGCCGGGGGATCCGACCGAGCATGGCGAGGGCGTCGAAAGTTAGCTCAGCGCCCGTCCGGGCAGGAGAAGGGCAATCAGTCCTGGTGAGAATCGCCGAAGCGCGCCGACACGCTGAGTGACCTCGGCCCGGTACAGTCGGGCCATGACCGATCTGCCCCGCGGCGCCCGGGTTCGGCGCGGCGGCCGCAGACCGGGTTGGTTGCTGCTGACAGCGTTGCTGGTGCTGGCTATCGGCGCCAGTTCTGCACTGGTTTTCACCAACCAGGTAGAGCTCCTCAAGCTTGCGGTGATTCTCGCTTTATGGGCCGCCGTGGTTGCTGCGTTCGTCTCGGTGATCTACCGCCGGCAAAGCGACGTGGATCAAGCCCGGGCACGGGACCTGAAGCTCGTTTACGACCTCCAATTGGACCGGGAGATCTCGGCCCGCCGCGAGTATGAGCTGACCGTTGAGTCCCAGCTGCGCCGCGAGCTGGCCAGCGAACTGCGCGCTCAAGCCACCGATGAGGTTTCGGCGTTGCTGGCCGAGCTGTCCGCGCTGCGCACCAACCTGGAGATCTTGTTCGACGCGGAGCTTAGTGATCGACCGGCGCTGGAGACCGAACGCAAGGCCGTTCGCGGTCACAGCGACTGGGATCGTGAAAACGAGGGCGCCCGCGAACGAGTCAACCGGGTGGCCTCGGTGCGGGCCGAAGAGCCTGCTCAGCGAACCGACGACAGTTCGATCATCGATGTGCATGAGGAGCCGCTGGTCCCTACGCCGCCGCGGCAACCCGCAGCGGAGGCCTACCATCCGGCGTACACCTACCAGCCAGCTGACGCGTATGCGCCTCCCAAGCCGAAGCGGGCCACCGAGGCGGCACGTCAGGCGCCGGAGCCAGACCGGGGTGCGCATTGGCGTCCAAGCGACCAGGAGGCCCAAGCCGCACGCGACGAGGCGACGCCACCCGAAGGTTGGGCGCCGCCGGGGGCATCACCTGCGCCAGGGGCACCGGCCGCGAACGCCGCAGAGCGTCAGCCGGAGAGCAGGAGCTGGGCTCAGCCTGATCGGCCGTCGCAGACCGGCGGTTGGGCCGCGTCGGGGGCGTCGCCCGCAAGCGGGGCGGAGCGATTTGAACCCCAACCCGTGCGACGCTCACACCGCCGGGCCGAGCCGCCCCCGCCGCCCGAGCCGCCGCCCCCGCCGCAGTTCGTGCCGCCGCCCCCGCCGCCCGAACCGCCACCGCAACAGCAGCGCCCCGGATGGTCGCCGCCGCCGGAGGAGCCCCGGCCTCAAGAGCAGCCGGGCTGGCAGCCGGTCAGTTCCGAGGGGCAATGGTTGCCCGCCGGAGCACCCGGCAGCCACTGGAATTCCGGTCAGGGCGACAGCGCCGGCGCGGCGTCGTGGGCATACGACAACGCGCCGTCACGCGACAGGCCTTCGCACCGCTCACCGAGCGCCGGCGAACCCGCGTCGACGTCCGCGCCGCCGGTTGAGCGACGAGGGCGGCATTCCAGCGCCGCCGCCGAAGCGGCGCCAAGTCAGCCAAGTCAGATCGCCGAACCCGCAGCCGATTGGAGCGAGCCCGGCCGTCGTGCACGATCCCGTCACTCAGTGGAGTACGCCGACCCCGGCATCGAGGGGTCCGCGCCGGCGCCGGCGATGTCGCCGCCACCGCCTCCGATGCCACCGCCACCGCCCTCGCCGCCCGACAGAGGGCCGGTGATGTCTCCGCCACCGCCGCCCAGCGCTCGCCATCGCGGCACCGATCCGCTCTCGGAAGCCGACGAGCCACCATCCGGTGGCCAGTCGGTCGCCGAACTGCTGGCACGCTTGCAAACAACTCCGTCCGAGGGCGGCCGTCGCCGGCGCCGCGAAGACTGAGGTGAACACCACAGCGACCTAGGGGCCATCCCCGCGGTAGAGTCTTCACGACCGTCCGGTACCCGCGTTGCGGGACTGGAACGAACCAACAGAGTTGTGAGGGTCGTCTGCGATGGTGCAGTTCGACGGATTGCGCCCCGCCCGCCTCAAGGTGGGGATCATCTCCGCCGGCCGGGTGGGAACCGCGTTGGGCGTCGCGCTGGAACGCGTCGACCATGTCGTGGTGGCATGCAGCGCGGTTTCCCGCGCGTCGCGGCTGCGCGCCGAGCGCTGGTTGGCCGACACCCCGGTGACACCCGTACCCGATGTCGCCGGCGACGCCGAGCTGTTGCTGCTGGCCGTGCCGGATACCGAACTGGCGGCCCTGGTTTCAGGCTTGGCCGCCACGTCGGCGGTGCGGCCGGGCACCATCGTCGCGCATACCTCGGGCGTCAACGGTATCGACGTGCTGGCACCGCTGAGCTCGCAGGACTGCATACCGCTGGCCATTCATCCGGCGATGACGTTCACCGGTTCCGACGAGGACATCTCCCGGCTACCGGACACCTGCTTCGGAATCACCGCGGCCGACGAGGTCGGCTATGCGATCGCGCAGTCCCTGGTGCTCGAGATCGGCGGCGAGCCGTTCCGGGTGCCCGAGCATGCGCGGACGCTCTATCACGCCGCACTGGCTCACGCCGGCAACCACATCGTCACCGTGCTGGCCGACGCCCTGGACGCTTTGCGAGCCGCATTGTCGGGCACCGAACTCCTCGGTCAACAGCTTGTCGACGATCAGCCCGGCGGCATCGCTGAGCGAATCCTCGGACCGCTGGCCCGCGCGGCGCTGGAGAACACGCTGCGACGCGGGCAGGCGGCGCTCACCGGTCCGATCGCGCGCGGTGACGCCCGCGCGGTCGCCGGTCACCTGAGCGCGCTGGAGGCGGTCGACCCGCAGCTGGCCCAGGCCTACCGGGTGAACGCGATGCGTACCGCCCAGCGGGTGCACGCGCCGGATGACGTTCTCGAGGTGCTGGCGCGGTGAGCCTGCAGCGGGCGCCGAAGTTCAATGCCGGCGAACTCAACGTCTACTCGAACCTCAACGATGTCGGCGAGGTCAGCCGCGCGCTGCGCCGCACCGGTCGACGGGTGATGCTCGTGCCGACCATGGGCGCGCTGCACGACGGACATCTCGCGCTCGTCCGCGCCGCCAAACGAGTGCCCGGCTCGGTGGTGGTGGTATCGATCTTCGTCAACCCGCTGCAATTCGGCGCCGACGAGGATCTCGCGGCGTACCCGCGGATAGTCGATGACGACTTGGCGTTGTTGCGCGGCGAAGGAGTCGAACTAGCCTTCACCCCAAGCGTTGCGGCGATGTATCCGGACGGCCCGCGTACCACCGTGTACCCCGGGCCACTCGGATCCGAACTCGAGGGCGCTGCTCGGCCCACGCACTTCGCGGGCATGCTAACCGTCGTCCTGAAGCTGCTGCAGATCGTGGCACCGGACCGAATTTTCTTCGGCGAGAAGGACTATCAGCAACTGGTGCTGGTGCGACAGATGGTCGCAGACCTCGACGTCGACACCCGGGTAATCGGTGTGCCGATCGTGCGCGAAACGGATGGCCTGGCGATGTCGTCACGCAACCGCCATCTCAACGCTGCACAGCGCGAGCTGGCCGGCGTCTTGTCGGCGGCGCTGCTGGCCGGGACGCACGCCGCACCCGGCGGCGCCGATGCTGCGCTACAGGCGGCCCGCGCGGTGCTGTCGGAGGTACCCGCGATCGACGTGGACTATCTGGAGTTGCGCGACAGCGGATTAGGGCCCGCCCCTGCCGGCGGCGCCGGACGTCTGCTGGTCGCCGCCCGGCTCGGCAAGACCAGACTGCTCGACAATGTCGCAATTGAAATCGGAACTACCGTCGGCGCCGACGGGCTAATGCCCGCGGTCTCGGCTGAATCCCTCGGATCACCTTGGAGGAATTGATGTTACGAACAATGCTCAAGTCGAAGATTCACCGGGCGACCGTCACGCAGGCGGACCTGCACTACGTCGGCTCGGTGACGATCGACGCTGACTTGATGGATGCGGCGGACCTGCTCGAGGGTGAGCAGGTGACCATCGTCGACATCGACAATGGCGCGCGCCTGGTCACCTACGCGATCACCGGTCAGCGCGGCAGCGGCGTAATCGGAATCAACGGGGCTGCAGCGCATCTCGTGCATCCCGGTGACTTGGTGATCCTGATCGCCTACGCAACCATGGACGATGCCGAGGCGCGCAGCTACCGGCCGAAGATCGTCTTCGTCGATGCCGAGAACCGGGCGATCGACCTGGGGCACGATCCGGCGTTCGTGCCCGCCGATGCCGGCGAGCTGGTCTCGCCGCGATGAAGGTCTCCTAGTCGTGCTGCTGGCAATCGACGTCCGCAACACGCACACCGTCGTCGGGCTGCTGTCCGGCTCCAAGGAGCACGCGAAGGTCGAGCAGCATTGGCGGATTCGCACCGAATCCGAAGTCACCGCCGACGAGCTCGCGTTGATCATCGACGGCCTGATCGGTGACGATTCCGATCAGCTCACCGGCGCGGCTGCGCTGTCCACGGTTCCATCGGTGCTGCACGAGGTGCGGCTGATGCTCGAGCAGTACTGGCCGTCGGTGCCACATGTGCTGATCGAACCTGGTGTTCGCACCGGCATCCCGCTACTGGTCGACAACCCCAAAGAAGTCGGGGCCGACCGAATTGTCAACTGTCTGGCGGCTTTTCAAAAGTACGGGACTGCTGCCATCGTGATCGACTTCGGCTCGTCGATTTGCGTGGACGTCGTGTCCGCCAAAGGTGAATTCCTGGGTGGCGCGATCGCGCCGGGTGTGCAGGTGTCCTCCGACGCCGCCGCGGCACGCTCGGCCGCGTTACGGCGGGTCGAGCTGGCCCGCCCCCGGTCTGTGGTCGGCAAGAACACCGTCGAATGCATGCAGGCAGGTGCGGTTTTCGGCTTCGCCGGGCTGGTCGACGGCCTCGTCGGCCGCATCCGCGACGACGTCGACGGGTTTTCCGGCGACAACGTCACGGTGGTGGCCACCGGTCACACCGCGCCGCTGCTGCTGGCCGAGCTGAACTCCGTCGATCATTACGACCAGCACCTGACCCTGCACGGGCTGCGGCTGGTGTTCGAGCGCAACCGGGACAGCCAGCGCGGACGGCTCAAGACGGCGCGCTGACTGCGAGCTTCCCAACTTCTCGCGAAACAGAAGCCAGGGCTGCGAACGAGCCAGGATCACGACCGCTGTTTTTAGTTTCGCGGCTCTGACCGCGCACTCGACGCTGTCCGCAGTACTTTAAGCTGGCAGGTCGTGAACGCCGGCGACGCAGACATCCCTGAGCAGTTCCGGATCCGCCGGGACAAACGCGCTCGCCTGTCCGCCGAGGGCCGCGATCCTTACCCCGTCCAAGTCGGGCGCACCCACACGCTGGCGGCGATCCGCGCCGCATATCCCGATCTCCCGGCCGATTCGACCACCGGTGACATCGTCGGTGTTGCCGGGCGGGTGGTGTTCGCCCGCAACTCGGGCAAGCTGTGTTTTGCCACACTCCAAGAAGGAGACGGCACCCAACTACAGGTCATGCTCAGCCTCGCCGGCGTCGGCCAGGAGGCCCTTGACGAATGGAAAGCAGATGTCGATATCGGCGACATCGTCTGCGTGCACGGAGAGGTGATCAGCTCGCGGCGCGGTGAACTGTCCGTGCTCGGCGACAGCTGGCAGATGGCGTCCAAGGCGCTGCGGCCACTGCCGGTGGCGCATAAAGAGATGAACGAAGAGTCGCGGGTGCGGCAACGCTACGTCGACCTGATCGTCCGTCCCCAGGCCCGCGCGGTTGCCCGCCAGCGGATCGCCGTCATTCGCGCATTACGGACCGCTCTGGCGCAACGCGGCTTTCTGGAGGTCGAAACGCCGATGCTGCAGACTTTGGCGGGCGGCGCAGCGGCCCGCCCGTTCACCACGCACTCCAATGCTCTTGACATCGATCTCTACCTTCGGATCGCACCGGAACTGTTCCTGAAGCGCTGCGTCGTCGGCGGGTTCGACAAGGTCTTCGAACTTAATCGGGTGTTCCGAAACGAAGGAGCCGATTCCACGCATTCCCCGGAATTTTCCATGTTGGAGACCTACCAGGCGTATGGAACGTATGACGATTCCGCCGTTGTCACCCGTGAGCTTATTCAACAGGTGGCTGACGAGGCGATCGGTACTCGACGACTGTCGCTGCCCGACGGCAGTGTCTATGACATCGACGGAGAATGGGCGTCGATACAAATGTATCCATCACTATCCGAGGCGCTTGGCGAAGAGATCACACCGAACACCACGGTTGATCGCTTGCTGGCTATCGCGAAGGCACTTGATGTCGAGGTACCCGCCGACCGCGGGTATGGGCACGGCAAGCTGGTCGAGGAACTGTGGGAACATACCGTCGGCGCCGATTTGACAGCACCCACATTCGTCAAGGATTTTCCGGTCGAGACAACGCCTTTGACGCGTCAGCACCGCAGCATCGCCGGTGTGACCGAGAAGTGGGATCTGTATATCCGCGGATTCGAACTGGCCACCGGATACTCGGAATTGATCGACCCGGTGGTGCAGCGGGAAAGATTCGCCGAGCAGGCGCGGGCCGCGGCAGCAGGCGATGACCAGGCAATGGTGCTCGACGAGGATTTTCTGGTTGCCTTGGAGCACGCTATGCCGCCGTGTACAGGAACCGGAATGGGCATCGATCGGTTGCTGATGGCTTTGACTGGTCTGTCAATTCGAGAGACAGTATTGTTTCCTATTGTGCGGCCGCATAGCAACTGAGCCCTCGGGTGGCGCTGTATTGAATAACGCGCCTGGGTGTGGCAGATTGATGCGCGGGGGCGGTCCAAAACCACTTGTATGGCAAGTGTCTAAGAAGAAAGCAAGAGGCTCAGCCAATGGCGAAGAAAGTGACCGTCACCCTGGTCGACGATTTCGATGGTGAAGGGGCCGCCGATGAAACCGTGGAATTCGGTCTCGACGGCGTGACCTATGAGATTGACCTTTCGGCCAAAAATGCCACGAAACTACGCAACGACCTGAAGCAGTGGGTCGAAGCCGGCCGTCGGGTCGGCGGTCGTCGGCGTGGACGTGCCAGCGCTGGTCGAGGCCGCGGAGCCATTGATCGCGAGCAGAGCGCGGCAATCCGGGACTGGGCCCGTCGTAATGGGCACAATGTGTCGACCCGGGGCCGTATCCCAGCCGACGTCATCGACGCATTCCACGCTGCGACCTAACTGACCAGCTGACGCGGGAACGCTGGAGCGGCAGGGAGCGCGGGCAGATCCGGCTTTCGCTGGTGGCGAACTGATCGCGTATCGAAGTGGGAAACGATTCGCAGTTTTCCCGCGTTGCACTGTTGCAACTGCGTTGTAGCCGGGGATCTCCGGGGTGGAGTTGAGCGCCGCAAGGTGGGAAGCCCGGCCGGCGGCCCATTACAGTGGACGGCAGGTACGCGGTGTCGGCCCCTGTGCCGAGAATGACGAAGTACCGATGGTGAGGGAGAGCAGGTAACCGCCAATGTTCGAACGTTTTACCGACCGTGCCCGCAGGGTCGTCGTCCTGGCGCAAGAAGAGGCCCGGATGCTCAACCACAACTACATCGGCACCGAGCACATTCTGCTGGGTCTGATCCACGAGGGCGAAGGGGTTGCCGCTAAGTCGCTGGAGTCGCTGGGCATCTCGCTGGAGGGCGTCCGCAGCCAGGTCGAGGAGATCATCGGCCAGGGTCAGCAGGCCCCGTCCGGGCACATCCCGTTCACCCCACGCGCCAAGAAGGTCCTGGAGCTTAGCCTGCGCGAGGCGCTGCAACTCGGCCACAACTACATCGGCACCGAGCACATTCTGCTCGGTCTGATCCGTGAGGGCGAGGGCGTCGCCGCCCAGGTCCTGGTCAAGCTGGGCGCCGAACTGACCCGGGTGCGCCAGCAGGTGATCCAGCTGCTGAGCGGCTACCAGGGCAAGGAGACCGCGGAAGCCGGTACCGGCGGCCGTGGCGGCGAATCCGGCAGCCCGTCGACATCACTGGTGCTCGACCAGTTCGGCCGTAACCTGACGGCGGCGGCGATGGAGGGCAAGCTCGACCCAGTCATCGGCCGGGAGAAGGAAATCGAGCGGGTCATGCAGGTGCTGTCCCGGCGCACCAAGAACAACCCGGTGTTGATCGGTGAGCCCGGCGTCGGTAAGACCGCGGTCGTGGAGGGCCTCGCACAGGCCATCGTGCACGGCGAGGTCCCCGAAACGCTGAAGGACAAGCAGCTCTACACCCTGGATCTGGGTTCGCTGGTGGCCGGCAGCCGCTACCGCGGTGACTTCGAGGAGCGCCTCAAGAAGGTGCTCAAGGAGATCAACACCCGCGGCGACATCATCCTGTTCATCGACGAGCTGCACACGCTGGTCGGTGCGGGAGCCGCCGAAGGTGCGATTGACGCGGCGTCGATCCTGAAGCCCAAGCTGGCCCGCGGCGAATTGCAGACCATCGGTGCCACCACCCTCGACGAGTACCGCAAGTACATCGAGAAGGACGCCGCTCTGGAGCGCCGGTTCCAGCCGGTCCAGGTGGGCGAGCCCACGGTGGAGCACACCATCGAGATCCTCAAAGGTCTGCGCGACCGCTACGAGGCACACCACCGGGTGTCCATCACCGATTCCGCGATCGTGGCCGCGGCCACCCTGGCCGACCGCTATATCAACGACCGGTTCCTGCCCGATAAGGCGATCGACCTGATCGACGAAGCCGGCGCCCGGATGCGGATTCGCCGGATGACGGCTCCGCCAGACCTACGCGAGTTCGACGAGAAGATCGCCGATGCCCGCCGCGAGAAGGAGTCCGCGATCGATGCGCAGGACTTCGAGAAGGCGGCCAGCCTGCGTGACCGCGAAAAGCAACTGGTGGCCCAGCGCGCCGAGCGTGAAAAGCAGTGGCGTTCAGGTGATCTCGACGTAGTCTCCGAGGTGGACGATAACGAGATCGCCGAGGTGCTGGGCAACTGGACCGGAATCCCGGTGTTCAAGCTCACCGAGGCCGAGACCACCCGGCTGCTGCGCATGGAAGACGAGCTGCACAAGCGGATCATCGGCCAGGCGGATGCCGTCAAGGCGGTTTCGAAGGCGATCCGCCGCACCCGTGCCGGCCTGAAGGACCCGAAGCGGCCGTCCGGCTCGTTCATCTTCGCCGGCCCGTCCGGTGTCGGTAAGACCGAGCTGTCCAAGGCGCTGGCGAACTTCCTGTTCGGCGACGACGACGCGCTCATCCAGATCGATATGGGCGAGTTCCACGACCGGTTCACCGCGTCGCGGTTGTTCGGCGCCCCACCGGGATACGTCGGTTACGAGGAGGGCGGCCAGCTCACCGAGAAGGTGCGGCGCAAGCCGTTCTCGGTCGTGCTGTTCGACGAGATCGAAAAAGCGCACCAGGAGATCTACAACAGCCTGTTGCAGGTGCTCGAGGACGGCCGACTGACTGACGGGCAGGGCCGCACCGTCGACTTCAAGAACACCGTGCTGATCTTCACCTCCAACCTCGGTACCGCGGACATCTCCAAAGCGGTCGGCCTGGGCTTCACGCAGGGCGGTGGAGACAACGACTATGAGCGGATGAAGCAGAAGGTCAACGACGAGCTGAAGAAGCACTTCCGCCCGGAGTTCCTCAACCGCATCGACGACATCATCGTCTTCCACCAGCTGACCAAGGACGAGATCATCCAGATGGTCGACCTGATGGCCGCCCGCGTCGAAAAGCAGCTCAAAGCCAAGGACATGGCGCTGGAGCTCACCGACAAGGCCAAGTCGCTGCTGGCCAAGCGTGGGTTCGACCCGGTGCTCGGCGCTCGTCCGCTGCGCCGCACCATCCAGCGGGAGATCGAGGACCAACTGTCCGAGAAGATCCTGTTCGAAGAGATCGGTCCGGGCCAGGTTGTCACCGTGGATGTG
>Ga0224555_1005520_pt1 | contig 10520 bp, 13 predicted proteins | sample 714S23034metaG_FD_180687 | JGI IMG/M metagenome (GOLD analysis project Ga0224555, IMG submission 180687) | Peat soil microbial communities from Stordalen Mire, Sweden - 717 S2 30-34 | ecosystem: Environmental > Terrestrial > Soil > Wetlands > Peat | place: Sweden: Norrbotten County, Stordalen...
TTCCACGAGCCTCCAGAGCCCGCGTAAACACTGGCAAAGTGCGCGTTTCGAGCAGGAATCGGCCGAGACCCCGTAGAAAACACCAAGCCACGCCCACCGATCACCCAAATTTCAACGAGTTCCTAGGCCGCCGGCTCCGATTCGAAATACAGATACCGCCGCCAACTCGGATCTGCCGAACCGATCATGCGCATGATGTGCCGCGACGTGTGCAGGCTGAAGGAGCGCGGCTCGCGCTGCAGCTTCATGTCGGTCAGCTCATGCAGCAACTGGTTGCCCTTCTTCCGGTTGCACTCGTGGCAGCACGCGACCAGGTTCTCCCACGTCGACAACCCGCCCCGCGAGCGCGGAATCACATGGTCCAGGGTCAGCTCGCCCGCAGTCAGCACGATGCCGCAGTACTGGCACGAGTTCCGGTCGCGCAGCAGGATGTTCTTGCGCGAGAGCGCTCGCGTCTGGTGCGGAATTCTGCGGTACTCGAGCAACCGGATGACGCTCGGCATCGCCACGCTCACCCTCGCCGCGTGCAGCACCGCGCCCTGCTCCTCCTCCGTGCGGGCAACGCCCTTCAGCACCAGCACCAGCGCCCGCCGCGCGCCGCAGATGTTGATCGGCTCGTACGATGCGTTCAGCACCAGCACCGGCATCTGCATCACCGGCTGGCGAAAGACGCCGATCCGGACATCCAGCTCCGTGGTCAGCCGCGGCGAGGCGTGTCCGGCTGCGTGCCGGTTGCCGCTCACTCGCTGCTTTCGCACCTTCGACCCTTGCATTGCTCTCGCTCCTCCGGTTCCAATCCGCATCCCATTTCGCCGCCATCTGCGCTGCCTTTATCCTTGCGCGGCGCGCATCCCGTTCTCTTCCCACAGCGCAACCCGCGGTGTCTGCGCCCGCGCCAGCGTTGCCACCCACACCTTGCCTGCGCCCGCGCGCCGCAGCACTCGCGCACACTCCCGAGCGGTTGCGCCGGTGGTATAAATGTCGTCGACCAGCAGCACCTCGCAGCCGGGCACAAGCCGGCTCGCGTCCGCCGCAAAAGCGCCTTCCAGGTTTCTCCGCCGCGCCACCGGGTTCAACTCGAACTGGCTTCTCGTATCGCGCTGCCGCGCCAGAACTCCGGTTTCCCGTCGCAGCTTCCATTCCGGAGCGCTCCGCCGCAGCTCGCCGATGGCCGCATCCGCCAACAGCTCCGACTGGTTATATCCGCGCTCGCGCTGCTTTGCCGGAAACAGCGGCACCGCAACCACGGCCAGCTCCGGGGCAGCCTCTGCGTGCAACATCAGAACCGCCTCGGCGAGCATTCCTCCCAGCACCTTCGCGACGCCTCGCATCCGCTCGTACTTCAGCAGGTGAATCATCTCGCGCAACTCGTCCTGGTAGACCGCGTACGCAACTGCGCGCGCAAACATCGGCGGCACAGCGCGGCACGGATAGCAGAGCAGGCCCTCCGCGGGCGCGATACGCACGCTCTCCATATCCAAGGCCTCGCCGCAGCAACCGCAGATTGCCATATCCTGCCGCGGCACCGCAGTTCGGCAGGCATCGCAGATGGGGAGCGTTCCCAAACGCAGCAATGGCTGGCTGCACACGCGGCAGTCGGCTGGAAACGCTGTCGTCACAAGGTCGTCGAGCACTCCTCGGAGCAATCGGCCTGGGCCAGATTGGAGATATGGGCTATGCGGAAAGGGCGCCACAACCCGGCCTCGTCCAGGCCGCATTCCTGCGCGACCCGCGTACGACCCGACGCCTGAACCAGGCGGAGCGCCGGGCGGAACTCTGAGCGTACTCTCATTCAGGCTTGCGCTGAAGATGCACCTCGCTCGGTTGGCGCTCCAGGCCGCTTGGGCCGCGCCAATGGTCGAAGTATAAATGCTCTGGGCCTGCTTCGCCAGCCCGAATGCGCCACCCCGTTCCAAAGCCCTTCTCCGCTGATACACTCCCATCGAAGGGAAGTAACGCCGCATTCACACCCGGAGAGTTCGACTCGTATGGCCACCGCTGCACCCGTAAAGCCTGTTTTCAGACCATTTGTCCCCGCCACCGAGTCGCGTCCGGAGTTGACCGTCCGCGCGTTGCTGCTGGGCGCGGTCTTCGGCGTGTTGTTCGGTGCGGTCACGGTCTACGTGGGGCTGCGCGCCGGCTTGACGGTCGCCGCCAGCATCCCCATCTCGGTCCTCTCCATCTCAATCATGCGGTACATTTCCCGGGTCTTTGGCCTGCGCGATGCCAGCATCCTTGAGAACAACATCGTGCAGACGACCGGCAACGCGGGCCAGTCGATTGCCTCGGGCGTCATCTTTACGCTCCCGGCGCTGGTCTTCCTTGGTTTCGACCTCGAGTCCTCACGCATCTTCGCGCTCGCCCTCTTCGGCGGCTGGCTGGGCGTACTGTTCATGATCCCGCTGCGCCGCCAACTGATCGTGGAAGAGCACGGCACATTGACCTATCCCGAAGGCACCGCCTGCGCCGACGTGCTGATCGCCGGCGAGCGCGGTGGCAGTCTCGCCTCCCGCGTCTTTCTTGGCCTCGGCCTTGGCGGTCTCTACACGCTCTTCCAGAACAGCAGCCTTTTCGGCCTGTGGCCCGATGAGCCGAAGCGCGACTTCGACATCGGCGCGCAACATCTGCTCAAAGGCGGCAGCATCCGCTCCGATTGCACGCCGGAGTATCTCGGCGTGGGCTACATCATCGGCGCGCGCGTCGCCGCCATCATGTTTGCCGGAGGCATTTTCTCCTGGCTGGTGCTGATGCCGGCCATTTACTTCTTCGGCTCGCACCTTTCCGGGCCGCTCTATCCCGGCACAGTTCCGGTCAGCCAGATGTCACCCTCAGACCTGTGGCGCGCGTACGTGCGGCCCATGGGCGCCGGCGCCGTTGCCTGTTCCGGCCTGATCACGCTGATCCGTACGCTGCCGACCATCGTCAGCGCCCTGACGCAGGGCTTCAAGAAGGGCGCGGCCAAGGCGGGCACAGCCGTCCGCTCGCGCGTCGAACACGATCTGCCTCCCAGCGTGGTGATCGGCGGAAGCCTCGTACTGATTGTGCTGATGTTTCTTTTCCTGCAATTCAAGCCGGTTCCCGGCGCATACGTCGGCCCACTCGCGAACCTTGTTGCTGCGCTGATGATCGTGGTGTTCGGATTCCTGTTTGTTACGGTCTCGGCGCGCATCGTCGGTATCGTCGGGTCGTCCGCCTCTCCGGTCTCCGGCATGACCATCGCGACGCTGATGGCAACGGCAGCGATCTTCCTCGTCAAAGGCTGGACCGCGCCCGCATTCGGCGCGCTGGCGATCACGGTGGGCGGCGTCGTCTGCATCGCCGCCTCCAACGCAGGCGACACCAGCCAGGACCTGAAGACGGGCTACCTGGTCGGCTCGACGCCCTGGAAGCAGCAGGTCGCGCTGATCTTTGGCGTGATGGTCTGCATCTTCTCCATTGGCGCAACACTGAACGCGATGAACCGCGCCTATGAGCAGTTTCAGCGCATGCCAGCTCCCATCCCGCTCTCGCTCGCGCAACTTCCTGACGGCGTGCAAAGCCAGGGCGCCTTCACGCGCGATCGCGTCGAACTCACCGCGCCGGGAGATAACCAGAGCCACCAGGAACTTACCGGCGCAAGCCATTACATCCTGCTCAACGCCATCGGCTCCAATGTGCTGCAGGACGGCAAGTACCTCTACAACCCCGCCACCGGGCAGATCGAAGTTCAGTGGATTCAGGGCATCGGCAGCGAGCGGGCTGCGGCACCGCAGGGCCGCCTGATGGCCACCGTCATCAATGGCATTCTCTCGCGCAAGCTGCCCTGGACACTGGTGCTGCTTGGCGTGGCGCTGGTCATCGTGGTGGAACTGCTCGGCATCCGCTCGCTCACCTTCGCTGTCGGCGCCTATCTCTCCATCGCGACCACACTCGCCATCTTCGTCGGCGGCGTCATGCGCTGGATGGTCGACCGCGCAATGATTCAGCACGCCGAACGCACCCGCATGGCCGCCAACCCCGACATCGTCGATCCCGACACCGGCCTCCCCATTCCCACCAGCGTCACTCCCGCACTCGATACCGAAAGCGAGATCTCGCCCGGCAGCCTCTACGCCTCAGGCCTCATCGCCGCCGGCGGCATCGTCGGCCTGCTCGGCGTCTCCGCACAACTCGCGGCGGGCCTATCCGAAGAGCGCGGCGGCCACTGGCACCTCTTCAGCTTCAGCCATGACAATCCGCTGTACCACGATTGGGTCGCCGTGGTGATGTTCGCGCTGCTCGCCTTCAGCCTCTACTACTTCGCCCGCAAGCCGCTGAACCAGCCGAAGGAATAAATCGACCAAGCGGCTCCAAGCGAGGCCTACGTCTTGGCTTTGACGAGAGCTTCATGCACAAGCATCTTGAGATAAGTCTGATATTTGAGGCCACGCTTGCTCGCCTGTTCGCGCGCCAACGCAATGTCGTCGGGGTCGAAGCGAATGGTCGTGGTGGGTATGCCGCCAAGACGCGCAGCAGTGCCACAGCCCAGACGCCCCTCCGCCGCCGCCTGCTCGAAGTCCTTCAGGAGTTCGTCCTGATTATCGAACCACCACTTCGCCTCTTCGGCTTCGGACTTGAAATCAGGAAGGATCCGCTTTTCCATGATCGATGCTCCCCTTCTGCGCTGAGTAGAAAGCACGATACGCGCGGTTTGCTGGAAACGCAGTGACAACGCGAGTTCTCTTTCCACGGAGCGTAGTGATTACGATTAGAACGCGACCGGAAAGAGTCTCGCCGATCTGCATCAAACGCTCCTCGCCATTGCGTGCCTGTTTCCCTATATCGAGCGGACTATTGGAAACAACCTCTTCGGCTTCGCTAGTTGTTACGTCGTGCTCGGCAATGTGGGCTATGTTTGCTTCGTCCCAATCGAACAACTCCTCATCAGCCATAACTCATTCCCTGCCGCGCTTGACTGCGCAGCTGTGTATGGCCCTGCTTGCGATTTCACTCCGCGCGCGGGCGCTGAGCGGACTCTGGAAGAATCGTACATACAACGTAGCTACTATGTCAAGCGCTATCGCAGCACCTCTTCGAGCGTCGTCGACAGGTCTGTCTTCTCGTCGCGATACTTCACGATGACCGGCGTGTACACGCACAGTCCCATCTGTTTGCCGTAGCCGCCGGTCACCGCGCGCGAACCCGGCACCACTACCGCGCGCTCGGGAATAACCAGCGGCGTCTCCGCGGTCGCTTTCAGGATCGTCCCCTGCACCGCGTCGTACACCGGAGTGCCCCGCGTCAGCATCGTTCCTGCAGCCAGCACGGCGCGCCTGCGCACGATTGTGCCCTCATACACTCCCGTGTTGCCGCCCACCAGCACATCATCCTCGATGATCACGGGCGATGCGTTTACCGGCTCCAGCACGCCGCCGATCTGCGCCGCCGCCGACAGGTGCACCCGCTTGCCAATCTGCGCGCAGGAGCCGACCAGCGCGTGCGAATCCACCATCGTGCCCTCATCCACATACGCGCCCACGTTCACATACGCCGGCGGCATCAGGACCACGCCGCGCGCCACAAACGCGCCCGAGCGCACCGAGCTTCCACCCGGCACAATCCGCACTCCGTCCTCCGCCCGGAACTGGCGCGCCGGGTACGTCTCCTTGTCCACGAACGTTACCTGCCAGGCCGTGCCTCCCGGGTAGCGTCCGGCCTCGTGCCCCACCACCGACATGTCCGCCAGCTTGCCGATGCGGAACCCCAGCAGAATCCCGCGCTTCACCCACGCATTCACCCGCCAGCCGGTCGGAGCGCCGGCATCCGGCTCCGCCGCCCGCAGCGTCCCCGCCTCCAGCGCTGCGCGCAGTTCCAGAAACGCCGCCAGCGCATCCTTGTCGCCAACGACAGCAGCGCCCGCGGCAAACCATCGCTCAATTTGCGCTTCCAACCTGTCCATCTTCATCTTGCTTCGATTGTAGCGGCGGGCAGCAATTCCAACTCGCCCAGCATCGCTTCCAGCTTCTGCCGCGTCGCCGCGGTCACCGGGACCATGGGCAGCCGCAGCCGCTCCTCGATCCGTCCCATCAGCGCCAGCACCGCTTTCACCGGCGCCGGACTTGGCTCGCTGAAATGTGCCTTCATCAGCGCCGCGTATTTGCAGTTGATCGCCCGCGCCGTCGCCCAGTCGCCTGCTAGCGCGGCCCCGACCATCTTCGCCATCTGCGCGGGAATCGCATTCGACGCCACCGAAACCAGCCCCGCGCCGCCCAGCGCCAGCACCGGCAGCGTCATCCCGTCGTCGCCCGAGAGCACTTTGAAGCCGCTCGGCGCCTGCGTGATCAGCTCCGTAATCTGCGCCACGTTGCCGCTCGACTCCTTAACGCCGGTGATGTTCCTGATCTCCGCCAGCCGCAGCACCGTCGCCGGCTCCAGGTTCACGCCCGTGCGCGACGGAATGTTGTACAGCAGGATCGGCATCTCCACCGCCTCCGCAATCGCGCGGAAATGCTGGTACTGGCCCTCCTGCCCCGGCCGGTTGTAGTACGGATTCGCTGTCAGAATGCCAGTAAGCCCCGGCGTCTTCGCCAGCCGTTTCGCTCGCGCCACCGCCTCGCTGGTTGCATTGTGCGTGCAGCCGCCGAACACCGGCACGCGGCCGGCGGCCGTCTTGACGGTCAACTCCACCACGCGCAGCCACTCCTCCTCGCTCAGCGTCGAGGCCTCGCCCGTAGTTCCGCAGGGGATCAGAAAGTTGATGCCCGATTCAATCTGCCACTCAACCAAACGGACGAACGCAGCCTCGTCCACCGCCCCATCCGCATCAAAGGGAGTTACCAGTGCCGTGCCACAACCAGAAAGTTCCATCGCGATTGTGAGTTTACCCTTTATCGCCCCGCGAAGTCGCGGAACCCTTCCCAGCCCGCCGATTCACTCCTGCGAACCGCAGGCTTCCTTTGTGAAACGCGCTGTACAATATCCTTCAAGGATTGGACCGTATATGTACAAAGACGGTCTTTACATCAGCCACGGGCCGGAGAATACCGCATTGGCAGTAATTCGAGAGAATGGCGGCAATACGCTATGGATTAGGAATTTTGTGACGGTAGATTACGCCTTGAACATCATGGAAGAGAATATTCTCGCGGAGTCGGATCGGTCGGAAATCGAGCAAGAATTAGCGCGGCACAAGGGGTACTTTTTGGCCACTCCTGAGCGCCCGGAAGACGGCTACAAAGAAATCGCTTTTCTGCGGTATTCGCTCACCCCGACCGCTTGAGTCGCCCCTCATTTGCCACACGGGAAAGCCCGCTGCATCGACGCTGCGACAAACGAAACAGCGGGCATATTCTTGTCTTTGGGGAAAGCGGCGAGGTCTGCTGTCATCGCCTTCTTAACGATGAGAACCATTTCTTTTGAAGACACGCCTTCGCGAATACAAAAATGGCCCTTATCCATCGCAACGCCCGCGCCGAGTCCCGCACCTTCTGTAACCCCTAAAATATAGAACCTACACGCGGCTGTGCTTGCCTCATCGGTTCCCCCGCAAATGTCTCTTAGGTCTGAAAGTGTCATCTGTGCGGCTTGCATGGAGGCTGGCAGCACAATAAAAACGACAGCAAGCAGAATTGCAGAACGGATTCTCATAAACGCCCCGTGGTTCGCTGATCTGTGAACGGTTCCTCAAGAGATCGTAGCACCGGCGCGGCGGCTCGCTCTGCGCCTTTCGCTTTCAGACGGCTCAATCTTCGGTGGCTGCAGGCGTTGCGTCCTCATCATCTTTGCAACTGCCAGTGAGCGGTCCTGGTCTCGTAGCAGATTCGGCCGGTTTACACCCACTCGCCCGCGCGCATCAGCGGCTCGCTTGCGCCGCCCGCCGCGATGCCGTCCACGTCCATCTCCGCCGAGCCGATCATCCAGTCCACGTGGATCAGGCTCGAGTTCGCTCCCAGCGTCGCCAACGCTTCATCGCTCATCTTTTCGCCGCCGATCAGGCACGTCGAGTACGCCTGCCCCAGCGCAATATGGCTCGCCGCATTCTCATCGAACAGCGTGCTCCAGTACAGAATCCCCGACGCCGCAATCGGCGATGACGCCGGCACCAGCGCCACCTCGCCCAGCCGCCGCGCTCCGTCATCCGTGGAGATCAGCCGGTTCAGCACATCCTCGCCCGCTGTCGCCGTCGCCTCCACAATCTTCCCGCCCTCAAACCTGCAGCGGATGTTTTCGATCAGCGTGCCCTGGTGCGACAGCGGCTTCGACGCCCGCACCACGCCATCCACGCGGTCCTTGTGCGGCGTGGTAAAGCACTCCTCGGTGGGGATGTTCGGCTGGCAATACACGCCGTTTCCCGCCGTCGTCCCTCCGCCGGCCCACAGATGCCGGTCCGCCAATCCCGCCTTCAGATCGGTGCTTCCGTCTTTCGACTTGAAATGCAACGCCGCATAGCGCTTCGCATTCAGCATATCCACCCGCTGCTTCAATCGCGCTCCATGCGCCAGCCAATCCGCCACCGGGTCCTCGCCGGTGATGCGCGACGCCTGGAAGATCGCATCCCACAGCTTCGCTACGCCCAAGTCCACCGGTTCTGCTGGAAACACCAGCTTCGCCCACTCAGGTGTCGCCGCCGCCACAATCGTCCAGTTGATCTCGTGTCGCGTAATCAGTTCCATCGCCGGCTTCGACGCTTTCGAAAATGCCACATTTGCCCGCGCAACCTTCGCCGGGTCCTGTCCGGCCAGCAGCGCCGGGTTCGTGCCGGCAATCGCCATCCGCGCCGCGCCGTTCTTGAAGGCCGTCGCGATCGCATCCTGCAGCCACACCGGCGCGTAGTCGAAGCTCGCGTCCGGCGCATGCGCAAACCGCGACAGCACGCACGGATCGTCCGCGTATAGCGTCGTCACCAGCAGCGCGCCCGCGCGATAGGCATGGTCGGTAATCCGCCGGACCAGCGGCAGCGCCTCAATCGGCGCAGTCAGCACCAACTCCTGGCCCGCGCGCAGTCCCAGGCCCACACGCACGGCCACCTCGGCCAGCCGGTCAAGCTTTTCATCGAAAGAAAGCGAAGCAAACGAAGGGGGAGTGAGAATCGCGGAACTCATACCTACAGGCTAAGCACAACCTCGCACTCTCGCAAGGGCTCTACGCTATCGATTGGAGGTAGGCCGACGGAGTCAGAATCGACACGCCTCGCCATGGATGCAGAACAAGCAGATCTTCATCGCCGGTCAAAATCAGGTCTGCCCGTCCGCTCAGCGCCAGTTCCAGAAGCTTGTCGTCCTTCGGGTCTCTGCAATCACGCACCGTATGCATCACCGGAATCAATCTCGCCGCGGCGGCGTATCGGTCGACGAATTCCCGGCGGGTTGCAACATCCAGATACCGATCGAATTTCGCCCGCTCCGCGACTTCGCGCAACTCAGCCAACACTGGTTCAGAGGTAAGCAGAAAGCACGTGTCGTAAACCAGATCGAAGACGGCGGCCGCAACCCCGCGCGTCAATAACATACGGCTGATGATGAGATTGATGTCGAGAACAATTCGCTGAGGTTTAGTCATCATCCCGAAGCAAACGTTCTACAAGCTGTTCGGACGTTATGCCCAGCTTTGCAGCATTCCTATCGATTCGCGCCTCGGCTTGCTTAGAAATATCGTTGATCCGTTCCCAGTTGAGTCGCCGCATCAGTTCGTAGTTCTTCATCGAAACCAACGCGGCCACCTGTCGTCCCTCACGGGAGATTACTACCGGCTGCTGTTCCACCTCGTCCAGCAACGCAGGCAGGGTCGCAATCGCCTCGGATTGTGCTACGGTCCGCATACTCCAAAGGATACACCCCCTACAGCTTCTCCCACACATCCCTGAAGTCGTAGCACCCGGTCCGCCCCGCCAGCCACTCCGCCGCACGCACGGCGCCCTCGGCAAAACCGCGCCGCGAATATGCCTCGTGCGTCAGCACGATGCTGTCCGCATCGCTTACCGCCTCCAGTACGTGCGTTCCCTTCGCATCGCCCTCGCGCACGGACTCGATGGGCACCGCAATCTTCTTCCCTGCGCCGCGTTCCACCATCTCCGCAATCGAGATCGCCGTCCCCGACGGTTTGTCCAGCTTGGTCACGTGGTGCGTTTCCACCACCGAAAACTTGTATCCCGCCCGGGCCAGTGAAGTCCCCATCTGCTCCGCCAGTTTCAGCATCACCTGCACGCCGATGGAATAATTCGTCCCGTAGAGCAGGCCTGCGCCTTTGCGCTCCGCCAGCCCGCGCATGTCCGCCAGTTTGTCGTACCAGCCGGTCGTGCCGACCACGATCTTGCCGCCGGTCGCCAGCACTGCGCGCATATTCTGCACCGCCGCCTCGGGCGTGGTGAAGTCGATCGCCACATCGAATCCCGCGACAAACGGAGGCGTCAGCGCCGTCGCGCCGGCGTTCTCCAGCACATCCAGCCCGCTCACGCTGTGGCCGCGCTGGGCAGCAACCTCCACCACCACCTTGCCGGTCTTTCCCTGCCCAAGCACCAGTATCCGCATAGCGACAGTCTACCGCGCGGTGCCTGCAAATCGCTG
>Ga0224555_1005522_pt1 | contig 10519 bp, 7 predicted proteins | sample 714S23034metaG_FD_180687 | JGI IMG/M metagenome (GOLD analysis project Ga0224555, IMG submission 180687) | Peat soil microbial communities from Stordalen Mire, Sweden - 717 S2 30-34 | ecosystem: Environmental > Terrestrial > Soil > Wetlands > Peat | place: Sweden: Norrbotten County, Stordalen...
GTCTGCGGCTGATCCGGGCGCTAAGCGGCTTGCAGCGCAGCCGAAGCCGCGACGGCGTCGAGGTGCTGATTCTGGGCTCCGGTGTCGGTGTGCGACTGCACCGACCGGTCGGTATCAGCCCACCCGCTCCCGCGCTGCTCTGGATCCACGGCGGCGGTTATGTGATCGGCAACGCGGCGCAAGACGACGGGCTGTGCCGTCGCTTCGCCCGCGAGCTGGGCATCACCGTCGCGTCGGTGGATTACCGGCTGGCGCCCGAACATCCCTACCCCGCGTCGCTGGAGGACTGCTATTCGGCGCTGACCTGGCTGGCCGCACTGCCCGCGGTCGACCCGGCGCGGGTGGCGATCGGCGGGGCCAGCGCCGGCGGCGGGTTGGCGGCAGCGCTGGCACTGCTGGCACGCGACCGCGGCGAGGTGACGCCGACCCTGCAGCTGCTTGCCTACCCGATGCTCGATGACCGCAGCGGGACTGGGCCGGAAAATCCCAACTACCGGCTGTGGGGCCCGAAGAGCAATCGCTTCGGCTGGGCGGCCTACCTCGGCGGCGCCGACCCGCAGGTCGCGGTTCCGGCGCGCCACGACGACCTGAGTGGACTGCCCCCGGCGTGGATCGGCGTCGGCACCCACGACCTGTTCCACGACGAGGACCTCGCCTACGCCGAGCGCCTCACTCAGGCCGGGGTGCCTTGCCAGGTTGAGGTGGTCGACGGAGCTTTCCACGGTTTCGATCTGGTGGTGCCGAAAGCGGCGGTGTCACAAGCGTTTTACGGGAGCCAGTGCGCCAGTCTCCGCACGGCGCTGGCGCCGAAGGGCTGATCGCCGGATATGCGCAGCAGCGCACCGTTCTCGGTGACCGATGAGCAGCACGCGCTGCGCAACGCGGTCGCCGACGTGCTGGCCCGGCATTCCAGCGAAGCGCAGGTGCGGGCGCTGATGGCCACCGACACCGGTTTCGACCCGGCGGTGTGGCAGGAACTGGCGGCCATGGGCCTGACCGGACTGCTGATCGACGAGGAGTACGGCGGCGCCGGAGCTGGCCCGGTCGAAATGGGCATCGTGCAGGAGGAGATGGGCGCCGCATTGCTGGTCAGCTCGTTCCTGTCGACGGCGGTGCTGGTGCCCAACCTGTTGGCCGAGACCGGTGACGCAGCCGAGTGCGCTGCGGTGCTGCCCCGAATCGCGGCCGGCGACCTGATCGCCAGTGTCGCCTTCGCCGAGGACGGCTCCGCCCGGCCGCCCGCGAAGATCGCGACGGCGGCGGGTGCCATCGGTGGCGCCTGGCACATCACCGGTTACAAGCACTTCGTGCTCGATGGACAGTTGGCGAATCTGTTGTACGTCCTGGCCGGCACCGACGCTGGACCCGCCGTGTTCGCGGTCGACGCGGGCGCCGCCGGCCTGGACGTGACTCCGTTGACCACAGTGGACCCGACCCGCAAGCAATGTCGCCTGCAATTCGTCGATACGCCGGCGCGTCTGGTCGGGCGGCCGGGTTCCGGTGTCGAGGTGTTCACCGCGGCGCTGGATCGCTCGGCGGTCGCATTGCTCAGCGAGCAGGCCGGTGGTGCACGGCGGGCAGTCGAGATGGCCACCGAATACGCCAAGACGCGCTATCAGTTCGGCCGTGCGATCGGCAGCTTCCAGGCGGTTAAGCACATGTGCGCCGACATGCTGCTGGAGGCCGAGTCGGCAGTGTCGGCGGCGCGCTTCGTCGCCGGATCTTTCGCCGAGCAAGCACCCTCGCGGATCGCGGATCTTGCTTTGGCGCAGGCGTATTGCTCGGACGCGTTCGTGTTCGTCGCGGCAACCAATATCCAGGTACACGGCGGCATCGGCTTCACCTGGGAGCATCCGGCGCACCTGTATCTGCGCCGGGCCCGCAGCGATGCACAGCTGCTAGGCAGCCCGTCGTGGCACCGGGAACGCTATCTGCAGCAGATCGGAGCCTGAGCCGTGACGGACGCCGGCGACGATGCAGAGCGGAGCGATGAGAAGGAGCGGCGCATGACGGACGACGAAGTGGTCGACGAAGTACGTAACTGGCTGGCGGCCAACTGGATTCCCGGCGTCGATCGCGCCAGCTGGGCCCACATCGTCGTCGACGCCGGATGGGCAGTGCCCAGCTGGGAACCCAAGTGGTACGGCCGCGGCCTCTCGGACTCCCAATCCCGACTCGTCGCAGCAGAATTCGCCGCAGTCGGAGCGCCAGGCACCGGCCATGACCGCGCGAATCTGTTCGCCTGTACCCTGCACGACGCCGGAACCGACGAGCAGAAGCGGCGGCTGATTCCGCCGTCGATCAGCGGTGCGAGCAAGTGGTGTCTGCTCTACAGCGAGCCCGGCGCCGGATCTGACCTGGCCGGGCTGCGCACCCGCGCCGAGCGCCACGGCGACGAGTGGGTGATCAACGGGCAGAAGGTGTGGACGTCGTTCGCCACGACCGCCGACTACGGCATGCTCGTGGCCCGAACCGACTGGGACCTGCCGAAGCACCGAGGTATCAGCTTCTTTATGCTGCCGATGCGGCAGCCCGGCATCGAGATTCGGCCGATCCACCAGATCACCGGCGAGTCGGAGTTCAACGAGATCTTCATCGACGACGCCCGTGTTCCCACGGAGAACCTGGTCGGTGAGCTGAACGCAGGCTGGTCGGTGCTGCAGACCGCACTTGCCTACGAGCGCCGGTTCATGGGTGATCTGGCCCGCACCGCCAAAGACAACAGGCGGCCCCGAGCTGAAAAGACGAATGTCCTTATCGAATTGGCGCGGGACGCCGGCCGGTTGAGCGACCCCTACATTCGTCAGCAGATTGCCCGCGTCGACGCGCTGGCCACAGTCAATCGGTGGAACACCCAGCGCTCGAAGGCCGCGGTCGATCGCGGCGAGGCAGCGACGTTGATGGCGCTCGGCAAAATCGCGATGTCACGGATTTTGCATGAGACAGCCCGGGTGGAAACCGAAATCGTCGGCGCCGAGGCCATGCTGGCCGGACCGGACAATCCCGTCGGCGACGCGGTGACATTTCGGACGATGAACGCCTACTTCACCTCGATAGGCGGGGGGACCGATCAGATTCAACGCAACATCATCGGCGAACGTGTGCTGGGCCTGCCGAAAGAACCGGAGCCGCACCGCAACACACCGTTCCGCGATTTACCGCACTGATTGGGTTCCGGCCAGGTAGGCGAGCCGGCCGCCGACGATGGTGGCCGTGACCATGTCTGCGTCCAGCTCGGCCAGTGCGGTTTCGGGCGGCACGCTGAGCAGGCACAGGTCCGCAGGCTCTCCCGGTTCGACGGTACGAGGTCGGGTGGGCTGATCCGGTCGACCCAGAAACATCGTCAAAGCCGTTCGCGCCGAGATGCGTTCATCGACGCCGAGTACAGCTCCGCTGGGTGTGACCCGATGCACTGCCGCGCGCATCGCCGCCCACGGGTCACCATCGCCGAACGGCATGTCGGTGGACAAGGCCACCGGCACGCCCGCGTGAAGCAGCGACGCCACGCGCCAGAGCTGATCGTGTTCGGCGGCGGGAACCTCCTCGAGGTACTGATCACCGCGCTCGGCAATGAAATTGGGCTGGGTAACGACGGTCACCGCGAGGTCGGCCACGTCGGCCAGGCAATCCGCCGGCACGACGGCGGCATGTTCGATGCGGTCGCGCGCGTCGCAGCCGGCTTCGCGCAGCGCCGCGATCGTCACCATTAACTGGGCGGCGGTGACGCAGTGAATGGCGACCGGACTACCGTCGCGGTGCCGCTCGGCGATCCAGCCGGTCAGCTGCTCGAGGTCCAGGTCGTCGTCGTGCAGGATCCGTTTGCCCGGGGCCAGGCAGTGCACGTGTTGGTGCAGTTCATCGTGCCGGTGCAACTCTGAGAACCGCACGATGTCGATGATGTCGAGATCCGGTGTGGCGTCGGTGATTCCGGTGAGGCCGTAGCGGCTGAGCCGTCCACTGAGGTCAGCCAGGTTGGTTTGGCTGCGACTCAGCGCATCCGACCAGGAGTCGGCGCTGCGTAGCCTGCCGTCCGGGTGCCCGGCCAGACCGACGCGGACCAAACCAGCCGAGTTGAGGATCCACAGCACTCCGCTGCGATGCTGAACGCGCAGCGGCGCCGACGGAACGACCGCGTCCAACGCATCGCGGTCCAGCGGTCCGGCGACCGAATCGTGGTAGCCCACGGCACGAATCCAGCCGTCTTCGCCGGCCTGGGCACTCGCCAACGCCGCGGCGAATCCGCCGCGATCGCGTACCTGCGGCGGCCCGACCCGAATCGAGGTCTGTGCGGCCGCCGCGGAATACAGGTGCACGTGGTGGTCATGCAGGCCGGGCAGCACGGTCCCGCCCGCGGCGTCCAACACATCCTCTCCGGGCCGAGGGGCCAACGTGTCGGCTAACTCGTCGACGCACCCGTCCACCCGGAGGTCGACGACCACGCCATCCAGCGTCGTGGCGCGCTGAATCAGCACGTCGTACAGTATCTCTCGGAAACGATGTGCCGTACTGCGGCGTTGTCGGCGCCCAGCGGCGACGCCGACGGGACAGCTGGTGGCGGCCGGGGCAGCTCGGCCGACGCAGCACAGCTCGATGACTGCGGCAATGCCGCGTATCGGGCAGCCACCTGCGCCATCGACACGTCGATCACCTCGCCGCCGCCGCGGCGCAGCGACTCCCCAACCGCGCGCACCGCCTCCAGTCCGCTGAGCGGGTCCGCGATCGCGTCGCCGCAGAACACCGGTCCGCCGGCGGCAGCACCGACCAGGCCACCGGCGACTGCGGCGTCGTCGCCGAATGCCGGGCGCTGCGGCTGGTCGCGATAACCGCTGATGCGTAACCAGATTCGCCCCGGCCGGGCAGAGGTGTCCTCGGCACTCAGCCGGCGGCGTTGCAGCGCCGCAGGACGTGAACCCTCGATGACGATGTCGGCGGCGGCGAGCAGCCGGCGCAGCGCATCGCTTTCGCGATCGAAATCGACGGCATAGGAAAGCTTTCCCGAGTTCATCCAGTCGAAAAAGGCAGGCTCGCCGCTTCGGGTGCCGTCTGGTCGACTCGGGCTTTCGACCTTGACGACGACGACGCCCGCGCGAGCGAGCAACTGGGCGCACAGCGGCCCCGCCCACAACGACGACAAATCCGCCACCAGTAACCCGTCGGTACGTCGCGGCCCGGTACTGCCGCCGCACCGCCGCACCGCCGGTGGCCGCGCCGCAGCTTCGCCCAGCGCCGCGGCAGCGATGTCGAGCAGCTGGGCGCGCGCGACCACGTGTTCAGTCGAACACATTGCGGCCCAACCCGACAGCGCCGTCCAGGCATCGCCGGTGACCGCGTCGACTTCCATCAGCGCCGGCAGCGCCGCAACGTCGTCCGCGCGCGGCAGCGCGAGAGCGCAGCAGCCGTCGGCGGTGGCCAGCAGTCGCGTGGCGCCGCCCGCCGAGATGCGGCCTCGCCGGCTGAAGTTCATGATCGCCGCCCGACCCGCCAGCATCGTGGCAGCGTCAACCTCGACACCGAGCAGCCCGGTGATATCGGCGGCCACGCGGCGGGCTTCGGCCAGCACAGCAGCACGCGAGAAGTCGGGCGCACTGCCGGACGGGCCGGTCAAACACGCCAGCCCGCTGGCGGCCCAATCCGACGTCGCACTCACACCGACCATTGTGCGCGCCGTCGGTCGGCGGCCTAGAACTGCAGCGCGCTGAAACGCCAGTCCAGGACCTGCCGTGGCTCATCCTTCGCGTCACTCACCGCGTAGACCAGCGATCGCAATCCCAGAACCCCGCCGCCGCCGGTCGGCTCGGCGGAATCGATGTGCAGCTCGCTGTAGAGGGTGTCGCCCTCATATACCGGGGCGGTGTGGTCGCACGACTGCCAGCCCAGCACAGTCGCCAGGTTCGGCAACAGCCGACTGGCCTGCGCCAACGCCAGCCCGATGGTGTGCCCGCCGTAGACCAAGCGACGTCCGCCGATGCGCGAATCATGATGAACAGCAGCGATATTCAATGTAACCCGGGCCAGTTCCGGTGCACTGCTGACCACATCGGCACTGCTGTGCAGCACCGTGCCTGCCAGGTCGGCATCGAAGTGCGGGCCGGGAACACGCTCGCGAAACACCTCGCCGTTCCAATCGGCTGCGGCCGACGGCGGCGGGGCCAGATCGGCACCGACCTTCGACAGGTCGTCGGAGTGGTCCGCGTCGTCGGGGCCCGCACCGAAACTCAGCGGCAGCATCGCGCAACGGTAGAAGTCCAGGATCAGCCGATCGGCTTGGTCGATGGTGGTCATCCGCAACGCCATCAGCCCGGTGGGCGCCCGGCCCGGCTTAGCCGAATTCCTCTTCAGCCCAACGACCTCGGTGCGGGTGAACAACGTGTCACCGATCGCCGGGAAGCGGTAGAACACCAGCCCGCGGTAGAACAGATTGGCTTTCACATGCTGGGTCGCCAGCGTCGACTGGCCGATCGCGACGTCGCAGACCAGCCCCGGGTGCGCCAGCGGCGCCGGCAGCCCGGTGACCGCCGCGGACAACTCCGCATCCAGCGGCAAACGCAGCCGGTCACCGAGGATGCTCTGGTGGACGGCGGCCAGCCCAGGCGTCAGCGTCATCGACGGCGCACTGGCGAAGACCTGGCCGGTCTGCAGCTGGTCGAAGTAGGGGCCGCCTGTCATCGCGACCCGGCTTCCCGGCATGCCACCATTGCCGCATGGCTCGCATTTCCATGGGGTTGAGTGCCGACGAGGCGATGCTGGTCGCGACGGTGCGCGAGTTTGTCGATAAAGAGGTCAGGCCGACGGTGCGCGAACGGGAACACGCCAATGAGTATCCCGAAGCGTGGATCGAGCAGATGAAGCGCATCGGCATCTACGGGCTGGCCATCCCCGAGGAGTACGGCGGCACACCGGTGTCGATGCCGTGCTACGTGCTGGTGACCCAGGAGTTGGCGCGCGGCTGGATGAGCCTGGCCGGCGCGATGGGCGGGCACACCGTCGTAGCCAAGCTGCTCACGCTGTTCGGCACCGAGGAACAAAAGCAGAAGTACCTACCGGTGATGGCCACCGGTGAGGTGCGCGCGACGATGGCACTCACCGAGCCCGGCGGTGGCAGCGATCTGCAGAACATGTCGACGACCGCTGTGCCAGTTGGCGTCGGCGGCTCCGAAGAGTTGGTGGTCAACGGATCGAAGACCTGGATCAGCAATGCTCGCCGATCTGGACTGATCGCCCTGCTGTGCAAGACCGACCCGAAAGCGACGCCGCGCCACAAAGGCATCTCGATACTGCTCGTCGAGCACGGGCCGGGGCTCACGGTGTCGCGGGATCTGCCCAAGTTGGGCTACAAGGGTGTGGAGAGCTGCGAGCTGTCGTTCGACGGCTATCGGGTGCCGAGGTCGGCGATCCTCGGCGGCCAAGCGGGCAAAGGCTTTTCGCAGATGATGAAAGGCCTCGAGACCGGGCGCATTCAGGTCGCTTCACGCGCCCTGGGCGTGGCGACCGCTGCCCTCGACGATGCGCTGGCCTATGCACAGCAGCGCGAGAGCTTCGGTCAGCCGATCTGGAAGCACCAGTCAGTCGGCAACTACCTGGCCGACATGGCGACCAAACTCACCGCCGCCCGCCAGCTCACCCGCTACGCAGCCGAGCGCTACGACAGCGGCGAACGCTGCGACATGGAAGCGGGCATGGCGAAACTCTTCGCCTCCGAAGTGGCCATGGAAATCGCGCTGAACGCCGTGCGTATCCACGGCGGCTACGGCTATTCCACCGAATACGACGTCGAGCGCTACTTCCGCGACGCACCGCTGATGATCGTCGGCGAAGGCACCAACGAGATCCAGCGCAACGTGATCGCCAGCCAACTGGTGTCCCGCGGCGGCATCTGAGGCGCGCGCCGCCGAGTGGCCACTTGTGCCACGGGTTTTGTCTAGATCCTTGCAATAACTGGCCATTCGGCCTACTCGACGATCTCGTCGACGAGACCCCAAGCCATCGCGGTCGCGGCGTCGAGGGAGCGGCCGGACAAGACCAAATAGGCCGTGCGCCAACGGCCTATCCGTCTCGTCACGCTGACCGTCCCACCCGCTCCGGGTATGAGCCCCAGACTCAGCTCCGGCAGCCCGAATACCGCGTCGGGCCTAGAGACCACGCGACCGCAGAACGCGGCCATCTCCAATCCGCTGCCCAGCACCTGGCCGTGCACTTCGGCGCAGCACGCCCGCCCGAGCCGGGCCGTCAACTCGTCGAGCACCAGCGCCGGGCTGTAGCGGGTACGGGCCAGATGCGCGCTGGCCGGATCGCTGAACGTCCCGAACTCGGCCAGGTCGCCGCCGCTGCAGAACGACGGACCGTTGCCGGTCAGCACGACCTGATCGACCGATGGATCGAGTTGCGCGACAGTCAACGCCTCGAGCAGCGCGGCGCGGGCATCGGTGGAGAATGCGTTGTGGCGTTGCGGGCGGTTGAACGCGATCCGCAGCGTGTCGCCGTCGCGGTGGGCCTGCACCGGATCGGCGATGTGGGGCATCGCGGCCGGGCGGCGTTCGGCCAGCCAGCGGGCGAACTCCGGGCCGGCCTGCAGCGTGGAGTAGGCCAGCGACTCGGTCATCACGCCGGGCAGTGCCGGGCCTGTCGGATCGACGGCCCGCAGCACGTCGTCACATGTCGCTGCTGCGATCGGCCAACGGTCGACCCGCGCGGCCAGGTCGGCAAGCGCAGAATCGATCGACGCGACGGTGATCGCCCGGCGGTCGTCGGTGTCGTCCTCGGTGAGGGTGAATGTCGCTTCCTCAAGCCAGAATTCGGATGCGCGGTCCAGCGACCCGACGGCAACCACCGGATCGGCAACGGTTGCAGCGTCGAGGTCGGAGACCGGCTCCGACACATCGACGACGCGCAGGGTCACACCGAATACTTCTCGACCAGTTCGTTTTTGTACAACTTGCCGGTATCGGTACGCGGCAGCTGTGCTTCGAACGAAATCGACCGCGGACATTTGTAGTGCGCCATGCGGTCTCGCAGCCAAACCTGCAACTCTTCAGCGAATTCGTCGATCGCGTCCGCAGGGTCGACGGTCTGTACCGCCGCCTTGACGCTTTGGCCCATCTCGTCGTCGGGAATGCCGAACACCGCCGCGTCGAGCACTTTCGGATGAGTGACGAGCAGGTTCTCAGCCTCCTGCGGATAAATGTTCACCCCGCCGGAGATGATCATGTGATGACGGCGGTCGGTCAGATACAAGTAGCCGTCGTCGTCGACGTAGCCGACGTCGCCGACAGTCGTCCAGCCGTGACTGTCGTGGGCGGCCGCGGTCTTCTCCGCGTCGTTGAGATATTCGAACGAAAAGCCGCCCTCGAAATAGATTTCGCCGGCCTGGCCCGGTGGCAACTCGTTGCCATCTTCGTCGAGGATGTGGATCTCACAAGCCATCGGCTTGCCCACCGAGCCGGGATGGGCCAGCCACTCCTCGGCGCTGATCAACGTCGACCCGATCGCCTCCGAGGATGCGTAGTACTCGTCGACGATCGGCCCCCACCAGTCGATCATCTGTTTCTTGATCTCCACCGGACACGGCGCGGCCGCGTGCATCACCCGCTGCAGGCTGGATAGGTCATACGAATTACGCGTCGCCTCAGGCAGTTTCAGCATCCGGGTGAACATGGCCGGCACGAACTGTCCGTGCGTGACCCGATGGCGCTGGATGGCATCGAGGCAGCCTTCGGGGTCGAACTTCTCCAAGACGACCGTCGTGATGCCGCCGGCCTGCACGGTCATCGACCACACCGACGGCGCGGTGTGATACAGCGGCGCCGGGCTCAGATAGACCGCGTCCGGGTGCATCCAGAATCCGACCAGCGCCGACATCATGCCCGGCGCGTCGGCGGGTGAGACGTGCGGCAGCTCCCGTTTGATCCCCTTGGGCCGGCCGGTCGTGCCCGAGGAGTACTGCAGCAGATCACCTTCGCGCTCGTCGGCGATCGGCGTATCCGGTTGGTCGGCAACGCATTCGGGGTAGCGCTGCCAGCCGTCCAGGTCAGCCTCCCCTTCATCGCAGGCGATGACCACTAGGTCGGGCAGGCCGCCGGGCAGATGCTCGGCGAGGTTCTCGCAGGTCTTGCGCAGCGCGGCCGAGCCGACGATCGCCTTGGCGGCGCTGTTCTCGATGATGTACGCGGCCTCCGGCGCGGTCAGGTGAGTGTTGATCGGCACGTAGTACAAGCCGCTGCGCCGGGCCGCCCACATGACCGCGTGGATATGCTCGTTGTTCTCCATCAGGATCGCGACGGCGTCGCCTTCGACCAGACCGGCCTGCCGGAAGAAGTGCGCCAGCCGATTGGCGCGCTCCTCCAGCTCGTCGAAGGTGACCACCGTGCCCGACGGGTAGAGGATAATGGCGGGCTTATCGGCACTTCCCTGACCAGAAGTGTGCTGACGAATCTGCATGGGCAGACTGTACCGCCGCCAAACTTGACAGCTGTCAAGGGTGTGTCTGGCCGCTACGCCGTTACCCTCCGTGTGCCTGTTCCGG
>Ga0224555_1005524_pt1 | contig 10514 bp, 6 predicted proteins | sample 714S23034metaG_FD_180687 | JGI IMG/M metagenome (GOLD analysis project Ga0224555, IMG submission 180687) | Peat soil microbial communities from Stordalen Mire, Sweden - 717 S2 30-34 | ecosystem: Environmental > Terrestrial > Soil > Wetlands > Peat | place: Sweden: Norrbotten County, Stordalen...
GAAAAGCTCGATGTCCTCTTCCTCGGCTTCCTCACCTTCGCCCTCATCGTCGAAGCTCTCCGTTAGTGTGAACACGCCCTAGTGGACGGCGGCATCGTCTATAGAGACAAGCAAAATCTGACTCTGCACCGAGGGAAGAGAACAAGGGCCGCCCGGTGCCCGGGGAAGGCGAGTTAAGTTCTGGTATGCTCCGGCTTAGGGAGGGTTCACTCCGATGAAGCTCCTGGTTCAGTCCGCTTTGGTTACGGTGGTGGTGCTGGGGCTGGCGACTGGCCTGTTCGCGTTTCAACGGGTGGCGGACTGGGGCCAGATCAACCCGCAGGGGCAGGAAAAGGCTGAATTCGCGTGGTCGCGGCTGGCCTATAACACGGCGATGGGCGGCGGCGGATATGGCGGGTTCGGCGGCGGCGGCTTCGGCGGTGGTCGCGGATATGGCCGATTCGCCACCTGGCAACGGGATTATCCCAAGGCCGACCGGCAGTTCCTGATCGCGCTGAACCGGTTGACGCGGATCCAGGGGCGGTCGATGGAGCAGGTGGTAAGCCCGGACAACGACGACATCTTCAATTATCCGTTTGTCTATGCCGTGCAGGCGCAGACCTGGACGTTTACCGACGAACAGGCCAAGCGCATACGGGAATATCTGCTGAAGGGCGGCTTTCTGATGGTGGACGACTTCCACGGCAGCGAGCAATGGGAGAGCTTTATGGCCGGGATGCGGCAGATCTTTCCCGACCAAAACAAGTACCCGGTAGAAGACCTGACGGACAAGGACGAGATATTCCACGTGCTGTATGACATGGACGACCGCTTCCAGGTGCCGGGCGAGCACTATGTTTACGACGGGCGGACCTATGAGCAAGACGGCTATGTGGCGAAGTGGCGCGGTATCCGGGACGATCATGGGCGGATCATGGTGGCGATTTGCGCCAACATGCACCTGGGCGATGCGTGGGAGTGGGCGGACGATCCGGCGTACCCGGAACAGTTTGCGTCGATGGCGTTTCGCGTGGGGCTGAACTATGTGATGTACAGCATGACGCATTGAATCAGGTTCGAGGTTCAAGGTTCGAGGGAAAAGCAACGGCAAAGGCTTAACACCGATTGGCACCGATTGGACCGATCTAAGGCGGGAGGGCGAGGGCAGAAGCAAAGGCCAATACGGGGATTCTTCGCTGCGCTCAGAATGACAGACATTTACGGCTGACAGTCGAGCTTGAACCTGGAGCCTGACACCTCACCTCGAACCTTGAACCGCGGACCTTGAACCTCCTTCGCATGTTCGAATTCTTCTTTAAGTATCCGATTCCGGTGTTCACGAAGGGCAAACTCATCCTTCTCGGCGCGTGGCCGGGGTGGGTGCTAATACTGCTGATCGTGGTCTTCGCGGGCGGGTTGGCGTGGCTGATCTGGCGGCGGCTTCCGGAGGCGGCGCCGCGGGTAAGGAACTGTCGGGCATGGTCGGTCTGGGGGCTGGAAGCGGCGACGGTGATGCTGTTGCTGCTGCTGTTGTGGGAGCCGGCGATTACCGTGGCGGAGCTGAAATCGGAGCAGAACATCATTGCGGTGCTGGTGGACGATTCGCGCAGCATGGCGATTGCCGATGCAGGCGCGGACGGCAGGACGACGCGGGAGGCTGCGGCGGTGAAGGCGCTGGAGGACGGCGTGCTTGCGGGCTTGCAGAAGAAGTTTCAGACACGGGTGTATCGGCTGGACGGGGGATTGACGCGGCTGGATGGGCCGGCCGGCCAGAAAGACTCGGCGCAGCTCGACGGGCTGGTTGCGGGTACGCGGCCGGGCGCGGGGTCGACGCACATCAATGCGGGGCTGCGGCAGTTGACGACGGAGACCAGCGACCTGCCGGTGGGCGCGGTGGTGCTGCTGAGCGATGGCGCGGAGAATTCGGGCGGAATCGATGTGGAGACGATCAACGCGCTGCACAATCGCAGGCTGCCGGTGCATACGATCGGCTTCGGCAAGGAGAAGGCAGCGCACGACCTGGAGATCGACGATGCGGCGGTCGCGGCCAAGGCCATGGCGAACTCGCGCATGACGGCCACGGTGAGCTTTCATCAGCGCGGATACGCCGGGCAGAAGGCAACCCTGGATGTGAAGGATGGAGACAAGCTGCTGGCGTCGAAGCAGGTGACGCTGGACCGGGATGGGGTGGAGTCGAGCGAGACCATCTTCTTCAACGCGGGAGACGCGGGGGTAAAGAGCATTGGGTTCCAGCTGGAGCCGCTGCCGGGGGAGGAGAATGCGGCGAACAACGCGGTGTCGCGGCTGGTGGATGTGAGCGGGGAGCAGCGGCGAATTCTGTACGTGGAGGGCGAGCCGCGGTGGGAGTTCAAGTTTATCCGGCGCGCGGAGGAGGATGACAAGGGAGTGCAGATCGTCTCCATGCTGCGGACGACAGAGAACAAGATTTACCGGCAGGGAATCGCCGACCCAAGCGAGCTTGCGGATGGGTTTCCGGTGAAGGCCGAAGATCTGTTCAAGTACCAGGCGATCATTATTGGCAGCGTGGAGGCGCAGTACTTTACGCCGGTACAGCAGGAGTTGCTGCGGGAGTTTGTGGACAAACGCGGCGGGGGGCTGCTGTTTCTGGGCGGGCGATTTGCCTTGGGGGATGGCGGATGGGCGTCGTCCAGCCTGGCGGACCTGTTTCCGACCTTTCTGCCCAATGAGAAGGGAACATTTCATCGCGATCCGGCGACGGTGCTGTTGACGCCGGCGGGCGCGGAGAGTCCGATTACCAGGATTCTAGACGACCGCGCGACCAACATTGAGCGTTGGAGGAAGCTGCCGTACTTGAGCGACTATCAGGACCCGGGAGCGCCCAAGCCGGGGGCGACGGTGCTGGCACAGATGGTGGCGGGACGGACCATGCCGCTACTGGTGACGCAGAATTACGGTCGCGGAAAGACAGCGGTGCTGGCGACCTCCGGCACCTGGAGATGGCAGATGAGTTCTGCGCTGGGCGATCCCTCGCACGACCTGTTCTGGCAGCAGTTGCTGCGCTGGCTGGCGGCGGACTCGCCGGGGCCGGTGGCGGCGGCGATGCCGCAACAGACGTTGATGGACGAGGGCCATGTGCAGATGACAGTGGTGGCGCGGGACCAGGAGTTTACGCCGGCCGCGGACGCGCATGTGTCGGCGCACGTTATTGGGCCGGGGGGAATGTCGGCGATGGTGGACCTGACGCCGGTGCCGAATACTCCGGGGACGTTTGCGATGGACTGGACGGCGGAGACGCCGGGGAGTTACGTGGCGGAAGTGACCGCGAACCGCGGCACCACGGAACTGGGGAAAGACGTGATCGCGTTCCGGCGGGAAGATGGAGTTGCGGAGAACTTCCACACCGAACAGAATCGCGAATTGCTGGAGAAGCTTTCCGACGAGACCGGCGGGCGGTACTGGGGACAGGATGAGCTGGGACGGCTGGCGAAGGAGATTTCCTACTCGGAGGCGGGCATCTCGGTGCGCGATACGAAGGAGCTGTGGGACATGCCGGTGGTGTTTCTGTTGTTGCTGGGGTTGATCTCGGCGGACTGGCTGCTGCGACGGAAGTGGGGTGTGGTATGAGAAAGGCCAGTTGCCAGTTGTTAGTTGTTAGTTGTCAGTTAGTGCTGGGGTGGGTGATGGCGGCTGGGACTGCGCGGGCGACGACGTTTTATGTGACCGTGGCGGGGCTGGGCGGCGAGCCCGACTATGAGCAGCGGTTTACGGCAAACGCGATGGACCTGGATAAGATCTTCAAGAGCGTTGCGGGCGCGCATGTTACGACGCTGACGGGCAAACAATCGACTAAAGTGCGATTGACGGAGACGCTTGCGCAGGTGGCGCAGGAGGCAAAGCCGGAGGACGACCTGGTTTTGACGCTGATCGGGCACGGCAGCTTCGACGGTGTGGAGTACAAGTTCAACCTGGTGGGGCCGGACATTTCCGCGGCAGACTTGGCTGCGCTGTGCGACAAGGTGCCGGCGAAGCGGCAATTGATCGTGGATACCACCAGCGCCAGCGGCGGCGCAGTGGCGGCGCTGGAACGGCCGGGCCGGGCCGTGATTGTCGCGACGAAATCGGGCACGGAGAAGAACGCCACGGTGTTTGCGCGGTACTGGGTGGAGGCGCTGCAGGACCCGACCGCGGATACGGACAAGAGCGACTCGATCAGCGCACTGGAGGCTTACGCGTATGCTGACCGGAAGACGGCGGAGTTCTATGCGTCGCAAAAACGACTGGCGACCGAGCACGCCATGTTCGAGGACACCGGCAAGGGCGATGCGGTGCGGGCGGCGCCTTCAGAGGGCCGTGAGGGCGCGCTGATGGCGACGTTTACGGTGGTGCGGATCGGCGCGGCGCAGGCGGCGATGAATGACCCGGCAAAGCGCGACCTGATGGCGAAGAAAGAAGAGTTGGAGCAGAAGATCGATGCGCTGAAATACCAGAAAGCGGCGATGGAGCCGGGCGAGTACAAGAAGGAGTTGACGGCCGCGTTGCTGGACCTGGCGAAGACGCAGGAGGAACTGGATAAGTGAGGGGCATGTTGCAATGCGGGATGCTGCTGGCGGCGCTTGCAGGCGCGAGCGCGTGCTGGGCTGCGCCGGCGACGGCCACGCCGGAGGGGTGTCAGAAACTGCGGCTGCATGGGAAGAACGCGGACGCGGCAGATTGCTTCGAGGCGCTGACCCGCAGCGGCGATGCGTATCTGATGGCGGAGGGTTATTGGGGGCTGGCTGAGGGCAGTGAGGCGCCATGGCAGCAGACCAAGCAGTTGTGGGAGCAGGCAAACGAGGAGTTCAAGGTAGCGGTGGCACAGCTGAAAAGTCCGGCGTTGTGGAAGGTGCGTTGGGGGATGCTGTTCTATGCGCGGTCGCAGCCCTCGGATGCGGAGGCTGAGTTCAAGGACTCGTTGGCGCAAGACCCTAGGAACGCGCAGGCGTATCTCGGCCTGGCGATGCTGAGTGCCGACGGCTTCGACGAGAAGGCCCCGGAGTATGCGGCGAAGGCAATTGCCGCCGATCCGAAGTCGGCGGAGGCGCATGAGTTTATGGCGAACCTTGCGCTTGAGGACGAGAATACCGACGAGGCAGTGAAGGAGGCAGACGCGGCGCTTGCGCTGGCGCCGGATGCGCTGGACGCGATGGCGGTTCATGCGGCGGCGGCGCTGCTGACTGACAAGAATGCGGATGCAGATGCGTGGCTGGCGAAGATCAAAGCGGTGAATCCGAGCTATGGCGAGGGTTATGCAATCGTGGCACGGCACCTGGTGCTGAACCGGCGCTATCCGGATGCAGTCGCGTACGACCGCAAGGCGATTGAGGCAGACCCGCGGGACTGGAGGGCGCACTCGGACCTGGGCATCAATCTGATGCGATTGGGGCAGGAGGACGAGCCGATCCAGCAACTGGAGCTTGCCTATAACAACGGGCAGCAAGATATAGCCACAAGAAACAGCCTCAGACTGCTCGATAGTTACAAGAACTTTGTGACCTATAGGGACGGCACGACCATTCTTCGGCTCAATAAGAGCGAAGCCGATTTATTGAAGCCATATTTCGAGGAGCAGTTACACAAGGCGATTGCGACTTACTCGAAGAAGTACAAGATGACGCTGAGCGGGCCGGTGCAGTTGGAGGTGTATCCGGACCACGAGGACTTTGCGGTGCGCACCATGGGAATGCCCGGACTGGGTGCGCTGGGAGTGACGTTTGGCAATGTGGTGGCGATGGATTCACCATCCGGGCGGAAGCCAGGAGACTTCAACTGGGGCGCGACCATGTGGCACGAGATGAGTCATGTGTTTATTTTGTCGGCGACAGACTATCGCGTGCCGCGCTGGTTTACCGAGGGTCTGGCAGTGCATGAGGAGGGGCAGGCCGATCCACGGTGGGCTAACCGGCTGACCCCGGAGGTGATTGCGGCCATCCGCGATAAGAAGTTGCTGCCGGTGACCAAGATGGATCAGGGATTCATATTCCCGGAATACCCGGACCAGGTGCTGGTGAGTTACTACCAGGCGGGAACGATCGTCGGCTGTATCAGCGAGAAGTGGGGCGATGACGCGGTGCTGGGCATGGTGCAATCGTTTGCGGCGCTGAAGACCACGCCGGAGGCGATTGAGGCGAATCTGCGTGAGTCGCCGGAGCAGTTTGATACGGACTACGCGGCGTGGCTGGACAAGAATGTTGGCGCGACGGTGAAGAACTTCGATTCGTGGCGCGAGCAGTTGAAGGCGCTGATTGGGATGTCGGAGAAGAACGACGACGATGGGGTCATTAAGGCGGCGAACGAGGTGATCAAGCTGTATCCCGAGTATGTAGAGGACGCGAATGCGTATGAGTATCTGGCGAATGCGGAATTGATCAAGGGCAATAAGCAAGCGGCGGCGGATGCGCTCGCGGAGTATGAGCGGCGAGGTGGCGAGGATCCGGCTACGCTGCGGAAGCTGGCGTCGCTGGACGAAGAGCTGGGGCATCCGAAGGAGGCCGCGGATACGCTGGACCAGTTGAACTTTATCTATCCCGAGGATGAAGACCTGCACCGGAAGCTGGGAGGGCTGTGGCTGGCACAGGGCAACAACGCAGGCGCGGTTCGGGAGTACCAGGCGGTGCTGGCGATGAAGCCGCTGGATATGGCGTCGGCGGAGTTCGATGTGGCGCGGGCGTATATGGCGGAGGGCGATAAGGCGAAGGCGGAGGAGAGTGTGCTGGCCTCGCTAGAGGCGGCGCCGGGATTCAAGCTGGCGCAGAAGTTGTTGTTGGAGATTGAGGCGGGCAAGAGTGGGCCTTGAGAGGATGGACGGCGCTTGGCGCGGTGGGTGCAGCGTGGACTTTGGCAGGAGCCGTTTGTATTTTCAGCTTTCAGCTTTCAGCTTTCAGCTTTCAGCTATCAGCGATAAGACCAACGTAGGAAGAGAGAGGGAGTGGGTATGGGCGCAATTGCTGGATTGAACCGAGACGCGGCGGAGATGCAGCATCGCATTGAGCGCTTCCAGGCGGTGCGCGACGGAATCCTGGCGCAGGTGCGGCAGGTGATCGTCGGGCAGGACGATGTGCTCGACCAAATACTGATTGCGCTGTTCGTGGGTGGCCATTGCCTGATTACGGGTATGCCGGGAACGGCGAAGACGCTGATGGTGCGGACGATTGCGCAGACTCTGGGGCTGACCTTCCGGCGCATCCAGTTCACCCCGGACCTGATGCCCTCGGATATTACCGGGACGGACATCATCGAGGAGGACATCACCACCGGCCACCGCAAGTGGACCTTCGTGGAGGGGCCGATCTTCGGCAACGTGGTGCTGGCTGACGAGATCAATCGCACTCCGCCGAAGACGCAGGCGGCGATGCTGGAGGCGATGCAGGAGCGGTCGTGCACGGTGCGGGGGCATATCTACAAGCTGCCGGCGCCGTTCTTTGTGCTGGCGACGCAGAACCCGATTGAGCTGGAGGGGACTTACCCGCTGCCGGAGGCGCAACTGGATCGCTTTTTGTTCAACTCGGTGCTGGATTACCTGAGCGCGAGCGATGAGTTGAAGGTGGTCGACCTGACCACGGCAAACAAGGATCCAAAGGTGACGGCGGTGACCAACGCGGAGGAGTTGCTGGAGTTCCAGCAACTGGTGCGCAGGGTGCCGATCGGCGAATCGCTGGCGAAGTATGTAGTGAACCTGGTGCGCGCGACCCGGCACAAGAGCGAGAACGCTCCGGATTTTGTGAAGAAGTATGTGGACTACGGGGGAAGCATTCGCGCGGCGCAGTTCATTGTGCTGGGGGCAAAGGCGCGGGCCCTGAGCCGCAAGCGATACCACGTGACCTACGACGACATCACGGCGCTGGCGACTCCGGTTTTGCGGCACAGGATCTTGCTGAACTTCCACGCGGAGTCGGAACGGATCGATGCGGACGAGATATTGACACGGCTGATCGCGCATCTGCCGCCGCCGAAGGAGAGTTGAGGGAAGTTGTCAGTGATCGGTTCTCAGTTGTCGGTGCAAAGGCAAATATAGAGATTCTGACCTCCGGTCAGAATGACGCTTCGTAGAGGGACGCGGTTCGCGAGGGAGCTTCGATGCTGCAACGGTTTCTCGATCCGGCGGTGTTGCACGGCATCTCCAGCCTGGACCTGGTGGCGAAGACGGTGGTGGACGGCTTTGTGTCGGGGCTGCACCGTTCGCCGGACTTCGGCTTCAGCCTGGAGTTTGCGGAGTATCGCGCATATTCGCCGGGCGACGACCTGCGGCATGTGGACTGGAACCTGTTTGCGCGGACCGAGCGCTGCTATCTGAAGTGGTACCGGGGCGAAACCAACAGCCAGCTGACGCTGCTGCTGGATGCGAGCAATTCGATGAAGTTCACATCGCACGCGGTGAACAAGATGGATTACGCACGCTATCTGGCGGCGTCGCTGATCTACCTGTCGCTGCATAATCAGCACGACCCGGCGGGGCTGATTGTTTTTGACGACGAAGTGCGGAATTACATCCGGCCATCGACACGGCAGGGGCAGTTGTATCGCCTGCTGGCGGGGTTGGAACAGGCGGAGCCGGCGGCGCGCACGGACTTTGCCAAGCCGCTGAAGCACTTTCAGGAATTTCTCCGCCGGCGCGGAATCGTGATTGTCATCTCGGATTTCTACGAGCAGCCGGAGACGATTGTCAGGGCGATCGAGCCGCTGCGGTTTCATGGCAGCGAGGTAGTGCTGTTCCACATCCTCGATCCGAAAGAGATTTATCCGGAGATGAAAGGGCCGGCGATCCTGGTGGACCTGGAGACGGACCAGAAACTCGAGGTGATTCCGGATTACGTGAAGACGCAGTACCGCGCGAAGATGGACCAGCACCTGGAAGAAATGCGCGACCGCACACAGACCGCGGGGATGGGATACCACCTGTTGACCACGGACAAGCCGCTGGATCGAGCGTTGACTGAGTATCTTTCGCTGCGCCAATCGGCTGGACGCATTGCAGGACACGCCGTGGCGGGGAGGGCCTGATGGGATTCCTGGCGCCATGGTTTCTGGCGGGGATGCTGGCGGTGGGGCTGCCGGTGTTTGTGCATCTGCTGCGCAAGCAGACGACTGTGCCCAGGCCGGTGAGTTCGCTGATGTTTTTCGAACAGGGGACACAAAGTTCGACGCGGCACCGAAGGCTGCGCTATCTGTTGCTCTTTGCGCTGCGGACGGCGCTGATATTGTTGCTGGCGCTGGCGTTTGCGCGACCGTTCTTCCGGCACAAAACCGTGCTGGCCAGCGACAAGCTGCTGCTGGTGGCCATCGACGATTCGTTCAGCATGAACGCGGCGGCCGGCGGGAGCGCTTCCGGCACCAGGCTGGATGAGGCGAAGCGCGGGGCGCTGTCGGTGCTGGCGGGCAAGGCGGCGGGACAGAAGGCGCAGGTGATCGCGCTCGGCGGACAAATGCGCTTGCTGACCCAGCCGGTGGAGGACGCGGACGAGTTGCGCGCGGCGGTGCAGAGTATTGGGCCGGGCGATGGCCATGGCGACTTCGGCGGGCTGGGACGCGGGATGCGGGCGATGGCGGAGACCGTGCATACGCCTATGGAGCTGCATCTGTTCAGCGATATGCAGGAATCGAACATGCCGGGGAACTTCGCCGATATGGTGATGCCGGGAAACGTCGCGCTGGTGCTGCATTCCGTGGGCACGGGCCAAGGCGCGAACTGGGCCAACTGGAATGTGGAGAGCGTGCAGGCGCCGGGGCAGTTGGTGGACACCAAGAAGGCGCGGGTGATTGCAGTGATTGCGGGGCACGGGACACCCTTGGCGACGCGGACGGTCTCGCTGGTGGTGAATGGCGAGGTGAAGGCGACGAAAAAAGTGGATGTTCCGGCGGATGGGCGGGCGACGGTGGTTTTCGAGGGGCTGGATGTGCCGTACGGCGAGAGCCGGTGCGCGGTGCGGATTGACGGCGCGGACCGATTTCCGAACGATGATGCGAGCAATTTTGCGGTGAAGCGGGCCGATCCGGAGCGAGTGTTGTTTGTGCATCAGGCTTCGGATGCGCGGTCACCGCTATATTTTGGCGCGGCGCTGGCGGCTGCGGCCCAGGCGTCGTTTGTGTTGCAGCCGATCACCCCGGAGGAGGCTTCGGACATCGATCCGGCCAAGTATGCGTTTGTGGTGCTGTCGGATGTGCCCTCGGTGCCGTCGATTCTGGAGCACACTCTGGAGCGCAATGTGGAAGACGGCGGCAGCGTGCTGGTGGTCGCCGGGATGGCGGATTCGCATCGCGAACATATTCCGGTGTATGGCGGCAATGTCGGGGACGGGCACTTCTATGCGCGCGGTTCGCTGGAGCAGGAGGGATTCTCGACAGTGGGCGCGGCGGATGCGGCGCATCCGGCACTGAAAGACGCGAACGGGTTTGCGGGGACGAAATTCTTCTATGCCGCGAGCGTCGATCCCGGGCAGGCGCGAGTGGCGGCGCGGCTGGCGGATGGAACACCGCTGCTGATCGACAAACAGGTGGGCGAGGGCCATGTGCTGCTGTTT
>Ga0224555_1005526_pt1 | contig 10506 bp, 10 predicted proteins | sample 714S23034metaG_FD_180687 | JGI IMG/M metagenome (GOLD analysis project Ga0224555, IMG submission 180687) | Peat soil microbial communities from Stordalen Mire, Sweden - 717 S2 30-34 | ecosystem: Environmental > Terrestrial > Soil > Wetlands > Peat | place: Sweden: Norrbotten County, Stordalen...
ATGGCGGCCACGACGCTTGCCTCAATAAAAAAGCATCTTTACACAAAATACGGCATAGTATTGTTCCAGCCGGCATTCACTGAATATCATCCCGAGCTGGGTTACGTTTCTGTCTTCCCGGCGGGCTTAAAGGAAAACGCGGCGATTTTCTGCCACACAAACCCGTGGGCGATGTGCGCCGAGGCGATGACGGGAAACGGCGACCAGGCATTTAAATACTGGGAAACGATAGCGCCGGCGGCAAACAACGACATCGCCCAGATACACTGGACCGAGCCGTATGTATATTCGCAGATGATAGCCGGCCGCGACCATAAGGATTTCGGCCAGGCGAAAAACAGCTGGCTCACCGGCACCGCGGCGTGGAATTTTGTGGCCGCTTCGCAGTATATCCTGGGCATCAGGCCGGATTTTGACGGGCTTGTCATCGACCCGTGCATACCAAAAAAATGGAAGGGCTTCAATGTAAAACGCGTGTGGCGCGATGTCACATACAATATATCGGTAAAAAATCCCGAAGGCATCAGCAGGGGCGTGGCCGAAGTAAAGGTTGACGGGAAAATAATTTCCGGCAACATGGTACCGGCGTTCAAGGATAAAAAGGAACACAATATTGAAGTCAGGATGGGCTGAAAATTGGCAAAAACGGCGAAAATCAAACCCTTAAAGATTCTTATAGCGGCTTCTGAAGTTGTCCCGTTCGCGAAAACCGGCGGGCTTGCGGATGTAACAGGCGCCCTTCCAAAGGCTTTAAGGGCGCTGGGCCATGATGTCAGGGTGGTGATGCCGAAATACAAGAAAATTGACGACGCGAAATTTTCGGTCGTGGATACCGGGAAAAGCGTCAATGTCAACATAGCCCTTGTCGACCATGCCGGAGCCATAAAGGAAACCGTAATACCGGGCACAGACGTGCCGGTTTATATGATAGACAACACGGAATTTTTTTACAGGGACGAGATATACCGCACGTCCACCGGGGAATACTGGGATAACGCGGAGCGCTTTCTGTTTTTCAGCAAAGCCGTCCTGGAAATGCTCAAGGAATTAGACTGGCAGCCCGATGTGATAAACTGCAACGACTGGCACACGGGGCTCATTCCGGTCTTTTTAAAAACCACATACGCGGCCGACCCGTTTTACGCGCCGATAGCCACGGCTTATTCCATACATAACATAGCCTACCAGGGTTTTTTTCCGAAAGAGATTATGTCGCATGCAGGCCTTCCGTGGGAGATATTTAACATGCACCAGTTGGAGTTCTACGGCGGTGTTAATTATATGAAGGGCGGGATAGTTTTTTCCGACGTGGTAAACACGGTATCCCGCAGGTATAAAGAAGAGATAGAAACCCCGGAATTCGGTTATAATCTTGACGGGGTATTAAGGGAGCGCAGGGAGAGCCTTTTCGGCATATTGAACGGCATAGACTATGACCTGTGGAACCCCGCCACGGACAACTGCCTTCCGGTAAATTACGATATCGACACGGTCGAAAAGAAAGTTGAAGTAAAAAAGAAACTGCTGGAGACCCTGGGGCTGAAATACTATGAAAATGTTCCGGTGGTAGGGCTCGTGTCGCGTTTTGACGACCAGAAGGGGCTCGACAACATATCCAAAATAATGGAAGAGATGATGAGGCTCAACATGCAGTTCGTGGTGCTGGGCACCGGCGAGGAACGTTACCATGAAATGTTCCGCTACTGGGCGGGGGTTTTCCCGGAAAAATTATCAGCCTCCATAAAATTTGACAACACCCTGGCGCATATGATATACGCAGGTTCCGACATGTTCCTGATGCCCTCTTATTTCGAACCGTGCGGCCTGGGCCAGCTGATAGCCCTGAAATACGGCACAGTGCCGGTTGTAAGGGAAACAGGGGGCCTGGCAGACACGGTAAAATGCTATAATTTTAAGGAGAAAAAAGGGAACGGTTTTTCCTACGCCGGATACTACGCGACGGATCTGTTTAACACCATCCGGGTGGCAGTTGACACCTTTAAGAACCAGCAGGTTTGGAAAAAGATACAGAACAACGGCATGAAAGAGGATTTCTCCTGGGAACATTCGGCCGAGAGGTATGTTGATTTATACAATAATGCCTTGCAAAAAAAGGCAAAATAAGTATAATAGCTAATCTATTTAACATAAAATGAATTTTAAAAAATAAAGCATGATAAGTGTCCCCATGGTCAAGAGGTTAAGACACCGCCCTTTCACGGCGGTATCGGGAGTTCGATTCTCCCTGGGGACGCCAAAAAAACAGCCGGCTCACGCCGGCTGTTTTTTTGGCGAGAAAGGTGAGAGTAGAGAGGAGAAAGTAGAAAAAGCACGACAATTCAAGACCACCGTCGACTGCAACTCAAACCCACCTTTCGGTCTATTATCGCCTTTCTCCTACAAAAGGCCGTTGATTTTGCCGAAACAATTTCCAACCTGACCGACAAATTCCCCATTGCCTGTGCCGTCAATTTTTAATATTTCCTTGCCTTTGCTGTTAAGAGTGATAAAATATCTCAAATAGGGAGGTGGAAATAGTGAAAAAAGGCAACCTTATCATCATACAGCTCGCAGGGACACTGGTTTTTTATCTGGTAATATTCCTCAGCGCCGGACGGGTGAATTACTGGCAGGGATGGATTTATGCCGTCATCGGCGTCGTCATGACCGTATTAACCTATACGGTATTCAGCATGAGCCGGGAGCTTATGGACGAACGCTCTAAACCCGGAGCCGGGGCAAAAAAATGGGACAAGGCTATACTGGCATATTCGGCCCTTATGCTTGTCGCCATGTTTGTCGTTGCCGGCCTTGATTCCGGACGATTTCACTGGTCACCCCGGTTTCACTGGAGCCTGTACTTACTGGGCGTAATTTTTACGGTTGCGGGGCAGCTTCTTTTCATCGTCGCGCAAAATCAGAATAAATTCTTTTCCAGCGTGGTGCGTATTCAAAGTGAAAGGGGCCATACTGTTTATAAGGACGGCCTTTATAAAATAGTGCGTCATCCCGCGTATCTCGGCAATTTCATCCAGACGCTGGGTTTCCCTTTGCTTTTTGGATCGCTCTGGTCCATAATCCCGGTTGTAATTTCAATTATCCTATTATTGATAAGGACACAACTGGAGGATAAAACGCTGGTAAATGAACTTGACGGATACCGCCAATATACGGGTGAAACCCGCTATAAAATTATTCCTTATATCTGGTGATCGCGGGAGAAAGCAGCCGCTGAATAGCATTACCCTCAGTCGGGCGGCGGGTTGTTCGCATATAGTGTTAGAAAAATATCAAATTTAACCGGTGAAGGATATACTTAATGGACAAAATGACAAAAGAAGAAGCCTTTCGTCTGACGGCGGAAATCTGCACCAGATATGATATTTCCCTTCGTGGTGTGTCGTTCAGGCGTAAAAAAGGGGCCATGGGAACGGCTTACACAAAAGAGGGGAAAATTATATATTCCACTCTCCTGCTGCGCGAAAGCAGATGGCAGGCGCTTAAAACCATCTGCCATGAGGCGGCCCATCTGCTCGCGGCAAAGAGATACGGAAAAAACTGCCTTCATGACAGCCGGTTCCATGACTGCGAGGCGGAGATAGACGCCATATACGGTTTCAGGCCGGTTTATGCCGCAAAACGTGGATACGCTGCCGCCTATTTTGACATTGCTTCGGGAAAATCCCTGGATTGCCGCAGGGGATACCGGGTGGACAACGGAACGGTTGTGATAGACCGGGACAGAAAAGCCAATGACATGATATTGAGAAAAGTAATGAAGGCCGCCTTTTTTGCAAAAGCGTTCATAAAAGGGGAAGTGTATGCAAAAATGAGATGCGAACCGGTGGAAGGCCGCCTGGCCCTGACAGTTGAAGCCTGCAATGATATAAAACCGGGTTCCAGGGAGGTTATATACCTCAGCGAATTAAAAAAAGATAATTTCAGCATGAACCTCAAAAACGTAAAATACAGCGGAAGGTCGCTCAGGTATAATGTGGAGGATTTTAAGGGCAGTTAGCTGTTATTGATTTTCATACACCTCACCCCAACCCTATCCTAATAGGAGAGGGAGAATAGTTGTTGGTTATTATTCCCTCTCCCTTCGGGAGAAGGTAGGGTGAGGGAACAGGGCAATTTGTATCACGCATTTAAGAGCATTGCGGAAAACTGTTGCAAAACGGCGTTTTGGTGATAAAATAATATTATAAATAAAATTTAAATATAATAACAACAACACGACCGGGAGTCGAAATGATTTGCAAGAATCTTAACACCGAAAACAGCCTGATGAAATTCCTGGGCGGGCACAGGGGCGGGGTTGTTTCCCATTTTTGCCTCCTGAAAAAGCAGGGGGTTATTGAAGCTGCAGAAATATCGGAAACACTGCAGAAACAGGGTTATGAAAAATTATACATTATAAATGAATTCTGCCCGTTCGCCATGAACGCGAGGGATGATTATGAAAAATGCCCGTGGTTTAACAAGGATTTCCAAAAAAAATAAGAAGGTAAAAAACGGCCATTCAACTCCACGCGCCAGGAATGCTGAAGTAAGCGCTTTTATAGGGAAATATCCGCCTGATGTGCGCAAGATACTTGTAAAGATAAGGGAAACAATCAGAAAAGCCGCTCCGCAGGCACAGGAAACAATAAGTTATATGATGCCTGCATACAGGCTTGGCGGGAATCTTGTATATTTTTCGGGATTTAAGGATCATATCAGTTTCTTTCCCACCTCCTCGGGAATATCGGCCTTTAAAAAAGAACTCTCCTGTTATAAAACTTCAAAAGGAACCGTGCGTTTTGAACTGAATAAGTCCGTCCCTTACGGACTTATATCCAGAATAGTTAAATACCGCGTAAAGGAAATGATGCGCCGCAAAAATGGCAAATGATTTGTTGGTGAAGCAGTTTTTTTATGTGGTATAATAAACTCATGGAAAAAAAATCAAACTTGCTGATTGTTGAAGACAGCCCCATGGATATGTTTTTGGTGAGGGACGCCTTTACAAGGGCAGGCGCCGGGTGGGAAATTACAGGGGTCAATAACGGAGAAAAGGCTATGAAGGCCCTGTTGCGTCAGGAGGAATATTCCGGATTGCCGCCGCAGGACATTGTGATTATCGACCTCAAGATACCCAGGCTCAGCGGTTTTGAGGTTATGGAACAGATAAAAACTTCCGGAAACCTGAAAAATATTGTTATTATAGTACTCACATCTTCCCTGAGCGAAACGGACAGGAACGAATCAATGAAATACTCCCCGGACGGATATTTTGTCAAACCATCGGATATTAACGGTTATGATGAAATGATATCGCAGATCATCTCAATTTCTAAAAAGCCGAAATAACCCCCCATGGCTGAATACATGGATAAAACACCCGCATGGGCCAAAACAGCGGTCGGCTATCTCTGCTTTGTCGACAGCTTCGCCTCTTCAAATCCGGACCCCGAGGGTAAAAAGGATAAATATTCCGGGTTTGCCTACGGCCAGGAGATAAAAAAACTGCGCTGGCACGAAAAGGACCCCACTATGAACCACAACAGCGGTTTTTACGGCGGGGACCTTGCGGGCGCGGCATATGCCTCAACTTATCTGGCCGAGCTCGGCGTGGATATGGTTTACTTTACGCCAATATTTAAAAGCCTGAGCAACCACAAATACGACACGCTCGACCATATGATGATAGATTCACAGTTCGGTACAATGGGAGACTTTAAAAAAATGATCGAAGCTTTCCATTCCAAAGGGATGAAAGTCATCCTTGACGGGGTATTTAACCATGTCAGCTCCGAGCATGAGTGGTTTAAAATGGCGAAGGCCGGAGTTGAAAAATACAGGCAGATGTTCCAGATAAACAAAGAGGGATATTTCATTGTATGGCGCGGCATTGAAACACTTCCCGTCTTAAACCATGACAACAAGGATGTGCGGGATTATTTTTATGACGCGCCGGACAGCGTGGTGCGGCACTGGCTGAAGGCCGGCGCGGACGGGTGGCGGCTTGATGTGGCCGAACGCCTCAGCAAGAGCGCAATAGCCGGGATAAGAAAAGCGGTCAAGGAAACAGGGTATGAAAAACTTCTAATCGGCGAAGTGATGGATACATACGGCAAAGAGTGGCTCGACGACGGACTGCTGGACGGCGCCATGAATTATGTATTCAGGGGCGTAACGGCAAATTTTATGACAAAAAAGATAAACGGCGTTGAGTATATGCGGGAACTTGAAAAAATGTACTCTGAATATCCGCGGGAAAAGCTTTATACAAGCTGGAACCTGATATCCACCCACGACACCAGCAGGATGCTTTATGAGGTGGGAAATGACGAGGCAATATGGAAGCTCGCGGCCATAATGCAGTTCACATATCCGGGAGCCCCGATGATATATTACGGTGACGAGCTTGGCACCACAAAGGGCGAAAATGACAGTGAAAACAGGATGGGCCATGACTGGGAAGTAATCAACAGTTACAACAAATACCGCACGGGAAAGTCTATGGACTGGGACAAGGTAAACAGGTACAACAGTTATCACGGTTTTTATAAGCATATTATATGGTTAAGAAAGGCGTACCCGGCCCTCGTTTCCGGGGATTTTATACCCGCTTACGCCGGCGAAGACGCCGTGGCGTTTTTTCGCGCCGGCAAAACGGGCTGCGTTTTTATCGCCGTAAACAGGGGCGGCGATTCCACCTTAAAAATAGATGTCCCGGCGGGTATATTGGCAATGCAGCCCGACCTTAAATGTGTGTACGGCGGCAACGGGTATTTCAGGCCGCGCGCGAAACAAATCGATTTTTACATCGGCGCAAAGAATGGCTACATTTTTGCCGTTTAAAATTCCGGCCCGCGCCGTATTTTTGACGGCGGCGCTTGCCACGGTAATAATCGCGGGTATTTATATATCATCCCTTTACCCTGCGTTTGCCGGGAACGATTCTCCAGAGACGGTTTCCGCCTCTTTCAACCTCTGGATGGAACATGCCCCCGGGTATCCGCTCCATGCAATGCTCGGAAAAATATCAACCCTGCTTCCGGCCGGGAACAACGCGTTCAGGGTAAACCTTCTCTCGGCCCTGCTTTCCTGCTTAACCGTTTTCCTGTTCGTAATATTTTATGCGGGCGGTGATATCAAAGGCAGGCTTGCCGGATTTTTCGGGGGCTTTATCCTTGCGTTTTCACCAGCATTTTTCAGCCAGGGCATCGAGGCAAAGGGCGGCATTTATATTCTCAACATTTTGTTGATACTGGCCATGCTTTATTGTTTTTCGGGCGGGATAAGCGGTAAAAAAGCTTACATGCTGTTTTATTTGTTCGGCCTTTCTGCCGCGGGAAGCTATATGATTTCCGTTGTGATGTTTCCCGCCGTGATATATGCGGCCGTGAAAAACAGGCGCCGGATTTTTCCGGCTGTGCTGTTTTTTTTTGCGGGGCTAACCCCCTACATATACCTCATAATAAGGGGGCCGTTTCAGCCGCCGCCGCGCTGGGCCGACATGTCTACAATCGGCGGTTTTTTGTTCCTTTTGCTCAGACAGGGCTATCCGGCTGTGCCGGCGTTGAACGCGGGCAATATTATTTTCCAGGCCGTGCAGGCGGCAAAAGGTTTTTTTGAAAACTTCTCCTTCATTCTGCTGTTTGCGGTTCCGGGCGCGGTTTACCTGTACAAAAAGGATAGGGTATTCTGCCTTGCGCTTTTTTCATGCGCCATAATGGATGTTTTGCTTGCGGTTTTTTTTAACGCTGTGCCGCAAAGCGCCCCGTGGTTCGTGACAATTTACCTTCTTCCGGCATATCTTGTATCGGCGATATTAATAACCGCCGGAATGGAATGGGGAATGCGTTTTCTATCCGGCGGGAAATCCGCTGCAATAATTGCGCTTGTGCCGGTAATATTCATTTTTTCAAACGCAGGCAAAAACGACGCTTCCCTGGATTTTACCGCGTACGATTTCGGCGGCAACCTTATGAAGACAATGGATAAGGATTCGCTTTACCTGACGCACGGGGATTATTTTTCGATGCCGTTTTACTACGAATGTTTCGCGGCGCGCAAAAAAAGCGCCGTAAAAAACTGCGACCTGGCCAGCCTTTCATATCCTTTCGGACTCGATGACCTTTACAGGCTCACGGGGCAAAAACTTGCCGACGCGGGCTCACTCAAAAAAAACATGCAAAAACTGGGCAGTTCAACCGTTTTTACCAACTTATACTCGGGTGCGGCCGCCGCGTATTATCTGGACGCTGATAAATGGGAGCCTTACGGGCTGCTCTTTAAGTACGGCCCGAAAACAGGGGCCGGCAGCCGTCTTTTTTATTTGTATTCATACAGGGGGATTGAACAGCGCTATAAATATTGCAGGGATTTTGAGGCCCCGATTATATCGGTTTATCCGGCGGCGATGGAACGCGCCCTTGAGGCCGCCGGAAAAAAAATAAACAAATCAATGAAACACGATATTGCGGCCATGAAGGAAGCTTTTTATAAATAAGCAACCGCTAATTATACACCTCACCCCAACCCTCTCCTAAGTGGATAGGAAGAAGACCGGCCGGGTTAATAGGAGTAATGTTTTCCCTCTCCCTTCGGGAGAGGGACAGGGTGAGGGGCGCAGTTATTATTAAATTGCAAAAAAAACATTTCCTTGTTATTATTTATATAAAATAAGATCCGGAGATGATGACGATGGCCCAGGGGGAAGTATATATAGAAAAACGCAAACACAGGAGGATTAATAAAAAACTCCTTGTGACCTACAAAATCATGGCCGGCGATGAATATGAGAAACAGCCGCCGGAGCTTGAACGCAAACGCTCGGTCAACTCCGAGGACATATCGATATCCGGGCTGCAGCTTATCTGCGACGAGGAACTTAAAATTGACAGGATATTGCGGCTGGATATTAAGCTGGCCGGAGATGAACCGCTGGCGACATTCGCGGAAGTAAGATGGTGCAGGCGCGACGAAGCCATGAAAAAGTTCAGGATCGGGCTGGAATTTCTTGTGATAAAAGAGGACCATATAAATATAATAAAGAAACTGCTCGGTTGATACTAAAAAAAGCAAGTATCCGGCGAAAGCCGGATTTTTTTTTGTATTTAAAGAAAAAACCGTATTTTTGCAGGTTTTGTGTCAAATTACAAATTGACACGGCATTAAATAGCGGATATAATCAAGGAAATATCAAGGCCAAATAATTTTTCAGGAGGATCCAGGAACATGACTAATATTGACACACTACTCAGGGTTATGTTCGAGAAAGGCGCGTCAGACCTCCATATCACCGTCGGCGTGCCCCCGATGCTCCGTATTGACGGTGAAATGGTTGCAAGCGAATTTGAAAAAATGAGGCCGGATGACTGCCGCCATGTCATATACAGCATTTTGACGGATGAGCAGAAGGAAAGATTTGAAAGGGAAAATGAGCTTGATATTTCATTCGGTGTCGAGGGCATCGGACGCGTCAGGATGAATGTTTTCAAACAGAGAGGCGCGGTTGCGGCGTCCCTGCGCAACATTCCCATGCATATTATGACTTTTGAAGAACTCGGGCTGCCACAGGTTGTAAACGACATTGTAAAAATCCCGAAAGGACTGATACTTGTGACGGGGCCCACGGGTTCGGGTAAATCGACAACCCTTGCCTCAATGATAGACTGGATAAATTCCCACGAGGCCGGGCATATTATAACAATCGAGGATCCTATAGAATTTATTCATACCCATAAGAACTGCATTGTAAACCAGCGCGAGGTTGGAACCGACACTGCGACTTTTGCCACGGCGCTGAAATATGTTTTAAGGCAGGACCCGGACGTGATACTCGTGGGTGAAATGAGGGATCTGGAGACCATAAGCGCGGCGCTTACCATCGCCGAAACCGGGCACCTTGTGTTCGGCACCCTGCATACTCCCGACGCGGTGCAGGCTATAAACCGCATAATAGACGTTTTCCCGTCGCATCAGCAGCAGCAGGTAAGGTCGCAGATATCCTTTGTTTTGCAGGCGGTCATCTCACAGCAGCTTTTGCCGAAGGCATATTCAACCGGCAGGGTCATTACCACCGAAGTTCTGTTGTCGAACGCCGCCGTGAAGAACCTTATAAGGGAAGAAAAGGTGCATCAGATATATTCCATAATGCAGACGGGCACAGAATACGGCATGCGCACAATGAACCAATCGCTGGCGGAGCTTTACCAGAAACAGCAGGTTACATACAACGAAATATTCGCGCGCACGACCGACCCGAAGGATCTTCAGAGGATAATACAGACGGGCGGTTCGTTTTAATCCGTTTTTGCCGGGCAGGCGGCGGGCGGGATGCGATGATTGAGGGGAAGTTTACCGGATTGATTTTTTTTATCAACGGCGTTTTGTTGAAGTTTTTTAGCGGAGGGAATATTGCCAACATTTAATTACAAGGTTAAAACACCGGACGGCAGGGTCATTGACGGGCAGATAGAAGCCGAGAGCGAGGAGGCCCTCGACCATAAAATG
>Ga0224555_1005528_pt1 | contig 10501 bp, 5 predicted proteins | sample 714S23034metaG_FD_180687 | JGI IMG/M metagenome (GOLD analysis project Ga0224555, IMG submission 180687) | Peat soil microbial communities from Stordalen Mire, Sweden - 717 S2 30-34 | ecosystem: Environmental > Terrestrial > Soil > Wetlands > Peat | place: Sweden: Norrbotten County, Stordalen...
TGAATGTGGGCCAGATTCTGGAAACGCACCTTGGCTGGGCCGCGCATGAGTTGGGCAAGAAGATTGCCGGTCTGATTCGCGCCAACACCGATGCGGCGTACACGCGCGAACTGATGAAGAAGGAGTTCGCCGGAACCGCAACGCTGCGCCAACTGCTGGAACTGGACGACGAGATGCTGCTTCGCGTCGGAGCCGGCATGGAGCGCGGCATCTGGTTTGGAACCGCGGTCTTCGACGGAGCGCAGGAGAGCGAGATCAAGGCGCTGCTGGCTTCTGCCGGCCTGCCTTCTTCGGGCAAAACGGCTCTCTTAGACGGCATGACAGGCGAGCAGTTCGAGCAGCCGGTTACGGTGGGCTACATCTACATGCTCAAGCTATCGCACCTGGTGGACGACAAGATTCATGCGCGTTCCATCGGGCCGTACTCGCTGATTACCCAGCAGCCACTGGGCGGCAAGGCGCAGTTCGGCGGGCAGCGTTTCGGCGAGATGGAAGTTTGGGCGCTGGAGGCTTATGGCGCCGCATACATCCTGCAGGAACTGCTCACCGCCAAGTCTGACGATGTGTATGGCCGCACCAAGATCTACGAGGCCATCGTGAAGGGCGAGGCGGCCATCGAGCCGGGCGTGCCGGAGTCGTTCAACGTGCTGATCCGCGAATTGCAGTCGCTGTGCCTGGACGTGGAGTTGATCAAGCGCGCGGATCTGATCAAGAAGCTGCCTGCGCCAGACTTGGCGGCAGTGGCCGATTGAGGTTCGAGGTATCCCAGGTCTCAAAATCGAGACCTGGGGCACCCAGCATTGAGCTAGACGCAGAGAGTGTTTTCAGGGTTCTTCTTGAAAGCGGCAAACACCGCTTCCCGGGAAGGAAGGGCCCTTCAAGAATCCCGGGAAAAGCCGCGGCAGGCGCCGAAAGGCCCGCCAAGGAGGGTCGCCTTGTTCCGTTCGAACCCGTTTGAACTATCCAGTCCCATTACCGACTTTGACGCCATTCGCATCATGCTGGCTTCGCCGGAGAAGATCCGCAGTTGGTCGCATGGTGAGGTCACCAAGCCTGAAACCATCAACTACCGCACCTTCAAGCCGGAGCGCGACGGGCTGTTCTGCGCCCGCATTTTTGGACCGGTGACCGACTGGGAGTGCCTGTGCGGCAAATACAAGCGCATGAAGCACCGCGGCGTTATCTGCGACAAGTGCGGCGTGGAAGTGACGGTGAGCAAGGTGCGCCGCGAGCGCATGGGCCACATCGAGCTGGCCTCTCCCTGCTCGCACGTGTGGTTCTTCAAGGGCCTGCCTTCGAGGATCGGTCACCTGCTCGACATTTCTCTCCGCGATCTGGAGAGCATTCTCTACTTCGAGTCCTATGTCGTGGTCGATCCCGGCGATGCGCCGGTGAAGGAACGCGAGATCATCAAGGACGAGGGCAAGTTCCGCGAACTCGATCAGCAGTTCCGTCCCTCCGGCTTCAAGGCCATGATGGGCGCCGAAGCCATCAAGGAGCTGCTCAAGCGGGTGCAGATCGACGAGCTGGGCATTGAACTGCGCGAAAGAATGAAGACGGAAACGTCGGCGCAGAAGAAGATCAAATATGCCAAGCGGCTGAAGGTCGTCGAGGCCTTCCGCAAGAGCGACAACAAGCCGCAGTGGATGATTCTGGATGTGCTGCCGGTGATTCCTCCGGAGCTGCGTCCCCTGGTGCCGCTGGACGGCGGACGCTTTGCGACCTCCGATTTGAACGATCTCTACCGCCGCGTCATCAACCGCAACAACCGGTTGAAGAAGCTGATGGACCTGCATGCTCCTGAAGTGATTGTGCGCAACGAAAAGCGTATGTTGCAGGAAGCGGTGGACGCGCTGTTTGACAACGGCCGCCGCGGCCGTGTGCTGCGCGGCGCCAATAACCGGCCACTGAAGTCGTTGAGCGATACGCTCAAGGGCAAGCAGGGCCGCTTCCGCCAGAACCTGTTGGGCAAGCGCGTGGACTACTCGGGCCGTTCGGTCATCGTGGTGGGTCCGGAGCTGAAACTGCACCAATGCGGTCTGCCCAAGAAGATGGCGCTGGAGCTGTTCAAGCCGTTCATCTATCACCGCCTGGAACAGACCGGCCACTGCACCACCATCAAGCAGGCCAAGGAAATGGTGGAGATGCAGGATCCGATCGTGTGGGACATCCTTGAGGAAGTCATCAAGGACCACCCGGTGATGTTGAACCGCGCTCCCACGTTGCATCGTCTGGGCATCCAGGCTTTTGAGCCGGTGCTGGTCGAGGGCAAGGCCATCAAGATCCATCCGCTGGTCTGCACCGCCTTCAACGCCGATTTTGACGGCGACCAGATGGCCGTACACATTCCGCTGTCGCCCGAGGCGCAGATTGAAGCCAGTGTGCTGATGCTGGCCTCGCACAACATTTTGTCGCCGGCCTCAGGCCACCCTATCACCGTGCCCACACAGGACATGGTGCTTGGCCTCTATTACCTGACCAAGGCCAAGAAAGGCGGCAAGGGTGAAGGACGCGTCTTTGCCAACACCGAAGAGATTCTGATGGCGCTGGAAGCCAAAGAGGTTGAAACTCTCTCGCCCATCCGCCTGCGCTATACGGGCAAGGTGCTGGACATGACCACGGCCTATGACGATCAGGATCTGACGCACACCGAGTCGGTGGACTTCAACAAGGAGTACATCTCCACCACCGTGGGTCGCGTGATCTTCAACGACTCGCTGCCCAAGGGCATGCCCTACATCAACGGCCTGCTGAAGAAGAAGGGCATCGGCCAGTTGGTGGATTATTGCAACCAGAATCTCGGTCTCGAGGTGACGGTGGGCATGTTGGACAGCATCAAGTCGTTGGGCTTCCAGTACGCCACACGCTCGGGCCTTTCGGTCGGGCTGGACGACATGGTGATTCCGGCCAGCAAGTACACGGTCGTGGACGAAGCCGACAAGAAGGTGATCGAGGTTCAGAAGCAGTACATGGACGGCGCCATCACCAACGGCGAGCGCTCGAACAAGGTAATTCAGATGTGGTCGGCGGTTACCGACCAGGTGGCCGACGAAATGTTCGGCAACATGAAGAGGGCGGACGACGAAGGGGCCATGAACCCGATCTACATCATGGCCGACTCCGGCGCTCGCGGTTCCAAGCAGCAGATTCGCCAGCTCAGCGGCATGCGCGGTCTGATGGCCAAGCCGTCAGGCGAAGTCATCGAGACGCCCATCACGGCAAACTTCCGCGAGGGGCTCACAGTGCTCGAGTACTTCATCTCGACGCACGGCGCGCGTAAGGGATTGGCCGACACGGCGCTGAAGACCGCCGACTCCGGCTACCTGACCCGCCGGTTGGTTGACGTGGCCCAGGATGTGATTGTGACCGAGTACGACTGCGGTACGGTCGAAGGCATCTACGTGGGTTCAATCGTCGAGTCGGGCGAGATCATCGAGCCGTTGCGCGACCGCATCATCGGCCGGGTAACGCTGGAACGCATCAAGGACTACGACGGCAACGTGGTGGTGGATGTGAACCAGGGCATCGACGAGGATATCGCCTCCGCTATCCAGGGCGCGGGCGTTGAGAAGGTGAAGATTCGCTCGGTGCTGACCTGCGAGTCGCGCCGCGGCGTTTGCGCACTGTGCTATGGCCGCAACCTGGGCTCGGGCCGCATGGTGGAGCTGGGCGAGACCTGCGGCGTCATCGCCGCGCAGTCAATCGGCGAGCCTGGAACGCAGTTGACCATGCGCACCTTCCACGTGGGCGGAACAGCCAGCCGCGTACAGGACAAGTCTCGCCTGGACGCCAAAAACAACGGCTATGTGCGTTTCATCAATCTGAATTATGTAGAGAGCAAAGACGGCACGCTGGTTGCCATGAATCGCTCCGGTTCGGTGGCGGTTGTGGACGACCGAGGCCGCGAAAAGGAGCGCTACCAGGTGGTCTATGGCGCGCGCCTGAGAGCCAAGGAAGGCGAACACGTCAAGTTGGGCCAGTTGCTGGCCGAGTGGGATCCGTATACTTACTCGATCCTGACCGAAATCGGCGGTACCGTGCAGTTCAAGGACTTGCAGGAAGGCATCACGCTCAACGAAGAGGTGGACGAAGTCACCGGCCTCTCGCGTTGGGTGGTGGCCGACGCCGCTGACGAGAAGCGGCAGCCCACACTCATGGTGAAGAACGCCAAGGCCCACAAGCGGTATCTGCTTCCGCGAGGCGCTCACCTGATGGTCGAAGACGGCAATGAGGTGGGTCCGGGCGACGTGCTGGCCAAGATTCCCAAGGAGAGCACGCGCACCAAGGACATCACCGGCGGTCTACCCCGCGTGGTCGAACTCTTCGAGGCGCGCAAGCCCCGCGAGACGGCTATCATCAGCGAAATCGACGGCGTGGTTCGTTTCGGCGATGTTGTGAAGGGCCAGCGCAAGATTTACGTGACTGCGGACAACGGCGACGAGAAGGAATACTTGGTGCCCCGCGGCATCCACGTGAATGTGCAGGAAGGCGAGCGTTTGAGCGCCGGCGATCCGCTGATGGATGGGCCGCTGAACCCGCACGACATTCTTGCCGTGCTGGGTGAAAAGGCCTTGCAGGCTTACCTGGTGAACGAAATCCAGGAAGTCTACCGTCTGCAGGGCGTGGCCATCTCGGATAAACACATCGAAGTGATCGTGCGGCAGATGCTGCGCTGGGTCAGGATCGACGAAGTGGGCGATACCAATTTTCTATTGGAGCAGCAGGTGGACCGCTTCCGCTTCCGCGAAGAGAACGAGCGTGTGCTCGCAAACGGAGGCCGTCCGGCGATCGGGCGACCGCTGCTGCTGGGCATCACCAAGGCCTCGCTCTCGACCGACAGCTTTATCTCCGCTGCCAGCTTCCAGGAGACCACCCGCGTACTGACCGAAGCCAGCATCAACGGGGCTATCGACAACCTGCGCGGCCTGAAGGAGAACGTGATCGTGGGCCGTCTGATTCCCGCGGGCACGGGCCTCGAATACTACCGCAATGTCCAGCTCTCTCCGGAGTTGGAGGAAGCGGCGGCCCGTGTGCAGCAGGAAGTTACTGCCGAGCAGGAAGCCGCCGAGCGCGAACTGGAACTCATGCGCCAGGAGGGCGAGGCCGAGGAAATGGCAGCCGAGTAAGGGCCATCTTTGGGAGTAACTTCTCCTCCGTCAACAAACAAAGGCCCGGCGCAAGCCGGGCCTTTTCCATGTGAGATCTTGCGGCCTGAATCTTGCCGTGCGAACGGTGTTTACCGGGTTTCCTTCTTGATGTTCTTTTCCACGTACATGGCGGCGTCGGCCGCGCTCAGCAGACTGTCCTTTGTGGCGCCGTCTTCCGGGTAGAGGGCCAGTCCCACGCTTGCTGAACCGTGCAGGAAATATCCCTCAAAGGCAAAGGGCTCGTCAAAGCTGCGTTCGAGCCTCCCGGCAATCTCCTGGGCTTCTGCGCGATTGTGAACCAGCGGCACCAGGACGGCAAATTCGTCGCCGCCAAGCCTTGCCAGCATATCGCCGCCGCGAAGCTGCCGCTTCATGCGTAGCGCCACTTCCTGCAGATACAAGTCTCCCACCTTGTGCCCGTAAACGTCGTTTACCTGCTTGAACTCATCGAGGTCGATGTAGATCAGCCCGAAGATGCCCGCCTTCATGCGCGCTTCCTCGATGAGGGCGTCCAGTTGCTTATCCATGGAGAAGCGGTTGTGGATATCGGTGAGCAGGTCGAACTCCGAACGGCGGCGAAGGTCGGAGTAAAGACGGCGGGTCTCGATGGCCAGAGCCGCCAGGGCCGCTCCCGTGGAGAGGGCTTCGGACTCGATGGGGCGGGGTTTGGTGAGCGGATCGAAGGCCGCAGAGAAATCGCCGAGCGGGGGTCCAGAGCGGGCGGGGATTTCATGGTGGATACTGCGCAGGGCGGTGAGCTTCGTCGGGCGGTTCCCGAGTAGCGCCCCGTCGGCGATCTGGCACCAGCAGGGCGCGCCATGGAGCTTGAAAGAAACCAGTTCCGTGATCTCTTCGATGATTTCAGCCAGCGGGCGGGAGCCGTTGATGTCCTCGAGAATGCGGCTGCGCCGCTGTTCAATGTAAGCCAACGCGGCGGTTTGGCGGCGCGCCTTGCGCTCGATCGACCAGCTTCTGGCACCCACGGCGACCACTGTCAGCAGCAGGACGAATACGACGATGATGAGGTTGCGGACGGTCAGCAAAGAGGGCTCGGCGACAACGGTCAAATCGTCGGGAGAGCGCAGCAGAATATTGAATGGCACATCGCGGTCGAACGGATTGGAGCCTTCGAGAACGCAGATGCCGGCGACACGGACCTTGGATCCCAGAGGAATCTGCTTCATTGGCTGAAGCGCGTTCGCCAGGTCCGGATGACGGTAAATGGCGGAGAACAGGTGGCCGTCGGACATCAGGAAATACTCATCCTGTGCAGCCTCCCGGATCGCCATTACCACCTGTCCTTCAATAGAGACCAGATCGAATATGTTGCCGCTTGATGCGAGTTGCTTCCAATTCGCAGGTCTCGGTCCGATGGGGGCCAGCACCTGGCTATCCTGAATCTCGCCGCGAGTCAGCGCCAAAAAGCCGTCATGGACATCGGGAATCCCGGTGGCGTCTGCCAGGTCGCCGATGCGCAGCGGAGAGATGGTTCTGGTCATCACCCACATGCTTCGTGTGCCGTCCTGAAGCACGGCCGCCGAACCGGGTTGGTAGTAGGTAATGGTTCCGCTGATTCTGACTCTGCGGGTGAGATTGCTTACGTGATAACCGGTGAGAATCTCGTTCATGGGCGTGACCGGGAGGGACCACGGACTGGCATTGGCGCGCTTGAGAATCTTCACGTCGGCAAGCGAGGAAACATGCAGCAGGATTCCGGTTTGCTGCATTTTGCCGTCGAACAATCCGGCGCTGATTCCGGTAATCTCGACTTCGGCGTCCAGCAGGCCTTTGAGCGGAGTTGGATCCTTCGAGTTTACGGTCGCATCAACGTAGCCGCCGTCCGTGACGATCTGCAATCTGGTTGTGAGTAAATTTGAATTCAGCTCCAGATCGGCGGCGCGGATGGCGCCATGAACGGTGACCAGCCTGGAATCGTACTTTGCCTGGATAAGCTCATCGAAGTTGGCAGGCACAGGCCTGGGCAGGGCGCCGTGGTGCAGCAGGACGATGATGGCGCTCTTTATATAAGGGCGGAAACTCGGTTGAGCCGTTCCCCGCACCAGCACACGATCACCCGGAACAAGGTCAAGCTCCGCCACTGGCTGCACATAGATGGCCGCGTTGCCATCCTGAACGAAAAGAGTTTTTTCAAACCTGCGGGAGAAGGTGACTGTCGCTTCAAACGCAACGGGCAGATTCTGGCTGGCTTCGGCGTTGCTGAGGGCATGGACTGCGGAGAGAGTGGTCAGAGTGGCGGGCGCTGCCGCCCAGGCAGCCGAGGCCAATACAAAGATGATTGCGAACGCTGGGATATATCTCTTCATTGCTGAAAACCCGATCTGACCGGTGCTGCTGTCTGGCCCAGAGATAACCTGTCAATTGAACTCGCCGAGTGAAACTCTCAAGCTCGAACAAAAGACTAAAACCCAGCATGGAGGCGAAACGCCGGAAATCCAAGTGCGATTATCTTACTCTCATCGAAATCTGATCTAATGACCTTTTTGGGCACGGTGGCGGCATTTTGCCGCGCTCAGATTGTCGCTGGAATAGTAGGGCCCGGTTCATTCTTCAAATCCGCACCCACGTTTGCGGGATTGGGCCTGGGCCGATTTCCTTCGCAGGGAGCCATTTGCATGTCAAAACATTCCGAGGTTTCAAAAGACGCAACATCCTTCCCACATGGCGGTACTCAGGCGTCGCCTCCTCGCCGCATTCGGGTAATTGGCGTCCCGCTGGATATGGGCGCCAGCCGGCGAGGAGTAGATATGGGGCCCTCCGCAATGCGGGTAGCCGGATTGGAGGCTCGGCTTGAAGCGCTGGGCCACCAAGTCACCGACGGCGGCAACATCCGCGTGGAGATCGCCGAAACCCAGGCCTCCGGCAGCAAAAGCGCGCGCTATTTGGCAGAGATTGCCGAAACCTGCACGCGCACCGCAGAGGCCGTGGTGAAGACGCTGGAAGAGGGCATGACGCCGCTGCTGCTGGGGGGCGACCACTCGCTGGCGGCCGGCTCGGTCTCAGGCGTGGCTGAGTTCTATCGCCGCCAGGGCCAGAAGATTGGTGTGCTGTGGATCGATGCCCACTCCGACATCAACACCCCGGATACTTCTCCCTCCGGCAATGTGCATGGCATGCCGCTGGCCGCTCTGCTGGGCCTGGGGCCGGAGCCGCTGGGGAAGATCTTTGGCTACTCGCCCAAGATTTCCCCTGAGAACACGGTGCTCGTCGGCGTGCGCGACATTGACGCCGCCGAGCGCGCGAACATTCGCCGCGCCGGCGTTGCCCATGTCTACACCATGCGCGACATCGACGAGCGCGGCATGAGAGCGGTGATGGAAGAGGCGATCGAAGCCGCCGGCAGCGGGACAGCAGGCTATCACGTATCGCTGGACATGGATTGGATTGATCCGGAGGATGCTCCCGGCGTGGGTACGCCGGTGCGTGGCGGCGCAACCTACCGTGAGGCGCACCTGGCCATGGAGATTCTGGCCGACGATGGCCGGCTGCTCAGCTTTGAGATCGTCGAGGTGAACCCGGTGATCGACGAGCACAACCGCACCGCCGACCTGGCCGTGGAACTTGCCTGCTCGGCGTTTGGGAAGAAGATTCTGTGAAGAGGGCGTACTACGCCAGAACCGGCAAAAGCTCCGCCCGGGAGGCAGCGTATTCCTCCTGAATTTCCCGTGCCCAATGCAGCGCAGTTGCAAGTGGCGAAACCGGATTGCTGATCCGCACAGGAAAGCCATCGTAGGTTTGTCCGTCCAACTCCCGGCCGGCTTTCTTTTTCCGAACTCCGCCCCATTGTTTGAAGAAGAAGGACACTCCAGCCTCTTCGCACTGATCGCGAATCGAGGTAACCCACTCTCTTTTCAAGGGCCTGGCTCCGTGCCCACTCTCTCCACCCACAATGACCCAATGGATGCCATTTAGGTTCAGGCGCCCCAACCCCTCAAGCAGTGGTTCAACGGAAAGAAACCTGACAGAGACAGGTGATTTTTGCAGGTCGCGAAGGCGCGGGAGACCGTGTTCCTTGTTTTCGACGCTCACCCCCCACCAGATGTGCGGAGCTTCCGCCGCAAAGCGCAAACGCCCTTTCAAGAGGCTTGCCATGCGGGCTGAGCGCTTCGTGAGGATCTGATAGGTGTGCCACTCAGCCTTCACCATCACTCTGGCTACCGCCTCAATGTACTCGTCCGGAACTCCTTCGTGGAAAAGATCGCTCATGGAGTTCACGAAGATCATCTTGGGCGTCTGCCAGCGCAATGGTTCGGCGAGCTTTTCCGGAACCAGACGCAGGTCGAAGCCTTGTTCATAAGGGTGGCCTGGGACGCCGCGAAAGCGCTCCGCGAATACCTCTGCATAGCAGTGTTTGCACCCAGGGCTGATCTTCGTGCAGCCGCGTACCGGGTTCCAGGTCGCGTCCGTCCATTCGATTGTGCTGATCTCGCTCATTTGTCCTCCTTGGTGGTTGGCTTCGGGAAGGTCACCTTAACATGGTCGGGGAAAATGCCTTTTCTCTTCTCCGCAGGGGGATCTGCAGAGACCATTTTTCGTTCCTCGAGGCCATGAAGAGCATGTCGATAGTCTGGAAGGCGGTACGGCTTATCGACGCAGTGGCGGTCATGTATTTCCCTGACGGAGATGGTTTCGCCTGCAAAATCATTCAGTAGCATCGACTGGAGATCGTCAAGCGGGGTCTCAAAGGAAAAACTTCCCTGAGCGTTCGGCGTAGGGTCAAAGTTGAATGAGGCAATACCTTGATTGGACTCCGTGCTGTACCTCGCGGTAATGTCTTTCATCCGCGCATATCCAGTCTTGTGTTTCGTTGCCAATATGAGATGGTGGCTCGTCCGATCGCGGTACTCATCCTTAAATGAGAATGGATGAATAAAGGGAATGCCGAGACTCTTGATGGCGCACTTGAGCGCGTTTACAATGACGACTTCCCTTTCAGAAGGCGTGAGCGATGGCAGCGATACGCGCAATTTCGCGGCGCACTCGTCCCCGAACAAGAGGTCCATATGCTCTCGCACGATATCGGTTGTCACCCATCGATTGATGCTGTTGAAATTGAAGAAGAAAATACAATCGCATCCCCAATCCTTCAGAATCGCGTTGAATAGCTGCAAAGAGAGGCCCTTGAATCCAAAGGGATCCGCAAAAACCAATGTTGGAGGCAATTGCAGACTCGCAAGACGCCTCACAGTGTTCTCTCCAACCTCCTCGTTTGTGATCTTAGGTTTGAACGCAAGTTTTTCGGGCTCTTCAGCACAATGAGTGGGTAACGGGAGCAGTCAAAGCTGGTATTGAGGCGGCTTCGCCGCGGCTTGTCGGATGAGTTTTCTGAGGGATCG
>Ga0224555_1005529_pt1 | contig 10493 bp, 10 predicted proteins | sample 714S23034metaG_FD_180687 | JGI IMG/M metagenome (GOLD analysis project Ga0224555, IMG submission 180687) | Peat soil microbial communities from Stordalen Mire, Sweden - 717 S2 30-34 | ecosystem: Environmental > Terrestrial > Soil > Wetlands > Peat | place: Sweden: Norrbotten County, Stordalen...
CCGCTCCCCGACCTCGGAAACCAGCGCCATGACGTCCCCCAGGGCATAGGGTCCGTCGAGCTGGTTGATCCGCACCGCCACCGCTCGCCCCCCGAAATCGAGTTCGCGAAGGTTCTGCACCAGCTGAGCTCGGGCCCTGGCCTTCTCGCCGGGCTCCTCAGCCACGGCGTCCTCAAGGTCCAGCACGACCTCGGCGGCGGGCAGGCTGGCCGCCTTCTCCGCCATGTGCCGGTTGCCGCCAGGCAGAACCAGCACCGAGAGCCTGGAATGGCTCACTCCGGCTGGCCTTGCCCGGGCTCGCCGCCCTGGCCGAGCCGATTCATCAGCTCCTCGATCATCCGGCGGGCCTCGGGGTCCTCCATCAGCCGCTGACGAACCGCGTCGGCCGCCTGGCGCATCTGGGGGTCGTCCATCAGGCGCTCCTGCATCTGGGCGAACTGGGTGAGCATCTCCCGGGCGGCTGTCTCCTGGGCAACCTGGAGCAGGACCGGCTGGGAGGCCGCGGCCACCACCGCCTCCAGCTGCTGCCGCACCATCTCGATGCCCTTGCAGCCGAGGCACTCGCCCTGGAGCTGGCAGTGGCAGATCACCCGCTTGACGGCATCCAGCTCCCGGTGGATCGGGCTCAGGTCGACGGGCTCGGCCATCCGCCTAGCCTACCCCAGTCCCGGAGCTCAGGTCGGGGGCTGGATGGGCCGGCGAGCCCGGATCAGCGCGTGCCAGTACCGGTGGTAGAAGCGACCCTCCCGCCACTGGGGGAGGAGCTGACCGCGAACCGCCTGGGGGGCGCTGTCGTAGTAGTCGAGGAGCTTGCGCTGAGACTTCTCGTCGAGCTTGGCGATCGCGAACCACTCCAGAATGTCCTTCTCCTGTTCGATCCGCTCGGCCAGCTCGACGGTAAAGCCGAGGGACTGGAGCAGAGCCCGCCACTCCTCCAGGGCCCGGCTACGGACATGGGATGGGTCTCGGCCCACCTCCACAACCTCCAGCCAGTCCCGTACCACCGGAGGCGGCGAGCAGTCGCTGACCGCGAAGACGCCCCCCGGGCGGAGCACCCGGTAGGCCTCGGCAAGCGCCGGGATCATCTGGACGAAATGGTGGGGCGCGGAGCGGACCAGCACCCGGTCGAAGCTGGCCGGCGGGAAGGGCAGTGCCGCAGCGTCGCCCTCCACGAAGCTGACATTGCGGATCTCCCGCTCGGCCGCCAGCCGCCTGGCCTGGTCCAGCATCGCCGGGGTGATGTCCAGGCCGATCACCTCGAGCACGTGGGGCGCAGCTGCCAGAGCGGTGTGGCCCGCCCCCGTGGCGACGTCCAAGACCCGGTGGTTGGGGCGCAGATCGGCCAGCGCGATGAAGCGGGCCAGCGAGACCGGATCGCTGTGGGTGCGGCTCTCGCGGTAGGCCTGGGCTACCCGGGAGAATTGGCGCTGGCTGTCAGTGAGCCCATCGCCTTCCCCTGGCCCCGGGCCGTCGATCACAACGGATAACCAGCCAGCAGCGTGTCCAGTGGGATCGGCGCCAGCTCGGCGGGTCCGCCGAAGCGGACGTCGATCTCGGCCTCCAGGTCCTTGACCAGGTCGCGGAGCTGGCCCAGGTCGGCGGTCGGAGCCTGGGTGCCGGCATAGCCACCCAGAAGCTTGCCCTCCTCGAAGAGGGCCACCCCCACCCCCTCGTGGGCGTGGATGATCATGCCGCCGCTGCAGGAGTACTTGCTGAGATAGCTGCGCAACCCCTCAAGGTTCACAAACATGGCGCCCAGCCCCGCGAACCGAACCGGGGCGTGGAGCAGGAAGCCAAGCCCCCGGGCGATGTGGCGGGAGTAGCTGACGACGTTGATCGTGTCCTGACTGTTGGGGAAGTTGGGGAACGCGATCCGGTTGGAGGTGGTGATGATGCCCTGGTGGGCACTCGCGACCGCCACCACGTAGCCGTCCACCAGCACCACGTAGCTGTCGCCGCCGTCCGTCCCCTGCACGTGGAGCACCCCGGTATGCCCCTCGCCGGCCAGGTGTCGCAGAAGCCGCGCGGGGTCGGTGAACCCGGTCCGCAGGTTGCGGAACACGATCTCACCCTCCGGCAGTGGGAAGGAGCGGGTGGACAGAGCCCCAGGCTCAACCCTCACCACCGGTTCGGGAACCTGGTAGATGACCGTCTCCTCGACTACCACCTCTTCGATCACGGGGGAGGGAGCGGCCCAGCGCTCGTCTGAAGTGGTGACCATCTCGGAGAAGCTATCGAGGCCCTCCGGCTCACCGCCGGGCATCTCCTCGGCCGGCGCCTCGGCGGCGATCTCGTCCACCTCCTCGAGATCGGTGGGTGCGAACTCGAAGCCCCCGGCCTTGCTGGGTTGGTCGGGAGCGGCCCCGGCATCGGGGACTCCCCACGGCTCGGTCTCCACAGGACCGGGCTGGAGCCAGCCGAGGTGCTCGGCGGTGCCGCTGCTGGAGTCGAGCACCGCGGGCGAGAAGGTGGCGGACTCCTCTTCGCCGACCCCAGTGCCCCAGAGAGCTGAAGCGTCAGCCTCGGCGGCCTGGGGGGGTTCCTGGTCTGCGAAGGGCCGCACTCCCCAGGCGGGGAGATCCGACTCCGGCGCGACCTCTGGCGGCTCCTGCTCATCCGGCTCGTCTGGGACCGATCCCGCAGCAGCGGTGTCGAGGGGAGACCACGAACTCGCGGTCTCGTCCGGGCCTGACTCCTCAGAGGGCTCGGCCGGCCCCGCCGCGGAGGGAATCGGTGGAATCGCGGCCTCTTCCTCAGAGTCCGGGGCCTCGGGCACGTCATCCTCCTGAGCCTCATCCTGAGGGGGACCGTCCTTCCGCCGCCCGAAGACCATCCTGAGAGGCGTGGGGCGGGGGAGCTCGGACCGCCGCGCTGGAGGGCCGACAACGGGCACCGGCACCAGGGCCGGCCTCAGCCCAGGCCCGGCCAGACCCCTGAGCGCCTCGAGCAGCCGGTCCAGTTCGGAACGCACGGCTGCGACCACGACCTGCGAGCTGGACCGAGGCTGGGGAGACTTCATAAGACACTCTCCACTGGGGTGCATGTGCGGACACAGCCGGGGCGCGCAAAAGAGACTGCCCGCGTAAGGCGTTTCACCCGCGAAGTGTACCCGCGCTGGTCGGAGGTTGCTCTCTCTTGGGCGCGGTCGCCGCCCTACAGTTTTCCCGGATCAGGCCGGAGCGTGCTGCGGGACGGCTGCCCCGGCCTCCCCGGGCGCGGAGAAGCCCATCCGGGCCAGCCAGCGCTCGGGGTGGTGGACCTCGGACCAGGACGGCAGGGACCCGGGCCCGGTCCAGATCCGGTCCAGCCCATTCTGACCGGCCGACCCGGCGACCTGCCGAAGGAACCGTTCCCCCTGCTGGTACTGCTGCAACTTGAAGACTATCCCCGAGATCAGGAGCATCAGCCTCTCGGCCGGATGGGACTGGTCGTGGCGACGGTGGAATGCCTCGTCGAGGGCGTCAAAGTCCGGGAAGTGCCGGCGGCCCGCCTCCCGCATCACGTAGTTGCCGTGCCCCTCGAGGACCGTCATCACCGCCTGGATCCGGCCCACCAACGCCACTTGGGGCCTCAGGCTCCGGGCGGCCTCGACCAGCTCCTCCAGACCGAGGTTGCGCCCACCCCCCGGAACGCGGGTCAACTCGGCCATCAGGGAGATGAGGTGGTCCCGAAGCCACGGGTGGATCTCGAACTGCCAGGCGTGGGTGAGTTCGTGGAGCATCAACCAGCGGCGAAGCGAGTCGAGGGGGAGATCGCAGGTCTCGGCGAAGCCGCGCACGTTGGCCTCCACGATCAGCAGCGCCGGGCTTGGCAGCGGAGCGGCCTGATCGTCGGCCCGGCCGGCCTCGGGAGGGAAGCTCAGCACCGGATCGTATTGGCCCAGAACTCGCCGGGCCATGAAGCCCAGCAGGCTACCCATGTAAAGGCTGCTCGGCACCCGCATCAGGGGATTGGGTCTCACCGCACCCCAGCCGGCCTGCCGCTCCTCGATGGGCCGCAGCATCCGCTGCATCATGGCCAGGTTCTGGTCGATGAAGCCGTGCCGGCTGACCACCCGCACCCGGCCGAAGTCCGCTCTCTGGGGGTCGGTGTTGCACGCCTCGGCCAGCACCGGAACCAGCTCCGCCACCAATGGGTCGTAGTCCCGCCCCGCCTGTTCCACTTCGGCCCTGCCCTCCCCGCCGCAGCGAGAGTAGGCGGTCCGACGCACCAGTTCCCAGTCCAGAAACGGAGCTTCCGGGTCCCCCAGCGCCTTGGACAGACGCTGTCCAGCCACTATGGCCGCTCCGGCCGCCACCGCAGACCAGGCCAGAACCGACTTCAGCTCGGGCACCCGGCGATCATACGGCGGCCGGCGCTCAGCTACTCCGGTAGAAGACCAGCTCTCGCCCCACCGGCTGGAAGCCCAGCGGATGGTAGAGAGCGGCCAGCTCGGGGTCCCCGTAGCGGAGCACCGTCAGCAGCCCCCGCTCCAGCGCCGCCGCGGTGGCCGCCAGGGTGGCCGCCGAGCCGCCGCCCCGGCGCCGGAAGTCCGGATGGGTGGCCACCCCTCCAACCTCGACGGCCTGCCCGAACGACTTGGTCCAGCGGGCTGCCGCGATCACCCGGCCGTCGATCTCGGCGACCCAGGCCGGCTCCTGCTCCAGCCGCTCCACCCAGAGCTCCGGGCTGTCCTGCCGCATCCAACTGACCTGCTCATAGATCCGGTGGAGCTCGGGGGCGTCCTCGAGGCGGGCCGGACGGGTGCTGGGGAGCCCGGTGGCGTCACGTCCGAGCTGCGGCGCGACCGTCACCTCCCGGGCGTGGACGGCGAACTCGCTGAGCGAGGTACAGTCCAGCTGGCCCTCGATCACCATCACCCGGTGCGCCCCGGCCAGGTGCCGCTCAAGCAGCTCCTGAGCCGCCGGGCGGCCATCCCGGGTGGGCACGATGAGCCCCAGCCTTCCCTGGGCCATCACTGCCACCGCCCGGACCTCGCCGCCCGGGCCGGGCAGCCACCAGAGGAAGTCCTCCGGGCTAAGCCCCTGGGCCTGAAGCCGCTGCAGGTGGTCTCCAGGGGAGAGCCCGGCCCATCCCTGGGCCAGCAGGAACCGCCGGATCAGGTCGGCTCGGGCCGGCTCCGCCGCGGGCCGGAAGAGGCGCTCCGCCGAACTTCGGCCATCTCCCATCCGCCCATGATCGCCGAGCTGGCCAGGTCACGTCTGACCGCCTGGCACTTGCCCTGGCCGGCTGCTAGCACTCGGCGACCTTGAGTGCTAACATGAAGGCCGCAACCTCAGCTGTCTGGATGGGGAAGAACAGGAGAGACGCATGCCCAAACAACTGCTATTCGACGCGGAGGCCCAGTCGGCCCTGAAGCGCGGTGTCGACAAGGTCGCGGATGCCGTCCGGATCACCATCGGGCCCAAGGGCCGCAACGTGGTGCTGGACAAGAAGTTCGGCAGTCCCACGATCACCAACGACGGGGTGACCATCGCCAAGGAGATCGAGCTCGAGGATCCCTTTGAGAATATGGGCGCCCAACTGGTCAAAGAGGTAGCCAGCAAGACCAACGACATCGCCGGGGACGGCACCACCACCGCCACCGTTCTGGCCTCGGCGATGATCACTGAGGGGCTCCGCCACGTTACCCACGGCGCCAACCCGGTACAAGTTAAGGCCGGGATCCAGAAGGCTGTTGATGCCGTGGTCGCCGAGATCAAGAAGTACTCGGTGCCGATCAGCGAGCGGGAGAAGATCGCCCAGGTCGCCTCGATCTCAGCCGCCGACCCCGCCATCGGAGAGACTGTGGCCGATGCCATGGAGAAGGTGGGCAAGGACGGCGTCATCACCGTGGAGGAGTCGAAGGGCATCGAGACCGAGCTGGAACTGGTCGAGGGCATGCAGTTCGACAAGGGCTACGTCAGCGCCTACATGGTGACCAACGCCCAGGCGATGGAGGCAGTCCTCGAAGAGCCCTACATCCTCATCACCGACCGCAAGATCTCGGCCATTGCTGACCTGCTGCCGGTAGTGGAGAAGATCCACCAGAGCAGCAAGCCGCTTCTGATCGTGGCCGAGGATGTGGACGGCGAGGCGCTGGCCACCCTGATCGTCAACAAGATCCGCGGCATCTTCACCGCGGTGGCGGTAAAGGCTCCCGGGTTCGGTGACCGCCGCAAGGCCATGCTCCAGGACATCTCGGTCCTCACCGGAGGCACCGTGATCAGTGAGGAGCTCGGCCTCAAGCTGGACTCCGTCCAGTTGGATCAGCTGGGCCGGGCCCGGCGGGTCACGGTCACCAAGGATGACACCACCATCGTGGAGGGTGCTGGCAGCAGTGACGCCATCAAGGGCCGCATCGAGCAGATCAAGGCTGAGATCGACAAGTCCACCAGCGACTGGGACAAGGAGAAGCTCCAGGAGCGGCTCGCCAAGCTGGCGGGCGGGGTGGCGGTGATCAAGGTCGGAGCCGCGACCGAGACCGAGCTGAAGGAGCGTAAGCACCGCATGGAAGACGCGGTGTCAGCCACGCGGGCAGCGGTCGAGGAGGGAATCGTTCCCGGCGGTGGCACGGTGCTGCTGCTGGCCCAGGCCGCGCTGGACAAGGTCAAGCTGGTAGGCGATGAGCAGATCGGTGTGACCATCGTGCGCCGGGCGCTCGAGGAGCCGACCCGGCAGATCGCCAACAATGCTGGCGTCGAGGGCTCGGTGGTCGTGGAGCGGGTGCGCAACCTGCCCGCCGGCCAGGGCTACGACGCGGCCAAGGGCGATTACGTGGACATGGTCAAGGCGGGAATCATCGATCCCACCAAGGTGACCCGGTCCGCAGTTCAGAATGCGGCCTCGATCGCAGGGCTGCTCCTGACCACGGAGGCGCTCATCACCGACATCCCAGAGAAGAAGGGAGCCGGCGCCCCGCCCGTTCCCGAGTACTGAGCCTCGCCGGCCAGTCAGGCCGGCGAAGGTGAGGGGCGGGGTGGCCTCGGCCGCCCCGCCCCTTCTATCTTGGTCCAGGGCCACCCGTGGCTCAGGCGCTGCTTACACTCCCGGACCAGTGCCGCCCGCCGCACTTGCACGGCGTTGGAGGAACCCTTCGGTGCCGTCGGAGCGTCCTGATTCCACAGCGGAAGCGTTGGCCCAGCGCTGGGTCGGCCTCTATGGAGATCTGGCCTTGCGAACCGCCTACCTGTTCCTCGGGGACCGTGGCCTGGCCGAGGACTGCGTCCAGGACGCCTTCTTCAGCGCCTGGCGGGCGCGCCAGAGCCTGCGGGACGCCGGCGCCGAGCGGTCCTGGCTGATGGCGATCGTCGCCAACACGGCGCGCTCCCACCTCCGCCGGAAGGTCCCGATACCCACCGACACGCTCCCCGCCGACCTCTCCAGTCGGGACCCCTTCGCCGAGCTGGCTCTGGCGGCCGACCTGCGCCGGGCGCTCGACCAGCTGCCCTCGGAGCAAAGGGAGGTGATCGTCCTGCGCGTGTACCTCGACCTCTCGGTGGAGGAGACCGCCAGGATTCTGAAAGTGGCCACGGGGACCGTCAAGTCCCGACTGAGCCGGGCACTGGAGGCGCTGCGGCGCTCATGGACCCCGACGAGCGACTGATCGGCACACTGGGTGCAGAGTTGCACCGGTCCCTGGCTGAGATGCACCTGGACCCTGCCGCCCGCGAGCGGCTGCAGCACCGCCTCGCCAGCGCGACGTCCCTCCCCTGGTGGCAGCGAAGCCCTTGGGTGCCGGCCACGGGCTGGCGCCGGGCGGCGGCGGCGGGGATCGCCGCCTGCGCGGTGGCCGCCGCGGTCGCGACGCCACTGCTCACCGCCCACCGCTCGTCGCCCCGGGGCGCACCGCAGTACCTGGTGGTGATCCCTCCCCGCGCCGGCGCCAACCGAGTCCCGTCCGGGACGGCGGCCCCCGCCACCTGCTCCAATGCACCCCCCCGGCTCTCGGTGACGCCACGGCAGGTCACCCTCTCTCCAGCTCAGAAGGACGATTTCTACGTCACCGAGATCGGCGGCGCATGCGTTCCGACCGTCACCGTCTCGGGCCCCTCGCGGGCCTCGCTGGCGGTGACGCTGCGGCCGTATGAGCGGCTGCCAAGCGTGGCCGCGGGCACCTCCGCCTCCTACCTGCTCACCTGGGCCGGAGAAGGCATCTCAGCTGGAGCCGCTCCGGGAGCGGTCCCCGGCCGAGCGCTCAAGCCCGGCAGCTACCGGGTGACGCTGGAGATACCGGGCACCAGAGCTCGAGCCTCGATCTCCATCAGAGTCAGCTGACCCCGACCGGTTTTGGGTCAGCGGGACTTCATCTGGCCTTAGAGGGAGAGTTCCGCCCGGGCCGCGCCCCGACAGCCCCAGCCGCGGAGCAACAAGCTCTCCGCCGACGGCTCCTGCTCCCTGTCCGGACTCGCCTGAAACAGAAAGCTGCAGGGACTGGGGGAGGACGGCGGCCATCGCCAGGAGATCCGCGGCATTGCCGGCCGGAGAAGGAGGCCGACTTTCGGGTGGCGGCGGCGGGTCGGCACGGCGGACATGGGTGACAATGGCTCCCAGCCATGGCCGCGATCCTGACCCTGCTCACCGATTTCGGAACGTCCGACGGGTACGCCGGAGCACTCCGGGGCGTGATTGCGCGCGTGGCGCCCCAGCTCCAGGTGGAGACCCTCACCCACGGGATACCCCCCCACGACATCGGGGCCGGCGCCTACTGGCTGGGAGCCTCGGCGCCGTCATTCCCGCCGGGGACGGTCCACTGCGCGGTGGTCGACCCCGGAGTGGGGACGGACCGCCCCTTGGTCGCGGCCCGGGTCGACCTGCAGGTCGTGGTCGCCCCCGACAACGGCCTGCTGCACTTCCTTTGGAGCCGGGGCCAGGACCGGATGGCGTTCAGGGTCGACACGTCTGGCTTCGACCCCAAGGAGGTGAGCTCCACCTTCCACGGCAGGGACATCATCGCGCCGCTGGCGGCCCGGCTTGCCTCCGGCCAGATCCGGTTCGAGGATCTGGGCTCGCGCATCCCCACCCCGCACCTTGTGAGCGACTTCCTGCCCCGGGGTGATAGCGGGGGCACGACCACCCGGGTGCTGCTGAGCGACCGTTTCGGCAACGTCATTCTCACGGTCGCGAGGGCCCCCTGGTACGCACCGGTTCCATCCAGCGCCACCTTGGAAAGCGGCCGGGTCGTGGACACCGTGGTCCAGACCTACGGAGAGATTGAGGGTGACTTCGCCATGCTCTGGAACAGCGCCGGCCACCTGGAGATCGCGGGCAACAGAATGAGCGCGGCCGCCACCCTCAACCTCCAGGTCGGCGACCGCGTCCGAGTCGCGTGGGCGACCCCAGCCGGGGTCGGCCCGCAGCTGCGCACAGGCGCCACGTCCGTCGCCCGATGACGTCCCCCCCCATGGCCTCCGGAGAGCAGGCGAGGGCGCTGGACCTGGCGGCGGCCGGGCTCGGCGTGTCCAACGACGCCCTGATGGCCCTGGCGAGTTTCCAGTGTGCCCGGCTGGCCCGGAGACTTCTCTGTGAGCAAGGGCAGGAGCGCCCCCGCCCGCTCGCCGTGCTGGCCGGCCGCGGCAACAACGGAGCCGACGCGCTGGGATGCGCCCGTCACCTGGCTGCCTGGGGCCACCCGGTCCGGGCCGCGACTCTGGCGGATCCGACGCACCGAGGAGACGTCTACTCCAACCAGCTCCGGGCGGCTTTGGCCAGCGGAGTGGAGGTTAGGGAGGCGACCGACGACCTCGGAGCGGCCATCCGGTGGACCCTGGAGGGAGCGGCCTTGGCGGTCGATGGCCTGCTGGGTACCGGGACCACGGGACCGGCCCGAGGCGCGGTCGCGGCCGCGATCGCCGCCGTCAACCTGGGCGGCGTCCGGGTCATGGCCATCGATGTCCCCAGTGGTCTGGACGCCACGACCGGCGAGCGCCCGGGAGAGTGTCTGCGCGCCGCCGACACACTGATGCTGGCGATCGCCAAGTCCGGGTGCCTGGCGGCCCAGGCGAGCGCCTGGGTTGGCCGACCCTGGCTGGCTGACATCGGTGTTCCGGCGGGAGCGTACGCAGCGGTGGGCCTGCGCCGGCCCTGGCTGGAGGCCGGCGACCTGGTGCCGCTGGACTCCGGGCGCGGGCCGGCAGGATAGCCCGTTGGGTCGGTGGTTGCGCGGAGCCTGCGCTCCGGTTATGCTTGCGCCAGCTCGCGTGCCCACGCACGCAACGTCATGAACAGCGTCCTAGGAAGACCGCAGATCGCCGCGAGCAAGCTGGAGGAACTCGGCCGCCAGCAACTCGATGCCTTGGTCACTTACGCGATCCACCTGACCGGGACCCCAGAGGATGCGGTGGAGTACGTGACGGCCGGGCTGTTTCATGCACGGCCCTTTCCCGCCTCGGCGCTGCAGCGCGATGGGCGCGCCATCCTCTACCGCGCGGTGACCCGCGCCGCCAGCCAGAACCAGCACTACCCTCCCCAGCGCCATGGCGTGGCCCGGCTCTTCGCCAAGCGCCCGGCCCTCA
>Ga0224555_1005531_pt1 | contig 10489 bp, 9 predicted proteins | sample 714S23034metaG_FD_180687 | JGI IMG/M metagenome (GOLD analysis project Ga0224555, IMG submission 180687) | Peat soil microbial communities from Stordalen Mire, Sweden - 717 S2 30-34 | ecosystem: Environmental > Terrestrial > Soil > Wetlands > Peat | place: Sweden: Norrbotten County, Stordalen...
TCCATGTTAAATCATAGATACAAGCGAATTTTATCTCCGATGCTTTTTTTGTAAGAGAACTGGCCGTTGTTTGCCCCGAAGCGCCGTCAGGCCGTCAAAACCCACGGGAATTTCCGAAAGGCATTAGGTTTAACCCGGTCATCACTTCGGGGATGCGCTGGCCCAGTGTCCAGTGATTGAGTTTGCTTCGCACAGCTTCGCGCAGGTGTTGTGCGCTGCGCGCGCTTGCCTCCACGTGTGCATACCAGTTTCCGCTCCGCCGGGAGCGTTGCCATCGGACGGTGAACCCAAGGAAGTTGAACCCGTCCCGACTGTCTGCCACCCGGGTCTTCTCTTCGTTGAGTTTGAGGCCGCGCGGAGCCAGCCAACGAGTCAGCCGTTCCCGCAGCGTCCTTCCTTGTCCCGGTGCGCACAGGATGACAAAATCATCCGCGTAGCGCACCATGACCGGTCGGCCCCGCACCTGCGGGGCATTGACTTCCCAGTCCAGTGCGTTGAGGTAGAGGTTGGCCAGCAAGGGCGAGATCACCCCGCCTTGCGGCACGCCCTGCCGGTTGGGCAGCACATGTCGCTGGCCGTCCTTTTCTTCCACTACCGGCGCGTCCAACCATTGACGCACCAGATGCAACAGGCTCCCATCGCTCGTGCGCCGCGCCACCAGTTTCATCAGCCGGTCATGGGGAATGGTATCGAAGTATTTCGACAGGTCAGCATCCACCACTTCCAGTCGTCCACTGCGCAGTGCCTTCACGATTTCATCCACCGCCTGATGGGCGTTGCGTCCGGGCCGGAACCCATACGAGCACGGATGGAAGTCCGCCTCGAAAATCGGCCCCAGCACCAGCAGCGTCGCCATTTGTACCACCCGGTCTTTGACCGTCGGTATGCCCAGCGGTCGCTGGCCTCCGTTGCTCTTGGGAATGAACACCCGCCGCACCGGCGCGGGCCGATACGTCTTGGTTTTCAGTTCCTCCTCCAGCCCGGTCAGCCAGTGCGAGCGCGTTTCCGGTGTCGCCGTGATCTGTCCGAGTGTTTGCCCGTCCACTCCCGGCGCACCGCCATTGCGCACGACCAGCCGGAACGCGTGCTCCAACAGGTCGCGCCGTGTCAGTTCCCCATAGAGGCTCCAAAACCGGTGGCCCGGTTCGGCCTTGGCCTTGTGATAGAGCGTGTCTTGCAGATGCCGGAGCTTTTCAGGGGTTGTTATCTCTTGCGAGCCATCACCCGCTCCTTCTCTCCGCGACGACGCGTGCCAACAAGCAGCGTCCCTTCGTGCCGAACGCAAGTAAGCCCGCGTCTCTGGATTGAGCGCCCAGAGATCAAGCCAGCTTGTGTCCTCGCTACTACGAAGGCCTCCGACTGCGGAACCGACACCTGCCGCCTGACCGGTCGAACCGGCTTGCGCGACGGATTGAACTGGCACCTTGCCCTGGCTCATCGGCTCCGCTCTCCCCGCTTTATGTGTGATTGACCTTCCCGACGTGCCTGCCACGCCGACCCCGCCGGAGATGACAGCGGCTGACGATTATCTGCGCTGCCAGCGTCGGCCTTCATCCCTGCGCCAGGGGCTCGGCGACTCCGGTTATAGAGTGTAACGAGGCTCATTAGCTGTGGTTCATCTTCATTCAGGCCCATCGGTTCTATACCCGGACTGCTTACTCCCCTCGCCGCCTTGCGGGGCGACAGGCACCGGGCTGTTCCGCCGTGAACCGTCCAATTCGGCGGGTGGGACTCTCACCCACGAGCGCAACCACCTTCACGGGCTGCTGCGGCGCAGGACAAAATCGTTACCTTTTTGATTTCCGCCTTATTTTTTGCTTGAAAGTATCTAGCGACTAGACAATAGTTGGCCCATGAGCAAATTTATCGAGCAGCGTCAGGTGATCCTCCAAAAAATGGCCCAGATAGATCAAATGGAGTACGGCTCCCTTAAAGCCGAGTTCCGACCGGGGGCCGACCCCGGCCATGCGCTGGGCCCCTACTACAAGTATCAGGTCTGGCAGGAAGGCAAGAACCACTCCCAACGGGTGGCCGGCCCTCGCGCCGAACAGTTGCGCCAGGCGGTGGAAGGCCGCCAGCAGTTTGAGCAACTGGCCCAGCAATGCATCGATCTAACCGTGCAGCACACCCGCGGCACGCGGCCCGCCACCGACGCAAAAAAAAACTCCAAACGTCGGTCCGGCAGGAAACCGCCTCGGAAGTCGAGGCCTTCATCGCCCTAGCCAAGGCGCGTCTGGCGACCGAAGGAAGCTTGGCCCCGCAGTGGCTGGAGTTGGGGCTGCGCGAAGCTCTGCGGCAGAATGGCCGGCGCGCCTCGGAAGAGTTGTTCAACGATGCCCATTGGCGGTTGGAGGGGGACCGGACAGAGCCTGGGGAAAAGTGCTATGCGGCCCGCCCTACGACGGTGGACACGCTGTTGGGCCCGCTGTGTGTGCGGCGCAACTATTACACCGACGGCCAAGGCGGTGGCCGCGCTCCACTGGACCAGGCGCTGGGGATGGTAGAGGGTTGCACGCCCGCTTTAGCGCGGCTGATGTGTCGGGCCGGGGCGGTCGAGCATTACGAGGCGGCGGCCGCCAGCCTCCATGAGTACAGCGGCTTGACGGTCCATGGCCGGCGGATCCAGCGCATGGTCAATCGCCTGGGGCCGCAGATGGCCCAATGGCCTCGGCCCAGTCCTCCACTGTGCCTGCCGCCGCCCGACCAAGTGTTCTACGTCGAGGGTGACGGCACGGGCATTCCCGTGCGTCCAGAGGAAACGGAGGGGCGCCAAGGCAAGCAAGACGGTCAATCCGCCAAAACTCGAGAGGTCAAGCTGGGCTGTGTCTTCACCCAGACCAAGGAAGATGAGGAGGGTAAACCGGTCCGGGATCCTGAGCGCACCTCGTATGTCGCCACACTGGAACCGGCCGCTGAGTTTGGCACCTTGTTGCGCGCGGAAGCGTTCCGGCGGGGCCTGGCGCTGGCGAAGTTGGTTGTTTTTCTGGGCGACGGGGCCGCCTGGGTGTGGGAATGGGCGCGGGTCAACTTCCCCATGGCCGTCTTCATCCTGGATTTCTTTCACGCCGCCGAGCACCTGGAGTTGCTGGCCCAAGCGCTCTTCGGGGAAAAAACCGACGCCTCCAAAACTTAGTGGGAGCCATGGGCCAAGGTGCTGAAAGAGCAACCCGACGGGTTGGAGATCGTCCTGCGGGAGGCGCGCCAGGCACTGCCGCGCCGGGGCCTGCGGCGAGAGGCTGCCCTCAAACAAATCGCTTACTTCGAAAGTAACACCCACCGGATGCGTTATGCCGAGTATCTGGCACGAGGCCTGTTCATTGGCTCTGGCGTGATCGAAGCCGGCTGCAAAACCGTCATCGGCCTGAGACTCAAGCAGTCGGGCATGTTCTGGGGAGTCGCCGGTGCGCAAAACGTCCTGGACATTCGCTCCCTGCTGGAAAACCGCCAATTTGCGCGGTTCTGGGAACAATATCGCAAACCCCTGCCAATAGCTGTCTGAGAACAGCCAAGCATGGTAACGATTTTGTCCTGCACCCCTTGACCCGCCGGATCATCAAATCGGCTTGACAAGTTTCAGGAGGGCGCTGACTCTGGGGGCCGCAATAATTCGATGAGCATTTTTAGATCACCGCGGCCGGTTTCCATTCTCACCTTCCTGCCGGTTTTGGCGTTCGCGCTTTCGCTCCACGCCGCCGTCCCCCGGCCCGAGCATCCGCGCCCCGATGCGTTCCGCTCAAACTGGGTCACGCTCAACGGCCAGTGGCAGTTTGAAATGGATGAGCAGGGCGACGGCCACGCGCGCGGATTGACCTCCGGCCACGATCTCAACGCCGCCATCACCGTGCCGTTTTGCCCGGAGAGCAAACTTTCCGGCGTCGGCCACTACGGCCTCATGCAGCACACGTGGTATCGGCGCATGTTTGAAACGCCCCAAGCCATGCAAGGCCGGCACGTGCGCCTTCATTTTGGCGCGGTGGATTATCAGGCGCGGGTTTGGGTCAACGGCCAACTGGCCGGCTCGCATAGTGGCGGCAGCGTGCCTTTTGACTTCGACATCACCCGCCTTTTGCGCGACGGCCAAAACGAACTGGTCGTCAATGTGTTCCACGACGTCGCCAGCGGCAGGGAGCCGACGGGCAAGCAAACCCAGACCATTAGCCAAGGGTGCGTCTATACCCGCACCACCGGAATATGGCAGCCCGTCTGGCTGGAAGCGGTCGGCTCCTGCTTTGTCGGGAATGTCTCCATCGTCGCGGATCCTGACCGTTCGCGTGTGCTGATTGAGGCCGAAGTCAACGGCTCGGAACCGGGTTTGACGCTTACGGCGGAGGCCTTCGCCGGCGGACAAAGTGCCGGGGCCGATTCCTGCCTCGTCCACGGCAAGACGCAGCATCTGGTTCTCAACCTAAGCCAAAAGCGCCTGTGGGAACCCGGATCGCCGTTCCTCTACGATCTCAAATTCACCCTGGCGCGCGGAGCGGAAACCGTGGATGAAATGGCCAGCTACTTTGGGTTGCGCAACGTCTCCATCCAGGGCCGTTCCATTCTCATCAACGGCCGGCGCGTTTTTCAGCGGTTGATACTGGATCAGGGGTTTTATCCCGAAGGCGAATGGACGGCGCCTTCCGACGAAGAACTGAGAAAGGACATTGAGAGATCCATGGCGGCCGGCTTTAACGGGGCGCGGCTGCACCAGAAGGTTTTTGAGCCGCGTTACCTTTATTGGGCCGACAAACTCGGTTACCTGGTCTGGGGCGAATTTCCCAGTTGGGGCTTCGATTACAGGCCGGACGATTACGCCAACTACACCAACGAATGGAACGAGGTGCTTCTGCGTGACCGGAACCATCCGGCCATCATTGGCTGGTGTCCGTTCAATGAAAGCCCCGCCAAAGCCTGCCCGCTGCAGCAGATCATCTGGCGGCAAACCAGGGCCTGCGACCCCTCGCGCCCGGTTCTGGAAACCAGCGGGTGGACGCACACCATCCCCACCCCCCTGGCGCTTGATGACCACGATTATAACCAAAAGCCAGCCGCGTTTAAACGGCGGTGGGACGAGTTTTTCGGCCATAGCCCGGTGGAAGGCGTTCCGGCGCGTTATGGCGTCAAGGGGTCCCGGCAAGTGGACCGCGGCGTTCCGTTCATGGTCAGTGAATTCGGAGGCATCGGCTGGGCGACGCAAGGGGGCTGGGGCTATGGCAACGGGCCGAAAACGGAGGAGGAGTTTTACACTCGTTATGGAGGACTGGTGGCGGCCTTGCTCGACAATCCAAATCTGTTTGGCTTTTGTTACACCCAGTTAACCGACGTCGAACAGGAGCACAACGGCTTGTATTACTATGATCGCAGGCCCAAGTTCGACCTTCCCCGTCTGCATGATCTTACCGCGCGTCCGGCCGCTTACGAAACCGCCGGCCCCGCGGCGGGCAAACCCGCCCCCTCCCTGGCGCGCCATTGGAAGGTCCTGGTCGGAGCCGCCGCCGATGGAGAGCAGGCCAGGCCGTATCGCTTCACGACCACCGCGCCGGCCGCGGATTGGAAGAGCGCGGAAGCCGACGACAGCGGTTGGGCCAGTGGTCGCGCACCCTTCGGCCACGCGCTTCCGGGGGTCCGCACGGCCTGGACCAACGATGATATATGGCTGCGCCAAAGCTTTGACTCCGAAACCGCCAACCTCCAAGCCGCCGCGCTGGTGATTTTCCACGATGAGGACACCGAGGTCTATGTCAACGGAAAGCTCCTCTGGCAACAGGAGGGATTCGCGACAAGTTACGAGGCCTTTGGCGTCACGGAAGCGTTGCGGAACGCGTTGCGGCATGGCCGCAACATCCTGGCCGTTCACACTCATCAGACCGTGGGCGGCCAATTCATTGATCTGGCCCTCCTCTGCGAACCGGCGGCAGCCAGAACCGCTGATTTGGAAAGGCCTTGACCGCCAGGACGCCATGCCGGATTTCAACCGAGAGAGTCGCTTGGTTGGCCGTCATCAGATGTAGGGGAAACCACTACGGCGGCGGAACTAAAACGCCTTTGAGATTGATGCCCGCCTGCGCCCTGCTATTGTTGGCCCATTGATATGATGCGCTTCCGCTGGTGCCGCTGTCTTCTGGCGCTGACGTTGCTTTTGGCCGCCGGCTGCCAAAGCACGCGCCGTCCGCCGCCGCCTTATTTGCGCGGCAGCTTTGGGACTTACGACGGCGAGCCGCGTCTGCCCAACGGCCACGTTGACCTGGACCTGCTGCTGTCGGAGTTGGGGGAAATGAAAGCCAACACCTACAATTGGCTCATCTGGCACAACACCAATGATTGGGCCGATTTGAAGGCTTTTCTGCCGCGCGCGCGGAAAGCGGGCATTAATGTCTGGGTCACGCTGGTTCCTCCCTCGGAATCTCCGCCTCGCGAGGCGAGATTTTCCGAACCGTTCCGCCTTGACTACGAGCAATGGGCGCGGGAAATCGGACGGTTGAGCCGGCACGAGCGCAACCTGGTCGCCTGGAGCATTGACGACTTTGTGGAGAACCGGAAGTTCTTCACGCCAAGACGGGTGAGAGAAATGGTGCAAGCCGCCTGCGACGGCAATCCCGGCCTGGCCTTTATTCCATGCTGTTACCTGCGGGACATCACACCCGCCTTCGCCAAAGATTACGCTCCCATGTTGCGGGGCGTGCTGTTTCCTTACCGCGCGGAATCGGAAGGCACGAATCTGCAAGACCCCTCGCAGGTTGGCGCGGAGGTGCAGAAAATCCGCTCCGTGCTCGGCCCGGCGATGCTCGTCTTCCTTGACGTTTATGCCACGCCCCACGCCAGTTATCCCAACGGCTCGTCTCCCGCCTACATCCGTGAAGTGATGGCCCGGGGAAGGCGTTGCGCCGACGGCGTCATGGTCTATTGCCATCAGGGCAGAAAGAGCTATCCCGAAAAGTTTTCCGTCCTTGAGGAGCAATTTCAGACATGGTCCCTGCAGCCGTGGCCGGAGGCGCGCTGATTCTTCGGAGAAAAGAGGTTATTGGGGGGCCGTCAAACTGGGATGGGCCATCAACGACGATCACCAGCCATAAAATCAATCAGGAACGCTCCTCCTTCCACAATGCGATCTCCCAGCCAATAGGTGGGAGGGGCGCCCGATCCCTCGCAGCCAACGCCATTTCTTTTTTCACAATGGTATTTGTTGTTCAATCGTTCGTAGGTGGATTCGGCCACTTGAATTTTACCCGCTTCGCCCGTTGTTTCCAAGCGGCAGGCCACGTTGACGGTTTCACCCCAAAGGTCGTAGGCGAATTTCCCGCGTCCGATCACACCCGCAACAACCGGGCCGGTGCAAAGGCCAATCCGGATGCGGATGGAAGTGTTATACTGCTGGTTGAATTGCCCGATCTCATTCCCCAAATCCATTGCCAGGTCTGCACTGGCTTCGGCATGGTCCAATCGGGGAAACAAAATGCCGCCAGCCACCATGTAGGCCTCCCCGAAGGTTTTAATTTTTTCCAGGCCGTGATCTTCTGTCAAACGATCGAAAGCGGAGAAAATCTCGTTCAATAACTGAACCGTCTGCTCCGGTCCAATGCGATCTGACAACGTCGTGAAGCCAACCAAATCTGCCACCAATACCGTGACATCGGGATAACTGTCAGCGATGTTCGTTTCCCCTTTTTTCATCCGTTCCGCGATAAGTTTTGGCAGAATGTTCAGCAACAACCGTTCGGACTTCTCCTGCTCTGCCTCAAGCTGGTCATGGAGGTGTTTGGCATAAACGGCGTTGCCCACCCGTAGGATCACGTCTTGAATATCAATCGGTTTGTTCAAAAAATCGTTCGCGCCGGCGTGTATCCCCAGCAGCCGGTCGCTACGGTCGGAGAGGGCGGTGATCATCAGAATCGGGAGGTGTGCCGTTTTGGCATCCTTTCTCAATCGTCGGCATACTTCGAACCCGTCCATCTTCGGCATCATCAAATCGAGCAGAATGACGTCCGGCGGGCGGCTCGCAATTTTCTGCAAAGCGTGCATTCCGTTTTCCGCCTCATCCACTTCGTAGCCCCGCGCTTCCAATTGGTCTCGCAGCAGGGTGCGGTTGTGTTCTTCGTCATCCACGACCAACACGAATCCGTGAGACCGCGGTGTCCCTGCGGAGCAAATGGGTCCGATATTTTCGGTTTCACGTTGCATGTTCTTATGAGTCAGGAATTGTTTTTTGTTGGCGCAATCTTGCCGAGGCAATGAAGTTCTTAACGGTTGCTATGAATGTTCGGGTGTCAATCGGCTTGGTCAAATAGCCATCGCAACCGGCATTCAGCGCATCTGCTTCGTCTCCTTTCATAGCGCGGGCGGTCAGACCGACCACGGTCAGGTGGCGGGTCGCCGGGTCGGCTTTGAGGTGTTTGGTCGCGGACAGGCCATCCATCCCGGGCAGGCTGAAATCCATCAGGACCAGGTCCGGCAAAAGCTCGCGTGCCATTCGCAGACCTTCTTCCGCCGTCCGCGCCGAAGAAGCCACGAAGCCGTTCGCCTCTAATAAGTCCGCGGCCAGTTCAAGGTTCAACAAGTTGTCCTCGATTATGAGTATCTTGTTTTGGGTCATGGGTTTGCTCCTGTTATCGCAGCCTCCACGTCCGTTGTTTCCAACCGTTCCAATTCGGCGAGCAGACTTCTTGGTTCCGTTTTGTACGTGATCGCCTGCACGTGGCCGGCCAGGCGTTGGCGATCCTCTTCATGGAGCACGGTACCCGTTTGGATCAGAATGGGGATATCCTTGGTTCGTGCCTGCGCGCGCAGTTGTTCCACTACTTTGGCCCCGTCGAATTCAGGCATGGTGAAATCCAAAATGATCACGTCCGGGTGGTATTTCGTGGCCAGTTCCACGCCTTTGCGGCCGTTGGGAGTTCGAAGAACTTTAAAACCTTCTTGTAAGAGGGTCATGGTCAGCAGTTCGAGCAAAGCAGGCTCGTCGTCAATGACCAGCACAGTTTTGAGTTTCTTGCCGGTAGTTTTCTCCGAACGGCGGATGGCATCCACCAAACGCAAAGTCGTCCGCCCCGAATCAGATCCTTGAGGGTCCAATAAACTGAACGCCACCTGGCCGTTTTCGTCCGCTGAAAAACTCACTTGAGGTATGTTCGATGGGATACGCGCCCGAAACTTGTGGCGGATGAGAGTGTCCGAAAAGCAAGATTCGGGTCGTCCCGGCGGCGGCCCAGCTTCACCCGGCCGGTCGCTTGCACCGGCCATCTTCCGGTCAATCACCACGGCATAAGGCCGTCTGGCTTTCACTGCCGCGATCATCGCTGCGGTTTCGGAAACCACCGCCACCTCGTAGCCGACCCCTGTCAGGTAATCGCCAACTCGTTGCTGATTGGCGTCATTATTGGTCACCACCAACACCAAGGGACGAATGGTGTCATCCGACGGATCCGGCTTGTCACCTGGTTGTGTCGGCACCGCCTCAGCCTTTGGAAGCGGAAGCAAGAAAGTAAACGTACTGCCGTTGCCTTCGATACCTTCGCTGTCCACCCAAATACGTCCGCCGTGCATTTCGACCAGTCTTTTGGTCAAGGCCAGCCCCAGTCCGGTGCCTTGCTGTTGCCGCCCGTAGGATGAATCTACTTGCTCGAACTCTTTGAAGACGCGTTCCTGGTCGTTCACTTTAATGCCAATGCCCGTGTCCTTCACGGCCACTCGCAAGAACTCGGCCGCTGGATTCGAATCGGAGGAGGTCGCCGCGGTCACAACAACCTTGCCCCCGTCCGGCGTGAATTTGATGGCGTTGCTGAGCAGGTTATACATAATCTGCTTGACCTTGGCTTCGTCGGCGAACAGCGTTGGGAGGTCGGAAGCCACTTCGAATTCGAGGCTGATATTCTTTTTATTGGCCAGAGTCTTGACAATGGTTTGCACCTCCGAGAAAGCCTTGGCGATGAGGAACGTGTTGGGCATCAGTTCCACCTTGCCCGCTTCCACCTTGGCCAGGTCGAGAATGTCGTTGATGAGCTGGAGCAGGTGGCGTCCGCTGGTGAGTACATTATTGCTGTATTTAAGTTGGCGTGCGTTCAGGTCGCCAAAAGTTTTGTCGGACAGGATTTCCGAAAAGCCAATGATGGCATTGAGAGGCGTGCGCAACTCGTGGCTCATGTTGGCAAGGAACTGGCTTTTGGCGAGATTGGCGGATTCAGCCGCTTCCTTCGCGTGTTGTATGACGTCATCGGTCAGGCGACGCTGAGTGATGTCCAAAAAAATGCCGTCGGCGCACATGATTCCCTCTCGCGGCTGCGTGGTCAGGGCACGGTCATGCAGCCAAATCCACCGGCCGTCTTTCCGGCGAATCTGGTATTCCACGTCAAACCTTTCGCCATTTGCGAATAGATTCTGGTAAGCCCTGCGCTTGCCCCGGAAAATAAAGCGGGACAAATTGCCCGCGATCTTGTAATTCATGGGCGATGCAATTTTCATCGTCCATTAAACAGCAGCTCTCCGAACCGCACAACGCGAAGTTAGTGCT